>WNGA01000354.1_pt1 | contig 115217 bp, 113 predicted proteins | sample 5400061 | NCBI WGS metagenome assembly WNGA01 (sample SAMN13153366, study PRJNA577476) | soil metagenome | isolation source: 100 cm soil or saprolite under grassland replicate 2 | place: USA:California | collected 2016-06-15 | reverse complement strand
ACCACCACCAGCTTGCGCGCGCCGGGCACGCGCATGGCGAGCTGCTCGGCCAGCGACTCGCACAGGTAGGCAAGCGCCGCCTCGAACGCCGCGGCGCCGTCCGAGCCGGCGACCAGCGGCGGCGCCGCGGCGGTGGCGTTGGCGAGCACCACGGCGGCGTCGCCCATGCCGGGCCCCTGGTCGACAAGGACCCGCTCGAACGAGCGGCCGATGGCACGGCCGAGCAGGTTGTCCAGCAGCGCCGGCTCGACCGTCGCGTCGGTGGTCAGCAGCACCAGGGTGGTGGCGAACGACGGCGCGAACGGCGTCGACGCCTTTGCCACCCCGCCGATGCGGACCTCCCCCTCCGCCCACGCGACCGCCACGGCGTGCTCGCGAGCCACTCCGCCAGAACCGGCCAGCGCCCTGGCCAGGTCGATCGAGCCGCGCCGCCCGAGCGCGGCCGCGACCTTCTCGGCGCCCTCGGCGGCGTGCTCGAGCGGCAGGCGGGTGCCGATCGAGCCGGTGCCGAGCAGCAGGATCTCCTCGGAGCCGCAGCCGATCGCCTGGGCGCACAGGCGGGCGAGGGTGGCGGCGTCGGCGTCTCCCTGGGGCCCGGTGGCGGCGTTGGCGCTGCCGGCGTGGGCCAGCACCGACCGCGCCTGGCCGCTCTCGGCGATCCGCGCCCGGGTCCAGCGAACCGGCGCCGAGGCGAACCGGTGCGTGGTGAACCTGCCGGCCGCTGTGGCGGTCTGCTGGCTGGTGAGCAGAGCGAGATCCGGCCCGGGCCCGGGAGCGAGCCCCGCGCTGACCCCGGCGGCTCTGAACCCTCTGGGCGCGCAGACTCCGCCCTCGACGCCCGCGACCGTGTAGTCGACCACCGCCCCTCCTTCTGGGACCCGCGTTGGCCCTCAGGCCCAAGACTACGGCGCGCGGCGCCGAAAGGCAGCCCCCTTGGCATCGCGCCGCCGGGACGGGCGTTTCGTCCTGGCTACAGCGCGCGGAGCGTCGCGCCGAAGCGCTCGCGGGCCAGGCGCTCCATGCGCTCGCGCACCGCCGTCGCGTCGCCGTCGCTCAGCGTCCGGTCGGGCGCCTGCAGGGCGACCCGGTAGGCCAGGTTGCGGTGCCCCGCCGGCAGCGGGTCACCCTCGTAGGCGTCGAACAGCGACAGCCTGGCGAGCAGCTCGCCGGCCGCTTCGGCGAGGGTGGCCTGCAGCGCCGCGGCCGCCACCCCCGGCGGCACGATGAAGGCGACGTCGAAGCCGAGCTCCGGGTAGGGCGACGGGGTCGGCGCCGGGATCGTGGTCGGCGCGGCCTCCAGCAGCGCGGTCAGCTCCAGCTCCAGCGCGAAGGTCAGCGCCGGCAGGTCGAGCGCGGCGGCGACACGCGGATGGAGCTGGCCGAGCACGCCGATCGGCACGTCGCCAAGGCGCACCGCCGCGCAGCGGCCCGGGTGGTAGGGCATCGGGCCCTCGGCCTCGAAGCGGAGGCGATCGACCCCGAGCGCGGCGGCCAGACCCTCGGTCACGCCCTTGATGTCGGCGAACTCGAAGGGCGGTGTGGGGTCGTCGAAACGGCCCGCCTGGCGCCGGCCGGCCAGCAGCGCCCCGAGCATGCGCGGCTCGGCCGGCAGCTCGCCCTCGCCCTGCGGCAGGAAGACCGCGCCCAGCTCGTAGACGGCCACGCCGGCCAGGCCCCGGTCCAGGCTCCGCCTTGCCGCGTCCGCGAGGCCGACGAGCATCGTGGTGCGCAGCTCGGGGGCCTCCTCGGAGAGCGGGTTGAGCAGCCGCAGCGTGCGGCGTCGCCGGTCGCCGGCCGGCAGCTCGAGCCGGTCCAGGTCGGCCTGGGACAGGAACGGGTAGGTGAGGACCTCGGTGATGCCCATGCCGGCGAGCACGTCGCGGGTACGGCGGCGCAGGCGCTGCTCGTCGGTGAGGTGCCCACCGGTGGTCTTGGGCAGCGTCGTCGGCAGGTTGTGGTAGCCCCAGAGCCGGGCGACCTCCTCCTCGAGGTCCGCCCACTGCTCCAGGTCGAAGCGCCAGCTCGGCGGGGTCCCGAGGACCTCGCCATCGCCGCGCACCCGCACCGCGCAGCCCACGGCGCGCAGGTGCCCGGCGGCGAAGTCGGGGTCGGCGGGCGCGCCGAGGCGCTCGGCGGAGCGGCGCCAGTCGAGCCGGATCGCCTCGCGCTCGGCAACGCCGGGGCCGGCCTGGAGCCTGCCCGTGGCGACGGTGCCGCCGGCGAGCCCGGCCATGAGCGCGGCCGCCTGGTCGCACACGGGGCCGGCGCCGGCCGGGTCGACCCCGCGCGCCCAGCGCTGGCCGCCCTCCGTGCTCATGCCGAGCCGGCGCATGGTGCGGCGCACGCCCGCGGGCGGGAAGTGGGCGGACTCGAGCAGCACCCGCGTGGTGGCGGCGCGCACCTCGGTGTCCTCGCCGCCCATGATGCCGGCCAGCGCCAGTGCCCGCTCGCCCGAGGTGATGAGCGTGTCGCCGCGGTCGAGGACGCGGTCGCGGCCGTCGAGGGTCCGCAGCACCTCGCCGTCGCGGGCGCGGCGCACCACGATGCGCTGGCCCGGCACCAGGTCGAGGTCGAAGGCGTGCAGCGGCTGGCCCTGGTCCAGCAGCAGGTAGTTGGTGATGTCGACCACGGCGCCCAGCGGCCGCTGGCCGTACAGGTACAGGCGCCGCGCCATCCACAGCGGCGCGGGGCGGGCGGCGTCCACCCCCTCGATCACCCTGGCGATGTACAGCGGGCAGCCCTCGCCGTCCCGCACCTCGACGGAGGCGAGGCCCGCCGCGGGCGGGCCCGTCTCGGGCACGGTGAGGTCGAGCGGCGAAAGCTCCGTGCCGAGCACCAGCGCGGCCTCGCGGGCGATCCCCCGCATCGACAGCACGTCACCGCGGTTGGGGGCGGTCTTCACGTCCAGGACCGCGTCGCGCAGGCCGACCGCCTCGACCAGGTCGGCGCCGACCGGGGTGTCGGGGGGCAGGACCAGGATGCCGGAGTGGTCGTCGAACACCCAGAGCTCCCTCGCGGACGAGAGCATGCCGTCCGACCAGATGCCGCGCACCTGCCGGCGGCCGACCTCGAGCCCGCCGGGAAGCTTGGCGCCTGGCGCCGCCCAGGGCACCACGTCGCCCGGAGCGTAGTTGTGGGCACCGCAGACCACCTCGCGCGGCTCGCCGCCGGCCTCGATGGTGACCAGCGCGAGCCGGTCGGCGTCGGGGTGGCGGGCGACCTCGAGCACCCGCGCGGTCAGCACGCCGCCGATGTCCTCCCCCACCCGGTCCACGCGCTCGATCTCGAGCCCCGCGAAGGTGAGCCTGGAGGCCAGTGTGGTGGCCGACACTGTCGGCCAGGCCCGAGCGCAGCATGTACGGCCGCTCGATCCCGGTGCCCGCGGCGAAGCCGGACACCTTGTCGGGGTCGTAGCCGCCGGCACGCAGCACGTTGGGATGGACCATGCCGCAGCCGAGCAGCTCGATCCAGCCCTGGCCGTGGCAGGTTCGGCAGCCGGTGCCGCGGCCGCCGCAGACGAAGCAGGAGACGTCGACCTCCGCGCTCGGCTCGGTGAACGGGAAGTACGACGGGCGCAGGCGGATCTCGCGCTCCTCGCCGAAGTAGGCGCGCGCGAACGCCAGCATGGTGCCCTTGAGGTCCCCCATGGTGAGGCCGTAGTCCACCGCCAGGACCTCGATCTGGTGGAACACCGGGATGTGGGTGGTATCGGGCGTGTCCGCGCGGTAGCAGCGGCCCGGGATCACCACGTAGACCGGTGGCGGCCCGGCGAGCATGGTGCGGATCTGCACCGGCGAGGTGTGGGTGCGCAGCAGCAGCGGGCTGCCGTCCGGCCCCGTGCCCTCAATCGCCAGGCTGTCCTGCATGGAGCGGGCGGGGTGGTCGGGCGCGAAGTTCAGCGCCTCGAAGTTGTACCAGTCGGTCTCGACCTCGGGCCCCTCGGCGACCTTGTAGCCGAGACCGAGGAAGATGTCGACGATCTCGTCGATGGTGCGGGTGACCGGGTGCAGCGTGCCACGGGGCGGCACCCGGCCGGGCAGGGTGACGTCGATGCGCTCGGCCTCCAGCAGGGCCGCGTCGCGCTCGGCCTCCAGCTCCGCGCGGCGCTCGGCCAGCGCGGCCTGCAGCGCGGCGCGGGCCTGGTTGACCCGCTGGCCGAGGGCGCGGCGCGCCTCCGGGTCCAGCGAGCCGAGCGCGCGCTGGGCATCGCCCAGCGGCGAGCGCCGCGCCAGGTGCCGCTGCTCGGCCTCGCGCAGGGCGTCGAGGTCGGGTGCCGCCGCGATCGCCGCGCGGCCGGCGGCGACGACGGCGTCCAGGTCGGGCTCATTGGGCATGGTTTCGGGCTCCTTCAGGTTTGTCCACCAGGGGAGGCGGTCCTCGACAGGCGGATCGCGCCGGGCAGGCCGGGGACGGCCACGTGCGCTGGGCGCTCGCCCCGCCGGGCCGCTGGTGCGCCGGCTACTCGCCGGACGCCGCTCCAGGCCCCGACAGGGGCAGGCGAAATCGGACCTCGGTGCCCTGGCCGGGCTCCGACCGTGCCCAGACGCGGCCGCCGTGCGCCTCGACCAGGCCGCGGGCGATGTACAGCCCGAGCCCGGTCCCGCTGGGCGCGCCCCGCCCGCCACGCCGGTAGAACTTGGTGAAGATGAGCGGGATCTGGTCGGTGGGGATGCCGACCCCCTGGTCGCGCACGGCGACCTCGACCGCGCCCTCGGCGGCCTCGCCGCTGACGGTCACCCTGCCGCCGTCCGAGTACTTCACCGCGTTCTCCACCAGGTTGGTCAGGACCTGCGCGACCTTGTCCGAGTCAGCATAGACCTCCGGGAAGCCGTCCGGGAACGAGATCTCGAAGGTGTGCCCGTCGGGCTCCAGCTCGAACCGGGCGACGACGTCCTGCGCGAGCCTGGGGACCTCGATCATGCGCCGCCTGAGCTCGAGCCGCCCGGCCTCGATGCGGGAGACGTCGAGCAGCTCGTTGATCAGCCGCGTGACCCGGTCGGCGTCGGCGTTGACGGTCCTGAGCATGAACTGCTTCTGGTCGTCGGGGAACCGCTCCCAGCGGTGCAGCAGCGTCGAGGTGAAGCCCTTGACGCTGGTGAGGGGCGAGCGCAGCTCGTGGGCCAGGGTCGAGATCAGCTCGGCGCGGGTGACGTCGGCGCGGCTGCGGGCGGACTCGTCGCGCAGCACGCACAGCGCCTCGGTGAGGCGGCCCTGCGGATCGCGCAGGAAGGTGGCGGCCAGCTCCACCGTCACCATCCGGCTGCCGAGCACCAGCTGCAGCTCGCGGGCTGGGATGCGGCGCACGCCCGGGAGCCGCCGAAGCCGCGCCGAGCAGGCCCACCAGTGGTTGCCGGCACCGTCGCGCAGCGGCAGGGCCTCGTCGAGGGGGCGGCCGGTGAGATCCGCCACGGCCACCTTGGCCAGGCGCTCGGCGGCGAGGTTGGCGTAGGTGATGCGCCCGTCCGGCCCGACCACCACCACCGCGTCGGGCAGCGCCTCCAGGTACAGGTCGTCAGCCACGGGCGGCCTCCCGCTGGCGGCGGGCGCACTCGTACAGCAGCACGGCCGCGGCCGCGGCGAGGTTCAGGCTCTCGGCGCGGCCGTACTGCGGCAGGCGCACGACGTGGTCGAGGTCGGCGCGCACCGCCGCCGGCAGCCCGCTCGCCTCGTTGCCGAGCACCAGGGCGCAGGGCCGCTCCAGCGGGGCCCGCTCGACGGTGGCCTCGGCGTGAGGGTCGGCGCCGACCAGCAGCAGACCGCGCTCGCGCAGCGCCGGGGCCAGCTCGGCCCAGCGGGCGCCGGCGACCACCGGCAGGTGGAACAGGCTGCCGGCCGAGGCCCGCACCGCCTTCGGGCTCTCGAGGTCGACCGAGCCGGTGGTGGTCACCAGCGCGTCGGCGCCGAAGGCGTCAGCGGCCCGCAGCACGGTGCCGGCGTTGCCTGGATCGCGCACCTCGGCCAGCACGCAGACAAGGCGCGGGCGTGGCGGCAGCCCGTCGAGCGCGCGGACCACGCTGGGGAGGACCGCGACCAGCCCCTGGGGTGTCACGGTCTGGGCCAGGTCGGCCAGCAGCGCGGGGGCCACCACGGTGACCTCGGCGCCACCGGCGCGCGCGGCCGCGACCAGGTCATCGTGCCTGGCGGCCGCCTCCGCCGTGGCGAACAGCCGTGCGGGACGGCAGCCGGCCGCCAGGGCGGCGTGGATGCCCTGCGCGCCCTCCAGCAGGAAGCGGCCGGCGCGGGTGCGCGCGCGGCCGTGACCGCGGGCGAGCTTGCGCGCTGCCACCACAGCGGGATTCCTCGCACTCGTGATCACGTTCACAGCCTGAACGGGTTGGAAGGCGGTCAGGATGCACGCCCGTTGAGGCCCTCCCGGGCGGTCGCGACCAGGGCGGCGAAGGCGGCCCGGTCGGTCACGGCGAGATCGGCGAGCACCTTGCGGTCGACCTCGACCCCGGCGCCGCGCAGGCCGGCGATGAAGCGGTTGTAGGTCAGGCCCTCGGCGCGGGCGGCCGCGTTGATGCGGGCGATCCAGAGCGCCCGGAAGTCGCCCTTGCGCGCGCGGCGGTCCCTGTAGGCGTAGCGGAGCGAGTGCATGACCTGCTCCTTGGCGGCGCGGTAGTGGCGCCCCCGGCTGCCCCGGTACCCCTTGGCCAGCTCCATGGTGGCCCGCTTGGCCTTGGCTCCGTGCACTGCTCGCTTGACTCGTGCCATTGGACGGATCTCCGACTTGTCTTTGGGTGCGGTGGATAGCTGCGGATCTACCGCCCCAGGAGGCGCCGTACCTGGCGCCTGTCGCCGGCGGTGATCTTGGATGTGCGGCCCAGGCGCCGCTTCTGGCGCGAGGTCTTCTTCTCGAGCAGGTGGTTGAGCTTGGCGTGCCGGTGCACCAGCTTGCCGTTCTTGGTGACGCCGAACCGGGCTGCGGCGCCACGATGGGTCTTCATCTTGGGCACGGACGTTGTCTCCCTGTCTCTCTCGCTGCGTCGCTCAGCCTGGTCCACCGGGACACCCCGCGGGATGTCCCGGTGCCTCGTTCGTCTGTCAGGGTGTGCGAACCGGGGCGGGGCGGTCTCCTGGCGCGCCGCCCCTGGGCTGCACTGCGCTCTTGCGCGGCGAGAACACCGCGATCATGTTGCGGCCATCCTGCCGAGCCGGACTGTCGACCTGGGCGATGTCCACGATGTCGGTGGCCAGCCGTTCGAGCAGGCGTCGGCCGAGCTCGGTGTGTGCCATCTCCCGGCCGCGGAACATGATGGTCACCTTGACCTTGTGGCCCTGCTTCAGAAACCGCTCGACGTGGCCCTTCTTCGTCTCGTAGTCATGGTCGTCGATCTTGGGCCGCATCTTCATTTCCTTAAGGACCACCAGATTCTGCTTACGCCTGGCTTCCTTGGCCTTGATGGCCTGCTCGTACTTGTACTTCGAGTAGTCCATCATCTTTGCGACCGGCGGCCGGGCCAGCGGCGCGACCTCGACCAGATCGAGGTCCGCGGTGCCGGCGATCCGCAGCGCAGCCTGGGTGTCCATCACTCCGAGCTGCTCACCGTCGGCGCCAACCACCCGGACCTGAGGCGCCCGGATACGGTCGTTGATTCTCGGCTCAACGCTGATGCAACATCCCTCCTTCGGTACCTGGAGATCGGGCTCCACGTCATCTCGCCCCGAGCTCCAGGCCGGAAAACAAAAAGGCGGCCCGAGGGCCGCCCCACCTCTGCCGATCAGGTGGCGGTCGCAGTGACCTCCGTAGCCCGAACCGGCCTGGAGGTGAGAAGCCCTCGCTCCTACTTCGCCATATGCACTTGATCGGGCCCAACCTGGCCCGATCACAAAGGTACTGTAGCAGTCGCCACCATGCAGTGTCGACGTTGTCCGGGAAGACCTGTGGAGGATTGAGACGTGCCATGAGCGAGACCAGCAAGCCCGATGCCGGGTTCGGCGGCCTGGACGACCAGGCGGCGCAGGAGGAGGCGATGCGGCAGCTTCGCGAGGAGCTGGCCGCCGCCCCGGTCGGCGACGTGGTCGCGCAGGCCGCGGCCCATTTGGCGACCTTTGCCTACGTTCGGCTTGGGCTCCCGCCCGAGCAGAACCAGCGTTTCCGCGACCTGGACGCCGCGCGCGTGCTGATCGACGCGTTCGGCGGCCTGATCGACGGGGCGCGGGGCCGTCTCGGTCAGGGAGAGACCGAGCTGCGGCAGGTGCTGGCCGAGCTGCGCATGACCTACGCGCGGATGGCCAGCGCCGAGGAGCTGCCGGAGGCCGGCGAGGATGCGGGCGCTGAGCGGCCGGCACCGCCCGAGGAGCAGCCTGGCCTGCACCGCCCGAGCGGGCTCTGGGTCCCCGGCCAGGACTGACCCGGCGCGCGGCGAGTGCGGGGTCCCGACAACAGGTGACGGCCCCGTCTGGGTCAGACGGGGCCGTGCGCGAACCTTGCGGAGGTCTTTGTTGCCGGAAGCTCTTGCGACGAAGGCTCCTGCTCCCTACGCAAGCGGTCGGACGTTCGAGGCCTGCGGACCCTTTGGGCCGTTGGTGATCTCGAACTCGACGGTCTGACCCTCTGTCAGGGTCTTGTAGCCGTCGATCTGGATGGCCGAGAAGTGCACGAAGACGTCATCGCCTCCCTGCCGGGCAATAAACCCGTAGCCCTTCTCGTTGCTGAACCACTTGACGGTGCCTTCTGGCAACGTGCTTCCCTCCTGTCCTTCCCCGACCGGCCCGACACCTATTGCTCGGGCGTCCCGGCCGGGCGCGCGGACTGTAATACACACGCAACATGCGCACAAGCGCGGATCTGAAGCCCCTCGAAACGGGCAGCGCAGGAATTCTCGGCAAAGCTGACTCCGAGGCCAGCGGCCAAGCCCTCTCCTAAGCCGGCGCGGGCATGGAAACGCCCTGGTCAGGCCACGATCTTGGCGATGGGCACCTCGAGGATGTCGAACCCCCCAGCCGCCTTGAGCTCCGTGATCAGACGGTTGATCCCCGCCTTGTCGACCACCGCCTCGACCGCGTGGTAGCCGGAGTCCGCCAGCGCGGTGATCGTCGGCGCCTTCATCGCCGGCAGCACCTCGATCACGCGGCCGAGGTCGGCGTGGGCCACATTGAGCTTGATGAGCGTCTTCGAGCGCGCCTCCAGCGCTCCCACCAGCAGCGTCACCAGCTCCTCCATGGCCTGGCGCCGCTCCGCGTCCGCGGCCGACTCAGGGTTGGCGACCACCTCGGTATACGAGGTGAGCAGGGTGTCGATCACCACCATGCCGTGGTTGCGCAGCGTCGAGCCGGTCTCGGTGAGGTCCACGACGGCGTCGACGATCTCGGGCACCTTGGCCTCGGTGGCCCCGAACGAGGGGAAGATGCGGGCGGGCAGCCGGCGCTCCTCGAAATAGCGCTTGGTGAGGTTCGGGAACTCCGTCGACACCCGCAGCCCCGGCTGCAGCTCGTCCGGGCTGGCGACGCCCAGATCGCGGTGGACGGCGAGCACCACCCGGACGGGGCTGGTGGTCTGCTTGGAGTATGGGAGCTGGGCCAGCGAGACCACCTTGCTCCCGGTCTCCTCGATCCAGTCGCGGCCGGTGATGCCGAGGTCGAAGAAGCCCTCCTCGACGTAGCGCGGGATCTCCTGGGGACGCAGCAGCGAGACCCGCTCGACCCGGTGGTCGTCGACCGTGCCGTGGTAGTCGCGGTCGCTCCCGCGCTTGACCGGCAGATCCGCCGCCTCGAACAGGCTCAGCGTCGCCCGCTCCAGGCTCCCCTTGGGCAGCACGACCTTCAGCACGTCAGTGACGTCCTTTCTATCCTTTGTCGATCGACTCCAGCAGCGCGGCCATCTCGAGGACGGTCAGGGCCGCCTCCGCCCCCTTGTTGCCGGCCTTGCCGCCGGCCCGGTCGAGCGCCTGCTCCATGGTGTCGGTGGTGAGCACCCCGAAGGCCACCGGCACGCCGGTGTCGCGGGCGACGGCGGCCAGCCCCGCCGCCGCCTGCCCGGCGACGTGCTCGAAATGGGCGGTCGCGCCGCGCACCACCGCGCCGACCGCGATCACGCCCGCGTAGCGGCCGCTCTGGGCCAGGCGCTGCGCGGCCAGCGGCAGCTCGAACGAGCCCGGCACCCAGGCCACGTCGACGTCCGTCTCGGCCACGCCGTGGCGCGCCAGCTCCTCGCGCGCGCCGGCGAGCAGCGGATCGGTGACCAGCCGGTTGAAGCGGCTCACGACGACCGCGACGCGGCGGCCGCGCCCATCCACGCCGCCCTGGAACGTCTGACCCATGGGACCCTCCTCGGTCACTCCTCGCCCGCCGCCGGCAGGTCGAGCAGGTGGCCCATGCGCTCCCGCTTGGTCCGCAGGTAGCGCAGGTTCTCCGGGTTCGGGTAGGTCTCCAGCGGCACGCGCTCCACGATGTGGAGGCCGTAGCCGTCGAGACCGCCGTACTTGGCCGGGTTGTTGGTCATCAGCCGCATGGTGGTGATGCCCAGGTCGACGAGGATCTGCGAGCCGATGCCGTACTCGCGGTCATCCACCGGCAGGCCCAGCTCGAGGTTGGCGTCGACGGTGTCGCGGCCGTGCTCCTGCAGGTTGTAGGCGCGCAGCTTGTGGGCCAGGCCGATGCCGCGGCCCTCGTGCCCGCGCAGGTACACCACCACGCCCTGGCCATCCTCGGCGATGCGCCGCAGAGCGCCCTCGAGCTGCGCGCCGCAATCGCAGCGCATGCTCCCGAAGGCGTCACCGGTGAGGCACTCGGAGTGGACCCTGACCAGCACGTCCGGCTTGCCGGCCACGTCGCCCTTGACCAGGGCGAGGTGCTGCTCGCCATCCAGCACCGACTCGTAGGCGAAGGCGGCGAAGTCGCCCCACTGGGTCGGGATGCGGGCCTCCGCCACCCGGCGGACCAGCTTCTCGCGGTGGCGCCGGTAGTGGATCAGGTCGGAGATGGTGATGAGCCTGAGATGGTGCTCGGCGGCGAAGCGCTCCAGCTCCGGCAGGCGCGCCATGCTGCCGTCGCGGTTGACGATCTCGCACAGCACCGCCGCGGGATAGCAGCCCGCCAGGCGGGCGAGGTCGATGCTCGCCTCGGTGTGGCCCGCCCGCTTGAGCACCCCGCCCTCGCGGTAGCGCAGCGGGAAGATGTGGCCGGGCCGCAGCAGATCGGCCGGCTTGGTGTCGGGGTCGATGAGCGTGCGGATGGTGGTGCAGCGGTCGGCGGCGGAGATGCCGGTGGTGGTGCCCTTGGCGCCGTCGACGGAGATGGTGAAGGCGGTGCGGTGCGTCTCGGTGTTGTGCTGCACCATCAACGGCAGGTCGAGCTCGTCAAGGCGCTCGCCGAGCATCGGCATGACGATCAGGCCGGAGGTGTGGCGCACGAAGAAGCCGATCTTCTCCGGGGTGGCGAACTCGGCCGCCATGATCAGGTCGCCCTCGTTCTCGCGGTCGGCGTCGTCGACGACGATCACCAGCTCGCCCGCGCGGACGGCGTCGACGGCCTCGGCGATGGTCGCGAACCTGGTCACCGCCGCCCGCCTCCGGGCACGCCCTCGAGCAGCCGCTCGACGTATTTGGCGAGCACGTCCACCTCGAGCTGGACCTGGTCGTCCTGGCGCAGCCGACCGAGGTTGGTGGCGGCGAGCGTGTGCGGGATCAGCGCCACCGTGAACCAGTCGCGCCCGGCGTCGGCCACCGTGAGGCTCACCCCGTTGACGGCGATCGAGCCCTTGACCACCAGATAGCGCCCGAGCTCCCGGTCGTCCAGGGCGATCCGCAGCTCCTCGCTCTGCTCGCCGCCCGGTCCCCGGCCCACCGGGCGGCGCGACAGCACGCGACCGAGGCCGTCCACGTGGCCCTGCACCATGTGGCCGCCGAGCCGCTCGCCGAGCGCCAGCGGCCGCTCGAGGTTGACATGGGCGCCCTTGCGCAGCCGCCCGAGCGCTGTGCGGCGCAGCGACTCCGCCATGACGTCGGCCGCGAACCCCTCGCCGCGCAGCTCCGTGACCGTCAGGCAGCAGCCGTCGACCGCCACCGAGTCGCCGAGCCCGAGCCCGCCGACCAGCCAGGGCGCGTCGACCTCCAGCCGCGCGCCGCCGCCGTCGGGCGCGAGCGCGACCGCGGCCACCCGCCCGAGTCCTTCCACGATGCCGGTGAACATCATTCCTCCCCGGGGACCCGGCCCGCCCGCCCCTCGGCGCCGGCGGGCCGCTCAATGGGATAGCCGATGACGCGCAGGTCCTCGCCCAGGCGGTCGACCGACTCGACGCGCAGCGCGCCGGCGTCGGCCAGCGTCGCCGCGCCCGTGCCGGGCAGCAGCCCGGGGGCCTCCCCGCCGATGACCAGCGGGGCGAGGTACCACACCAGGCGGTCGGCCAGGCCGGCCGCCCAGAAGCCGGCGTGCAGCCGGGGCCCGCCCTCCACCAGGAGCTCGAGCACGTCGCGGGCGCCGAGCGCCTTCACGAGGTCGGCGAGGTCGACGCCGCCGCCGGGCGTCTCCTGGCAGACCAGCACCTCGGCGCCGGCCGCCGCCCAGGCGCGCGCCGCCGCGGCGGGTGCCGCGGCGGTGGTCGCCACCAGGGTGGGGGCGCCGCCGCCGAACAGGTGGCCGCCGGCGCCGACGCGGCCGGCCGCGTCGACCAGCACCCGCAGGGGCTGCCTGCCGCTCCAGCCGGGCAGGCGGACCGTCAGGCGGGGGTCGTCGGCCAGCGCGGTGCCGGCGCCGACCGCGATCGCGTCGGCCTCGGCGCGCAGGCGGTGGGCGTCGGCGCGAGCGGTCGCGCCGGTGATCCACTGCGAGGTGCCATCGGGGGCGGCCACCTTGCCGTCGAGGCTGGCGGCCGCCTTCAGGGTCACCCTGGGCCGCCCCAGCCGGCGGTGCACGACGAAGGCGGCGTTCTGCGCCTCCGCCTCGGCCGCGCCCAGGCCGACCTCGACCTCGACGCCGGCGGCGCGCAGGCGGGCGATGCCGCCGCCGCGCACGTGCGGGTCCGGGTCCTCCATGGCGGCCACCACCCTGGCGACCCCGGCGGCGATCAGCGCGTCGGCGCAGGGCGGCGTGCGCCCGTGGTGGGCGCACGGCTCCAAGGTCACGTAGCAGGTCGCGCCGGCGGCCAGCGCATCGGCGCGCCGCAGCGCCAGCGCCTCCGCGTGGGGCTCGCCGGCGGCGCGGTGGAAGCCCTCGCCGACGGCCTCGCCGTCGCGCACCAGCACGGCGCCGACCATGGGGTTGGGACTGGTGCGGCCGCGGCCCCGCTCCGCAAGGGCGAGGGCCCGCCGCATCCACGTCTGCGCCTCGCCCGGCTGCTGCACGCCAACCACGGTCCTTCCTGTCGGCCCCGGGGCGGAGCGTGGTGGCGCGTGCGGCCGCCGCCTCCTCCCATCCGGACTGTGACCGTCGGCCCCTGGATCTCACAGGGTCAACCCCGGGCCGTGACCCGGGGGTTGCGGGCTATGACCGCCGGTGGGGACTTTCACCCCGCCTCGGAGGCTTGAGTACTGCCAATGTGCAGGGTAGCACCGCTCGCGGCCCGCCATCCGCGAGCGCCTCAACGCCCCTCGCGGGGGCCCTAGCCGCTGCGGCGGTCCATCGCGTAGCTCGAGCCCTGCTCCTTCTTTGCCAGGTTCTTGAGCTCGGTGGCCGTGGCGACGATCTCGCGCGGGCTCGAGAACGAGCGCTGCGCGTTGGAGGCCACACCCAGCGAGATCGACACGATCGGGAAGCGGCGCGGCTGCCCCTGGCGGTCCTCGACCTCGATCATGCCGGCACCGGCGTCCTCCGGGTCGTACAGGCTCAGGATGCGCGCGTCGAACGAGTCGATCACGCGGCGGGCGAAGCCCTCGGAAGCCTCAGGAGGAACGATGGCGACGAAGTCATCGCCGCCGATGTGGCCAACGAAGCCGTCGGGGCCGGCGGCATCCTGCGCGGCCAGGCGCAGCACCTGCGCGGCCAGCGAGATCACCTCGTCGCCACGCAGGAACCCGTAGCGGTCGTTGAACGACTTGAAGTTGTCCAGGTCCGCGTACACCACCGCGATCGGCGTGTTGCGCTCCATGCGCGCCTGGATCTCCTGCTCGATGCGGTTGTTGCCGGGCAGGCCCGTGAGCGGCGACAGCGCCCGCATCTCGCTGGCGCGGCGCAGCGTGGTCTTGACCCGGGCGACCAGCTCCATCGGGTCGAACGGCTTGATGATGTAGTCGTCGGCGCCCGCGGTGAGGCCCAGGACCTTGTCGGCCGACAGCGACTTGGCGGTCAGCATGATCACCGGGATGTGGGCGCTGCGGCCGTCGGCGCGCAGCTTGGTGCACACCTCGTAGCCGTCCATGCCCGGCATCATCACGTCGAGCAGGATGAGGTTGGGTTGCAGGTCGAGCGCCTTGGCGAGCGCGTCCTTGCCGTCGTGAGCGGTGATCACCTCGAAGCCCTCGAGCCGGAGGTTGACCTCCACGAAGCGGACGATGTCGCGATCGTCGTCGGCGATCAGCACCATCTCGTCCACCACTCAAGCCTCCCCAGCACGATCATCGGGGCCATGCCCGCGCCCCTCGTCAATCAGCGATCGGAACGTCTTGGCCGCGGCGGCGGGATCCTCGGCGGCGAAGATCGCGGTACCGACCACGAGCACGTCGGCTCCGGCGGCGAGGCAGTCAGGGAGCGTCGCGAGGCCGACGCCGCCGTCGACCTGAAGCGCGATCTGGCGGCCCGAGCGATCGATCGCCTGGCGCGCGGCGATGATCTTGGGCAGAACGTCGCGGCGAAACCCCTGGCCGCCGAAGCCGGGCTCGACCGTCATGGGTAACAGCAGGTCCACAGCGTCGAGCCATGGTAGCACGGCGTCGAGCGCGGTTCCGGGCCGCATCGCGAGCCCGGCTCCGAGCCCTTGGCCGGCCGCGGACTCCAGCGCCCCGCCGGGATCGTGCAGTGCCTCGACGTGCATGGTCACCCTATCGGCGCCCGCCTCAGCGAGGTCGGGCAGAAGCTCGACAGGATTCTCCACCATCAGGTGGCAGTCGAGAAAGCGGCGGGTGTACGGGCGCAGGCTTGCCACCAGTGGCGGCCCGAAGGTCAGGTTGGGCACGAAGTGACCGTCCATAAGGTCCAGGTGGATCCAGTCGGCGACGTCCTCCACCAGCCGCACCTGGTCGGCCAGGCGCGCCAGATCGGCGTTGAGCACGGAGGGGGCAAGGCGTCGGACCACAGCGCTCCTCAAGTCGGCCGGTCCGGGCCTACGCCCCGGACCGCGTCCGCTGATGGTAACGGCCAAGTGTCTGGAGGGTGAGTGCGAGTCTGCTCGATCAGTGGTTCCTGCGCAGTCGCGCCATAAATATCCCATCACTCCCGTGGCGATGTGGCCAATACTGGCGCCGAGTGGGCGGGGTCCCCTGCTCGCCCGCTCCGGCCGGGGCGCCCCGGCCGGCCAGGGGGGCCGGCTCGAGCCCGGGATGCCGCGCCAGGATGGCGTCGACCACCTCGTCGGTCTCGGCCCTGGTCCAGGTGCAGACCGAGTACAGCACGTGCCCGCCGGGGCGGATCGCCGCCACCGCCGCCTCGAGCAGCTCCAGCTGCAGGGCCGCCAGGCGCTCGAGGTCCTCCGGGCGGTGGCGCCAGCGCGCCTCCGGCCGCCGGCGCAGCGTGCCCAGGTTGGAGCAGGGGGCGTCGACCAGCGCGGCGTCGGCGCCGCTGGCGGCGATCGGCGGCCGCGCGCCGTCGCCCACCACCGCCAGCAGCCGTTCCATGCCGAGGCGGCGGGCGGTGTCCCGCACCATGCGCGCGCGGCCGGCGTGCAGCTCCACGGCGAGCACGTCGGCGCCCAGGGACGCCAGGTGTCCCGCCTTGCCGCCCGGGCCCGCCGCCAGGTCGAGCGCGAGGTCGCCGGGGCCGGCGCCCAGCGCCGGGGCGACCAGCGCCGAGGCGGCGTCCTGCACGACCGCCCTGCCCTCGTGGATGGCGGCGAGCGCGGCCGGGTCGCCGCGCTCGAGCACCACGCAGTCGGGCGAGAGCGGGCTGGGCCGCGCCGGCACGCCGGCGACGGCCAGCTCGGCCAGCAGCTCGTCGCGGCCGGTCCGTCCCGGTGTGGCCCGCAGCGTCACCTGCGGCCGCAGGTTGTCGGCCTCGACCAGGTCGAGCGCCTCCTCCGTGCCGAGCCGGCCGATCGCCTCCTCGACCACCCAGCGCGGGTGCGAGCCGCGGCTGGTGGCCCAGCCGATCGGGTCGGCCGCGCGGTCCGGCCACCGTGGCTGCTCCAGCGCCAGACGGCGCAGCACCGCGTTGACATAGCCGGCCTGGCCGCGCGAACCGGCGCGCCGCACCGCCCCGACCACCTCGTTCAGGGCCGCGTGCGGCGCGGTGCCAGCGAAGAGCAGCTCGTAGGCGCCGAGCCGCAGCCCCCGCAGCACCAGCGGCTCGAGCCGCTCGAGCGGCTGGCGCGAAAGCGACCGCAGGGCGTGGTCGAGCGCCCCGCGCATGCGCAGCGACCCGTAGACCAGGTCGGTGACCGCGGCGCGGTCGCCCTCGGCCAGGCCGGAGCGCGACAGCAGGCGCGGCAGCGCGAGGTTGGCCCAGGCACCCTGGTCGACGCGGTCCAGCGCGGTCAGGGCGAGATCGCGGACGCCCGCGGTCGCGCCGCGGCGCCGGTCCACGGCGGGCCGCCGGGTCAACGGCCGAGCCATTCCTCCTCCCCCAGCCTGGCGCCACGCGCGAACTGCGCTCCGGACATCGGCCGCCTGCCCTCGGGCTGGACGACGACCAGCTCGACCGCGCCGTCGCCGGCCCCGGCCAGCAGCCGCCCACCCGCCCGCGTCGCGACGAGTCGCAGCCGTCCGGGCCCGAGATCGGCGCCGTCGCCCTCGGCCGCGAGCCGCGCCCGCGCGATCTTGAGCCGCCTGCCCCGGAAGGTCGTCCAGGCGCCCGGCGACGGGGTGAACGCGCGCACCGCGTTGACCACGCGCGCGGCGGGTGCCTCGAAGTCGAGCCGCGCCTCGGCGGGGTCGACCTTGGGGGCGAGGCTGGCGCCGCCCTCTGGCTGGGGCCGCGGCTCGATCCTGCCCTCCTCGAGCTGGTCGAGGGTGGAGACGACGAGCTCCGCGCCGACCTCGGCGAGGCGGGCGGTGAGCGAGCCGGCGTCCTCCTCCGGCAGCACCGGCACCCGCTGGCAGGCCAGCAGCGGGCCGGTGTCCATACCCTCGTCGATCACAAAGGTGCAGACGCCGGTGACGTCGACCCCGTCCAGCAGGGCGCGCTGCACCGGCGCGGCGCCGCGGTAGGCGGGCAGCAGGGAGAAATGCAGGTTGATGATCCCCCGCGGGAAGGCCGCAAGCACAGGCGGCGGCAGCAGGAAGCCGAAGGCGCAGCTCACGCCGATGTCCGCGGCGAGCGCCTCGAGCTGGCCGGGCAGGGCCGGGTCGCGCCCGCGCTCCGGTTGCAGCACGGGCAGGCCGGCGTCCAGCGCCACCTGCTTGACCGGCGACGGCGCCGGACGGCCGCCGCGATGGTCGCGCGGGCGGTCGGGCCGGGTCACCACCGCGACCACCTGGTGCCCGGAGCCGAGCAGGGCCTTCAGTGGAGGGACGGCGGCGGCCGGAGTGCCGAGGTAGACCACGCGCATGCCGCGGCTCCCTACAGCCGCTTGGCGGCGTCGGAGCGGTGCACGTGCGGGGGGATGCCCGGCGCCTCGAGGGTGAGGTCGCTCTCGCGCCACTCGCGCATGGCGCGCTTGCGGTCGGCGCGGGAGAGGCGGTCGATGAACAGCACCCCGTCCAGGTGGTCGATCTCGTGCTGGAAGGTGCGGGCCACCAGGCCCTCGCCGGCGACCTCGAGCTGCTTGCCGGTGACGTCCCGGGCCTGGACGGTCACCTCGGCCGCCCTGGCGCAGTCGTAGTACAGGCCGGGGAAGGACAGGCATCCCTCGGGCCCGAGCTGCTCGCCATCGCGGCGGGTGATGACGGGGTTGACGAGCACGCCGGCCACGCGCTCGCCGCCCTCCTCCTCGCTCAGGGGGACGTCGAAGGCGAAGACCCGCCGCAGGACGCCCACCTGCGGCGCGGCCAGCCCCACGCCGTGCGCCGCCCGCATGGTCTCGAGCAGGTCGTCGGCGAAGCGCCCCAGCCAGGCGTCGAACTCGGTCACCTCGGCCGCGCGCTCGCGCAGGACCGGGTCGCCGAACAGCCGGATCTCCAGTATCGACACCGCGTGGTCCTCTCCTCGGGCTCGTTACCTGGGGGCGGCCAACACTTCCAGGGGCTCGACATCGACCGACGTCCTGGGCCCGCCCGCACGGGAGGCCTCGGCGAGCGCCGGCCGCAGAGCGCGGGCGGCGGCCTCGGCATCCTCGACCTTGGCGATGATACGCCAGCCGCGCCCCATCGCCGCCGGGCCGAGCAGCTCCGCCTTCGGCCCGAGCGCCCGCGCCAGCAGCGCGCGCGCCGCCTCGGCCTCGCCCGGCTCCGCGCCCTCGAACAGCAGCAGCCGGCGGGCCGGCGGGAAGCCCAGCTCCACCCGCCGCGGCAGCTCGTGGCGCCAGAAATAGGCCGGGTCCCAGCGCACCAGGGCCTGGACCGCGTGATGGCCGGGGTCGCCGGTCTGCACCACCAGCCGGCCGGGGCGGTCGCGCGGACCGCACCAGGCCGCCGCGCGGCTCCAGGTCCGGTAGGCCTCCTCGGCCGCGCGCACCTCCGCCTGGCCAAGGGCGGCGTCCGCGCCGACCACCACCACGGTGCGGCAGCCGGTGAGCGGCGGATGGTCCTTGACCCCGGCGACCGTGCCGACGATCACCCCCGGGCCGCGACCGGCCCACGGCGGCACCTCACCCGGGTCGAGCACCTCGCGGTCAAGCCGCCACACCGGCGTGCCCGCCAGGTAGCGGCCCAGTTCCTCGGCCACCTGCCCGGCGGTGCGCAGCCCCGGCGCGCTCGGGTCGGCGGCGCCGCGCCGCGGCACCAGCACATAGGCGCCCTCGCCGCGGGCGACCGCCGCGCGCAGCGTCGCCAGGGCCCGCCGGTGGAGCATCGCCGGCCCTGGCCCATGGTCCTGGTCATAGGGGTCGACCACTTCCACCAGCGGCCGGGCCGCCCGCTCCACCGCGCGGTCGGCCACGAGCGGGCGGCACTGCCCCGCCTGGATCGCGGCGATCACCTCCGGCGACGGCACGGTGCCGGTGAGCAGGCAGATGGCACGGCCGCGGTCGGCGCGCCGCAGGGCAACCTCGCGGGCGTGGTAGCGCGGCGCCCGCTGCTCCTTGTGGGCCGGGTTGGCCTCGTCGTCGACCACGATGCAGCCCAGCCGCCGCACCGGCGCGAGCACCGCGGAGCGGCCGCCGATCGCCACCTGCCGCCGCCCCAGCCGCAGCTCCACCCAGGAGCGGTAGCGGCGCCGCTCAGACAGGTCGCTGGAGAGGTCGGCGGCGTCCGGGAAGGACTTGCGCACCGCGTCGGCGACGGCCGAGCCGGCCGCCACCTCCGGCGTCACCACGATCGCCCCCCTGCCCTGGGCGAGCGCCGCCTCGACCAGGGCGACCACCTTGCTCGCGCGGTCCTCCCCGGGCAGCGGCCGCCAGTACACCGCCCCCGCCCAGCCGCGCGCGACCAGCCCGGCCAGGCGGTCCGCGCCCCGCGGTGGTCCCGTGCCGGCTGGCGCGCCGGCCGGCCGGCCGGGCTCACCGCCCGCGACCCCGGCGTCGCCGAGGCGCTCGCCGCGCTCGCCGGCGACGGGGTCGCGCTCGACCGCCGCCACCCTCGGCGGCACGGCCAGGCGCACGACGTCGGCCAGGGTGCCCGCGTAGCGGGCGGCGACCCAGCGCAGCAGGTCCAGCCCGGCGGCGTCGAAGGCGGGCACCGGGGAGACGAGCCGGATCAGGTCGCGGGCGTCCTCGGGCAGTTCGTCGGCCCAGCCGACCACCCAGCCGTCGACGCGGCGCCTGGTGCCGAAGGGCACCTTGACGCGGCTGCCGAGCAGCACCGACTCGCGCAGCGGCTCGGGCACCCGGTAGGTGAACGGCCTGTCGAGATGGAACAGGGGCACGTCGACCACGACCTGAGCGCCGGCCGCCGCGCCGCGCTCCCTCATGGGCGGGAGTGTACTCGCGGCGAGGCCGCCGCGGCGGGGTTCGCGCGGTCCGGCTCAGCGCGCGCCGGCGATCACGAACCGGGGATGGACGCGTCGTCGGTGAAGACCCCGCTCGCCCTGCCGCTACAGGTTGGCGGCGGCTTTGGCGAGGTCCTCGGCGCGGGCGGTCGACTCCCAGGTGAAGTCCGGGTCGCTGCGGCCGAAATGCCCGTAGGCGGCCGTCTTGCGGTACACCGGACGGCGCAGGTCCAGGTCACGCAGAATCGCCGCGGGGCGCAGGTCGAAGAACTCCGGGATCAGCTTCTCGAGCCGGACCGGGTCGACCTGCTCGGTCCCGAAGGTCTCCACGAACACGCTCACCGGGTGGGCCACCCCGATCGCGTAGGCCACCTGCACCTCGCAGCGCTCGGCCAGGCCGGCGGCGACGACGTTCTTGGCCACCCAGCGGGTCGCGTACGCCGCCGAGCGGTCCACCTTGGTCGGGTCCTTGCCCGAGAAGGCGCCGCCGCCGTGGCGGGCCATGCCGCCGTAGGTGTCGACGATGATCTTGCGGCCGGTCAGGCCGGTGTCGGCGCACGGCCCGCCCAGCTCGAACCGGCCCGTGGGGTTCACGTACACGCGCAGGCCGTCGGCGGACAGCCCCTCTGGCAGGCACGGCGCGATCACGTGCTCGCGCACGTCGGGGGCCAGCAGGGTCTCGAGGTCGATGTCGGGGCCGTGCTGGGTGGAGACCACCACCGTGTTCAGCCGCACCGGCTTGCCGGCCTGGTACTCGATGGTCACCTGCGTCTTGCCGTCCGGCCGCAGGTACGGGACCAGGCCGCTCTTCCTGACCTGCGCCAGGCGGCGGGCGAGCTGGTGGGCGAGCCAGATCGGCATCGGCAGCAGCTCAGGGGTGTCGTTGCAGGCGTAGCCGACCATCATGCCCTGGTCGCCGGCGCCCTGCAGGTCCAGCGGGTCGGTGTCGCCGGCGCGGGCCTCGAAGGCGTGGTCGACGCCCTGGGCGATATCTGGAGACTGCTCGTCGATGGCGACCGTGACCCCGCAGGTGGCTCCGTCGAAGCCGTACTTGGCGCGGTCGTAGCCGATTTCGAGGATGGTGCGGCGGACCACGCTGGGGATGTCGACGTAGGTCGTGGTCGAGATCTCACCGGCCACCACCACCAGCCCGGTGGTGATCAGCGTCTCGCAGGCGACCCGGCCCATGGGGTCGGAGCGCAGGATCTCGTCCAGCACGGCGTCGGAGATCTGATCGGCCATCTTGTCAGGATGACCCTCTGTCACCGACTCCGAGGTAAATAGATAGCGGTTCGCCACCAGCAGCCTCCAGAAAATGGCTCGCCGCCCGTAGGGCGGCATGTTCCGCCGAAGGGTAGCCGGGCAGGCAATTTCAGGGCAACTTCAGCTTAGCCTCGACTCGGTTAAGAAGGCGGCGGGCGATCTCGGTCTTGGGCGCGGCGGGCAGCTCCTCCACGCTCTCGGCGTCGATGAGGTAGGCGTGGGCCGCCTCGGCCCCGAACGCCGAGCCGGCGCCCTCCACGTGGTTGAGGACCACCAGGTCCAGGTGCTTGCGCTCCAGCTTGGCGCGGGCTCCGGCGAGGTGGTCGCCGGTCTCGGCGGCGAAGCCGACCAGCACCTGCCCGGGCCGGCGCACGCGGCCCAGCTCCGCGAGCGCGTCGGGCGTCACCTCGAGCATCAGCTCCGGCACGCCCTGCTCCTTCTTGAGCTTGCCCTCCGCGGCGCGCTTGGGCCGGAAGTCGGCCACCGCCGCGGCCATGACCAGCACGTCCTGACCTGATGCCTCGGCGATGACCGCGTCGTAGAGCTGCTGGGCGGTCTCGACGTCGACGCGGCGGGCGCCCGCCGGCGGCTCTACCTTCACGGCGGCCACCACGGCGGTCACCTCGGCGCCGCGGCGCAGCGCCTCGGCGACGACCGCGGCGCCCATGCGACCCGACGAGCGGTTGCCGAGATAGCGGACCGGGTCGATGGGCTCCCGGGTGCCGCCGAGGCTCACCAGGACCCTGACCCCCGCCAGGGTGCGCGCGGGCGCGAGCGCTCCGGCGACGGCGGCCGTCAGGTCCTCGAGCCCGGCGAGACGGCCGGGGCCGCTGTCGCCGGAGGCGAGCGGGCCGCTCGCCGGCGGCACAACGCGGGCGCCACGCTGGCGCAGCAGCGCCAGGTTGGCCTGGGTCGCCGGGTGCTCCCACATCTCGGTGTGCATCGCCGGCGCGACCACCAGCGGCCCGGTGAAGGCCAGGGCGACGTTGCCGAGCAGGTCGTCGGCGAGACCGGCGGCCAGCCTGGCGATGGTGTGCGCGGTGGCCGGCGCGATGACCAGGACCTGGCCCCAGTGGGCGAGCGCGACGTGCTCGACCCGTTCGGGTTCCTCCCAGATCGAGGCGGGCACCGGCCGGCCGGTGAGCGCGGCGAAGGTGGCGCGGCTCACCATGGCCTCACCGCCGGCGGTGAGGACGGGCTGCACCTCGGCGCCGGCCCGCATCAGCGCACGGGCCAGCTCCGCCGCCTTGTAGGCGGCGATGCCGCCGGTGACCCCGAGCAGCACACGGGACCCGGCCAGCGGCGCGAGCGCCATGGGCGAGCCCCTACTTGATGGACGAGGCGACCTCTGCCGGGCGCTCCCAGTCCAGCTTCTCCTCGGCGAGCTCCTGGAGCGCGACCGACAGGGCCTTGCGGTTGGGGCCGGCGTCGACCATGGGAGGCACGAACTCGCCGATTCCCTCGCCGAGCTGCGAGTAGTAGCCGTTGATCTGCCTGGCGCGGCGCGCGGCGAGGATGACAAGGGTGTACTTGGAGTCGACCCGGGACAGCAGGTCGTCGATCTTGGGTTCGATCATGGGGCGCGAATTGCTCCTCGGAAGAGATGTCAGCGTTTGCTCTTGATAGTACGCCGCCGCAGGTCGTCGAGGATCTGGATGACCTCGCCGGCCGCCTCGTCGAGCACCTCGTTGACCACGCTCACGTCGAACTCGGGCTCCGCGGCCAGCTCTTCGGAGGCCTTGTCGAGGCGGCGGCGCACCTGCTCCTCGCTCTCGGTGCCGCGCTCGCGCAGGCGCCGCTCCAGCTCCTCGAGGCTCGGCGGCTTGATGAACACCATGAGCGCGTCCGGGCAGATCGCGCGGATCTGGCGCGCGCCCTGCACGTCGATCTCGACCACCACGTCGCGGCCCTCGGCCAGCGCGCGCTCGACCGGCTCGCGCCGGGTGCCGTAGCGGTTGCCGAAGATCTCGGCCCACTCGAGCAGGCCGCCGGTCTCGATCAGACGGTCGAAGGTCTCGGAGTCGACGAAGGTGTAATGGCGTTCCCCGACCTCTTCCGGGCGCGCCGGGCGGGTGGTCGTCGAGACCGACAGCTCGAGGTCAGGACGTGCCGCCAGGAGACGGGACACGATCGCCCCCTTGCCGACCCCGGAGGGCCCGGCAAGAACGATGAGGCGACCGCGTCCCGTTGGCGAGCCTCCACAAGTCGGAGAACCCAGGACGGTAGGTTCCAGGGCGGGTTACTTCTTCCCGCCGAACTCGGCCAGCAGGGCGTCCTTCTGCTTGGAGCCGAGGCCCCGGATGCGGCGTGACGCCGAGATGTCGTGCTTCTCCATGATCTTACGAGCGCGGACCTTGCCGACGCCCGGCAGGCTCTCGAGCACGCTGGAGACCTTCATCTTGCCGACGGTGTCGTCGTCCTCCTTGTCGAGAACGGTGGTAAGCGTTAGATTGCCGCTTTTGAGTTGCGCCTTGAGCTCGGCCCGCTTGCGACGCGCCTCAGCCGCCTTCTCCAAGGCTTGCTGGCGCTGCTCGGGCGTCAGGGTTGGCAGTGGCATGTTGCCTCCTCGTGACGTCGTGCCCAGAGCGGACGGCGCTCCCGCCCCCGACTGGATTGAAGAACGCGCGGATTCTACGCACACCCAAGGGGTCCTCACAATCCATTGGCGCAGGTCAGAACGCTCCGCTGGCCAATAATTCTCTAAATCCTCCCGACTGAGGGCCGCTTCTGATCATTTTGTCCGATCTGCAAGCCTCCGGCTGCCCGGAGATTGCGCTGTCGAGCCAGCCCGACATACCGGGCATTCCGCCGGCTCCCAGGCGGCGGCGTCCACCCTCGCCAGCGCGCCGAACGGCAGCGGAAACCGCGTCCCGGACGGCAGCCGGTCGATGATCGTCGCCAGGCCGGTCACGCTCGCGCCGGCCGCGCGCAGCAGGTCGGCCACCTCGAGCGCCGACCCGCCGGTGGTCACCACGTTCTCGGTGATCAGGGCGCGCTCCCCCGCCCGCACCTCGAACGAGCGCCGCAGCGCCATCTCGCGCGCCTGCTCGCGCTCGGTGAAGACCATGCGCACGCCGAGCGCCCGCGCGGCCTCGTGACCGATGACGACCCCGCCCATGGCGGGGCCGACCACCACGTCGACCCGCCCGCGCCACGGGTCCGCCAGCGCCCGCCCGAGCGCCTCGGCGACCGCGGGCCACTGCAGCACCACCGCGGACTGCAGGTAGGTGTCGGAGTGGCGCCCGGACGACAGCACGAAGTGGCCCCGGCGCAGGCCGCCGGACCGCTCGTACAGCGCCAGGACGACCGCCTGGTCGAGCGGCCCGTCCGGGAGCGGCGGCGCGCTCATCGACCACCCCGCCGCGCCATCTGCAGCGCCTCGGCGTTGACCTCCCGAGCGGCCGCGGCCGGGTCGGGCGCCCTGGTGATGGGCCGGCCGACCACCAGCAGGTCGGCCCCGGCGGCCAGCGCCGCCGCGGGCGCGGCCACGCGCGCCTGGTCGTCGCCGGCCTCGCCGCCGGCGCCGAGCTCACGGGCGCCCCGGCGGCTGCCGGCCGCGGGGCGGACGCCGGGGCAGACGAGGGTCACCTCTCGCCCCGCCAGCGACCGCAGGCGCGCGACCTCCAGCGGGGAGCAGACCAGCGCCGGGCAGCCGGCCGCGAGCGCCAGGCTTGCCAGGCGCTCGGCGGCCCCGAGCGCCGGGCCGAGGCCGAGCGCGTCCAGGTCGCCCTGGCCGAGGCTGGTGAGCACGGTGACGGCGGCCACACGCGTGCGCCCGGCGGCCGCGTCGAGCGCGGCGCGGAGCATGGCGCGGCCGCCGCCCGCGTGGACGGTGAGCAGCTCGACGCGGAGCGGGGCGAGCGCCGCCACGGCCCGGCCCACGGTGGCGGGGATGTCGTGGAGCTTGAGGTCGAGCATCACCCGGTGGCCGTCGCCGCGCAGCGCGCGGACCGCGGGAGGCCCGTGCGCGCCGAACAGCTCGAGCCCCACCTTGACCATGCCGATGGAGTCGCCGGCCGCGGCCGCCCACGCGCGAGCCTCCCCGAGGTCCGGGGTGTCGAGCGCGAGCACGATCGGCGATCGCTGCTGCATGTGGGCTCGCTCCTGCGGCGGATGGCCTGACGGGTCGGTGACCGGCAGCAGGAGGGTAGCGCACCCGGCCGACAGCGGGCCGATTGAGCGACCGCCGAGGCGGCCGCCGGTTCCCTGGTGTGGTGGGGCAGGCGGTAGTCTGCCGGGAGGTGGACCGGGGAGACCGGAAGGAGACCAGGTGAGTCGGACCACGCGCCACCGGCCCGAGCTGACGCTCGGCTGGGACCATGTGGCGGCCTGGCGGCTGCGGCGCCACCACCTGGACGCCCGCCAGCCGCGCCGGCGGGCGCTGGATGTGGTCGCCGAGATCGGTGGCCTCCACGCGCAGGTCATGTCGTCGGCCGAGCTGACGCTGTGGGCGCGCGTCGACGACCTCGAGCCCGACGCGGTGCGGCGCGCCCTGTGGGAGGAGCGCAGCCTGGTCAAGACCTGGGCGATGCGCGGCACGCTGCACCTGCTGCCCGGCGCGGAGCTGCCGCTGTGGCGGGCGGCGCTGAGCACCCGCGGCGGCTATTTCCGTCCAGTGTGGCTGCGCAACTTCGGGGTGACCCACCAGGAGCTGGAGCGGCTCATCGACGCGGTCGCCGAGGCCCTGGACGGTCGCATGCTGACCAGGGAGGAGCTGGCCGGCGAGGTGGCCAGGCTGACCGGGTCCCCCGAGCTCGGCGAAAAGGTGCGCGGCAGCTGGGGGGCGCTGCTCAAGCCAGCCGCCCAGCACGGCCAGCTGTGCTTTGCCCCCAGCGACGGCCAGCGCGTGCGCTTCACCCGCCCGGACCGCTGGCTGGGGCAGTGGCGCGAGCACGACCCGGACAGCGCCGTGCTCGAGGTCGCTCGCCGCTTCCTGGCGGCCTCCGGACCGGTCACGCGCGAGGACTACGCCCGCTGGTGGGGGGGCGAGGCGCCCGCCGGCGGCCAGGTGCTCGCGCGGCTGGGCGACGAGGTGGTCCCGGTCGAGGTGGACGGCACCGACGCCTGGCTGCTGGCCGTCCACGCCGAGGAGATCGCGGGCGCGGCGGGGCCGGCGGAGGCGCCGCCGGTGCGGCTCCTGCCCGCCTTCGACCAGTACGTGGTCACCGCGAGCCGCCACGCCGACCACCTGCTGCCCGGGCCGTTCAAGGACCGGGTCTACCGGCCGCAGGGCTGGCTCTCGCCGGTCCTGCTGGTGGACGGCCGGATGTGGGGGGTCTGGCGGCACGAGGTCAAGGGCCGCAAGGTCCGCGTGAGCATCGAGCCGTTCGTGAAGCTGCCCGCCAGCACCCGCCGCGCCGCCGAGGGCGAGGCCGAGCGCCTCGCCGCCCACCTCGACGGCACCCTGGACCTGACCTGGGCTGCCCCGACCTGACCCGGCCAGCCGGTTACTCCGCCTTGAGGAGAGCGGGGAGCTTCGCCACCGAGCTGAGGCCCTGGGACTCGAGGTAGGCCCGCAGACCTTCCGCCACCTCGGCGGTCGCGCGCGGGTTGATGAAATTGGCCGTACCGACCTGGACCGCCGTCGCGCCCGCCAGCAGCAGCTCGGCCGCGTCCTCGCCCGTCATCACGCCACCCACGCCCACGATCGGCACCTCCGGCATGGCGCGCGCAACCTGCCACACGCAGCGCACGGCCACCGGGCGGATCGCCGGGCCCGACAGCCCACCGGTCACCGCGGCCAGCCTCGGCCGCAGGCGGTGGACGTCGACCGCCATCCCCAGCAGCGTGTTGATCAGCGTCAGGCCGTCAGCGCCGGCGTCGACGACCGCCCGTGCCACCGCCACCAGATCGGTCACGTCCGCGGTCAGCTTGGCCAGCACCGGCTGGCGCGCGACCGCCTTGACCGCGCGCACCACCATCGCCGCAAGGCCCGGGTCGGTCGCGAACAGCTCCCCGCGGCTGTCCACGTTGGGACAGGAGAGGTTGACCTCGATCAGGTGGACGGCGTCCTCGCCCGCCAGGCGCTCGGCGACCCGGGCGAACTCCTCGACGCTGCGGCCGACCACGCTGGCCACCACCCGCGCGCCCGCCTCGCCGAGGACGTTGAGGTCCTCCCGGCAGAACGCCTCCACCCCCGGGTTCTGCAGGCCGATGGCGTTGAGCATGCCCGAGGGCGTCTCCGCCATGCGCGGGGTGGGGCGGCCGCGCCGCGCCTGGAGGCTCACCGACTTGGTGACCACCGCACCGATCTGCGCCAGGTCGAGGAAGCCCGCCATCTCGCGGCCGAAGCCGAAGCAGCCGGAGGCGGCGAGCACCGGCGTCGGCAGCCGGATGCCGCACACGTCGACCTCCAGGCTCGGGGTCGCCAGGTCGCTCACGAGGCCACCTCCTCCCAGGCGACGGCGGCGCCGTCGAGCACCGGCCCCTCCGTGCAGGAGCGCGCCATACGCGTCGAGCCCGGGCCGGCCGGGTCGGCCACCGGGACCACGCAGGAGAAGCAGATGCCGGTGCCGCAGGCCATCTGCTCCTCCACCGCGACCTCGCAGGGCACGCCCGCCGCCGCCGCCACCCGGCTCACCGCCGCGAGCATCGGCATCGGCCCGCACGCGTAGACCATCTCGGTGCGCGCCTGCGCCATCAGCGCCGGCATCGGGTCGGTGACCACCCCGCGCTGCCCGAACGAGCCGTCGTCGGTGGTGATCACCGCCGTGCGGCCGAGCCGCTTGGCCTCGATCGCCTTGAACAGCCGCTCGTTGGTGGAGGCGCCCGCGATGAAGTCGACCCGGCAGCCGCGCACGCGCAGCTCCTCCGCCAGCAGGAACAGCGGCGCCGTCCCGTAGCCCCCGCCGACCAGCAGGCAGGCGGTGGGTCGCTCTGGCAGGGTGAAGGGCCGCCCGAGCGGGCCGAGGACGTCGACGCTGTCGTGCGGCCGCAACTGCGCGAGCGCCCTGGTGCCCGGGCCGGTCACGTCGAAGACCACCTCGATGGTGCCGAAGGTGGCGCCGTGGCGGTCCACCAGGTGGATCGAGAACGGGCGCCGCAGCAGGAAGGAGCGGTCGGTGCCGACCAGCACGCCGACGAACTGGCCCGCCCGCGCGGCCGCGGCGATCCCCGGCGCGACCAGGCTCAGGCTGTGATAGGCCCCGGCGTGGCGGTTGGACAGCACCTCGCACAGCTCGAGCCGGGGCCCTTGTCGGTTCACGGCGATCCGGCCTCCGCGTGGTAGGCCTGCAACGAGCGGACCTTGAGGTCGCCGGTCTGGCGTGCCTCGATGCCCTGGACCATGGCGGCGAGGCCCGACAGCGTGGTGACGCAGGGGATGTCGGTGGCGACCGCGGCGGTGCGGATCTCGTAGCCGTCGGTGCGGGGCCCCGAGCCGAGCGGGGTGTTGACCACCACGTCGATCTCGCCCGCGCGGATCAGGTCGACCACGTTGTCGGGTCCCTCGTGGACCTTGCGGACGACCTCGACGGGCACGCCGTTGCGGCGCAGCACGCTGGCCGTGCCGGCCGTGGCGAGCAGCTTGAAGCCCAGGTCCGCGAGGCGCTTGGCGGGCAGCACGATGGCGCGCTTGTCGGCGTTGCGTACCGACAGGAACGCCACCCCCTTGGTCGGCAGCGCGCCGTAGGCGCCCTCCTGGCTCTTGGCGAAGGCGGCGCCGAAGGAGCGGTCGAGCCCGAGCACCTCGCCGGTCGAGCGCATCTCCGGCCCGAGCAGCGAGTCGGCTCCAGGGAAGCGGGCGAACGGCAGCACCGCCTCTTTCACGCCGACGTGGCCGGGTAGGGGGCCGAGCACGCCGGACTCCCGCCCGGCGACGTCGGGCCCCTCCCCCACCGGCAGCATGCCGTCGCCGCGCAGGCGCGCCAGGGTCTCGCCGGTCATCAGCAGGGCGGCCGCCTTGGCGACGGGCACGCCGGTGACTTTCTCGACGTAGGGCACCGAGCGGCTCGCGCGCGGGTTGGCCTCGAGCACGTACAGCCGGTCGCCCTTGAAGGCGAACTGCACGTTGAGGATGCCGACCACGCCGAGGGTGCGTGCCAGCCGCGCGGTGGCCTCCCCCACGGCGGCAACCTGGTCGAGCCCCAGCGTGATCGGCGGCAGCACGCAGGCGGAGTCGCCGGAGTGGACCCCGGCCTCCTCGATGTGCTCCATGACCCCGCAGACCAGCACGTCTCCCCGCGCGTCGCAGAGAGCGTCCACGTCGACCTCGACCGCGTCCTCGAGGAACCGGTCGACCAGCACGGGTCGCTCCCGGGCGTTGCCGGCGGCCAGCGCGGGGGACCGCTCGAGGGACTCGGCGTCGTAGCAGACCTCCATGGACCGGCCGCCGAGCACGTAGGACGGCCGCACCAGCACCGGGTAGCCGATCCGCTCGGCCACGGCGAGGGCCTCCTCGCGGCTGGCCGCCTGGCCCCAGGCCGGCGCGTCCAGACCGCAGCGGGCCAGCACCATGCCGAAGCGGCCGCGGTCCTCCGCCAGGTCGATCGCCTCCGGCGGGGTGCCGAGCAGCGGCACGCCGGCCGCCTCCAGGCCGTGGGCGAGCTGCAACGGGGTCTGGCCGCCCATGGTCACGATCACGCCGACCAGCTCGCCGCCGCGTGCCTCGGCGCGGCACACCTCGAGCACGTCCTCGGTGGTGAGCGGCTCGATGTAGAGCCGGTCGGCCACGTCGTAGTCCGTGGAGACCGTCTCGGGGTTGCAGTTGACCATGATGGTCTCGTAGCCGGCCTGGCGCAGCGCCTGTACCGCGTGGACGCAGGCGGTGTCGAACTCGACGCCCTGCCCGATCCGGTTCGGCCCGGAGCCGAGCACGACCACCCGGCGGCGGCCGGTGGCCGGGACCTCGGTCTCCTCCTCGTAGGTCGAGTAGTGGTAGGGCGTGGAGGCCTCGAACTCGCCGGCGCAGGTGTCGACCGAGCGGTACACGGGCTCGACCTGGAGCGCCCGCCGGCGCGTGCGCACCTCGCCCTCTGTGGCGCGCACGATCCTGGCGAGCTGGCGGTCGGAGAAGCCCAGCCGCTTGGCGCGCCACAGCAGGTCCCTGTCGAGCGCGTCGATGGTGCCGGCCCCCTCCAGCTCGGCGCGCAGCTCGACGATGCGGGCGACGCCGTCGACGAACCAGGGGTCGATGCTGGAGGCGGCGGCGATCTCGTCCACCCCGCAGCCGAGCCGCAGCGCGCGCTCGACCGCTTCCAGCCGGCCCTCGTCCGCCATGGCGGTGGCCCGCAGCAGCGCGCGGCGCCGCTCGGGGCCGAGCGGCCCTGGCCGCGACCACGGCGGGTCCTCCTGGGGCCAGCCGAGCCCGTCGCGGCCGGTCTCCAGCGAGCGGAAGGCCTTCTGCAGCGCCTCGGGGAAGGTCCGGCCGATCGCCATCACCTCCCCCACCGACTTCATGCGGGTGGTGAGCGAGGGATCGGCGCCGGGGAACTTCTCGAAGTTGAAGCGCGGCACCTTGACCACCACGTAATCGAGGGTCGGCTCGAAGGCGGCCGCGGTCTTGCCGGTGACCTCGTTGCGGATCTCGTCGAGGGTGAAGCCCACCGCGAGCTGGGCGGCCACCTTGGCGATCGGGAAGCCGGTCGCCTTGGAGGCCAGCGCGGAGGAGCGCGACACCCGCGGGTTCATCTCGATCACCACGCGCCGCCCGCTGCGCGGGTCGACCGCGAACTGCACGTTGGCGCCGCCGGTCTCGACGCCGACCGCCCGCAGCACCGTCAGCGAGTCGTCGCGCATGTCCTGGTACTCGCGGTCGGAGAGGGTCATGGCCGGGGCCACCGTGATGGAGTCGCCGGTGTGCACGCCCATCGGGTCCAGGTTCTCGATCGAGCAGACCACGACCGCGTTGTCGGCGCGGTCGCGCATGACCTCGAGCTCGAACTCCTTCCAGCCGAGCACCGACTCCTCCACCAGGACGCGGTGCACGGGGCTGGCGGCCAGGCCCTGGAGCAGCAGGTCGGCCAGCTCGGCCTCGGAGCGGGCGATGCCGCCGCCCCAGCCGCCGAGGGTGAACGAAGGGCGCAGCACCACCGGCGGGCCGAGCTCGGCGGCGGCGGCGCGACCCTCATCGAGCGAGCCGACCTCGATGCTGCGCGGCGCGTCCAGGCCGGCCTCGCGGCACACCTCGGTGAAGGCCACGCGCGACTCCGCGCGCCGCACCGCCTCGACCGTGGCGCCGATCAGCTCGGTCCCCAGGCGCTCGAGGTCACCGCGCTCGTGCAGGGCCACGGCGAGGTTCAGGGCGGTCTGGCCGCCGAGCGTCGGCAGCACGGCGTCGGGCCGCTCGGCCTCGATCACCGCGGCCACCGGCTCAGGCGTCAGCGGCTCCAGGTAGGTCGCGTCGGCCACCTCCGGGTCGGTCATGATCGTGGCCGGGTTGGAGTTGACCAGCACCACGCGCAGGCCGAGCCGCCGCAGCGCCCGGCAGGCCTGGGTGCCGGAGTAGTCGAACTCGGCCGCCTGCCCGATGACGATCGGTCCCGAGCCGATGACCAGCACCGAGTGGAGGTCGGGACGCAGCGGCACTATCCGGCCTCTCCGGCCCCGGCGGCCCCGAGGGTATGGCCGTACGCCGACTGGCCCCCGTCCCAGCCCTCGTACAGGCCCTTGGCCATCGCCTCGGCCCACAGCGCGCGCACCTGCTCCGGGCTGAGCAGGCGCAGCTTGATCGCCAGCCGGCTGGCGCCCTCGACGCTGGCCACCAGCGTGCGCAGCTTGGCCTCGTCCTGGGCGGTGGTGCGCCGGCCGGTGGGCGAGACGGCGGCGTCGGCCTCGCCGCGCAGGCTCGACTTGAGCGTCAGCACGCGGTCGAACTCCGCTCGCAGGACCTCGACCACCTCGCCCTCGGGCGGACGCCTGCCCTCGTCGACCCCACCGAGGGCCCGAAAGGTGCGCTGGGATGTCATGGACCGCTCACCTCCATCATCGCCGCGAAGCGTTCGAACAACGGGTGCGCATCGTGGGGACCGGGCGCGGCCTCTGGATGGTACTGGACCGAGAATGCCGGGACGTCCAGGCACTCGAGCCCCTCGACCACCCCGTCGTTGGCGTTGCGGTGGGTGACCCGCACGGCCGGGGGCAGGGAATCGGCGTCCACCGCGAAGCCGTGGTTGTGGCTGGTGACCGCCACGCGCCCGGTGGCGACCTCGACCACCGGCTGGTTCACGCCCCTGTGGCCGAAGGCCAGGCGCACGGTGCGGCCGCCGACCGCCTGGCCGAGGAGCTGGTGGCCGAGGCAGATGCCGAAGACCGGGACCTTGCCGAGCAGCTCGGCGGTGGCCTGCACGCCCTCCTTGACGGTGGCCGGGTCGCCGGGGCCGTTGGACAGCATGACCCCGTCCGGGCGCCACTGGAGCACCCGTTCCGCCGGCATGCTCGCAGGCACCAGCAGCACGCGCGCGCCGAGGCGCCGCAGCCGCCGGCTGATGTTGGCCTTGGCGCCGTAGTCGTAGAGGACCACGCGGAAGCGCTCGGGACCCTCGGGCTCCAGCTCCAAGGGCTCGTCGCGGGTCACCTCGTCGACCAGCGCGAGCCCGTTGGGGTCGGGGGCGGCGGTGGCCACCCGCCGCAGCGGGTCCTCGTCGAGCACCTCGCTCGACAGCGCGCCGCGCATGGCGCCGCTGGTGCGCAGGTGGCGGACCAGCCGGCGGGTGTCGATGCCCTCGATCCCCGGCACGCCGGCCGCCTGCAGCTCCTCGGCCAGGCCGCGCCGCGCGCGCCAGCTCGACGGGCGCCTGGCGGCCTGCCGCACCAGGAAGGCGGCCACCTGGATGCGGCCGGACTCGCCGTCGTCGTCGTTGGTGCCGTAGTTGCCCATCTCCGGCGCCGCCATGCAGACGAGCTGCCGGCGGTACGAGGGGTCGGTGAGCACCTCCTGGTAGCCGCTCATGGCGGTGTTGAACACCACCTCGCCGGCGACGGTGAAGGGATCGCTCGCGAACGCCTGCCCGCGGAACGCCGTCCCGTCCTCGAGCACGAGCAGTGCCTGTCTCTCCGTCACCGCTTCGCCTCCTCCTGGTCGCGGCGTCCGTCCGCCAGTGCCGCCAGCCACGCCGCCCAGCGACGCGCCGTCGCCTCGTCCGCGAGCACGAAGCCGGAGCGGAGCACCGTACCGCCGAGCCGCCAGTCGACCACCAGCACCCGCTTGGCATAGACCATTTTGCCCGCATGACCCGATGTCACCATAGCCCCGCGCAGATCCGCGGCCGGCACGCACCAGGGCGCGGCCGGGCCGGGCGCGACCCGCAGGCCGAGCCGGTCGGCGGCCAGCTCGACGACGCCACGGCCGAGCAGGCCATGGCCGGAGAAGCGGCGCACCGGCGAGGGCGCGTAGGTCGTGCCGAGGTAGCGGGCGCCGGCGCGCAGGACCGGCGCGCCCGCGGTGTCGGGGCACGCCGGCGGCGGCAGGCCAGCCTGCTGCCGCAGCGCGGTGCGGCGCACCGCCCCCAGCACCAGCCAGGCTGCCGTGGTGGCGGCCACCACCACGGCCAGGGCCCCGTAGGCCCAGGTCACCGGGGCACGCTCCCCCGGCCCCTCCGGCTCACCGGACCGCCTTCCCGTCCCGCACGGTGAACGCCCCCCGCAGCAGCGTGTGGACCACGCGGCCGCGGACGGCGCGGCCGTCGTAGGGGGAGTTGCGCGCCCGGCTGGCGAGGTCGGCGGCCGACACCGTCCAGCGGGCGGTCGGGTCGAGGACGGTCAGGTTGGCGGGCGCGCCCGGCGTGACCGGGCCGCCGTGGCCGGGCAGCCGGCGGCAGCGCGCCGGTCCCGCGGTGAGCCGCTCGACCGCCTGCGCGAGGGTGAGGTCGCCGGGCTCCACCAGCTCGCTGATGGTCAGCGCCAGCGCCGTCTCCAGGCCCAGCATGCCGGGCGGGGCGGCGGCCCACTCGACCTCCTTGTCCTCGCGGGCGTGCGGCGCGTGGTCGGTGGCGATGGCGTTGATGGTCCCATCGGCCAGGCCGGCGCGGATCGCCTCGACGTCGGCCTTGGAGCGCAGCGGCGGGTTGACCTTGAAGACCGGGTCGAAGGTGCGGACGGCCTCGTCGGTCAGGGTGAAGTGGTGCGGGGCGGCCTCGGCGGTCACGCGCGCGCCGCGAGCCTTGGCGGCGCGCACCAGCTCGACCGACCCGCCGGTGGACAGGTGGCACAGGTGCAGCCGCCCGCCGGTCAGCTCCGCCAGCAGCAGGTCGCGCGCGACCACCATCTCCTCCGCTGCCGCCGGCCAGCCCTGCAGGCCGAGGATGGCCGACACCTCGCCCTCGTGCATCTGCGCCCCGTCGGTGAGCGAGGGGTCCTCGGCGTGGTCGGCGATCACCGCGCCGAAGGCGCGCGCGTACTCGAGCGCCAGCCGCAGCAGGCGCGCCTCGCGGATGGGGTGGCCGTCGTCGGAGAAGCAATCCACGCGGGCGGCGCTGTGCGCCATGGTGCCGAGCTCGGCCAGCTCGGTGCCGCGCCGGCCGAGGGTCACCGCGCCGACCGGGACCACGTCGACCAGGCCGACCTCACGGCCGCGGGCGGCGACCATCTCGACCACCCCGGCGTTGTCGGCTACCGGGTCGGTGTTGGGCATCGGGCAGACCGCGGTGAAGCCGCCGAGGGCGGCCGCGCGCGAGCCGGTCTCGATCGTCTCGGCGTCCTCGCGCCCGGGCTCGCGCAGGTGCACGTGCAGGTCGACGAAGCCGGGGCTGACCACGAGGCCGTCGCAGTCGACGACCTCCGCGCCGGCCGTCCGCGGCCCACGTCCAACCGCGGCGACGGCGCCGTCGCGCAGCAGCACGTCGGTCACGACGTCCTGAGCGCCGGCCGGGTCGACCAGGCGGCCACCGCGCAGCAGCAGCGCGCTCATGCTGACCGCTCCACTGTCCCGGCCATGGCGATCTCGGGCATGGCCGGGCCGCCGAGCAGCAGGTACAGCAGGGCCATGCGCACGCTGATGCCGTTGGCGACCTGATCGGCGATGACCGACCGCTCGATCGAGTCGGCCACGTCGGCGGCGATCTCCACGCCGCGGTTCATGGGCCCGGGGTGCATCACGATGGCGTGCTCCGGCATGGCCGCCAGGCGCCGGGCGTCCAGGCCGTAGAGCCGCGCGTACTCGCGCAGGGAGGGGAAGAAGCCAGCGCGCTGGCGCTCGAGCTGCATGCGCAGCAGCATCACCACGTCCTGCTTGGGCAGCACCGCGTCCAGGTCGTAGGAGACGCCCACCCCCCACGTCTCGACGCGGGCCGGCAGCAGCGTCGGCGGCGCCACCAGCGTCACCTCGGCGCCCATGGTGGTCAGCGCCAGCACGTTGGAACGGGCCACCCGCGAGTGCAGCACGTCGCCGACGATCGCGACCCTGAGCCCTTCGAAGCGGGGGAAGCGCTGCCGCATGGTGTACAGGTCGAGCAGCGCCTGGGTGGGGTGCTCGTGGGTGCCGTCGCCGGCGTTGATCACCACGGCGTCGACCCACTCGGCCAGGCGCCAGGGCGCGCCGGAGGCGGCGTGCCGGATCACGATCGCGTCCACGCCCATGGCCTCCAGGGTGATCGCGGTGTCCTTGAGGCTCTCCCCCTTGGAGACGCTCGAGCCCTTGGCGGAGAAGTTGATCACGTCCGCCGACAGGCGCTTGGCCGCCAGCTCGAAGGAGATCCGCGTCCTGGTGGAGTCCTCGAAGAACAGGTTGCACACAGTGCGCCCGCGCAGCGTCGGGACCTTCTTGATGGCCCGGTCGGTCACCTTGGCCAGGTGCGCGGCCGTGTTGAGGATGCGGCTGATGTCGCCGGCGCTCAGGTCGCCCGCCGAGAGCAGGTGCTTCTTCATCGCCTCGTGGCCTCCCCCTGCCTGGACCTGGCTTGGCCCCTCGCCGCCCCGTCCGATGCCTCCTGGATCAGGACCCCGTCGGCGCCGTCTGTCTCCTCCAGCAGGACCTTGACGGCCTGGTCGGACGCGGTCGGCAGGTTCTTGCCGACGTAGTCGGCGCGCAGCGGCAGCTCGCGGTGGCCGCGGTCCACCAGCACGGCGAGCTGTATCGCCCGTGGCCGGCCGAAGTCGGTGACGGCGTCCAGCGCCGCGCGGATGGTGCGGCCGGTGTAGAGCACGTCGTCGACCAGCACGACAACGGTGCCGGCCAGGTCGAACGGCAGGTCGGTGTCGCGGGTGGCGCCCGGCGGGCGTAGCCCGATGTCGTCGCGGTACATGGTCACGTCGAGGGCGCCGACCGGCACGGGCCCGCCCTCGATCTCGCCGAGCTTGGCCGCCAGCCGCCACGCCAGCGGCACCCCGCGGGTGTGGATGCCCACCACGACGAGGCCACGGGCGCCCTTGTTGCGCTCGACGACCTCATGAGCGATGCGGGTGAGCGCACGGCCGACGTCGGCGGCGTCCATGACCATGGCCGCCTCAGCCGCGGCCACGGGTCCTCCACGAAAAACGCCTCCAGCCATCACGGCGCGGAGGCAGCACATACCGCATCGACTCGCTCCCTTCCTGGCCTCACGGGACCAGTCCTTAAAGGGTCCGTCGGCCAGCCGCACGCGGCCGGCCTGGGGCATCGTAGCCACGCAAGGCCCTCGCGGCAAGCACCCCGGGAGCCCCGGCCCCGATGCGGCAGACTTGCGTCATGCGTGAGCTGACCTCGCTCGCTGCCGTCGTGGAGGCCAGCGGAGGCGATCCGCTGCTGCGATGGGCGGCCCAGGAGCTGCGGCCGGGCGCGCGCGCGTGGGCGCTCGGCGATGCGGTGGCGGTGGCGTGCGCGCGGCTCAGCACCCGCGCGCGGAGGGAGGCTGCCGCGTGGGTGGAGCCGTCGCCGCGGCGAAGCGGGACGGAGCGCCCGAGATGCCCGGGTCCAGGCCCCACTCACACGGCAAGGTGACCAGGGGCGCGGCAACCTCTCCACCCACGCGGCTAGGATACGGGTCACCACCTCGACGCCTGGGAGTGAGCCGCCGTGTGCACCGCCGTCCGCATCGTCGTCGCCGCCGCCGAGCGCGAGCGCCGCCTGGAGCTGCGCCGAGCCGCGGTCACCGCCGAGTGGGAGGTCGTCGGCGAGGCGGCCGAGCCCGAGGCGGCCTACCGCGAGGCGGTCGAGCGCCGTGCACGCTTCCTGGTGCTGGACGCCAGCGCGGCCGGCCAGCGCCCCGCTTCCATCGCGCGCCGCGTCAAGTCCACCAACCCCAACGCCTTCGTGATCGGGGTGGGCGAGGTCGCCGGGATGGACGCCACCCTCTCCGAAGCCGACCTCGACCACCTGCGCGAGGTCATGCGCGACCTGCTCCACGCCAGCGGCGACCACGAGCACCCATAGCGCGTGCCGGGCTATGCGGCGTGACGCCGGAACAGCACGCCGGAGAGCGCGACCGAGGCGACGAGGATGCCGCCGCACCAGGCGAGCGCCCGCCATGGGCTGCTGCCGACCGGTGTGCTCACGAGCAGGCCGCGGATGGTCTCGATGACCGGGGTGGTCGGCTGGTTGTTCGCGAAGCCGTGGATCCATGTCGGCATGGTGTCGATCGGGACGAAGGCGCTGCTGGCATAGGGCAGGAACATCACGAAGAAGGTGAAGCCGTTGGCGGCCTCTGGCGACTTGGCGAGCAGGCCGATCGCGGCCGACAGCCACGAGATGGCGAGGATGAACAGCAGCAGGACGCCGGCGGCGGCGAGCCAGTCCTGGGGCCTCGCGTCTGGCCGGAAGCCGATGAGGAACGCAACTCCCAGCACCAGGACGGTCGACGCGGTGTTGCGGGCGGCGCTGGCCGCGACGTGCCCGGCGAGGAGCGCCGCGCCGCTGATGTCCATCGACCGGAACCGGTCGACGATCCCGCCCTTCATGTCCTGGCTGACGCTCACGGCCGTGGTCGCCGATCCGAATCCCGCGCACAGCAACAGGACCCCGGGCACGACGTAGGTGACGTACCTGGTGCCGGTGTCGATCGCGCCGCCGAACAGGTAGACGAACATCAGCATCAGCATGATGGGGAGCATCAAGGAGGTCAGGAGCGCGTCGACCTGGCGCCTGGACAGGCGCAGGCAGCGTTCGGCCATGGTCAGCCAGTCGCCGATGGCCGACGACCGTCTGGCCGTGGCGCGCGGGACGGCCGCGGGGACGGTGGTTTCAGACACCGGCGGCCTCCTTCTCGGGCTCGGGTCGGGTGGTGGCGTGGCCGGTCAGAGCGAGGAACACGTCGGCGAGCGTGGCGCTGTGCACGGCGAACCGCTCCACCGCGCGGCGCAGCGGGTCGACCTCGTCGAGCAGCGCCCGCGCGTGGGCGGCGCTGCCATCGGTCGCGACGCCGATGGTCAGGCGGACCGGGTCGCTGTAGACCGCGCGCTCGCCGAGGGAGCGGGCGACGTCCTCGAAGGCCGAGGCGTCGGTGAGGGTGAGGTCCAGGCGCTGGTCCGCGATCTTCTGCTTGAGCTGGGTCGAGGTGCCATCGGCGACCACGTGACCGCCGTCGAGGACGGCGATGCGGTCCGCGAGCCGGTCGGCCTCCTCGAGGTACTGCGTCGTGAGGAAGACGGTCACCCCGGATCCGGCGAGGCCGGTGATGACCTGCCACATCGCCTGTCGGCTGCGCAGGTCGAGGCCGGTCGTCGGTTCGTCGAGGAAGATCACCGAGGGATGGCCGACGAGGCTCGCCGCGAGGTCCAGGCGTCGGCGCGTGCCGCCGGAGTAGGTCGCGACCCTCCGGTGGCCGGCTTCGGCGAGGTCGAACCGCTCGAGCAGCTCGCGGGCGCGGCGGCGGGCCAGCGCGCGCGGGAGCCCGGACAGCCGCCCCATCATGCGCAGGTTCTCCTCGCCGGTCTGCGGGTCGTCGACCGCCGCGTACTGGCCGGTGAGGCTGATGCTGCGCCGGACCTGATGGCGGTCGCGAACGACGTCGAAGCCCGCGACCCGGGCCCGGCCGGCGTCCGCGCGCACGAGCGTGGACAGGATCCGCACCGTCGTCGTCTTGCCCGCTCCGTTGGGGCGAGCAGCGAGAACACGCTGCCGCGCTCGACCCGCAGGTCGACGCCGGCCAGGACCTTCACCGCGCCGTAGGACTTCTCGAGGCCGGTCGCCTCGACCGCCAGCTCATCGCCCATGTCTGGGTGCTCCTCATCTCGGTCGCGCTCAGCGGCAATCTTCTGTGTATGGCGTACGCGCTGCTGCGTATGTTATACGCAGTACTGGAACTGCCGTCAACCCCGGGATGTGGAGGCGATGGACGACGACACCGGCACCGGCCTGCCGGCGAGCATCGAGGCGGCCTGGGGAGTGCGCGCGCGCCCCAACAAGGGGCCCAGACCGGGCCTGAGCATGGAGCGGATCGTCGAGGCCGCACTGAAGGTCGCCGACGCCGACGGTCTGGCGGCGGTCTCCATGGGCCGGGTCGCCAGCGACCTCGGTGTCTCCACGATGTCGCTATACCGGTATGTGGCCGCCAAGGACGAGCTGCTCGAGCTCATGGTGGACGCGGCGTTAGGGCCACCCCCCGCGGCGCCGGCGCCGGAGGAGGGGTGGCGGGCGGGACTGTCGCGCTGGGCCTGGGCGGAGCTCGCTGTCTATCGCCGCCACCCCTGGGGGCTGCGCGTCCCGATCAGCGGGCCGCCCACCACCCCCAATCAGATTGCCTGGTTGGAGCAGGGGCTCCGCTGCCTGGGTGACACCGGCCTCGCGGAGAGCGAGAAGCTATCAGTGATACTGCTCATCAGCGGCTTCGTCCGGAACTGGGCAACCCTCGCCGCCGACATCTCCGAGGCCGCAAGGGCGTCCGGCTCCACAGGACAGGACATCATGCCCAGCTATGGCCGCCTGCTCGCGAAGCTGACCGACGCCCAACGGTTCCCGGCACTCCATGCGGTCATCGCGGCGGCAGTCTTCGACGAGCCGGACGACATGGACGCCGAATTCGTCTTCGGTCTGCAGCGCGTGCTCGACGGCATCGACGCCCTCGTTCGCGCTCGGGCCTGACCGCGTGTCAACAGCGAAGCTGTTCAGCAGGCCGCCAGAACCGAAGCTAGCGCAAAGCCACGTGGCGGCCCTGGTACGCGCGACGCCTGTAGGAGACGGCGGTCAGCAGCAGGAAGCCGACCACGATGGAGCTGAGCGCCAGCCCCGCCAGCGGGAGGGCGTCGTCCGCGCCGGTGTTGACCAGCGGGCAGGGCGATGGCACCGAATGCTCGGTCCAGGCGATCGGCACGCTCGCGCCCGGACGGGTGACGACCGCCCGCACCGAGCGCAGCCCGCTCAGCGAGACGCGCGTGCGCCAGATGAACGCGCCGCTCGAGCTCGTGGTGAGCGCCTGACGCTCGAGCGCGCGCTGCTGCGGGTCGGTGAGCATGACGGTGAGGGAGGCGTTGGCCGGCAGGCCGGCACCGCTCACGGTCACGCCATTGCAGTCGACGTTGCGCAGGCCGAGGAACGTCTCGGCGGGCGCGCCCGAGACCGGGGCGATAACGAGCACGGCGAGCATCGCCACGACCAGCAGGCAACGCAGCGGCCACCGCATGCTGCCCCCTCCCCGATCCCCTCGATGGGCGTTCGTGTAATGCGCGCGAAACATACCGCACCGGCGGGATGCGCGCATCACGGCACGGTCACGCCCACCTCGTCGACCAGGATGAGGTCGCCCGCGCCGAGGTTGCCGCCGGCCACCTCCAGGGCGAGCTGGGCGCCGGCGAGGTGGATCTGATGGACCACGGCGACCTCGTGCCACTGCGCGTCCGGCAAGTTGACCCCGGTCACGTCGGCGCTCGACTGCCTGCCGGCGCCGTACTCGCGCAGCGCCAGCGTCGCCTCGATCCCGGGCCTGCTGGCGCGGACCCAGACACTGCCCTGATACGTCCGTCCCTGCCGGGCCTGGACCGCCAACGGGATGGCGATGCCCGGCCGCCCGGCCGCCCCGCTCCCGCCGGGGCTGATGCGCGCCGCCCACGATCCGGAGTGGGCGGTCGCCACCCGCTCGACGCGCGCGCCGCCGAGGGCGCCCCAGCCGCCGAGCCCGGGCTCGAAGTCGCCGTTCGCCAGCAGGTTGCCCGGGACCGGCCGGAGCGGCCGGGCTGGCTCGCTGGTGGTTGCGCTCCGCCCGGGCCGCGCGGTCGTGGGCGGCGCGGTGCTGGCGGGTGCCCTCAGACCCGGCGCGGCGCCCGGCGGCGGGACGACGACCGGCGTGCCCCGGTCGGCCGGACCGCCCGCGGCCACCATGACCGTCACCACACCGGCGAGCGCCACGGCGGCGCCGCCGGCGGTCAGGATGAGCAGCCGGTGGCGGCGCCGGCGCGGCGCGAGATGGCGAGGAGGAACCGCGGACATGGCAGGCGATCAAACCACAGCCGCGTGAGGAAGCAGAAGCGGCGTTCTGGGCGCGGCGGCGCGGCCCACCCTAGCCGCCGCGAACCTCGCGGGCGATGCGCCCGAGGACGCCGTTCACGAAGCGGCCGGAGTCGTCGGTGGACAGCAGCTTCGCAAGCTCGATCGCCTCGTCCAGGATCACCGCGGTCGGCACCTCGGCACGCTCCAGCAGCTCGAAGACGCCAAGGCGCAGCAGGTTGCGGTCGACAAGCGGCATCCGCTCGAGCGTCCAGTGCTCGGCGGCCGCCTCGATGCGGGTGTCCAGCTCGTGGCGGCGGCGGTCGACCCCCGTCACCAGCTCGACCGTATAGGCGCCGGGCACCGCGCGCTGGGGGTCGTTCAGCTCGCGCGCGAGCACCGTCGCGACCGGCTGCTCGAGCAGGTCGGCGGCGTACAGGACGTCCAGGGCCCGCTGCCGGGCGCCGGAGCGCGTGCCCGGCCGCGGCTCCCGCTCCTCGTCGCGCTCCTGGCCCATGTGCGTGCTCCTCCAAACGGCCCGGTTCCCGGGCCGGCCGATCCTCAGGTCCTATGCCCGCGTCAGGTACGCGCCACTGCGGGTGTCGACCTTGATCCGGTCGCCCACGTCGACGAACAGCGGGACCTGGACCACCGCGCCGGTCTCCACCGTGGCCGGCTTGGTGGCGCCGGAGACGCGATCGCCCTTGAGTCCGGGCTCGGTCTCTCGCACCTCGAGCTCGACGGCGGCCGGCAGCTCGACACCGAGGGCGCGGTCGTCGTAGAACGTCACGTAGGGCGTGGAGCTTTCGACCATGTACTTGGCCGCGTCGCCGACGGCCTCGGGCTCCACCGCCACCTGGTCGTAGGTCTCGGTGTCCATGAAATGGAAACCGGTCTCGTCACGGTACAGGTACTGCATCTCCCGCTTCTCGAGGATGGCGACCTCGACGGGCTCGTCTGCACGGAACGTCTTGTCGAGGACCCGCCCGGTCCTGACGTTCTTTAGCCTGGTGCGCACGAAGGCGCCGCCCTTGCCCGGCTTGACGTGCTGGAACTCGACGACGTTCATGAGGTCGCCGTCGATGTTCAGCGTCATGCCGTTCTTCAGGTCGTTGGTGGTCGGCATCGTGCCTCCTTCGGGCGCCGGCGGAGCGTGCCGGGCCGTCACAATCTGCTCGCGCTCTCGCGGAGCGGTGGGTCACAGCTCGAGGAGCTCCCTGGTCGTGGTGGTCAGGACTTCGTTGCCGTCGGGACGCACCACCGCCAGGTCCTCGATCCGGACGCCCCCGAAGCCGGGAGGTAGACACCGGGCTCCACGGTCACTGGCGTCCCCGCCGCGATCCTACCATCGGCGCCCGCCCGCACCCTTGGCGCCTCGTGGATCTCCAGCCCCACACCGCTCATCGGCGCTGACCGGGCCGCACCAGGTCGGCCGCGGCGCGCAACGCCAGTTCGTAGCCGCTGGGGCCGAAGCCGGCCACCACCCCGGCGGCAACCGGGGCGATCACCAGGCGGTGCCGCCAGCGCTCACGCGCGTGCACGTTCGACAGGTGCACCTCGACCACAGGGACGCCGGCCGCCTCGACCGCGTCGCGCACCGCGTAGGAGGCGTGTGCCAGCGCTCCCGGGTTGAGCAGCACCGCCGCGATGCCCCGACCGCGCGCGGCCAGCAGCGCCTCCACCACCTCACCCTCGTGGTCGGACTGCAGCCCCTCGAGCGCCAGGCCCAGCTCGGCCGCGAGCTTCGCCAGCCTCGCCATGATCGCGTCCAGGTCGAGCGTGCCGTAGTGGGCCGGGTCGCGGCGCCCGAGCGCCCCGAGATTGGGGCCGTTGAGCACCAGCATCACCGGTCCCTCGCCGCCGCGCGGCCACGACCTGCTCATCGCGCCCCGCCGGATTCCGCGGCAGGCGGCTCGGCCAGCGCGCGGATCGCGGTGGCCAGCACGCCGCGCTCCGGGGCGGGGACCAGCTCGGCCCGCCCGGGTTCGCGCAGCAGCACCAGTCGCATGCCGCCACTGCCGCCGTGCTTCTTGTCGGTCGCCATCGCCCCGAGCACCTCGCCGGGATCCAGATCGACCCCACCCACCGGCAGCCCGGCCGCGCGCAGCAACTCGACGTGGCCGGCGACCAGCCCGTCCCCGGCCAGGCCGATGGCCTCCGCCACCCTGGCCGCGAACACCATGCCGAGCGCCACCGCCTCGCCGTGGCGCAGCCCGCGATAGCTGGCCAGGCGCTCCAGGGCGTGGCCCAGGGTGTGGCCGTAGTTGAGGATCGCGCGCCTGCCCGCCTCGCGCTCGTCGGCGGCGACCACCTCGGCCTTGATCCGGACCGCCGCCTCGACCAGCGGGTACAGCGCGTCCAGGTCGCCGGCCACCGCCGCGCCGGCCAGCTCGCGGCAGCGCGCGGCCAGCTCGGGGTCGGCGACCAGCCCCGCCTTGATCACCTCGGCCATGCCCGAGCGCAGCTCCGCGGCGGGCAGCGTCGCCAGCGTGTCCAGGTCGGCGACCACCACGCTCGGCTGGTGGAAGGCGCCGACCAGGTTCTTGCCGGCGTCGAGGTCGACCCCCGTCTTGCCGCCGACGGCGGCGTCGACCATGCCGAGCAGCGTGGTGGGAACGCTCACCAGCGGCACGCCGCGCAGCCAGGTGGCGGCGGCGAACCCCGCGGCGTCGGTGGTGGCGCCCCCGCCGAGCGCGACGACCGGGTCGGGCCGGTGCGTCGGGATGGCGGCCAGCCGCTGGTAGAGGCCCTCGATCACGGCGAGCCGCTTGGCCGCCTCGCCGTCCGGCACCTCGAGGCGGTGGACCGCCAGGCCGCGGCGGGCGAGCGCTCGGCCAGCGCGCTCGGCCAGCGGCGCGAGCGCGGGCGCGTGCACCAGCGCGGCGACCTCAGCGCCGGGCAGCGGGGGCAGCAGCTCGTCAAGCCGCTCGACGAGGCCGCGACCGACGTGCACGGCGTAGCCGGCACTCGACGAGCGCACGGGGACGTCGATCGTCGCTTGCACCGGCACGGGGACGGTCACGGGTCCGCCGGCGGCGGGAGCGGTCAGCGGCCCCGGGGAGGTCGAGCGCGAGCTCACCGCACGGCCAGCTCCCCGACCCGGCGGTGGTACCAGTCGAGCACCTCGGTGGCGGTCTGCTCGAGGGTGAAGCGGTCGGTGTCGATGGCGGCGTCACCGGCCGTCTCGTAGATCGGACCGCGGGCGACCAGGAGGTCGCGGATGCGGCCGACCCGGTCGCCGGTGTTGAGCAATGGGCGGTCGGTGGTGCCGGCCAGGCGGGCGGCCAGCGTCTCCGGCGTGGCGCGCAGGTAGACCAGGAAGCCGGCCTGCTTGAGCGCGGTGCGGTTCTCGGCCGAGAGCACCGCGCCGCCACCGACGGCCACCACCCGGCCGGGGGCGGAGATGGCGAAGTCGATGGCGCCGATCTCTCGCCGCCGGAAGCCCTCCTCGCCCTCGAGGTGGAAGATCTCGGCGATGCTCATGCGCGCCCACCGCTCGACGAGCGGGTCGGTGTCCACGAACTCGCGCCCGAGCGAGCGGGCCACCAGCCGCCCGACCGAGGTCTTGCCGGACCCCATGAAGCCGATCATCACGATGGTTGGCAGTATCGGACGCAAGCTGGCCCCTTCCCCGAGCTGGTGGCGCCTGACGAGATCGCCGTCAGGCGACCAACCGGTTGTCGTCGATCCACGTGGGTGGAAGCTCGCTCCCCCACGGCCCTCACGCGCGACGGTGCCGTGGGGCTGGTTCGGGGCAAGCGTAGCAGGTCGGGAGGTCACGCTTCCGGCGCTGTCCACAGGCCCGCCAGATACCCCTCGAGATTGCGGCGCACCTCGGTCAGCGAGTCACCGCCGGTTTTCTCCAGCAGGGCCTCGGCCAGCACCAGCGCGACGACGGCCTCGCCGACCACGGCGGCGGCCGGCAGCGCGGTCACGTCCGAGCGCTGGACGTTCGCCATGGCCTTGCGCCCGGTCTCGACGTCCACCGTGTCCAGCGCCTTCACCAGCGTGGACAGCGGCTTCATCGCGGCCCGCACGCGCAGCGTCTCGCCGGTGGACATGCCGCCCTCGATGCCGCCGCTGCGCCCGGTGCGGCGCCGCGGCCGGCCGCCCTGGCCGGGCACGATCGCGTCGTGGGCACGGGAGCCCGGCTTGGCGGCGCCGGCGAAGCCCTCGCCGACCTCGACCCCCTTGATCGCCTGGACGCTCATGAGCGCCGCCGCCAGCCGCGCGTCGAGCTTGCGGTCCCAGTGCACGTGGGAGCCGAGCCCTGGCGGCAGGCCGTGGGCCACCACCTCGAACACCCCGCCCAGGGTGTCGCCGGCGGCCCTCGCGGCGTCGATCGCCGCGACCATCCGCCCCTCGGCCTCGCCGTCCAGGCAGCGCACCGGCGAAGCGTCGATCTCCTCCAGGTCGGCGGCGGCGGGCACCGCCCTGGAGCGCGACAGCACCGGGCCGAGCCGCACGACGTGGCTCAGCACGCTGACGCCGACCTCGCCGAGCAGGGCCTTGGCGGCGGCGCCGGCCGCCACCCTGGCGGCGGTCTCGCGGGCGCTGGCCCGCTCCAGCACGGGGCGGGCCTCGCTGAAGCCGTATTTCTGCATGCCGACGAGATCGGCATGGCCGGGGCGGGGCCGGGTCAGCGGCGTGCCGCGACCGGCGGCGGACACCTCCGGGTCGGCGACCGGGTCGACGGCCATCACCTCGGTCCATTTCGGCCATTCGGTGTTGGCGACCATGATGGCGAGCGGCGAGCCCAGGGTGCGGCCGTGGCGCAGGCCGCCAAGCACCTCCACCCGGTCCTGCTCGAAACGCATGCGCTTGCCGCGACCGTAGCCGAGGCGACGGCGGGCAAGCTCGGCGGCGATGTCCTTGGTAGAGAGCGGCACGCCGGCTGGCAGCCCCTCGAGCACGGCCACCAGGGCCTGGCCATGGGATTCGCCCGCGGTGAGGTATCTGAGCATGGGTCTTCGCGGCAGGTCGGCGCAGGAACGCCGTCATGCTACCGCGCCGCGACGCGCCCAGTGGCACCTCGCCGCGCGGGTGGGCCAAAACCTGCCCGTTATGCCCGGTTCCACCCCCGTCCACGCGGCAACCTCCCCCACGCGCGGCAAGGACCCGGCCCGACCCGCGCGGCGCGACCGACCCTCGACCCCGACCCCGTCCACTCCCCCGCGAGCCGTCAGCTTGTCGGCACCGGCGCGCTGGCGAGCACCGCGAGCAGGGCGCCGGCGGCGAGCCAGGGGCCGAACGGCAACTGCGCCTTGCGGCCCAGCCGCAGCACCACCACCGCGACCAGCGCCGCCACCCCGCCGAGCAGGAAGGCGCCCACGAACCCGGCGGCCACGGCACCCCAGCCCAGCCAGCCCAGCGCCAGCCCGAGGACCAGCGCGAACTTCACGTCGCCCAGACCCAGCCCGCCCGGCGAGATCACCACCAGCGCCAGGAAGGCGAGGCCCGCCAGTCCGCCCGCCTCCAGCGCCCGCACCATCGCGCCGAGGTCGTGCTCGGCGGCGCTCGCCGCCAGCAGCAACGCGGCCACCAGCGGCAGCGCCGGGTAGGTGATGCGGTTGGGCAGCAGCTTGGTGCGCAGGTCGATGACGCCCAGGGTCACGCAGACGAACGCGAGCGCCAGGTACGCGGGCACGGCCGCCGAGTGGGTCGGCCACAGCCGCAGCGTCAGCAGCGCCCACACCACACCCATCACCACCGCGAGCAGCGGGCCACCTGGCACCGGCGACTGGCCGCAGTGGCGGCGCGCGAGCGCCCGCGCGACCGCCCCGAAAGGCAGCCCGAGCAATCCGGCCAGCAGCGCCGGAACGGTCGCCGTCATTTGCCGGATCGTATCCCATCGTCCGTCGCCCGCCGGTGCGCGGATCTGCGCATCCTGCGGGGCTGACGGCTTTGCCGCTTACGGCGGGCGCGTGACAACACGTCATCGATGCCGTAACGATTCACCATCGCGATCTCGCGAAGAGCGCTTCCCCCAGAGCGCTCCCCCGCCGCCCTGCCGGCCCCACCGGCAGGCCTTCGCAGGAGGTGTCCCACTGGACGGTTCCTGGTCGCCGTTGCGCATCGGCATCGTCGCGCCCCCCTGGTACCCCATCCCCCCGCAGGGGTACGGCGGAATCGAGTGGATGATCCACTGGCTGGCCGAGGGCCTCGTGACCCGCGGGCACGACGTCACGGTGATCGGCGCCGGTGGCTCCCGCACCAGCGCCAATTTCATCGCGACCTACGAGGACCCGCCGTTCAGGCGCATCGGCGAGAGCATGCCCGAGGTGCTGCACGCCTTGGCCGCGGCCGAGGCACTCGACGACCTTCGGGTCGACGTCGTCCACGACCACTGCCTGGCGGGCCCATTGAGCGCCGCCCGCCGCAGGGTCCCCACCGTCCTCACCGCGCACGGCCCGCTCGACGGCGAGGTGCGTCGCTATTACGAGCTGCTCAGCGACGACGTCTCCCTGGTGGCCATCTCCGAATGCCAGCAGCGGAAGGCACCCGACCTGCGCTGGGCCGGCATGGTCCACAATGCCGTGCCCGTCGACGACTACCCCTTCCGCGGCCGCAGAAAGACCTGCTCGCCCGCGCCCGCTGCCTGATCTTCCCCATCCAGTGGGACGAGCCCTTCGGCATCGTCATGGTCGAGGCGATGGCCTGCGGCACCCCGGTGGTCGCCCTGCGCGGCGGCTCCGTGCCCGAGGTCGTCGAGGACGGCGTGACCGGGTTCATCTGCGACGACCCGGAGGAGCTGCCGTGGGCGATCGTCAAGGTCGACGAGCTCGAGCCCAAGCTCTGCCGCCAGCACGTCGCCGAGCGCTTCGACGTCTCCAACATGGTCTCGGGCTACGAGGCGATCTACCGCGGCGTCGCCAGGACGCCCAGCCACGAGCGCCGGCGGATCTACGCCGCCCCGCCAGGGGAGCGTTTGACTTCCTGATGCACTAGGCTCGCCGATCGGCGCGCAGCCGGTCGCCCCCTGGATCGGCTGCGCGCTTCTGTCCACAACCCGCGTCCCTTGAGTTGCCATCGCGCGGCCGGTCGGTTAGGTTCATCCTCCCCCAGCTGTTCGACCGCCCATCCCCCATACGGCGTACCGGAGTCATCCAAGAGCTTTCCTGGCTCCTCCTACCGGATCACGTCCCCCAGCCCGGCAAAGGAGGCCGATGTTGCGCGTCGTTCGACGGCACCCCCACCGCCGACGGCGATCGCCGTTCGCCCGCGTTCCCGATGCCCGCTCCGCTGCTGGCCTTCTCGTCGTGGCCAGCCTGCTGCTGGCCGGGATCGGCGCCGGCACGGCACGGGCGGAGACCCCCGCCCAGAGGATCGCCCGACTGCGTGCCCAGGCCGCGAAGGTGCAGGCCACCATCGACCGCACGAACGACCAGATCGAGATCCTGGTCGAGCGGTACAACGCCAATCAGGAGGCGCTCGACCGCACCCTGGCCCGCGAGCGCCAGACCCAGCGCCGGCTCGCGCAGGCGCGCCAGCAGCTCGCCACCGCCCAGCGCGTGCTCGGCGAGCGCATGCGCTCCATCTACATCAACGGGCCGGTCAGCGGCCTGGAGCAGCTCCTCGAGGCGCGGACGCTCGGCGACGCGGTCGTCATGACCCGCTACCAGCAGTCGGCCACCGAGTCCGACACCCGCGCCATCGCCACGGTCGAGACGAGCAGGGCGAAGCTGGCAAGCGTGGCGGCGTCACTCAAGAGCCAGCAGCGTCAGCAGGAAGCGATCCGCAACCAGCTCAGCGACCAGCGCCAGGACATCGAGGGCAGGCTCAGCGAGCAGCGCCGCTTCCTGGACCGCCTGACCGACGACGTCAAGCGGGCGATCGAGCAGGAGCGCCAGCGCCAGGAGGAGCTGCGCCGCCAGGCGCTGGCCCGCAAGCTCGCCGCCGAGCGCGCGGCCAGAGAGAAGGCCGCCCAGGAGGCCGCGGCGCGGGAGGCACAGGAGCTGCAGGCTCAGCAGCAGGCCGAGCAGCAGGCCCAGCCCGCACCGGCCCCTTCGGCCCCGTCGTCCGCCGCGCAGCAGGCGATCGCGTTCGCCCGGGCGCAGATCGGCGACCCGTATCTGTTCGGCGGCACCGGCCCTGACCAGTGGGACTGCTCAGGGCTGATGCTGAAGTCCTTCGAGAGCGCGGGGATCTCCCTGCCGCGCACCGCCGCCCAGCAGTGGACCGTGGGCCAGCACATCCGCGCCATGGTCGACCTGGAGCCCGGCGACATGGTCTTCTTCGCCTACGACCTGAGCGACGCGTCCACCATCCACCACGTCGGCCTGTACATCGGCGACGGCCTGATGATCGAGGCGCCCCACACCGGCGCGTTCGTCCGCACCGCCAGCATCAACCGCTCGGGCTATTTCGGAGGCACGCGGGTGACCGGCTGAGGCTGAGCACGCACGTCCTCCGTCCTCCGGGAGCCGACCCGGCCGCATGCGGGCCGGTCCCCGGAGGACCCCGGCGCAGCTCCCGCGGTTAGACTGCGTCGCTGTGGACCGATCGGGTGATGCGCTGCGCCGTGTGGCCGACCACGACTGGTGGCACACGATCGAGGTCGCCCCGGGCGTGGTCACGCCCGGGGGCTGGGACCTGCGCCCCACGGCGGCGCGCATCCCGTGGCCGGCCTCGCTGGAGGGCCTGCGCTGCCTCGACGTCGGCACGATGGACGGCTTCTGGGCGTTCGAGCTCGAACGCCGCGGCGCCCGGGAGGTGCTCGCCATCGACCTTGCCGACCCCGCGCGGCAGGACGCCCCCCGCCCCGGACGAGGCTCGCCAGGGCGTCCGACGCCGCCGGAGCGGCTGCGCGGCGCGTCCTTCCGCACCGCCGCCGAGCTGCGCGGCTCGCGGGTCGCCTACGAGGATCTGAGCGTGTACGACCTCAGCCCGGCCGAGGTCGGCCACTTCGACCTCGTCTTCGTCGGCTACGTGCTCCAGCTCGTCCGCGACCCGCTGCGCGCGCGCCATGCGCTCGGCGTGCTCGGTCGCTCGGTGGCGCTGCGGGCGACGGTCGCCGGCCGCGACGCCAGCCATTGAGGACAGCGTGGGCCGGGTCAGCCGCGGTCACCGGGCGCCGCTGCGCTCCCGCTCGTCCTGATCGGGGACCTCCAGCCCGACCGCGACCGCCATCGCGGCGAAGTCGGGCCGGATGCCGGCGATCCGCGTCACCGCCGCGGCCGCCTGCGCGCAGAGCATGCCGAGCCCGTCGGCCGCCGCGGACGCGCCCGCAACGCGCGCGGCGTCGACCAGGCACTGCGACGACGGGCCGTAGTTGAGGTCGAGCACGCGCGCGCCCGGCCGCAGCGTGTCCTGGCCGGGGACCGGCTCACCGCTGGCCGTGAGGGTGGTGGCCTGCACAAGCACCGCGGCGGCGGCGACCGCCTGAGGAGCCTCCGCCCAGCCGATCGTCGTCGCGCCGGCACCGGCATGGGCGGCGACCCGGGCGGCGCGCTGCGCGTTGCGCCCCGCCACGGTGATCGGGCACGTCTCGAGGCCCAGCCGCCGCCTCGCCTCGGCCAGGCGGGCCCAGGCGAGCGCGACCGCCACGGCGACCCCGCCCGTGCCGAGCAGCACCGCCGGCCCGCCGCCGTCCCAGCCGCCGCCCGCCAGGCCGAGCTGCCGCTCCAGCGCCCACAGCGCACCCGCCACGTCGGTGTTGCCCCCGGTCAGGACCGTCAGGCCGGTCGGCCCCTCGGCGCGCCATACCGTGTTGACCGCGCCGAGGGCGTCCGCGGGCGGCTCGAGCGCGTCCAGCAGCGGCACCGCCGCCTCCTTGTGGGGCGTTGTGAGGTTGACGCCGACCAGCGCCCCGGCACGGACCTCGTGGAGCGCCGCGGCCAGCTCCTCTGGCGGGGTCGGCCGCGCGATGTAGCGCCACCCCCGCAGGCCGGCGGCGCGGTAGGCCGCCTGGTGCAGCCGGGGCGACAGGGTGTGCGCCAGGGGCCAGCCCAGCACGGCGGCGACCGGCACCGCTACAGCAGTCCCTTCCTGCGTGCCGCCTCCTTCAGGCGGGCGAACTCGGCCGCGCTGTCGGTGAAGGCGTGGCGCCCGTCCTCGGAGATCAGCACGTAGTAGAGCCACGGGCCGTTGGCCGGCCGCAGCGCGGCCTTGATCGAGTCCTCGCCCGGCGAGGCGATCGGCGTGGGCGGCAGGCCCTCGTGCTGGTAGCTGTTGTAGGGCGAGTCGACCACCAGGTCCCTGCTGCTCAGCCGCCGGTTGGTCCCGAGCGCGTATTGGACGGTGGCGTCGATCTGCAGCCGCTGGTGCGCGGCCAGGCGGTTGTAGATGACCCGCGCGATCTTCGGCCGGTCGGCGGGAACCTTGGCCTCGCGCTCGATGAGGCTGGCCACGGTCAGGATCTGGTAGGGGGTGAGGCGCAATGGCGCGGCGCGCAGGTCGTACCTGACGGTCACCGACTCGAGCTGGTCGAGCATGTCCTGCAGCACCGTGACCGGAGTGTCCTCCTTGTCGATCCGGTAGGTCTGAGGGAACAGCAGCCCCTCGAGGATCTTCACGTTCTTCGGGCGGAAGGGGACGTCAAGGTCCGGGCTCGAGAGCGCCTTGACGACCTCGGCTTTGGGGAAGCGGCGGGTGGCGACGATGCGCTCGACGATCTGCGCCACGGTGAAGCCCTCGGGCACGGTGAAGGGCGGACCGAGGTTGGGGCCGCGCACCAGGATGTCGATGACCGCGTCGACGTTCATCCCGGTCTGGAGGCGGTAGGTGCCGGGCTTCAGGGCGGCGTCGAGGCCGCGCTCCTCGGCGACCGCGCGGAAGCGGCCCGCGCTGTCGACCACGCCGTCGCGCTCCAGCGCGGCGCCGATGGCGCGGCTGCCCTCGCCTGGGTCGACCGTGAAGGTGACCGCCAGGCCAGGCTGGACCTTCGGCGGGCGCTGCGCCGTCAGCCGGTACGCCTGGTAGGTGACCCCGGAGACCACCGACGTCAGCAGCAGGAACACGACGATGCCGCGCAGCCGCCGGCGGCGGCTGCGTTGCTGCTGCAGGCGCTCGGTCCGGCGCAGCTCGGCGCGGCCGATCGGTTGCCCCGCCGGATCCGCGGGCTCCTCGGGGCCCAGCGGGAACGGCTCATGGAGCGGCTGCGGCCGCACCGCCTCCCACTCCGGCCGCTGGGCCGAGTACGGTCCGGTCCCCTCCCAGCCCGACCGCGGCGGCCGGCCGGGCGGGGGCGCCGCTCCGGGCCGCCGGTCCGCGGGCGCGCGCTCGCCGACCTGCGGGATCTCGCCGGTGAGCTGATCCAGCCAGAACCCGCCGTCGTCGGGTTCCTCGCGCCACTCTCGCCGCCGGCCCATACGCTCAGCGCCCCGCTCTCCGGTCGCCTGCCGGCAGGTTGCGGCGAGCGTCCAGCCATGCCTGCAGGAAGACGCTCGCGGCGACCTGGTCGACTACGTCACGGCGGGCGCGGCGGCGAACCCCGCCGGCAACCAGCGCGCGCTCGGCCGCAACGGTCGACAGCCGCTCGTCCGCCAGCTCGAAGACGAGCTCCGGGAGCCGCTCCCGGAGCTCGTCGACGTAGGCTCGGACGGAGCGGGCGGCCGGGCCCTCGTGCCCGGAGAGGCTGACCGGAAGCCCGGCCACCACCACGGTCGCGCCGTGCTCCGCCGCCAGACGCCCGATCGCGCTCGCGTCCTCGCTGGGACCTCGCCGCTGCAGCGTCAGCAGCGGCGTGGCCACGGTGCCGGTGGGATCGGATACGGCGATCCCGAGCCGGCGGCTGCCGACGTCGAGCGCGAGTACGCGGCCTGTCATCCGGTCATTGTCCCCTAATCCCCCCGAGAAGTCGCCGGGCCTCCGCCTCCGCGACGGTGAGCGCCTCGCCGAGCTTGCCGGCCTCGGACCCGCCGCCGGTGGCCATGTCGCCCTTGCCGCCCGCGCCGCCACCGACCGCCCTGGCCGCCGGCATGAGCACCTCACGAGCGCTCGAGCCGGCATCGGCCAGGTCCTTGGTGATCAGGCCGACCAGGTTGCCGCGGCTGCCGTGGTCGGAGCCGAGCACGACCACCCCCGAGCCGCTGCCCAGCAGCCGCTCGCGCACGGTGTTGGCGAGCCGCCGCAGCTCGTCGGCGCCGGCGCCGGGCACCCGCTCGATCACCAGCCAGCCGCCGTCGGCCGGCCTGGCCCGGCCGGCCAGCTCCGCGGCGCGCCCGGCCAGCTCGATCTGGCGCAGCCGCTCCAATTCCCGCTGCGCCTCGGCAAGCGCCTTGAGCCGGCGCCGCAGCTGCTCCGGCGCATCGTCAGGGCGGGTGCGCAGCAACGCGGCGATCTCGGCGAGCAGCCGCCGCTCGTGGTCGTAGTAGCGCAGCGCGTCCATGCCGGTGAGCGCCTCGATCCTGCGGAGGTTGGCCCCGATCGAGGACTCCCCGAGCAGGCGCACCGGCCCGACCTGGCTGCCGTGCCCGACGTGGGTTCCGCCGCACAGCTCGCGGGAGAAGTCGCCGACGTCCACCACGCGCACCACCGCGCCGTATTTCTCGCCGAACAGCCCGATCGCGCCAGCCTTCTCCGCCCCGGCCAGGTCGGTGTGCCACACCCGCACCGCCGGGTCGTCGATGAGGTGACTGTTGACGTCCGCCTCCACGCTCGCCAGCTCCTCCGCCGAGACCGCGGAGAAGTGGGCGAAGTCGAAGCGCAGGCGGCCGGCGTCGACCAGCGAGCCCTGCTGCCTGGCATGGTCACCGAGCGCGTGGCGCAGCGCCCAGTGCACCACGTGGGTCGCGGTGTGGCTGCGCGTCACCGCCGCGCGCCTCGGCTCGTCCACCACCGCCAGCACCGGCTGGTCGGCGTGCAGCTCGCCGCGCAGCACCCGACCGGTGTGGACGTGGAAGCCCTCGAGCCCGAACTGGGTGTCGGTGATCTCCAGCACGGTCCCGTCCTGGGTGCGGACGGTGCCGCGGTCGCCGACCTGGCCGCCGCTCTCGGCGTAGAAGGGCGTGCGGTCCAGCACCAGCTCCAGCCGCTGGCCCTCACCGGCCGTGGTCAGCTCCTCGCCGTCCGGGCCGAGCAGGCCGAGCGCGCGCCCCTCGGCGCTGGTCCGCTCGTAGCCGACGAAGTTGGTGCGGCCGAAGCGCTGCGCCAGCTCGCGATAGGCCTCGACCTTTCGCTGCGCGCCGGCCATCTGCCTGCGCGCCTGGCTGGCGCGGCGGCGCTGCTCCTCCATCAGCTCGCCGAAGCGGTCGCTGTCGACCCGCAGCCCGGCCTCCTCGGCCGCCTCCAGCGTCAGGTCGAAGGGGAAGCCGTAGGTGTCGTGGAGCTGGAAGGCGGTGTCGCCGGGCAGGGTCGAGCCGCCTTCCTCGCGGGTCCTGTCGATCGCCGCCCGCAGCAGCGTCGAGCCCTGCCGCAGGGTGCGCGAGAACGACTCCTCCTCGCTCGCCACCACCTGCTCGATCAGCGACCGCTGCGCCACCAGCTCTGGCCAGGCCTCGCCGAGGTTGTCCACCACGCGGCCGGCGACCCTCGCCATGACCTCGTCGGTGGCCCCGAGGCGGCGGCTGTGGTCGATCGCCCTGCGCAGCACCCGCCGCAGCACGTAGCCGCGGCCCTCGTTGGAGGGCAGCACGCCGTCGGCGATCAGGAAGCTGGCGCTGCGCCCGTGCTCGGCCACCACCCGCAGCGACAGGTCCGCCGCCTCGTCACGGCCGTAGACCCGGCCGCAGGCGGCCTGCGTCTCCTCCAGGATCGGCGCCAGCAGGTCGGTCTCGAAGACGTCGTCCTTGCCCTGCAACAGGAAGGCCACCCGCTCAAGTCCCATGCCGGTGTCGATGTTCTTCTTGGGAAGCTCACCGACGATCTCCCCGTCCTCATTACAGAGGTCCTGCATGAACACGAGGTTCCAGATCTCGAGGTAGCGCTCCTCGTCGACGACCGGGCCGCCCTCCCTGCCGTGCTCGGGCCCGCGGTCGTAATAGACCTCGGAGCAGGGGCCGCACGGACCGGCCACGCCCATCGACCAGAAGTTGTCCTCCTTGCCACGGCGCTGGATGCGGTCGGCGGGAAGGCCGACCTCCCGCCACAGCCGCATGGCGTCGTCGTCGTCGAGATAGACGGTGGCCCACACGCGCTCGGGGTCGAACCCGAAGCGCTCGGTGACCAGCTCGTAGGCGAACGCGATCGCCTCAGCCTTGAAGTAGTCGCCGAAGGAGAAGTTGCCGAGCATCTCGAAAAACGTGAGGTGCCGGGTGGTGTGGCCGACGTTCTCGATGTCGGAGGTGCGGAAGCACTTCTGGACGCTGGTGGCGCGGCTGAAGTCGGGCACGACCTCGCCCAGGAAGTACGGCTTGAACTGGTTCATGCCCGCGTTGGCGAGCAGCAGCGTCGGGTCGTTGGGGATCAGCGAGCTGGAGGGCACCAGGCGGTGTCCTCGCTCGACGAAGAAGTCGAGGAACCGGCGTCGGATCTCGTTGGCGTTCATGTGCATGAACCTCGCGTGGACTCAAGGACCTGTCGGGCTCCCGCCGAGCCGGGCCAAAGCGGCTAGCTTGCCTCGTCCCCCGGCTCGACGAGCTGAGCTCGCAGCTCGGCCTCGCGCTCGGCCATGGCAGCTCGTCCCTCCTCCACCGCGTCGGCGATGCGCTCGCGCCAGTCCCGCGCGGCGCCAAGGACGCGCTGGCCCATCGACTGCGGCGTGAGCCGGTCCGCGGTCCTGCTCGCCCAGCGCACCACGCCGATCCCGATGGCGGCGCCCATGCCGAGCCCGAACAGGGTCCAGAAGGCTCGCTTCATCGGCGTCCCTCCTCGTGGCACGCTGGCCGCCGCGCGGCGGCCCGGCCGGTCATCGGCGCCTCCGGGCGCGCCGTCCCCGGGACCCCCGCTCCTCGCCGTCCTCGGCGGCCTTGCTGACCGCCCGGCGCACGCCCCAGGCGAAGGCGCTCAACCTGACCAGCGGGCTCGTGACCGTGCTCGAGAGCACGGTGACCACGTTACCGACGGAGGCGGTGGCCGTCTCCGCTGCCGCAAGCATGCCGTCCACCCGGCCCAGCTCCTGGTTGACCAGCGAGACCGTGGTGCCCACCTCGGCCAGCAGCGGCACCGTCTGCTTGGTCACGCCGTCGATCAGGTCCTTGGTGGAGGTGATCACGCGGAACACGTTGGCCACGACCACGCACAGGCCGACAACCAGCGCGCCGACCAGGAAGGCGACGATTGTCCATGCGATGGCCAGCCAGCTCACGTGCGCGACTCCTCGCTATCGGTCGGTTCGGTGGCGGGCAGTCTACCCTGCCGGCGCCGCCACCGTTCCGCCAGCTCAGGCTCGTGCCCTTGATCGCTTGGGCGATAGTAGCCGCCATCGAGCCCTTCCGGCAGATAGCGTTGCGGCACCCAGTGCCCGGGGTGATCGTGCGGGTACACGTAGCCGACGCCGATGCCGAGCGCCCGCTCGCCCGAGAAGGTCGCGCTCTGCAGGTGGCCAGGCACCCGACCCGGGCGCTCCGCCCGCAGCTCCTGGCCCGCCGCCTCCAGCGCCTTGAGGGCGCTGTTGGACTTCGGGGCCAGCGCCAGGTACACGGTCGCCTCGGCGAGATTGAGGCGGGCCTCAGGAAGGCCGATGAATTCCAGCGCCTGGAAGGCCGCCACCGCCAGCGGCAGCGCCTGCGGGTCGGCGAGGCCGATGTCCTCGCTTGCGGAGATCACCAGGCGGCGGGCGATGAAGCGGGGATCCTCGCCGGCCTCGAGCATGCGGGCCAGGTAGTGCACGGCCGCGTCCGGGTCGGAGCCGCGGATCGACTTGATGAAGGCGCTGGCCACGTCATAGTGCGCGTCGCCGGCGCGGTCGTAGGTGACCCGGGGCCGCTGCAGCGCCTCCTCGATGTCCTGCAGGGTGATCCGCGCCGGCGACTCGCCCTCCGGCGCCTCGCCGGACCGGCTGGCCACCACCAGGGCCGCCGCCTCCAGCGCGTTCAGGGCGTGGCGGGCGTCACCGTCCACGCGCTGGACGAGGTGGTCGAGCGCGTCCGCGTCCAGGACGAGCCCGGCGCGCCCGAGCCCGCGCTCCCGATCGGTCAGCGCCCTCCTCACGACGGTTTTGAGCTCCTCGGGCTCCAGCGGCTCCAGGCGGAACAGCAGCGACCGGCTCATCAGCGGAGTGTTCAGGGCGAAGAACGGGTTCTCGGTGGTGGCGCCGATGAGCACGACGGTGCGGTCCTCGACGCCGGGCAGCAGCGCGTCCTGCTGGGACTTGTTGAAGCGGTGGATCTCGTCGATGAACAGGATCGTGCGGCGGTTGTTGGCCCCCAGCCGCCGGCGGGCGCCGTCCAGGACCGCGCGGACGTCCTTGACCCCTGCGCTGGTGGCCGACAGCTCCTCGAAATGCGAGCGGGTCGCCCCGGCCACGATGTGGGCGAGCGAGGTCTTGCCGGTCCCGGCCGGTCCCCACAGGATGACCGAGCGCAGCTCGTCCGCCTCGATCAGGGCGCGCAGCGCGCTGCCCGGCCCGAGCACGTGCGACTGCCCCACGAACTCGTCGAGGGTCCGAGGGCGCATCCGGGCCGCCAGCGGGGCGGTCTCCAAGCCGATCTCGCCGGCCCGGGCGGAGAAGAGGTCCATGGCGCAGCCATGCTAACCCCTCCGGAGAGCGTTTTCGGCAGCGCTCCACGAGTGCCGTGACTGTGACCGACGTTTGCACCTGCTCGCGAAAGAACAGGTGGGGACCACCCCGATCGCTTCCGGTACCCGAGCAGAGCGGGTGCCTTCCCTGACCGCGCGACGGACCCCTACGTCGAAGTGTTGGCGCAAACGAAAAGCCAGCCACAAACAATGTCGGGCGCTGCCGAGAGCGCATTGAACCACCACGGCCCGACATCGGCAAGTGAATCTAGTCAAATTGTCCTAGTTATTCTTGGACTGCTGAAGCTGCCGGCCGGGCGACCGCGACATCAGTTGCATCGTGATGCATACCGATATATCGTTGATCCATCGTTGACCCATCGCGATACGACGGAGGCGAGCGATGCGCGACGTGATCAGGTTCATCCGCGGCATGCACGACCACGACGACGTGCATGCCGCGTTCGGTCCGTGGCAGATCCCCCTCGGGCCGCGCGGCCCGTTCGGTCCCCCGGGGCCGTTCGGGTGGCACGTTCACGGGCCCTTCGCCCGCGGGCGCGCCCGCCGTGGCGACGTGCGCGCCGCGATCCTGGCGCTCCTGGCCGAGCGTCCCATGCACGGCTACGAGATGATCCAGGAGCTGAGCGGCCGCACCGGCGGGATGTGGCGACCCAGTCCCGGCTCGGTCTACCCGACGCTGCAGATGCTCGAGGACGAGGGGCTGATCACCAGCCAGGCGACCGAGGGCAAGCGGCTGTTCTCCCTGACCGACGCGGGACGGGAGGAGGCCGCGCGGCAGCCGGCCGAGCAGGCGCCGTGGGAGCAGGTCGCCGCCGGCGTCGACGAGGCCACCCTGCGCATGCGCGACGCCGTGTTCCAGGTGGGCGCCGCGGTGATGCAGGTGCTGCACGCCGGGACGGAGGAGCAGAAGGCCAAGGCCCTCGAGGTCCTCACCGAGACCCGGCGGCGCCTGTACTCGATCCTCGCCGAGGACGAGGAGCCGAGCCAGGACTGACAGGGCCCCGCCGGGCACGGGTGGGTGCGTGCCCGTGCCCGTGGGGCCCGTGCCCTCGACCGGACGGCCACTTTGCCCGGCGTGTCCCATGGTGCACGATACGGCCATGGGAACGGCGGACAAGGCCTGGTTGCGGGTCCCAGTCAACCGGCGACAGCGGCTGCTGGCGGTCCTTCGCGCCGTCGCCCGGCACCGCGGGATGGCGGCGCCGTTGGGCTACAAGGCCCTGGCCGGGGTCGTCCTGGCGCTCGGCGTCACGGCCCAGGCCCTCCTCGGCTGGCCCTGGTGGCTCATGGTCGTGGTGCTGGCGGTCGTGGCGGAGGCTGGCGTCGTGGCCGTCAGCCTGGCGCGGCCCGCGCTTCCTCGCCGGCTCCGGCACACGCCGCACCCGGGGCGAGCGCGGCGCACGCACCATCAGCCTGGAGCTCGGCTACGGCGACCCGCTGGCCGAGCACGGGCCGCTCCTGCTGGTCGAGGTCGCGACCGACGACCCGTCCAGCGGGGCCGGCTGGCGCAACCGTCTGGCCGAGCGCCTCGCCGCGACCACCGCCCGACCCGGGAGCGCCCGCACCCCCGCCCCGGACCAGGCGCCCACGTCCCCCCGCGGGTCGGGACCCCGACCCCGCGCCGGGACCGGCTGGCGTCAGGCCCAGATCCCCATCGACGGTGAGCCGGTTGCCTTCGACCTGCTGACCGAGGGTCGCGCCTGGGTCGCCAGAGCCGCCCGCGGCGGCCTCGTCATCACGCTGACCGGGCGCGACCTCCCCCCGACCCAGGTCGAGCTGGCACGCGTCACCGACATCGACGGCTACCACCCCGGCACGCCGGGCGGATAGCCCGGCTCCCGCCGGCCGGGCGGCCGGCCCCGCCGAGGGACGCCCCCCGCTCACGCGCACCGGGCGGCCAGGCTCCCGCCGGCTGGGTGGCCAGGTCGTAGGGATGGGCGGTGGCGGCGTCCCTCATCCCGGCTCGGCGCCGGGGCGTTTGCGCTGCCCCTGCGCGCGACGCAGGCCCACTTCGGCGAGCTGGTCGTCGGGGACCTCGGCGGGCGCGCCGGTCAATGGGTCCGCGCCGGACTGCGTCTTGGGGAAGGCGATCACCTCGCGGATCGAGCCGCCGCCGGCCAGCAGCACCACCACCCGGTCCAAGCCGAACGCGAAGCCGCCGTGCGGAGGGGCGCCGTACTCCAGGCCGCGGAGGAAGAACCCGAACCGCTCCTGGGCCTCGTCCGGGCCGATCCCGAGCTTGTCGAACACCCGCCGCTGCACGTCGGCCCTGTGGATACGGATACTGCCACTGCCCAGCTCGATGCCGTTGAGGACCAGGTCGTAGGCACGCGCGGTGGCCTCCTCCGGCACGTCCGCGAAGGTCTCCTCCCACTTGGGCGCCGGCTGCGTGAACGGGTGGTGCGCGGCGTCCCAGCGCCCCTGATCCTCGTTCCACTCGAACATCGGGAAATCCGTCACCCACACAAAGGCCCACTGCCCCACGGGGACCAGGCCGCGCTCGGCCGCCAGCCTGGCGCGCAGCTCGCCCAGGACCGTGCGCGCCACCGGCGTGCGGTCCGCGACGATCAGCACCAGGTCGCCGGGCTCGGCGGCGGCGGTCCGCCGCAGGGCGGCCCGCTCCTCGTCCGAGAAGAACCTGTCGAGCGGCGAGCGCAGCCCGTCAGGCTCGACCACCACCCAGGCGAGTCCCTTGGCGCCCCTGGCCTTGGCGGCCTCCGTCAGGGCGTCGAGCTCCCGACGGGAGAGGTCGGCACCGCCCGTGACCGTCAGGCCGACCACCGAGCCCTTGTCCGCCAGCGCCCGGGCGAACACGCCCACCTTGGTCGCGGCGAACACCTCGCCGAGGTCGACCAGCTCCATGCCGTAGCGCAGGTCCGGCTTGTCGCTGCCGAAGCGGCGCATCGCCTCGGCGTATGGCAGGCGCGGGAACGGCCGCGGCAGCTCCAGCCCGAGGACCTCGCGCCAGACCGACACCATCAGCTCCTCACCGAGCTGGTAGACGTCCTCCTCGTCCAGGAACGACATCTCGAGGTCGAGCTGGGTGAACTCCGGCTGGCGGTCGGCGCGCAGTGCCTCGTCCCTGAAGCAGCGCACAATCTGGTAGTAACGCTCGAAACCGGCCACCATCAGCAGCTGCTTGAAGAGCTGGGGCGACTGTGGCAGGGCGTACATCTCGCCAGGCTGGAGATGGGTGGTCACCAGGAAGTCGCGGGCGCCCTCGGGGGTCGAGCGGGTGAGATAGGGCGTCTCGACCTCGAGGAAACCGGCGTCTTCGAGGACGCGGCGCATCGCCGCCCCCGCCTTGGCGCGTGCCCGGAGCTGGCGCTGCATCGCGGGGCGGCGCAGGTCCAGGTAGCGGTACTGGAGACGCAGGGCTTCGTCGATCTCGGCGCGGTCCTCGAGCGGGAACGGCGGCGTGGCCGAGGGAGCGAGCACCTCCAGCCCGTTGGCCGAGACCTCGACCGCCCCCGTCTCCATGTCGGGGTTCTCGTTGCCGGGCGGACGGGTCCCGACCGTCCCGGTCACGCGGATGCAGTCCTCCAGGCGCACGGCGTGGGCGGCCGCCGCCGCGGCCGGCGCGTGGTCGGGGTGGACGACCACCTGGACCACGCCGGAGGCGTCCCGCAGGTCGATGAACACCACCCCGCCGTGGTCGCGCCGGCGGGCGGTCCAGCCCGCCAGCCGGACCTCGGTGCCGGCGTCGGCCGGGCGCAGCGTCCCGCAGGCGCGCGACCGCATGGCGCCGAGCAGAGGGCGGGTCACGGGGCGGCTCCTTGGTCGTGGGGGTCCGTGTCGGCGTCTGCGAGGTCCCGGGGCGGCGCGGCCGGCGCGGCGCGGACGATCTCGGCGACGCGGCCGATGACGCCGTCCAGCGGCACGCGGTCCTGCTCCCTGGCGGCCATGTCGCGCACGCTCGCCTGCCCGGCGGCAAGCTCGTCGTCCCCGAGCAGGACCACGGCGCGGGCGCCCACCCTGGCGGCGGCCTTCATGTGGCCGCGCAGCGTCCGCTCCGCGTAGGGCAGGTCGGCGGCCACCGCCGCGCGTCGCAGGTCGCGCACGAGCGTGGCCGCCGTGCCACGGGCGGCCGGGACCAGCGGCAGGACGAGCGCCTGGAGCTGGTCGGGCGGGCTCGGCAGACGGCCGGAGCGCTCCAGCGCCAGCATCGTGCGGTCCAGGCCGATCGCCCAGCCAACCCCCGGCGCGGGCGGCCCGCCGAGCAGCTCGGACAGCCCGTCGTAGCGGCCGCCGCCGCCGGGGGCGTTCTGCGCCGCGTCGAGCGCGTCGGCCTGCCACTCGAAGGTGGTCCGCATGTAGTAGTCCAGCCCGCGCACCAGGCGCGGCGCCTCGACCCAGCCAGCACCGGCCTCCGCCAGCAGGCCGCGCACGGTGTCGTCGTGTGCTTTGCAGCCGGCGCACAGCGAGTCGCGCATGAGCGGGGCGTCGGCGGTCAGCTCCTGCACCAAGGGGTCCTTCATATCGAGCAGGCGCAGCGGGTTCTGCTCCGCCCGGGCCCTGGCCTCGGCGGGAAGCCTGTCACCCAGCCCGCGCAGGAACTCGAGCAGTCGGTCGCGGTAGGCGGGCCGGCATTCGGCGTCGCCGAGGCTGGTGAGGTGCAGGGTCACCTCGACCCCCAGGGCGCGGAAGATCTCGTGCCCGACCAGGATCACGTCGACGTCCACGGCCGGGTCCGCGCTGCCGAGCGCCTCGATGTCCACTTGGTGGAACTGGCGCTGCCTGCCGGCCTGCGGCCGCTCGTGGCGGAAGTTGGGGCCGCTCACGGCGACCTTGACGAGCCCGCCGCCGAGCCGGCCGTGCTCGATCAGCGCGCGGACCACCCCGGCGGTCAGCTCCGGCCGCAGCGTCAGGGAGCGTCCACCTTTGTCGACGAAGGTGTACATCTCCTTTTGCACGACGTCGGTCGACTCGCCCACGCCCCGCGCGAACAGCGCCGTGTCCTCGAAGATCGGGGTCTCGATACGCTGGTAGCCGGCAAGGCGCGCCTGCTCGAGCATGACCCGCTCGACCTCGGAGCGGATGTCCGCGGCTGGCGGCAGGTAGTCGAAGGTCCCCTTGGGGGCCTCGAAGCGCGCGCTCACCGTCGCTCCTCCGCAAGCAGGTCGGTCAGGAACGGGTTGCTGGCCCGCTCGCGCCCCACCGTGGTCCTGGGCCCGTGCCCGGGGAGCACCTCGGTCTCGTCGGGCAGGGTCAGGAAGCGGCTGCTGAGCGAGGTGAGCATGTCCGGCATGGAGCCGCCGGGAAGGTCGGTGCGCCCGATCGAGCCCGCGAAGACCAGGTCGCCGGCGAGCAGCGTGCGCGGCAGCCGGAAGGTGACGTGGCCGGCGGTGTGGCCAGGGGTGTGGTCCACGGTGAGCTGGAGCCCGGCGAGCTCCAGCACCTGGCCGTCCGCCAGCTCGCGGACCTCGTCCGGCTCCTGGAGCTCGAGCTGGCCGAAGGAGGCGCGCGCCTCGGGGCCGAAGCCGGCCATCGGGTCGCGGAGCAGGTGGCGGTCCCCAGGATGGACGTAGGCGGGGATGTCGTGGGCTCCGGCCAGCGGCGCCACGCTCCACACGTGGTCGAGGTGGCCGTGCGTCAGCAGGGCCGCCACGGGCCTCAGGCGATGCCGATTGCAGAGGTCACCGATCCCCGGCACGGCGTCCTGGCCCGGGTCGACGACCAGAGCCTCGGCACCCGGGCCGGTCGCCACCACGTAGCAGTTGGTCTGAAAGTATCCGGCGGGAAATCCGACGATAAGCATTTGCGATCGTTGTCTCGAGAGGGGTTCAGTTGTCTGCGGCGAGTCTATAGGAAGCGCCGGACCGGCCCACCGGCTTTTCCACAGGGGACCCGGCGGCCGGAGGGATCGCCGCGGGGCAGACGCCAAGCGGAAACTGACCAGGCAATGCGGCGTTCCAGGCTTTAGACTCCAAAGCGCACGTTCCCTGCGCGGCCGCGCGCCGCGCCATCCTCATTCGCATCGTCGCCGGAGGAACCCGCAATGCCGAGCAAGACACACCAACGCGAGCTGGCCAGGCTGAAGGCGAGGCGCGAGGCCGAGCGCCGCAAGGTGCGGCGCCGTCGCGCCCTGGTCACCTATGGGATGCTCGGAGCGCTGATCGCGGTGGCGGCGGTCGCGGGCGGGATCTTCCTCGCCAACCGGCCGGAGGGCAAGCCCTCCGCGAGCCAGGCCACCGCGACCACCGCGGCGACGGCGACCACCGTCGCGCCGACCGGCGCCAGGATCGACGCGCCGAGCGCCCCCGCCACCGTGGCCTGCGGCGGCAAGCTGCCGGCGCGCCACGCGCACCCGACGTCCAAGACCGCGCCGACCCAGAGGCTCAGCCCCGGGCGGACCTACGTGGCGGAACTCACGACGTCCTGTGGCCGGTTCAGCGTGCGGGTCGACCCGTCGAGCGCGCCGATCGCCGCCGCCAACTTCGTGTCCCTCGCCCAGAAGGGCTTCTACGACTCGACCTGGTTCCACCGCGTCGTGCCCGCCAGCGGGGGCATCGGCGTCATCCAGGGTGGCGACCCACAGGGCACCGGCCAGGGCGGGCCCGGCTACACCATCAAGGACGAGCCGGCCAAGGGCAAGGCCCCCTATGCCAAGTACACCATCGCCATGGCGAAGTCCCAGGCGCCGAACTCGGCGGGCAGTCAGTTCTACATCAGCACCAAGGACAACAACAACGCCGGGTGGAAGGGCACGTACGCCGTGTTCGGCAAGGTGGTCTCCGGGCAGGCCGTGGTCGACAAGATCGGCCAGGTGCCGGTCGGCGGCCAGAGCGGCGACATCCCGGCCGAGGCGGTCTGGATCGAGAAGCTCACCATCAAGGTGAGCTGACGGCGAGACCCGCGGGTCCGGCGCCTCGGGCTGAACTGCGCTTGACTGCGTTGTGGCGGGGTGGGGCCAACGCAGTCAAGCGCAGTCCCGCCCCTGGCCACCCGCCGAGGCCGTAGCCGTTCTCCCAAGCCCGCAAACTGACCGACATGGCCCTAGAACAGGCGCGCGCTGTCGAGGAGGATGGTCACGGGGCCGTCGCCGGCGGACTCGACGGTCATGTGGGCGCGGAAGCGGCCCGTGGCGACCTTGACCCCCGCGGCGGCGAGTCCCTCGACGACCGCGCCGACCAGGGGCTCCGCCTGCTCGGGGCGGGCGGCGTCCACGTACGAGGGCCGCCTGCCCTTGCGGGCGTCGCCGTAGAGGGTGAACTGGCTGACCACCAGCGCGCCGCCGCCCACCTCCGCCAGCGAGCGGTTCATCCTGCCTTCCCCGTCGTCGAAGACCCGCAGGCCCGCGACCTTGTCCGCGAGCCAGGCCGCCTCGGCGGGCCCGTCGTCGTGGGTCACCCCGACCAGCACCAGCAGTCCGCGGCCGACCTCGCCGACGATCTCGCCGTCGACCACCACCCTGGCCCACGCCACCCGCGCGACGACAGCTCTCATCGGGCGGCGGCGAGCGGTGACCCGCCCCGGGTGACCGCGGCGCAGGCGCTAGTCCGTGCCATCCTCGTGGCCGTTGCCGTGGGGGACCACACGGAACGCGTCGTAGACGCCGTCGACGCGCTTGACGCTCGAGAGCACGTGGGCGAGGTGGGAGATGTCGGCCAGCTCGAAGGTGAAGCGCAGGGTGGCGATCCGGTCGCGGCCGGTGGCGACCGTGGCCGACACGATGTTCACGTGGTGGTCGGAGAGGACCTCGGTGATGTCGCGCAGCAGCTTGGTGCGGTCGAGCGCCTCGACCTGGATGGTGACCGCGAAGACCGAGGGCCCGGAGGTGTCCCAGCTGACCTCGATCATGCGGTTGGGATGGCGGCCCAGGTCGGCGGCGTTCGGGCAGTCCGAGCGGTGGACACTGACGCCGTGACCGCGGGTGACGAACCCGATGATCGGGTCCCGCGGCACGGGGGTGCAACATCGGGCCAGCTTGACCCAGACGTCGTCGACGCCCTTGACGACCACGCCCCGGCTGGCCGGCAGCGGGCGCACCGGGCGGGTCGCGCGGCGCAGGGGGAGGTCCTCGTCCTCCTGCTCCTCCTCGCCGAGGTCGGCCTGCAGGCGGTTGACCACGTTGGCCGCGGTGACCTGGCCCGAGCCGACCGCCGCGTAGAGCGCGTCCAGCGCTGGGAAGCGCATCTCCGAGGCGAGCGCCGACAGCGCCCCGCCCTGGGTGAGCCGCTGCAGGGGCAGGCCGGCCTTGCGCATCGCGCGGACCAGGGCCTCCTTGCCCGCCTCGATGGCGTCCTCGCGACGCTCCTTGGAGAACCACTGGCGGATCTTGTTGCGGGCGCGCGGGGTCTTGACGATCCCCAGCCAGTCACGCGAGGGGCCGGCGTCGGGAGCCTTGGAGGTGAAGATCTCGACCGTGTCGCCGTTCTGGAGCGCGTACTCGAGCGGGACCAGCCGCTTGTTCACGCGGGCGCCGACGCAGCGGTGGCCCACCTCGGTGTGGACCGCGTAGGCGAAGTCGATCGGCGTCGCCCCGGCCGGAAGCTGGATCACGTCGCCCTTTGGGGTGAAGACGAAGACCTCGTCCACATAGAGGTCGGTCTTGAGGTTGTCGATGAAGTCCTTGGGGTCGGACAGCTCCCGCTGCCAGTCGATGAGCTGCCGCAGCCAGCCCATCTCCTGCTCGGTGGGGTTGCCCTTGGCGTCCTTGGACTTGTAGCGCCAGTGGGCGGCGATGCCGTACTCGGCCGTCTGGTGCATCGACTTGGTGCGGATCTGGATCTCCAGCGGCTTGCCCTCTGGTCCCACCACCGTGGTGTGCAGGCTCTGGTAGAGGTTGAATTTGGGCATCGCGATGTAGTCCTTGAAGCGCCCCGGCACCGGCTTCCAGAGCGCGTGGACCTGCCCAAGCGCGGCGTAGCAATCCTTGATCGAATCGGTGAGGATGCGCACCCCGACCAGGTCGAAGATGTCGGAGAACTCCTTGCCGCGCAGCACCATCTTCTCGTAGATCGAGTAGTAGTGCTTCGGCCGGCCGGTGATCTCCGCGCGGATCTTGAGCGTCCTGAGCTGGGAATTGACCTGCTCGATCACGTTGGCGAGGTACTGCTCGCGCTCCGGCTGGCGCTCGGTGGTCATGCGCACGATCTCTTCGTAGCGCTTGGGGAACAGCGCCGCGAAGGCGAGGTCCTCCAGCTCCCACTTGAGCTGGTGCATGCCGAGCCGGTTGGCCAGCGGCGCGTAGATCTCCAGGGTCTCGCGCGCCTTGCGCTCCTGCTTCTCGCGCGACAGGTAGCCGATGTCGCGCATGTTGTGCAGGCGGTCGGCGAGCTTGATGAGCAGCACCCGGATGTCCCTGGCCATGGCGACGACCATCTTGCGGATGGTCTCGGCCTGGGCCGCCTCACGGGTCTCGAAGCCGATCCGGTCCAGCTTGGTGAGGCCGTCGGTGATCTTGCCCACCTCGTGCCCGAACTCGCCGGCGACCTCCTCCAGGGTCATGGAGGTGTCCTCGACCACGTCGTGGACAAGGGACGCGATGATCGAGGTGGTGTCCAGGCCGAGGTTCGCCACGATCGTCGCCACCCCGAGGGGGTGGGCGATGTAGGGCTGGCCGGACTTGCGCACCTGGCCGCCGTGCCGCTCCTTGGCCACCTCGTAGGCGCGACGCACGAGCACCAGGTCGGCCTTGGGGTTGCGATGCTTCATCTTGCGAAGCAGCGGCTCGACGTCAGGCTCCGGCGGCGGCTCGGAGTCGTAGGGGCGCAGCCGCGTGAACGCCAGGCCGACGTCGGGGTCAGCGCCGACACCGTTGCGCCCGTACGCGGCCGCGACTGCGGAGGGCTCGCGATCGACCGCCAGCCCATTGGGGACCGCTGCCGGTTGTTGCTGCGCCATCGGCCCACCTACGTCCGTTTCCTACCGCCCACGGTCTGAATCCGGGGCACCCAGTGCAATAGGAAACCAAAGTACGCCAGGTGACGCCAGCAACGCTCAAGCTTTGCAGGTATATACGGGTGAAATCAGTATGCGCACTACTGAATCCTATCGATCCTGTCGAGTGGTTTGAGGTTGAGACGTGCTCGCCTGACCGGTGCGGCGAGATAGCCCGGTCAGCGGTGCATCCTCGCCGCTCTCAGTACGTGATCAGGCTGAAAAACTCGTACCCTTCGATCTTTTTGCGACCGCCAAGAAAGCCCAGCTCGATGAGCGTGGCGATGCCGATCACCTTTCCGCCCAAGCGCTCGACCAGGCGGGCGGTGGCCCGCGCGGTGCCGCCTGTGGCGAGGACGTCGTCGACGATCAGCACCCGCTCCCCGGGCGAGATCGCGTCGGCATGGATCTCCAGCGTGGCGGTGCCGTACTCGAGGGTGTATTCCTCGGCCTCGCGCGCGGCGGGCAGCTTGCCCGCCTTGCGCACCGGCACGAAACCGGCGCCGAAGTGGTAGGCGACCGGCGACGCGAGGATGAAGCCTCGTGCCTCGATCCCGACCACCTTGTCCACGTTCCCGCGGCCGAAGTGGACGACCGTCTCGTCGATCACCGACGAGAAGGCGACCTGGTCAGCCAGGAGCGGAGTGATGTCCTTGAAAACGACCCCTTCCTGCGGGAAATCGGGGACGTCGCGGATCAGCTCGCGCAGACGGTCGGTGTTGATCGGCACTTCGGTCCTCTCCTTCAGGACTCGAGCTCAGCGACGGCGGCGCTTGGCCGAGCGGGACGGTTGACGGCCGGAGGACTTGCGCCGCTGTTGGGCCTGGCGTGGCTTCTGCGTCTGGCGACGCGACGACGGCACCGCGGCCGCGGGCTCCTCCAGCGGCTCGCGCGGCTCCGGCGCCTGTTCCCCGTCAGGCTCGAGGCGGACGCCGTTCGGCGCCTCGGCGAGCGTGCTCTCGGCCTCCTCCGGGGGGGCGTAGCCGCCGCCCTTGCGGCGGCGCTGACCGGGGGCGCTCGGCACCGGCTGCTTGGCGGGGCGCGGCTCGGCGCCGACCGGCGCGGCCGTGGCGAGCCTCGCCACCCTCGCGCGGAGCTGGCGGTTGCGCGGCTCCGTCTCTTTCCACAGAGCCAGGAACGGGGTGGCGACGAAGACCGAGGAGTAGGTCCCCGCGGCCACGCCGACGAACAGGGCCAGGGAGAGGTCCTTGATGGTCTCCGCGCCGAGCAGGAACGAGCCGACGACGAGCAGCGCGCCGATCGGCAGCAGCGAGGCCAGCGAGGTGTTCAGCGAGCGGACCAGGGTCTGGTTGACGGCCCGGTTGGCCGCGTCCGAGTAGGTGACGCGCGACATCGAGCTCAGCGCGCCGGTGTTCTCGCGGACCTTGTCGAACACCACCACGGTGTCGTAGAGGGAGTATCCCAGGATGGTGAGCAGGCCGATGACCGTGGCGGGGGTGACCTCGAAGCGCGCAAGGGCGTACACCCCGGCGGTGATCAACAGGTCGTGGATCAGGGCGACGATCGCCGCCACCGCCATCTTGAAGTCGAACCGCAGCGACACGTACAGGATGATCACCAGCAGGAACACCGCCAAGGCGATGATGGCCTTGCGGGTCACCGTGCTGCCCCACTTGGAGCCGACCACGCTGTTGGAGACCTGCTGCACCTGGACTCCGGTCACTCTGGCGAGCTTGGCGCGCACGTCGGCGATCTGGTCGGAGTTGAGCGCCTCGGTCTGGACGATCACCTGGCCGACCCTGCCGCCCTGCTCCCCGGTGAGCTGGACCACCTTGGCGACGGGGCCGACGGCATCGGAGACCTGGCTCTGGGTGACAGGCTTGGCGGGCTGGACGGTGAACACGCCACCGCCCTTGAAGTCGATGCCGAACTGGAGCCCCGGGTAGAACAGGGCGGCCACCGAGATCAGCATGGCCAGGCCCGAGATGAGGAACCACGTGCGCCAGCGGCCGACGAAGTCGACGCCGATCTGTCCGTGGTACAGGCGACTGGCTATGGACACGAGGGTGTGCTCCTCCTCAGGTATTCAGGTCTAGACGGCGGCGCGGATGCCCACGAATCGTCCCTCCTGGAACAGCCGCAGGCGGGTGAGCAGGCTCACCGCGGCACGGCCGTAGAACCAGACGGCGAAGAAGTCGATCAGGGTGGCCAGGCCGAGGGTGAAGGCGAACCCGCGGACCGGTCCGATGGCAAGCAGGTAGAGCACCACGGCGGCCGCCAACGACACGGTGTTGGCCGACACCAGGGTGTGGAACGAGCGGTCCCATCCGCGATCGACCGAGGTGCGCAGGGACCTGCCGTCGCGCACCTCGTCTTTCAATCGTTCGAAGAACACCACGTAGGAGTCGGCCGAGATGCCGATCGCCACGATCAGCCCGGCGATGCCGGCCAGGGTCAGGGTGAAGCCGATCGCCCTGCCCATGAGCAGCACGATGCCGATGTTGAGGGCGGCGGCGATCAGCAGCCCGCCCCAGATCACCAATCCGAGCCCGCGGTAGTACAGCAGGACGTACAGGAAGGTGATGGCGAGCCCGAGCACGCCGGCGATCAGGCCGGCACGCAGCGAGTCGGCGCCGAGCGTGGCGCTGACGGTGTTCTGGTCGATGTTCTCCAGCGTCAGCGGCAGCGCGCCGGTGGAGATCAGCGGGGCGAGGAACTTGGCCTCGGACTCGGACTGGCCCACGATCGCCCCACCGCCGGTGATGCCCTGGTTGCAGGCCACGTCAGAGGCGACCGGCGGGTCGTTGATGACCGTCGAGTCGAGGATGATCGCGATCTGGCGCTTGGGGTCGCCCTCGGGGTTGCAGGCGGCCTTGCCGGTCAGGTCCTTGAACTTGCGGTCACCCGCGCCGGTCACGTCCAGCCGGGTCTGCCACTGGCCCGTCGAGACGCTGTTCTGCCCGCCGGTCGTCTGGAGCTCCGCGTGGGCGCCGGTGATGTCGGTGCCGCCCAGCGCAACGGGGCCCATCTGCAGCTTGGCGGCGTCCGCGGCCGGGCTATGCTGCCCGCTCTCCGAGACGCACAGCACGGTCTGCTCGCCCGGCTTGTCCTTGCCCAGCCAGGTCTCCTGCTTGCCGCAGTCGACCGCGTTGAACGGCGCCTGCTTGTACTTGGGGTCGCTGGCGCTGACGGCGGCGAGCACCGGCCGGAACTGCAGCTGCGCGGTTGTGCCGACCGCGCGGATCACGTCGTCGGAGTTCCGCACGTCGGGGATGGACACCACGATGTTGCCGCCCTCGGTCGCGACCTCCGACTCGGCCACGCCCTTGGAGTTCACGCGGTTGCGGATGATGTCGATGGTGGTGTCGATCTGCTCCTTGCTTGGCTGACCGCCGTTGGGGTTGTGCGGCCTGAAGGTGACGCTGGTCCCACCACGCAGGTCCAGCCCGAGCCTGGGCTTGATGTCGAACGCAACGATCGCGCCCCAGATCGCGGCGATCACCACCGCCATGGCGACGAGGGGGACGACAAGCCGACGGGTTCCTGGCACTGCTGCTCGCGCTCCTTCTTGTTTCTTGGTTCTCGGGCTGTCTCGGGTGGTTCTTGACGGGCGTCGCGGCGTTCAGAGCAGCGAGTGCCCGTTCACGGTCATGCGGAACTTGCAGTCGAGGCCCTCCGCGGCCCGGCGGCACATCATCATGCGGGTCAGGAAGATCTCGAAATACTCAAGGATATCGGAGACCGCGGTATCGATCTCCAGCTCCAGCGTCACCGTACGCTGCTCCGCGTCGACGCGGACGAACGAGTGGGTGGCGGAGAAGTTCACCCGGTCGTGGATATCGAACTCCACCTGCGCGTCCTTGCGCACGCGGGAGCGGTGGACGTCGGACTTGTCGGCGATCACCACCGCGGCCGCCACCGGCGAGACGGCGTTGCCCATCTCCTCCTCGTGATTGCCGATCGCCCCGATCACCAGGCCGATGTCCTCGGTGGTCATGCCCATCTCCGTGAGGATCGGCATGGCGATGAGCGCCGAGGTCTGGGGGTGGTTCTGGCGGCTGATGACGTTGCCGACGTCATGCAGGTAGCCGGCCACCGCGGCCAGCTCGGCCGTGTGCCGGTCGTGGTCGAGCCGGTCGAGGATGTTGAAGGCGATGTGGCCCACCAGGTTGGCGTGACGGAAGCCGTGCTCGGTGTAGCCGAGCTGCGCGGTGAACTGGTCGGCGAGGGCGAGGTAGGTCTGCACGACCTTGCTGCCCGCCACGCCGTCCAGCAGGTTGAGCGGGCCGATCGGCTGTCGCCGCTCCAGCCTGCTCACGGGCGCGCCGGCCCGGGGGTCGCCGGGTCCCTCGCCGCCCACCCTCGGCTCATCGGGTCCCTCGCCGCCCACCGGGACAGCCCGCCTGCGCTCCGGCTCGCCAGCCTGGCCCTCGCTCGGGATCACGGCTTGGTGGCCTCCGGCTCATCTGGGCCATCCGACTCATCCGAGTCATCTGACTGGTACGACGGTTCATGCGAGGCGGCCACCTTGCCCGAGATCGCGCGGCGGTTGAGGCGTGCCTCCACGCCCGGCGACAGCTCGATGGTCACCACGTCGCCGTCGAACCGCCGGATCGTGCCGAAGAAGCCGGCGAAGGTGATGATCTCGTCGCCGAGCTCCAACGACGACTGCAGCTCCTGCTGCGCGCGCAGCCGGTTGCGCTGCGGCCGCACGATCATGAAGTAGAAGAATCCAACGAGCAGCAGGAGGAAGAAGATCTGCGCAGCACCGGTACTCATCGTAAGAGGACCTCCGAGACGCCCGGGCACGTGTCCCGGGCCAGCATCCCACCGCGAGTTTGCGACAGGTGGATTGCACGTCGGCAACGCCACGGCCACCTGGCCGCGACACCGGCGCAATCGTAGGCATCGACGGCAGGTGGGTCAACTTGCCTTCGCCGTGAGGACCCTGTCTGAGCTGCGGTTTCCGATCGGACATAGTTATGGGGGCGGAGTCGGCCGGCCTCCCGGCCGGCCGAGCCGCCCGAATGATCGCTGATCCACGGCTCCCAGCGTAACCGCAGCGCGTCGACAAGGTGCGCAGGGCCACTGGCCGCACCGGCGCGCGGGGCGTGGAGGTCATCCCGCGTCAGCCTTCGAACAGCGTGCGCCCGCCCGGATCGCCCGCCGGCGGGCCCACCGCGTCGCGGGGTGGCGCCAGGCCGAGATGGGCGAAGGCGGCGGCGGTGGCGATCCGCCCGCGTGGCGTGCGTTGCAGGAAGCCGAGCTGGATCAGGTATGGCTCGGCCACGTCCTCGACCGTGTCCGGCTCCTCGCCGACCGACACGGCCAGGGTGGCGAGCCCCACCGGCTGGCCGCCGTGGCGCTCGCAGAGGACCCTGAGCAGCGCCAGGTCCAGCTTGTCGAGGCCGAGCGGGTCGACCTCGAACAGCTCCAGCGCCTGCCCGGCGATGGCCGCGTCGATGCGGCCGCTGCCGCGCACCTCGGCGAAGTCACGCACCCGCCGCAGCAGCCGGTTCGCGATCCGCGGGGTGCCCCGGGAGCGGCGCGCCAGCACCTCGGCGCCCTCGAGGTCGGTCTCGACCCCGAGGATGGCGGCCGAGCGGGTGACGATGGCCCGCAGGTCCTCGGCACGGTAGAAGTCGAGCCGGGCGGAGAAGCCGAAGCGGTCCCGCAGCGGCGAGGTGATCAGGCCGGTCCGGGTGGTGGCGGCCACAAGGGTGAAGCGCGGCAGGTCCAGCCGCAGGCTGCGCGCCCCCGGCCCCTTGCCGAGCACGACGTCGATCTGGAAATCCTCCATCGCCGGATAGAGGACCTCCTCCACCGCCCGGGGCAGGCGGTGGATCTCGTCGACGAACATCACGTCGCCCGGCTCCAGCCCGGTGAGGATCGCGGCCAGGTCGCCGGCACGCTCGAGCGCCGGTCCGGAGGTGATGCGGAAGCCGGCCTCCAGCTCGTTGGCGACGATCGCCGCGAGGCTCGTCTTGCCCAGGCCGGGGGGCCCGGAGAACAGCAGGTGGTCCGGGGGGGTCCCGCGCCGCAGGGCGGACTCCAGCACGATCCCCAGCTGCTCGCGGGTGCGGGCCTGGCCGACGAACTCCTCGAGGCGCCGCGGCCGCAGGCTGCCCTCGCTGACCCGCTCGTCAGGAGTGGCCTGGGGGGCGAGCAGGTCGGTCATGCCTGCTCACCGGCCGTGGTCGTGGGCGCGACGCCGTCGCCGCGGCCGTGCGGCCCGCCCGGCGCAAGGCCGCGCAGCGCCATACGGAGCAGCTCCTGGGTCGGGAGCGCGCCGGCGTCCTCGGGCAGCGACTCGAGCGCGGTCCTGATCTCGGTCGGGGCGTAGCCGAGAGCGGCCAGCGCCTCGCGCACCTCGGCGTAGGTGGGTCGCGCCGCCGGGTCGGCGGGCAGCTCCAGCTCGCCGTCGCCGAGCTTGCCCTTGAGCTCGAGGATCAGGCGGGCGGCGCCCTTGCGGCCGACGCCCGGGACCAGCGTGAGCGCGTCGGCGTCGCCGGCGCTCACCGCCCGCCGCAGCGCGTCGGGCGAGTGCACCGACAGCAGCGCCAGCGCCAGCTTCGGGCCGACCCCGCTGGCGCTGAGGAGCAGCTCGAAGGCGTAGCGCTCGTCGGCGCTCAGGAACCCGTACAGCGCCAGCGCGTCCTCGCGCACGTAGGTCACGGTGTGGACCAGCACCTCCTCGCCGCGTGGCAGCGCGGCGAGCGCCTTCGGGGTGAGGAACACCCGGTAGCCGACCCCGCCGACGTCGATGACGGCACCGTCGGGGAGCACCTCGACCAGGCGGCCCCGCAGGCAGGCGATCACGGTCCCCTCCAGGGAGAGGTGGGGGCCGCCCGCGCCAGCCAGTCCGCGGGGCTGGCCGCCGCCAGCCCGCCGCGGTCCGCACGGCCGCCAGATCCCGCGCCATCGCCGGGTGCGGCCCCGGCGGCGGGCGCGCCCGCCCACGTGGCCGAGGCGGCATGGTGCAGGTGGCACAGGGCGACGGCGAGCGCGTCGGCGGCGTCCGCCGGGGTGGGGGTCGCCTCGAGCCCGAGCAGCGCGCGCACCATATAGCCGATCTGCGCCTTGGGCGCCGTCCCCGTCCCGACCACCGCCCGCTTGACCTGCGAGGGGGTGTAGGAGGCCACGGCGAGGCCGTGCTCGGCCGCGACCAGCAACGCCACGCCGGACGCCTGGCCGACGGTTACCGCCGTGCGCACGTTGGCGTTGACGAACAGCCGCTCGATCGCGAAGGAGTCGGGCTCGTGCGCGGCGACCACGGCGCGCAGCCGCCCGCAGAGCTCCGCCAGACGCGGGGCGACCTCCTCACCACGGGTCGTCACGGCGCCATAGCCGAGCGTGCGCACCTGGCCCTCGCGCTGCTCGACCACCGCCCACCCGCAGCGGCCGAGCCCCGGGTCCACCCCGAGCACCCGCATGCGCCACACCCCCTCGGTCCCGTAGCCCGAACTAGTGTTTGCTCGCCGAGCCTATCGGGTCCCGCCTGGCCACTCAACCGTCACGGCAAAGCTGTGGACAACGCGCGTCGACCCGGTGATCGCCGCCCCGGGCGCGATGCCGCCGCCCGGTGCCGGTACCGGCACCCGGTGCGGCGCTCAGCTCACCTCGGCCATGATCTCGTCGGGGATGTCGAAGTTGGCGTACACGTCCTGGACGTCGTCGAGATCCTCGAGGGCGTCGAGCAGCCGCAGCACCTTGACCGCGCCCTCGCGGTCCAGCGGCACGCTCATGCTCGGCACCATGCTGATCTCGGCCGACTGATAGGCGATGCCGGCGGCGTCGAAGGCGGCCCGCACCGCGCGCAGGTCGCCCGGAGCCGTGGTGACGGTGTAGCCGCCGTCGGCGGCCTCGACGTCCTCCGCGCCCGCCTCCAGCGCGACCTCCATCACGCGATCCTCGTCCACCCCCTTGCCGAGGATGACGATCTGCCCCTTGCGGGTGAACAGGTACGAGACCGCGCCGGCCTCGGCCATGCTGCCGCCGCCCTTGGTGAAGGCGTGCCGGACCGCGGAGGCGGCGCGGTTGCGGTTGTCGGTGAGGGCCTCGACAAGGACGGCGACGCCGCCGGGGGCGTAGCCCTCGTAGGTGACCAGCTCCAGCTGCTGGCCCTCGGTCGCGCCCGCGCCGCGCTTGACGGCCCGGTCGATGGTGTCGTTGGGGACGGAGTTGTCCTTGGCCTTCTGGATTGCGTCCACCAGGGTCGGGTTGCCCTCGGGATTGGCGCCGCCGGTGCGGGCGGCGACCTCGATGGCGCGGATCAGCTTTGCGAACAGCCTGCCCCGCCGGGCGTCCTTGGCGCCCTTCTGATGCTTGATGGATGACCACTTGGAATGGCCGGACATCGCGCTCCCCTTTCGTTGGTGTCAGTCAGCCTGGCTCGGTAGCCAGGCCGACTGATCAGGGGGCTGCCCGTGCACGCCCCGGGCGTGGGCGGCGCGGGCGAGGTCCACGAACCAGCGGTGCAGCCGCGGGTCGCCGGTCAGCTCAGGGTGGAAGGCGACGGCCACGAGGTTTCCCTGACGCGCGGCGATCGCCCGGCCATCGATCTCGGCCAGCACGTCCACCTGGGGACCCGCCTCGGAGATCCACGGCGCGCGGATGAAGGCGCCAGAGACCGGACCGCCGTCGACGCCCTTGACGTCCACCTCCGCCTCGAACGAGGCGGCCTGCCGGCCGAAGGCGTTGCGCCGCACGCGCAGGTCCATCACGCCGAGAAGGTGCTGGGGCGGTCCCTCGACCTCGCGGGCCATGAAGATCATGCCCGCGCAGGTCCCGAACATCGGCAAGCCGGAGGCGGCGCGGCGCCGCAGCGGCTCGAGCAGGCCGTAGCGGTCGGCCAGCTTGCCGATCACGGTCGACTCCCCGCCCGGCACGATCAGGCCGTCCACCCGCTCGAGGTCGGCCACGGTGCGGACCTCGAGCGTCGGCACCCCCAGCTCGGCGAGGATGCGCAGGTGCTCGGGGACGTCGCCCTGATAGGCCAGGACGCCGATGGTCGGGTGCTCGGGCATCGGGCCGCTCACCAACCGCGATCGGCCAGCCGCTCGCCCTCGGGCACCTCGGAGATCCCGACCATGGGCGCACCGAGGCCACGGGAGACCTTGGCGATCACGTCAGGGTCGCTGTAGAAGGTGGTCGCCTCGACGATCGCGCGGGCGCGCTTGGCGGGGTCGCCGGACTTGAAGATGCCGGAGCCCACGAACACGCCCTCGGCGCCGAGCTGCATCATCATCGCGGCGTCGGCCGGAGTGGCGATCCCGCCGGCGGTGAACAGCACCACCGGCAGCCTGCCCGCGCGCGCGACCTCGGCGACCAGCTCGTACGGGGACTGCAGCTCCTTGGCGGCGGTGAACAGCTCGTCGGCGCGCAGCGTCTGGAGCCGGCGCACGCTTCCGGAGATCGCGCGCATGTGGCGCACGGCCTCGATGACGTTGCCGGTCCCCGCCTCGCCCTTGGAGCGGATCATGGCCGCGCCCTCGGCGATCCGGCGAAGCGCCTCGCCCAGGTTGGTGGCGCCGCACACGAACGGCACCGTGAACTGCCACTTGTCGATGTGGTGCGCCTCGTCGGCCGGGCTCAGCACCTCCGATTCGTCGACGTAGTCGACATCGAGCGCCTGGAGGACCTGGGCCTCGACGAAGTGGCCGATGCGGGCCTTGGCCATCACCGGGACGGAGACCGCTTCGACGATCTGCGCGATGAGCTCTGGGTCGCTCATGCGCGCGACGCCGCCCTGCGCGCGGATGTCGGCCGGGACCCGCTCGAGGGCCATCACCGCGACCGCCCCGGCGTCTTCGGCGATCTTGGCCTGGTCAGCGGTGACGACGTCCATGATGACGCCGCCCTTGAGCATCTCGGCCAAGCCGCGCTTGACCCGCGCGGTGCCGGTGACGTGGCTGTTCGAGTCCATGGTCCAACGACTCCTGGAGCGTTGCCGCGGACGCCGTTCGAGCAGATGTTTTCCCTGCTCAGAGGCGCATTTCGGGTCTTCAGGCTACACCAGGCGGCTGGCCTGCTTCAACGGAGACAGGCGCGCCGTCCCGGTGCCGGGCCGCGGCAAGGTCCGCCCCACCCGGCCGCGGCGGTGGTCGGGGGCCTTCAGCTCATCGAGAACGACGGCTGCTGGGGGGACGGGAGCAGCTCGATCCAGGTGCGGCCGGGGTGCAGGGGGATCGGCTTGCCGTCCGCGCCGAGCACCTGGACAGGGGAGCTGGCGCCCGCCGCGCGGCGCCAGGTGCCCGTCGCCATCGCGCCGTCGCGCAGCACCCAGGCGCGGCCGCTGCCGGTCAGGACCGGGTCGGGCGTGGGGTTGCCGCGCACGTCCACGTTCTGGCTCGCCCGCACGGCCACGCTCAGCACCACCACGTTCTCGCTCGAGATCGCGCTGCCGTCCGCCAGCTTGTCCAGCGTGCCGTCCTGGTAGCGGACGAAGCCGGTGCCCTTCCACTGCCACGCCGAGGCCGCCGACGGCGAGAAGGTCAGCCGCGCGACCCTGGTCGGCTTCGCCGAGGCCGGCGGGCTGGCCGCGAAGGTCAGCACGCTCCGCGGCGGGCCGAGGCTGGCGTTGACCCGCTTGCCGGCGGCGTAGAGCGCGGCGGTGGAGCTGAAGGTGTTGTGCGGCGCGCGGCGGCCGCTCACCTGCCGGAAGGCGCCCGGGGCGGTGGACGGGTCCAGCAGCGTGGCGCCGGAATCGCGGCGGACCCCCTGGAGCACGCCGGCCGAGGCGCCCGCGAACGCGAACAGGCTGGGCCCGAGCTGGCGCAGCAGCACGGCGTCCACCGGCCGGGCCGAGCGCACCGGGCCGACCTGGGCGGCGTCCTTGGAGTGCCAGGTCGCGAACAGCCGCGTGAGGCCGCCCTCGACCGGCTGCTCCACCACCACGTCCGCCTGGTTCAGACCGGCCTGGGGCCGGGCGACGGCGATGTTGTCGATCTTCACCGAGAGCGCCGGACGGTTCAGGAGGGCGGCGTCGCCCGCGGGCAGGCCGGTGAGCGGGAAGGTGGCCGCCGTGGTGCTCGTGGTCGTCGAGGCGGGAGCGGCTCCCTGTGACCTGCCCTTTCCGCCGCACCCGGCGAGGGCCACGAGCAGGACGGCGAGCGCGCTCGCCATCGCGAGGCGAGGGCGGATAGGCGCACGCGCGACGTCGCGGGGCGGCGCCACTACAGGTCCCGGAGGTTCTCGAGACGCTCCTCGAGCGCAGGGTGGGCCGCGAACATGTCGTCGAAACGCGATTCCGGCGCGGGCGACCACGGTGGGACGATCCACAGGTGGTTCAGGCCGAGATTGGCGATCTCCGCGCCCCGCGGGTCGTCCATGAGCTTGGTCAGGGCGGCGATCAGGCCGGGCGGGTAGCGGGTGAGGTAGGCGGCGCTCTCGTCGGCCTGGAGGTGACGCCGCGGCGGGGCCGCCAGCCTGCGCAGTGGCAGGAGCACCAGCAGGACCGTGCCCGCCGCGCCGAGCAGCGCGTTGCCGCCACGGCGGCGCGCCTCGAGCAGCAGCCCAGGCAGCCCGCCAAGGACCACGGCCGTGGCGCCGAGCCGCGCCGACGAGGTGCGCACGTGCGACAGCTCGGCGGCGAGCACCGCCTCGAGCTCGACGCGGTTGAGGCGCTCGATCAGGCCGCGGGTGACCACGACCGCGGACTCCGACGGGCCGCGGCCCAGCGCGAGCGCGTTGGTCGCTTCGCTGTCGACGACCCACAGCTTGGGCACCGGCAGGCCGGCCACGTCGCACAGCCCCTCGACCAGGTTGTGGTAGCGAGGGTAACGGTCGGGGTCGGACGGCCGGGCGTGCAGCCTGCGCAGGGTGATGCGCTCGCCGGCGCCGGGCGCGAACCCCACCAGCAGGATGGCCACGGCCAGGCCGATGCCGAGCCCCAGGGACCAGGACCCGAACGGCAGCGCGAGCAGGGTGCCGAGCAGCGCGAGCGCGACCGCCACCAGCGCGGCCACCCGCCACTGGACGCGCCGGTTGGCCGCGGTCACCTCGCGCAGCCGGCTGTTGGCGATCGCGGACGGAGCGTCGGAGGCGGGCATGGGCACCAGCACGGTCATGGCACCAGGACGAGGCCGACCCACAGACCGAAGACGACCGAGGTGACCAGCAGCGCGACCGGGGTCAGGCGGCCGCCGCCCAGCCCCGCCAAGCCGGGCCGGGAGTCGTCGCCGTGGCGCACGTTCTGGTTGACGAACCCGAGCAGCGGCAGCACGAGCAGCAGCAGCACCCCCTGGGCGAGCCCGAGCAGGGCTCCCCAGCCGACGTAGCTGGCGGAGTGGATCTGCTCGAACACGTAGCGATAGCCCAGCGCCAGCAGCGCGCCGAGGACGAGCTTCACCACGGCGCCGTAGATGTAGACCATGCCGCTGCGCTCGTGGGCGATCAGCCCGCCCTCGAAGCGGAGCAGGTCGAAGCGCGTCAGGCGCAGCGCCAGGAAGCCCACGTACACGATTGCCGCCGCGATCGCGCCCAGTATCCCGCCCCAGAGGGCCGCCGCAATGTCCACCCTGCCTCCCTTACCACCGTCGCGGCCCCGCCGGGCCGCGCGCAACAGAGCGAAAGTCTACCGGAGCGCATGCCGCGCAAGGGCGGCATGCGGATAACCGCTCAGCGGCTGGTGCCGAGGACGCTGTGATAGACCTCGACGATCTGGGCCGCGACCACGTCCGGCGCGTACCTGGCGGCGGTCTGGCAGGCGACCTCGCCGAGCGCGGCCCGGCGCACCGGGTTGTCCAGCAGGGCGCCGAGCGCCTCAGCCAGCGCCTCGGGGTCACGCGGCGGCACCAGCAGGCCCTCGTGGTCATCGCGCACCAGGTCGCGGTAGCCGCTGATGTCCGAGCAGACCACCGGCAGCCCGACAGCCATCGCCTCGACCAGCACGATGCCGAACGACTCGCCGCCCAGCGACGGCGCGCAGAACACGTCGGCCGAGGCGTAATAGGAGGGCAGGTCCTGCTGCGGCACCGAGCCGACGAACAGCAGGTCCGGCCGCAGCCGCGGCGGCACCATGGCCATCAGCCTCTCCCGCTGGTGCTTGTCGTCGTGGCCGACCACCAGCAGGCGCAGGCGCGGGAACGACGGCTTCAGCCGCAGGAAGGCGCGCACCAGGTAGGCCAGGCCCTTGCGAGGCTCCAGCCGGCCGACGAACAGCACGGTGGGCCCGCCCTCGCGGTAGCCGGGCAGCGGCGCCGGCCTGGCGAGGAACTCCGCGCCGACGGCGTTGGGGATCACCACCATCGAGCCGCCGAAATGGCGCTGCCAGGTGTCGCGCGCGGAGGCGCTCACGGCGATGCGCGCGCGGAGGCGGTTGAAGGTGCGCCGCAGCAGGGGCTTGGCGAGCGCCAGCGCCAGCGAGCGGTCCATGTTGGCGTGGAAGGTGCCGACCACCGGCACCGTGGCGCGGTTCGCGGCGAGCATGCCGACGCTGGGCGACAGCGGCTCGTGCACGTGGATCAGGTCGTAGCGCCCGGCGGCGAGCGCCCTGCGCACCCGCAGCGCCGTGCGTGGGCCGATGGCGATGCGCGCCACCGAGCCGTTGTACGGGACCGGCAGCGACCCGCCGAGGCCGACGAAGCCCGCCTCGCCCACCGTTCCCTCCGAGGGGGCGAGCACGTCGACCTCGCAGCCCAGCCGTCGCAGCTCCGCCGCGAGGCTGCGGACGTGGTTGGCGACCCCGCCCGGCACGGTCCACTCGTACGGGCACACCATCCCGACCTTCAGCGAACCGCCTGGAGCGCTCACGACCCCGTCTCCCCCGCCGCCGACCGCTGGACGCCAGCCCCGCCGGCGTCCAGCGGGACGCCCCGCCAGTAGCGGCTCAGCACGTGCCATTGCTCTGGCGCGCGGCTGATGAGCCGCTCGAACTCCGTCGCCAGGAGCTGCGTGAGGGCGAGGGTGTCCGCGCGCAGGTCGCCGGTCGGCTCGAACTGGATCGGCGGGCGCACGACCGACAGCCAGCGTCCCGCCCTGCGGTCGTGGAACACGCTGCACGGCAGCAGCGCCGCGCCGGTCTTCAGGGCCAGGGAGGCCGGGCCGCCCGGCATGGTGGCGGTGGCGCCGAAAATCCGCACCGGCAGGCCGTGGCCGGTGAGGTCGCGGTCGCAGACCAGGCAGGCCAGCCGGCCGGCGCGCAGGGACCGCAGCAGGCCGCGCAGGCTCTCCGAGCCGTTCTCCAGCGGCAGGATCTCCATGCCGAGGGCACGACGGTACGCCACGAAGCGCTCGAACAACTCACTCGGCTCGAGCCGCTCGACGACGGCGGTGACCTGGTAGCCGGAGGCGACCAGCCAGGCCGCGCCGGCGTCCCAGTTGCCGACGTGCGGGGTCGCGAAGATCGCCCCGCGCCCGGTGGCCAGCGACCGGTCGATGTGCTCGCGGCCCTCTATGCGCATGCGCCGCAGGATGTCGGCCTCGCTCAGGTCCTCGAGGCGGAACGCCTCAGCCCAGTAGCGGGCGTAGCTCACGAAGCCGCGGCGCACCACGCGCTCCACCTGGGCCGGCGTGGCCGACGGGCCGAGCACCTGGCGCAGGTTGGCGCGCAGCGCCTCGCGCCGGCGCCGGTCGAACCGCCAGTACAGCAGGCCGAAGATGACGCCGAGCGACATGGCGACGGGCTCTGGGATCCGCCGGACCACCCGCCAGGCGGTCAGCCAGCGGCGCCCGGCCCGTTGGTCGCTCCCATTCACCGACCGATGTCCGACCCGGCGTCCTGCTGCCAGACCGTCAGGATGCGCTGCACCACCGTGACCGAGGTGGCGGCGACCAGCACCCACAGGCCGGCGACGACATGGCCGGCGAGCAGGGCCACGCCCAGCACGATGACCCGCTCGGGCCGCTCGGCGATGCCGACGTTGCAGGTGTAGCCGAGCGACTCGGCACGGGCCTTGACGTACGACACGATCAGCGAGAGCGCCAGCACCAGGGCGGCGAGCACCGCCGCCTGGGTCTGCTCGTGCTCGGCGGAGAACAGCACGACCCCGCTCAGCACGGCGGCGTCCGACAGCCGGTCCACCACCGAGTCGAGGAACGCGCCCCTGCGTGACATCTGGCCCGACGCCTTGGCCACGGCGCCGTCGAGCATGTCCGGCAGTCCCGAGAGGAGGCTGACCGCTCCACCGACCCGTACGTACCCGGTGGCGATCAGCGCGCCAGCCCCGAGGCTGCCGGCGAGCCCGACCACGGTCAGGCTGTTGGCGGTGACACCCGCTTTCGCGAGAGCCTGCCCGGCGGGTTCGGTAACGTGTCGGAACGTGTCACGAGCCTTGGAAGAAAGCACGACTTTCCTGTCAAGACGACGGTGGGCGCCAATATGGCGACCACGAGGACGGAGGCGAGGCTAGCACGTCAGTTAGACGCACCTCAACGGCATCCAGTTTCGTCACAATCAGGTCACGGCGCGATGACCAGGCCTATCGGCCCGGAAATCGAGAAATGCCGCGAAGATCGGCGCCATTAGGCGGTAAGGTCTGGTGTAGCATCGCGGCTCCCGTCAGGTGGCAGGGCACCCGCTCCAGCTCCCACGGGCAACAACTGTGAGGGAGGCCCGGATCCGGTGAAGAGCTACCCCACGCAACACCTTCGTAATGTACTGGTCGTCGGGCATGGCGGCGCCGGCAAGACGTCCCTGGTCGAGGCACTCCTCTTCACCACCGGGGCGATCAACCGGATCGGCAGGGTCGAGGACGGCACCACCGTGACCGACTTCGAGCCCGAGGAGACTCGCAAGCACATCTCGGTGTCGCTCGCGCTCGCCCCGGTCGAGCACGAAGATTTCAAGATCAACCTGCTGGACGCCCCCGGCTACGCGGACTTCATCGGCGACGTGCGCACCGCCCTGCCCGCCGCCGACGCCGTGCTGTTCGTGGTCAGCGGGGTCGACGGGGTCGAGACCCAGACAGAGGTCGTGTGGACCATGGCCGAGGAGCTGGGCCTGCCCCGGGCCTTCTTCATCAACAAGCTCGATCGCGAGCGCGCCGCGTTCCAGCAGACCCTGGAGGCGATCCAGGCGACCTTCGGCAAGGGCTGCCCGCCGCTGTACCTGCCGATCGGCCAGGAGCACGACTTCCACGGCCTGGTCGGCCTGCTGTCGAACCGAGCTTTCGAGTACAAGCCCGACGGCTCCCGCAACGAGGGCGATGTCCCCGCGGAGCTGGCCAGCTCCGCGGACGACCTGCGCTCCCAGCTCATCGAGGCCATCATCCAGGAGTCCGAGGACGAGGAGCTGATGGACCGCTACCTCGGCGGCGAGACGATCGTCCCCGAGGACCTGATCCCGGACCTGGAGCAGGCGGTCTCCGCCGGCCGCCTGTTCCCCGTGCTGGCCGGGGCCGCCACCAAGGGGATCGGCACCGCCGAGCTGCTCGAGGTCCTGACCCAGGCCTTCCCCTCCCCCGCCCAGCGGCGGCCCTACGAGGGCAAGGTGCCGGGCAGCGACAAGACCGTGACCCGCTCGGCCGACCCCGACGGCCCGCTGGCCGCCTACGTCTTCAAGACGGTGTCGGACCCGTACGTGGGGCGCATGAACCTGTACCGGGTGGTGTCCGGCACCTTCCTGCCGGACTCCACGGTGCTCAACGCCACCAAGGGCAAGGACGAGCGGGTCGGCCACCTGCTCACCGTGCGGGGCAAGAGCCAGGAGCCCGCCGAGCGGGTCGTGGCCGGGGACATCGGCGCGGTGGCCAAGCTCGGCGACACCTCGACCGGTGACACGCTGTGCTCCAAGGACGACCCGGTGGTGCTGCCGGCGCCGTCCATGCCGGACCCGCTGCTGCCGATCGCGATCGCGCCCAAGTCACGCGGCGACGAGGAGAAGCTCTCCGGTGGCCTGGCGCGGCTCGAGGCCGAGGACCTCACCCTCAGGCTCGAGCGCAACGTCGACACGCGCCAGACCATCCTGTGGGGCATGGGCGAGAACCACGTCGACATCTCCCTGGAGCGCCTGAAGCGCAAGTCCGGCGTGGAGGTCAACCAGATCCCCCTGCGCCTGCCCTACAAAGAGACCTTCAAGAACACGGTGAAGGCGATGGGCCGCCACGTCAAGCAGACCGGCGGGCACGGCCAGTACGGCATCGCCCACATCGAGGTGCAGCCGCTGCCGCGCGGCAGCGGCTTCCAGTTCGAGGACAAGATCTTCGGCGGCGCCGTCCCCAACCAGTTCATCCCCTCGGTCGAGAAGGGCGTGCGCAAGGCGATGGAGGACGGCCTGATCGCCGGCTACCCGGTGGTCGACATCAAGGTGGTCCTCACCGACGGCAGGTACCACTCCGTCGACTCCTCGGACATGGCCTTCCAGCTCGCCGGCCAGCTCGCCATGAAGGAGGCGTCCGCGCAGGCGCAGATCGTCCTGCTCGAGCCGATCCTCGAGATGCAGATCCTGATCCCCGACGACTACGTGGGCGACATCCTCGGCGACCTCTCGTCGCGGCGCGGCCGGGTGATCGGCACCGACCCGGTCGGCACCGGCCGGACCCTGGTGCGCGCCACCGCGCCCGAGTCCGAGGTGATCCGTTACGCCATCGACCTGCGCTCGATGACCCGCGGCAAGGGCTCGTTCGCGCGCCGCTTCTCCCACTACGAGGAGCTGCCGCCGAACCTTACCAACAGGGTCGTCGAGGAGGCCAGGGCCGACCACGGCAAGTAGCGGCGCGACGGGTCAGGGCGGGAGGAAGCCGCCCTGGCGCATGGCGAAGGTGGCCGCCTCCAGCTTGGAGTGCACGCCGAGCTTGATGAGCACGCTCTGGACGTGGGCGCGCACCGTGTTCAGCGACAGCACGCACTCCTCGGCGATGCGCCGGTTGGAATAGCCGCTCATCAGCAACGACAGGATCTCGCGCTCGCGCTGGCTGAGGCTGCGCAGCCGCGGGTCGAAATGCCCGTCCCCGCGCGGCGGGTGGCGCCTCGGCGCCACCGGCGCCGACCCCGTGTGCCCTTCGGCGAGCGCCCGGATGGTGTGCGCGAGCTGACCGGCGGAGACCTGCTTGCTCAGCACCGCGTCCGCGCCACGCTCCAGCCACGCCGCGACCTGGGCGGTCGGGCTCTCCACCAGCGCCAGCGAGCGGGTGACCCCGCGGGCCGCGCCGAGGATCTCGTCGACCTCGTCGCCGGGCAGGTGCGCGTCGACCACCAGGACGTCGGGCCGGTGGACGCGCAGCGCCTCGACCGCCTGGCGGGCGTCGCGCGCGAGCGCCACCACCTCGAGATCGCGCTCGGCGTCGAGGAGCACGCTGATGCCCTCGACGAAGATGTCATGGTCGTCGGCCAGAAGGACAGAGACGTGCTGGTTCATGCCCTGCTTCCCTCCCCCCGAAGGCCCGGGCGTGCTCGAGCGGCCCGCGCCTCGAGCCGCCCGGGTCGAGCATCGAGACTGAAGCGCACGTGGAGGGTGTCGTACGCGCGGTCCCTGACCGGGTGTGCCGGAGCGGCTCCCCACTCCTCCTGCGGCACCAGACCAAGCTACTGCGACGTCCCCGCCGGGCATATGTGCAGAAATATTGAGATGGCACTGTTTTAGAGATTCGAATGGCGTGCTTCGCCGGGAGGAAGGTCCTGACCTGCCCGATCCTGCCCTGCCCGATCCTGCCCTTGATCAGCTTCGAATGACGTAGCAGTGTCTACTGCAGTTGCAGTAGACACTGCTACCGCCGGATGAGGGAGAGTTATCATACCGACGCCCGCCCCGAAGGGGGCTCGCACCGAGCACAGACCGGACCACGGAGGTTTCCGCGGATGGCGCGCATCCTGCTCGCCGACTCCCAGCCGCTGTTCAACGAGGCGCTCCAGGCGCTGATGACGCGCGACGCCGAGCACGAGGTGGTGGGATACACCTCCTCGCCCGAGGACGTGCTGGCGATGACGTGCCGCTGTCAGCCCGACCTGGTGCTGGTGGACGCGGAGATCGGCCTGGGCGGATCGCCCAGCCTGGTGCCGCGGGTCCTCCAGGCGGAGGCGGGCGTCAAGGTCCTGGTCCTCGGCGACGACCGGGACGTGGACCTGCTGCTGGCGGCGATCCGAGCCGGCGCGGCGGGCGTGGTGGGCAAGACCTACAACGCCGCCCTCGTCCTGCGGGTCATCAGGTCGGTCCTGGCGGGAGAGGCGGTCGTGCCCCGCGCGGCGCAGCTACCGTTGCTGCGGCGCCTGACCGCGGCCGAGCACGCGGCGGACAGCCCGCTGGCGCGGCTGTCGGACCGCGAGCGCCAGGTGCTGGCACGGTTCAGCCGAGGGTGGGACAACGCCCGCATCGGCAGGGACCTCTACATCAGCCAGCACACCGTCCGCACGCATATCCAGAACATCCTGGAGAAGCTCGGCATGCACTCCAAGCTGGAGGCGGCCACCTTCGCCATGCAGCAGGCGCTGGAGCTGGCGCCCAGCGGGGCGGACGGGAGCTGACGCGCGCGACGCTGCTAGCCTCGAAGCGAGCTGTATCACCCCCCGCAATTCGAATCCGCGCGGCTGCGGAGCGCGTTGCGGCGGCGACACTGTTCATCACAGACGGGAACCAAGGAGGAGAGCTCCAGGTGACGACGACCAAGGAGTCGCGGTGGGCGCCGGAAAGGCAGGGCAGCATCCCGCACGGCGGTGAGCTGGTCGACCGGCGTCTGCCGGCCGAGGAGGCGCTCGCGCTCGAGCGGGCCGACCTGCCGGCGCTGGTGCTGACCCCGGCGGAGGCTGCCGACCTCCGCGCGCTGGCGACCGGCGCCTACAGCCCGCTGACCGGCTTCATGAACGCCAAGGAGCACCACTCCTGCACGGAGTCCATGCGCCTGCCGGACGGCACGCTGTGGCCCATCCCCGTGTGCCTCGGCACCGCCGAGGGCGGCCGCGTGGCCGGTGACCGCCTTGGCCTGCGCGGCGAGGACGGCGGGCTGCTGGGCGTGCTCGAGGTCGAGGAGGTGTTCGAGCGCGACCGCCTGGCCGAGGCCGAGCTGGTCTACCGCACCACCGATCCCGCCCATCCCGGCGTGGCGCGGGTGCTGGAGTCGCCCAGGTGGGCGGTGAGCGGCCCCGTGCGCGCGGTGGTGAGCCCGCTGGACGGCCCGGTCGGCGGCTGCGCGCTCACCCCGGCGGAGACCAGAGCGGCGTTCGCCGAGCGCGGCTGGATGTCGGTGGTCGGCTTCCAGACCCGCAACCCGGTGCACCGGGCGCACGAGTACCTGATCAAATGCGCCCTGGAGAACTGCGACGGGGCGTTGCTGCACCCGCTGGTGGGGCCCACCAAGGAGGGCGACGTGCCCGCCGAGGTGCGCATGCGCGCCTACCACGCGATCCTCGAGTACTTCCCGGCCGACCGCGTGCTGCTCGCCGCCCTGGTCGCGCCGATGCGCTACGCCGGCCCACGCGAGGCGGTGCTGCACGCGCTGGTGCGCAAGAACTACGGCTGCACCCACTTCATCGTCGGCCGCGACCACGCCGGGGTCGGCAGCTACTACGGCACCTTCGAGGCGCAGGAGCTGATCTCCTCGCTGCCCCCCGAGGAGCTCGGCGTCGTCCCGCTGCGCTTCGACAACGCCTTCTACTGCCGCAGCTGCGGCGGCATGGCCACCGGCAAGACCTGCCCGCACTCCCCCGAGGAGCACCTCACGCTGTCAGGCACGCAGGTGCGCGCGAAGCTCGCCGCGGGCGAGCTGCCACCCCCCGAGTTCAGCCGGCCCGAGGTGGCGCGCATCCTGATCGAGGCCTACCAGCGGCGGGAGGGCTGAGCCGACGCTGTCCCCCTCCCCCGATCCACCGACGACCAGGAAAGGCTCTCATCGGTATGAACAACGACACCGGCTTCGTCCTGTGGCTGACCGGGCTGTCCGGCGCGGGCAAGTCCAGCATCGCCGGCGCGCTCGCGCCCCGCCTGCTCGATCGCGGGCACCGCGTGGAGGTGCTCGACGGCGACGAGGTCCGCAAGAACCTGTGCCAGGAGCTCGGCTTCAGCCACGAGGACCGGGACACCAACATCGCCCGCATCGGCTACGTGGCGGGCAAGCTCGCCAAGCACGGCGTGGCCGTGGTGGTCGCCGCCATCTCGCCGTACCGGGAGGCGCGCGACAAGGTGCGCGCCTCGGTGAGCAACTTCGTGGAGGTGCACGTGGCGGCGCCGGTGGAGACCTGCGCCAGGCGCGACGTCAAGGGTCTGTACGCCAAGGCGCTGGCCGGGGAGATCAAGAACTTCACCGGCGTCTCCGACCCCTACGAGGAGCCGCTGGAGCCGGAGGTCATCCTGCACACCGAGCGCGAGGCGATCGACGAGTCGGTGGACAGGCTGCTCGGCTGGCTGGAGGGCAATCGGCTGTCGGTGGAGGTGGCCCAGTACTCACGGGTTCCCTGAGACGGCGTCGGTAGGAGGAGCTGAGCAGCCAGCCGGGGAGTCCTCGGCGGGCGTGGGGCGGGCGAACAGGTGGCCCTGCGCGAGCGGCACGCCGGCGCGGCGGAGCGGGGCGGCCTGTTCCTCCGTCTCCACCCCTCGGCGACCGTCTCCAGCGGGGTGCGGCTGACCGTACTCGACCTGCGCGTTTCCGCGGCGCGGGGTCAGTAGGCGCCCTTGGGGAACACCAGCAGCGGCACGGTTTTGGCGACGATGAACAGGTCGTAGGCCATCGACCAGTTCTCGATGTAGAACAGATCGAGCCGGACGTACTCGTCGAAGGAGAGGTTGCTGCGGCCGCTGACCTGCCACAGGCCGGTGATGCCCGGACGCACCTCGAGACGGTCGAGCTGCCAGTCCTCGTAGGCGTCCACCTCGCAGACCAGCGGAGGCCTGGGCCCGACCAGGCTCATCTCGCCCTTGAGCACGTTGATCAGCTGTGGCAGCTCGTCCACGCTGTAGCGCCGCAGCCAGCGCCCGACGGGGGTGACACGAGGATCCTCGCGCACCTTGAACAGCGGTCCGTCGGCCTCGTTGCGGCACAGCAGGTCGGCCAGGAGCGTCTCCGCCCGCGGCACCATGGTGCGGAACTTCAGCAGGGTGAAGGGCCGCCGCTGCAGGCCGACCCGCTGCTGGCGGAACAGCACCGGCCCGCCGTCGCTCAGCTTGATCGCCATCGCCACCGCCAGCAGCAGCGGGCAGAGCAGCAGCAGGCCGGCGGCGGAGACGACGATGTCGAACGCGCGCTTGGCGATGGCCTGCCCGCGGGTCAGCCGCACGGCGTTGACCGAAAGGGCCATGAGCCCGCCGACCGACTGGGGCGTTACCCGGGTGGCCGACAGCATGGCCGGCACGTTGGCGGTGACGCGGACCTCGACGCCGTCCAGCCGCCTGGCCTTGAGGACGTGCTTGACGTCGGCGCCATGGACCGCGCTGGCGGCGACGAACACGCAGTTGGCACCGGTCTTGCGGATCAGCTCGCGCAGCTCGCCGATGCGGCCGAGCACCGGCAGGCTCGAGCTGGCCTGCTCGGCCGAGGTGGCGACCAGACCCAGCGGCCGGAAGCCCAGCTTGCCGCCGTCGAGCAGGCGGACGAGGTGCTCGGCCTCCTGGTTGGTGCCGATGATCAGGGTGTCGAAGCCGAACCGGCCCTCGGCCCAGCCGCGCCGGATCTCCCGGTGCCACAGCCGCCGCGAGATCACCGCGAACAGCAGGCACAGCAGGCAGGCGACGCCGATCCACAGTCGCGAGTACGACACCTTCGACCAGTACGACACCATCATGATCGAGGTGATCGTCATGGTGATGGCGACCAGGATGCGCCGGAACTCCTCCAGCGAGGAGCACTGGTGCACGCGGTACAGGCCGAAGCCGAGGGAGAAGACCACTGTCACGAACGGCGCCAGGCCAAGCACCACCCAGAAATCCGCGCTCGGCCACAGCGTGCCGAAGCGGTACTGATAGGCGATCAGCAGCCCGGCCAGCACGCTGCCGCTGTCGGTGAGGGCCATCCAGCGGTACAGCGCGCGGTACGGCCGCCCGCGCTGGACGTCGGTCTCGAACCTGATCGGCACGTTTTCCGCCCGGACAGCGGACGAACGAGCTCCCACCCTGAGCATGCGTGGCTGCAACTGCTCTCCCCCCCGTTGGACCGATCGGCTGCGTAGGCTCGGCTCAGCCCTTCGCCGTAGCGAGGGCCGGCGAGCGACCAGTCGTAGAGCGGAGAAAGGCTACTACTTCTGGGTCGCGACGGCGACGATCGAGTTTCTTCTATGTTCCGAGATGTTCGATGCTCTTATATAGTTCGGGCACTATGCGGATCTTGCATGTCAACAAGTTCCTGTACCGCCGCGGGGGAGCCGAGGGCTACATGCTGGACGTCGCGGCGCTGCAGGTCCGCGCCGGCCACGAGGTGGCGTTCTTCGGCATGGACCACCCGGACAACCCGCCGCAGCGCTACGGCGCCCACCTGCCGGCGTTCGTGCAGCTCGAGCCACCCCCACCAGGGGTCGGCAGGCGCGCCGCGGCGGCGGCCAGGATGCTGTGGTCGGCCTCGTCCCGGCGCGGCATCGACGCGGTGGTGCGCGACTTCCGCCCCGACGTGGCCCACCTCCACAACGTCTACCACCAGCTGTCGCCGTCGGTGCTGCGCCCGCTCGCCGAGCATGGCGTGCCGGTGGTGCTCACGCTGCACGACTACAAGCTCGCCTGCCCCAGCTACCAGCTGCTGGACCACGGTCGCGTGTGCCAGGCGTGCCTCGGCGGCCGCTTCCACCACGCCGCCCTGCGGCGCTGCAAGGACGGCTCGCTGGGGGCGAGCCTGGTGCTGGCGCTGGAGTCGGCCGCCCATCGCGCGCTGGGCGCCTGGGACCCGGTCCGCACCTTCATCAGCCCGAGCCGCTTCATGGCCACGACCATGAGGCGGGCCGGCGTCTACCCAGAGCGGCTGCGGCTGCTGGACCACTTCGTCGACGCCCGGCCGCTGCCGGCCAAGGCAGAGCCCGGCGGCCCGGTGGTCTTCGCCGGTCGACTGGCCCCGGAGAAGGGGGTCGACCTGCTGGTGGAGGCGATCGCCCTGGCCGGCCCGCCGGCGCGACTGGAGGTCGCCGGCGAGGGGCCGGAGCGGGCGCGGCTCGGGGCGCTGGCCGCCGAGCGCGCACCCGGCCGGGTGCGCTTCCACGGCCGCCTCGCCAGGGACCGGCTACTGGAGCTGGTGCGCTCGGCCACGGTCGTGGCGGTGCCCTCGCGCTGGTACGAGAACCAGCCCATGGCGGTGCTGGAGGCGTACGCCTGCGGGGTCCCCGTGGTCGTGAGCGACCTGGGCGGCCTGCCGGAGCTGGTGACCCTGAAACGGGACGGCGAGGTGGTCGCGGCCGGCGACACGCGGGCGCTGGCGGCCGCCCTCGGCGGGCTGCTGGCCGACCCGGAGCGCGCGCTGGCCATGGGGCGGGCGGCGCGCGCCAAGGTCGAGGAGCGGTTCACGCCCGAGCGGCACCTGTCGCGGCTCGAGCGCATCTATCGGGCGGATCTCTAGAGGAAGGCGGAGCTGCATATGGGGGGGTCTGCGAACGTGCGCCTGCGCGTGGCCATGATCGGCTGCCGCGGCGTGCCGGCGCGCTGGGGCGGCGTCGAGCGCCACGTCGAGGAGCTCGGCGCCGAGCTGGCCAGCCGCGGCCACGAGGTGACGGTGTTCTGCCGCAGCAACTACGCCGGGGCCGACAGCCCGCGCAGCTACCGCGGCATGCGCCTGGCGCACCTGCCGACCGTCGGCACCAAGCACCTGGACGCGATCGTGCACAGCGCCCTGGCGACCGTGGCGGCCATGACCGGGCCCTTCGACGTGCTCCACTACCACGCGCTCGGCCCGGGCGCGTGCGCTTTCCTACCGCGCTGGCTGTCGGCGTCCAGGGTGGTGCTCACCGTTCACGGACTGGATGACCAGCGCGCCAAGTGGGGCTCCGCGGGCAGGACCGTGCTGCGCGCGGCCGGTTGGCTGTCGGCCCGGGTGCCCGACGCCACCATCGTGGTCTCACGCCACCTGCAGCGCCACTACCGCGAGCGTCACGGCCGGCCCAGCGCCTACGTGCCCAACGGCACCGCCGTGCCCGCGCGGGTCCCCGACCAGGCGGGCCGGCCCTGGCGCGTCCTCGAGCAGCTCGGCCTGGAGCCCGGCCGCTACCTGCTGTTCGTCGGCCGCCTCGTCCCCGAGAAGGCCCCGGACCTGCTGCTGCGAGCGTTCCGGCACGTCCAGGGGGACGACCGGCTGGTGCTGGCGGGCGACTCGAGCTTCACCCAGACCTACGTGCGGGACCTGCGCCGGCGGGCGACGGCCGACCGCCGCGTGGTGCTGGCCGGCTTCCGGTACGGCGCCGACCTGGCCGAGCTGTACGCGGGCGCCTGCGCCTTCGTGCTGCCCTCGCTGCTGGAGGGCATGCCGCTGACGCTGCTGGAGGCGGCGGCCCACGGCACCCCGGTGGTCGCCAGCGCCATCCCGCCGCACGTGGAGGTGCTCGGCGAGGATGGTCCGGGGCACCGGCTGGCGGCGCCCGGCGACGAGCTGGCCCTGGCGATGGCGCTGCGGCGGACGCTGGCCGACCCGGCCGGCGAGCGCGCCGGCGCGCTGGCGCTGCGCGACCGGGTGCTGGCGACCTACCGCTGGGAGGCGGCCGCCAGCGCCACCGAGGAGATCTACCGGCGGCTGCTGGCGGGCCGGCCGGCGCGCGACCTTCCAGCCGCGCGGGTCGCGACCGAAAAGGACACGAGCGGTGTCCCCTGAGCTGGTGGGGCCGCGGGCCGGCCCCGTGAAGGTGGTGTACGTCGCCGGCGCCGGCCGCAGCGGCAGCACCCTGCTCGACGGCATCCTCGGGCAGCTCGACAGCTTCTTCTCCGTCGGGGAGCTGCGCTACCTGTGGGAGCGCGGCCTGGTCGAGGGACGGCTGTGCGGTTGCGGCACGCCTGTGGCGCACTGCCCGACCTGGCGGGCGGTGCTGGCCGAGGCGGCCGGAGGGGCCGGCGCGGTGGACGCGCGGGCGCTGGCGTCGTGGCTGCGCCGGGTCACAAGGGTGCGGCGCGCCCCCGCCATGATCGCGTCCAGCCTGCTGCGCCGCGGCCGGACGGCCACGGCGGCGGACAGCCACGCCGCCCTGCTCGGCCGGGTCTACGGCGCGGCGGGGCGGCTGAGCGGCTGCCGCGTGCTCGTCGACTCCTCCAAGCTCCCTTCGTACGGCTGGCTGCTCGGGCTGCTGCCCGAGGTCGACCTGTACGTCGTGCACCTGGTGCGCGATCCGCGCGCCACGGCCTGGTCGTGGCTGCGCCGCAAGCGGCTCACCGACACCGCCGAGGCCCGGCTCATGCAGCGCCAGCCGCCGCTGAAGACCGCGCTCATGTGGACGGTGTGGAACCTGGTGGCCACGCTGCTGTGGTCGCGCTCGGACCAGTACCTGCGGCTGCGCTACGAGGACCTGGTCACCACCCCGGAAGAGGCCGTGCGGCGGATCGCCGCGCTGCTCGGCGAGATGCCCGGGCGCCTGCCGTTCCCGGCGCCTGGCAGAGTCGCGCTCGCACCCACCCATTCGGTCGCCGGCAACCCCACCCGCCTGGTCACCGGCGAGATCGCGCTGCGGCTGGACGACGAGTGGGCGCACCGCCTGCGCCCCAGCCACGAGCTGCTCGTCACCCTGACGACGCTGCCGCTGCTGCTCCGCTACCGCTACCGGCTCGCTTCCCCGGCCGAGACGGGCCAGACACGCAAAGGAAGGTGCTCATGAGACTGCGCGTAGTGAGAACGACGCTGGCTGGACTGATGGTGAGCGCGGCGATCCTGGCCGGGCAGGCCGCGAGCGGCGCGGCCTTCGCGACGGCCACCGTGGCCTCGACGCCGGTGCCGAGCGACGGCGCCGATGCGCGCGTCAACGCCGTGGCGCGCGTCGGCGACCGCATCTACGTCGGCGGCGAGTTCACCTCCGTCGGCGGCCAGCCCCGCGCCGGGCTGGCGGCGCTGGACGCCGTCACCGGGCGCCTGATCACCACCTGGCGCGCCGACGTCACCGGCTCGGTGCAGGCCCTCGCGCCCTCGAGCGACGGCACCGCGCTGTACGTTGGCGGGGATTTCACCCAGATCAGCGGGGTCACCCGCAGGCACCTGGCCGCGGTCTCCACCGCGACCGGCGCGGTCGCCGCCTGGAGCCCGCGCGCCATCGGCGGGCCCGTGCTGGCGCTCGCCGCGGCCGGCGGGCACGTCTGGGTCGGCGGCAAGTTCACCTCGATCGGCTCGGTCGCGCGTCCCTACCTCGCGGCCGTGTCGAGCGCCGGCACCCTTGAGACCGGCTTCGACGCGCGCATCGACGGCGCCGTCTGGGATCTCGCCCTGTCCCCCGACCTCAGCAGGCTCTACGCCGGCGGCGCGTTCCACACCGTCGGCGGGGAGACCCGCCGGCACGTGGCGGCGCTCGACCCCGCCACGGGCGGCGGCCTCGGCTGGCGCCCGCAGCTCAGCTGCCCGGTCCTCGGGCTGGCCGCAACCTCCAGCGAGGTGTACCTGGCCTGTGGCGGCAGCGCGGCGCAGCTCGGCAACTCGGTCATGGCCTACTCCGCCTCCAGCGGCGCGCAGCTGTGGATCCAGCGCACCGACGGCAACGTGCAGACGGTCGCGCGCCTCGGCGACGCCGTCTACGCCGGCGGGCACTTCACCAAGGTCAACGGGGTGGCCCGCAAGAAGGCCGCGGCCTTCGACGCCGCAAGCGGCGCCCTGCAGCCCTGGGACCCCAGGCCCAACACCGCCCTCGGGGTGAAGACCCTGGTAGCTGACATCGACTCGCTGTGGATGGGCGGCGATTTCACCACCATCCGCGGCATCAGCCAGCCCCACCTCGCCCGCTTCCGCTGATCGGGGACGTCCATTGCTGACCAGGCACGCCCCCGCCGCGGTGGATCTGCACGCGCACACCCGCGCCAGCGACGGCGGCGACACCCCTGACGAGCTGGTCGAGGCCGCCGCCACGGCGGGCCTCGAGGTGCTCGCGGTCACCGACCACGACACCGTCGAGGGCGTCGCCGCCGCGCTGGAGGCCGGCGCCCGGCTCGGTGTCGAGGTGCTGCCCGGCTGCGAGGTCACCGCCGACGTCGACGGCCGCGTGGTGCACCTGCTCGCCTACGGCGACGGCCTGCTCGCGCCCGGCGCGCTGCGGCGGGTGACGGACGTCCGCCGCGGGCGGGCGGAGCGCAACCACGCCATCGGCCACAAGCTGGAGGCACTCACCGGCGTCGGCCACCGCCACGCCGCCGCGCTGGCCGGGGGCGCCGCCCTGTCACGCGCGCATTTCGCCCGCGCGCTGGTCCAGCGGGGCGTGGCGGCCACGGTCGCGGAGGCCTTCGACCGCTACCTGTCCAACGGCCGCCCGGCCTACGTGCCCGCCCCGTCGCTGCCCGCCGAGCAGGTCGTCGCGCTGGTGCGCGGGCTGGGCGGGGTGGTGGTGCTCGCGCACCCGGGCCGGCTCGCCGCGGCCGAGCGCGAGCGGGTGGTCGCCCACGCCATCGCGGCCGGCGTCGACGGCCTGGAGGTGTGGCACTGCCAGCACGACCAGCAGGCCCAGCGCCACTGGCTCGCCACGGCCCGGCGCCACGGCCTGCTGGCCACCGGCGGCTCCGACTACCACGGCGCCCACAAGCCCGGCGTCCGCCTCGGCAGCGGCGCGGGCGGCAACGTGCGCGTCCCGCTCCAGGTCGTCGCGGAGCTGAAAGCCCGGCTCGCGGCACGGGTGTGCTCCTGAAAGGAACCAGACATGTCCTCCAACCGCCGCCCACCGATCTTCGTGGTCGGCTGCCAGCGCTCAGGGACGACGCTGCTGCGCCTGATCCTCGACTCGCACCCGAACATCAGCTGCGGGCCGGAGACGCGCTTCCTCGCCGACCTCGAGCACCTCACCGGCCCGAGCTGGGAGCGGCTGTCGCAGTACGGCTTCACCAGGCAGTACTGGCACGGCCAGGTCGCCGCCATGTTCGACGCCATCAAGAGCGACTACGCGCGCAGGCACGGCAAGCCCCGCTGGGCGGACAAGACACCGCTGTACGCGCTCTCGCTGGGCTTCATCGGCCAGCTCTTCCCGACCTGCCAGGTCATCCACCTCATCAGGGACGGCCGCGACGTGGTGGCCTCGCACCGCGACCGCTGGGGCTACCTGTCGGCCCTCAAGGCGGTCTCCAAGTGGCCCCGCTACGTGCGCGCCGCCCGCGCGGCCGGCGCGGCGATGGCGCCCGGCCGCTACCTCGAGGTCCGCTACGAGGGCCTGGTCAGCGAGCCCGAGAAGACCCTGCGGGAGCTGCTCACCTTCCTGGACGAGCCGTGGGACCCCGGCGTGCTCGAGCACGACCGGCAGCCGCACGACGTGCCGGGCTACTACCAGGAGCTGGCCTCGGCGCGGCGCCGCTCGGCCGGGGAGCCCGGCGCCATCTACCGCTCCCGGGTCGGCGCGCACCGGCGCGAGCTGGACCCACTGCTGCGGCTGCTGTGCCGGGCCGTCCACGCGCGCACCCTGCGGGAGCTCGGCTACTGATGAGGCTGCCGCGCTGGGGAGCGCCGGGCTCGTACCAGCCCGGCAGCGAGCCCGTCATGCTGGCCGAGCTGGTCAGCCCGCTGCGCTACGACGTGCTGGTGCGCGCACGCTTCCTGGAGCTGCTCGGCGAGCGGCTCGACAGGGTCGAGGGCGACCTGGAAGGCGCCGTGCGCGTGGGCCTCACCCACCCCTACCACGTCTGGTTCACCACCATCGCGCTGCCGCGCTACCGGCCCAGGGAGGCCGCCAGCGAGCGGCTGCGCAGCGCGGCGTTCCGCGAGCGCGTGCGGCGCTCCGCCGCGCTGCTGGACAGCTTCCGGCGTCACGGCTTCGACCCGAGGCACCCGGTGTCGCTGTACACGGCGGTCCCGGGAGCGGCGACCGACAGCGGCAAGGTCGTCCAGCGGCGGCTCTACCCCATGGACGGCTGCCACCGGCTCGCCCTGTTGCTGGTCGCCGGGCACGTCACCCTGGAGCCCGCCTGGTACCGGGTCAGGGCCGAGCCGCTGGCCGCACCGATCGACAACACCAATGCCCTGCTCCGCGCGCTGCGGATCGACCACGTCGAGTACTACCGCTTCCTCTCCACGGGCTATGCCGGCGACGAGCTGGCCGACCGCGCGGCGCTGCTGCACGAGGTCGCCACGCGGCGACCCGACCGCCTCGCCGAGCTCGAGCGCGTGCTCGAGATCGACGAACGGGCCATCGGGAGGCCAGTCGAATTTCCATGTGGAGGTGAGGATCGGTGAGGACTGTCCGCTCGGTCGCTGTGCTGCTGGCGCTCGTCGCGGCCGCGACCGGCTGCACCGGCGGCGGCTCCGGCGGGCCCGCGCCCGCGCCGCCCGCGACGGCCGGCGGGATCAGCGGCCGGACCGTGCCAGGCGGCGGGCCCACGCTCGGAGCCAAGTGGGACTGGAGCCGGGCGGACCGCTTCAGCCCCTACCTCGAGCGCCTGCCCGCCGGAGCCACCTTCTACGAGCTGGTCTGGTGCGATGTCGAGCGGGAGCGGGGCCACGCCGACTGGAGCACGCCGGACCGGGTGGTGCGCGCGGCCAGGCAGCTCGGCTACGCGATGTTCCTCAAGCTGCGGGTCGGCTCGTGCTGGGCCACGCGGGAGCCTGGCGGCGAGCGCCGCGGCGTCAAGGGCAAGACCGCCTCGGCGATGCCCGCCGACCTGGACGCCTACCGCACCTGGGTGGGGCTGGCCGTGCGCCGCTACGCCGCCCTCGGCGTGCGCGAGTACGCCATCGAGAACGAGGTCAACGCCGCGAATTTCTGGGCCGGCTCGCCGGCCGAGTACGAGCGGCTGGCCGTGGTCGCCGCCGCCGCGGTCCGGGCCGCGGACCCGCACGCCGTGGTGGTCGACTGCGGCATCTCCTCCACGGCCTACGGCGTGGCGATCGCCGACGACCTGCTGCGGCGCGGCCGCGGCGCCGAGGCGGTCGCCGCATACCAGCGCTACTACACCCGCCGCCTGCAACGGCGCGACCGCGCCTTCCCCGTGGTCTCCGGCGAGGCCGGCCTGCGCGCCGTGCTGGGCGGGCAGGAGGCGCGGCGCAGCCTCGCCTTCCTCGAGGTGACCAACCGCCTCGTCGTGCGGCGCGTGGTCGACGTGCGCCAGCTCCACTTCTACGAAGCCTGGGACAACCTGCCCGCGCTGCTCGCCTACGTGCGCGCCGCCGGGCCGCCCGGGTTCCCGCTACAGGCCTGGGAGGTCGGTATGTTCTGGCCAGACGGGAGCGGCGACGCCGCCACCCGCGCCGGCGAGCTTGTCAAGACGGCGTCGCTGCTGCTCGCGGCGGGGGTGCGGCCGCTGATCTGGCTGCCGCTCGCCTTCGACCCCGGCGGCAGGCACGACGACGAGCCACGCTACGGCCTGCTCGAGCCCGACGGCACGGCGCGGCCGGCGGGCGTCGCCTTCGAGCGCCTCGCGGCGGCGGCCACCGGCGCCGCCTCCTGGGAGGGCGTGGCCGGCCGGGACGTGGCCGGCGTGGTGTTCGCGCGCGGCAGCGCCGGCACCCTGGTGGTGTGGAGCCCGCGCGGCGCCGGACCGCAGCTGAAGCCGCGGCCGGGCGGCCGCGCGCAGCGGCTCACCGGCGAGCAGGTCGCGTGGGGCCGCGACGGCCTGCGGATCGGCGCCGAGCCGCTGCTGCTCACCCTGCCCGACGGCGCCGACGGCGCCGCTGCCCTGGAGCGAGCCAGATGACCGCCAAGTCGCGGGGGTGGATGACGCCGGCCTCCAGCGCGAGCGAGCACGAGCCGTCCGTGTGGCGGGTCGCCCGCCGGGCCGTCATGCACCTGCGCTGGAGCCGCACCGAGGGCCTGGCCCGGCTGGTGGAGGAGGACCGGCTCGACCCCTGCGAGCGCGTCCCGCTGGCGCTCCGCAAGTGGCGCTGGCGCCGGGCGCACGGGGTGGCGCCGGGCACGGCGATGCCGGTGTGGCTGGTGGGCGTGCAGCGGTCGGGCACCAACATGCTGGTCCGCGGGCTGGAGGCGTCGCCGGAGTTCGAGATCCGCAACGAGAGCGACCGCCGCGCCTTCCGGCGCTTCCGGCTGCGCCCGGACGACGAGGTCGCCGCCCTGGTGCTGGCCAGCCGCCACCGCTACGTCCTGCTGAAGCCCTTGTGCGACTCGCACCGGGTGCGCGAGCTGCTCGACGGGCTTGCGGTACCGACGCCGGGGCGGGCGATCTGGGCCTACCGCGACGTCGACGGCCGCGCCCGCTCGGCGATGGCGAAGTTCGGCGACACCAACCTGCGGGTCCTGCGCGAGATCGTCATGGGCGGGGGCCGCCGTCGCTGGCAGGCGCAGGGGCTGTCGGAGGCGAGCCTGGAGCTGCTGGCCAGCTTCGATTACGAGCGCATGTCACCGGCGGACGCCGCCGCGCTGTTCTGGTACGTGCGCAACCAGCTCTACTTCGAGCAGGGCCTGGACCGGCGCGAGGACGTGATGCTGTGCTGCTACGACCGCATGTTGGCGGCGCCGGAGCAGACCATGGGGACGCTGTGCGCGTTCCTCGGCGCCGACTGGCGCCCGGAGCTGGTCGCGCACGTGTCCGCGCGCTCGGGCCGCGGCCACCCGCCGCTCGACCTCGACCCGCGCATCCGCGCGCACTGCGAGGAGCTGGGCGCCCGCCTCGACGAGAGCGCCGCCAACCATTCCCGCCGCATCCACAGCGGCTAGGGGCCCCCCGGCGCGGGGTGCGAGCTCCTGCCCGGCGGCTATCCCGCCCCGGCCATGGTCGCGCGCAGGCGGCGCAGCACGGTGTGCAGCACCAGGCGGTCCTCCGCGCCGATCCCCAGCAGGACCAGCAGCCCCAGGTACACCGCCACGATCTGGACAAGCCCGAGCGCCGTCGTCAGCGGGACCGCCGCGACGGTCACCCATGTCCGCGCCAGCAGCCCCGCGGCGAGCGCTCCGGCCCCCGCCACCATGCCCTTGAGCACGCCCAGGTCGAACGGCAGGATGCCCATGACCCACCAGACCTGGACCACCCTGGCGAAGTTCACCGTCCCGAGCGCCAGCGCCCAGGCCACCGCCGCGCCCAGGATGCCGTGGGCCGGGATCAGCCACAGGTTCAGCGCCACGTTCAGGACCAGGGCGACCAGGTTGTTCACCGTGCTCCACAGCGGCCGCCCCGACATATTGAGCATCAGCCCGCAGGGGCCGGTGCCCGCGTCGGCCAGCTTGCCGACGGCCAGCACGGCGGTGACGGCGGCGCCCTCGCGGAAGCCGTTGCCGAACAGGCGCAGCAGCTCGTCCGGGAAGGCCAGCAGCGCCACGAAGCCCGGCAGCGACAGCCGCAGGATCCAGCTCGTGGCCACGGCGTAGGTGCGCCGCAGGCTGTCGCTGTCGCCGCGGTGATGGAGGTTGGCGATGCGCGGGCCGAAGGCGCCGTTGATCGCCGGCATCACGAACGTCGCCAGCGTGACCAGCCGTGTGGCGACGTTGTAGACGCCCACCTCCGCGCTGGACCGCAGCACCCCGATCAGGAGGGTGTCCGCCCAGACCAGCCCGCTCGAGGCCAGCGAGGCCCCCCAGCTCAGCATCGAGAACCCGAGCAGCTCGCGCAGGCCGGAGAAGGTGGGCGCCGCCGGGCCGACGCGCCGCAGCAGGCGCCGCAGCGCCCACGCCGCCACGGCCGCGGCGACGAGGCTGGAGATGAGCAGCGCCGCCAGGGCGCCGCGCAGGCCCGCGCCGGCCATGACGAGCGCCACGCTGAGCCCGACCCGCAGCAGCGGCTCGAGCACCAGCCCCACCAGCGCGAACGGCTTCATCGTGCGGAAGCCCTGGGTCGCGGCCAGCGCCGCGTCGGTGAACGTCGCCGCCGGCAGCACCAGCGCGACCACCTGGAGCGGCAGCGCCAGCCCGGGGTCGTGGAAGAGGCCGCGCGCCAGCCCCGGAGCGGCGAGCAGCAAGGCGACCCCGAGCAGCGCCGCCACACCGCCGCTGAGCACGACGCCGAGCCGCACCGTGCCGCGCACCGCGCCGGCCCGGCCCGCCACGAGGTGGACCGCGACGAAGCGGGTGAGCCCGGTGCGCAGGCCGCTGAGCGACAGCAGGGCGAGCAGGGACAGCAGGGCGAACGCCTGGGCGTACCGGCCCACGTCGTCGCGCCCCAGCCGGCGCGCCAGCAGCAGGGTGATCAGCAGCATCGCGAGCTGGCTGCAGAGCTGTCCGAGCAGGTTGAGGCCGCCGCCCCGGGCCAGGCCCAGGACCTGCTTGTCCCCGCGCTGGGGCATCTGGCGCTATGAGGACCGCGGCGGCGGGTCGGGGCTGAGCTGGCCGCCGGAGGCCGTGCCATCCCCCTGCTCAGCCAGCCGCCGGGACTCCAGCTCCGCCCTGACCCGCAGGCCCCGCCGTGGCAGCGCGGTGGACCGGGCCAGGGTGGTGGGAGCGTCCGCGAGCGCCGGCTCCGCCTCGGCGGTGGCCTGGGGTCGCCGGCCCAGCAGCTCGAGCAGCAGGACGACGCCGACCGCGAGGAACAGGCCGGCGCCGACGGCCGGCAGGACCTTGCGCGCCAGCTCGGCCAGCAGCGGCGCCCGGTTGGTCTCCCCCAGCGTCACCGCCGCGGCGGGATCGGCCGCGCTGTACTGGGCGCGCGCCTGGTCGAGGCCCTGCTGCATGAGATCGAGCTGGCCGCTGGCCTGCTGCTTGCGGTCGAGCAGGCTCTGGTAGGCCGCCACCTTGGGAACGAGCGCCTGCAGCTCCGCCTGCTTGGCCCTGACCGTCGCCGCCAGCGCCGCCGCCGCGGTGAGCTGGCCCTCCGCCTGGCTCTGCGCCTGCTGCTGCTGCAGGTTGGCGAGCTGCTGCGTCTTGATCTCGTAGGCCTTGTCGGGCAGCACCATGCCGGTCGAGCGGTAGAAGGCGTTCAGCTTGGACTCGGCCTCCGCCAGCGCCTTGGAGGCCTCGCCCACGGTGTGCTCCGCCAGGGTCACCTGTGTCTGGAACAGGAAGCGGATGGTGTCGGCGGCCGCCGCTCTGGCGACGTTGCCGGCCTCGGCCGCCGCGGTCGTCTGGTAGGTCACCTCGATCAGGCTCGAGTCCCCGATCGGCGACGCCGCCAGGCCGTCCGCGACGCGGGACTCCGGCGCCCCCGTCTCCTTGGCCACCTGGCTCAGGATCCGGGTCGAGGTCACCGCCGCGGCGAAGTTGGCCACGAACGCCCGCGGCCCGTTCGCGCCGCTGTACTGGTTGCTGCTCGGCCCACCGATCAGCGCCGGCGCGGCCACCGTCGCGGTGGCCCGGTACTTCTCCGGGGCCTTCAGCACCAGCCCGGCGACGGCACCGCCGGCCAGCAGCGGCACGAGCACCAGGATCCACAGCCGCCGCCAGATGACCCGCAGGTACTCACTGATCTCCAAGGTCCAGCCTCCTGATCTGGTTGGTGTCGGTCGCGCGCCGGCCCGGACGAGCGGTGCGGCCGTGGCGCGCGGCCGCCGAGGCGGCCGCGGCGAAGGCGAACAGGTACCACAGGTGCGCCACGTTGGAGATCACGTTCGCGGTCGCGCTCACCGCCACGAACATGACCGCGCAGCCGAGGAACCCGGCGGCGATGCCGCGGTCCAGCGAACGGGGCGGCGAGGCCCGCAGCGCCCGGCAGCCGAGGCCGACCAGGGCCACGAGCATCGCCAGGTAGGCGCCGAGGCCGATCACCCCGGTCTCGACGTAGGCGCGCACGAAGTCGTTGTGGGGCTGCTTGGCGGTGTCGGTGGTGTACTGGGTCATGCCCAGGCCGATGCCGGTGACCGGGTTCTGGTTGGCCAGCGGCAGGACCTCGGTCCAGTACTGGAGCCGCCACTCCAGCGAGTTGCCGGACGGGCGGTCGCCGCCGGAGGTGTGCGCGAGACTGGTGAAGCGGCTGGAGAGCTGCGGGACCAGCGCCACCGCGCACAGGCTCAGCATGAGCAGGACGAGCAGCAGGCGCTTGCTCTGCACCAGGCCGACGACCACCAGGCCGATCAGGGCGCCGAGCAGGGCGGTGCGGGTGTAGGTGAAGGCCAGGAAGCCCGCGCAGCCGGCCAGCGCCAGCGCCAGCGCCGGCCGCAGGCGGCGGTCCACGTGCGGGTACAGCGCCACCCCGAAGACCAGCAGCAGCGCCAGGTAGCGGCCGAAGTCGTTGGAGGAGGAGAACGTGCCGGTGATGCGCGTGAAGTCGCCCTTGACCTCCGCGCGCGGGTGGCCCGACAGGAAGCCGGCGGCGGTGAAGCCGAGCGGGAACACCGCCGACAGGTAGACGGCGGTGAGCATGCGCCGCATGGTCGACCGCTCCGCCATCATCTGCTCGAGCACCACGAACATCGCCACCGCCGCCAGGATGCGCAGCAGCTCCAGCGCGCCGGCGGGGCGGTTGCGCGAGCCGAGCAGGCTCAGCGCAGCGGTCGTGCAGAGCACCAGCAGGGCCAGCCGCAGCGGCGAGCCCGGCAGCCGCCCCTGGCGGTGGAGCTGAGCGGCCAGCCACAGCGCGGCGGCCAGCAGGAAGACGACCGCGAGGGCGCTCGAGGGGTCGAGGGCGTGGGCCGTGGCGGCCCTGGCGGCGGTCTCGCCGGTGGTCCGGCCGCTCAGCTTGGCCAGGTCGCCCGAGGCGCGCAGCAGCAGCATGGCCATCACGTAGCCGCTGAAGCGGGTGAGGGCGAGCGCGCCGAGCCCGGCGGCGGCCACCGCCGACAGGGGCAGCACCAGGGCCAGCTTGGAGCCGGCGGCGGCCGTGATGCCGCTGTAGGCGGCCAGCGCGGTGGCGGCGGCGACCACCATGAAGGTGGCCACCCGGGCGGGCAGCCGGCCGCTCCGGAGCGGCGTGGCGGCGAGGTCGCGCGCGATTGATACTGCGGGCACGCGCGCTCCTCAGCTGCCGTGGCCGGCCGGAGCCGGCCAGCGGAAGTCGATCCCTGGCAGCCTGTACAGGCGCTGGTTGTGGTCGGCGAAGTACCGCTCCAGCCAGCGGCGCGCCGTCCCGGGCATCTGCTCGGCGTAGCGGCCGGCCTTGAACACCCGCGCCTGGCCGAACTGGTACGGCTCCAGGTCCAGGAAGCGCCAGAGCCGCGCCAGCGCGCCGCCCGGGTCGGCGAACAGCGCCTCGCTCTGCAGCACCAGCACCCGGCTCGGCGGCACCAGCGCATAGACCCGCTCGAGCTGCTCGGCGTAGCGCCCCCGGGCCAGGTAGGAGAAATGGCGGTGGGCGAAGCTCGAGTACCCGGGCTCGACCAGCATCCGCTCGACCTCGCCGGCCAGCCGCTCGGGCTCGCGCTCGAGCGCCTGCTGGAAGGGCAGGCGCTCGCCGCCGAGCCTGCGCTCGTACTGGTAGTGCGACCACGCCCGGTCGACCGGGTCGCGCAGCACCGCGATCAGCCGCGTCTCGGGCAGGGCGGCGGCGATCCGCTGGGGGGCGAGCGGGTGGAACATGTAATACGGGCTGGCCTCGCCGGTGATCACGTCGCGGCCGGCGTCGGCGGGGAACACCGACCAGTACCAGATCCAGCCGCGGCGGAAGTTGACGTCGAAGTAGTGGCTGCCCTTCTTGAGCAGACAGCCCGCCACGCGCGGGTGACGGATCACGTACTCGTACAGCGAGGTCGAGCCGCCCCGCTTGGTCCCGATCACCAGGAAGCTCGGCACGAGCCGGGGGCGGCTGGTCAGCCGGGCCACGAGCTGGCCCGGCGCTCTCGCCGTCCAGTAGCCCTCGTGCCTCACCCTCTTCGACTGCATCCCCAGCTCGCGTCTCCCGTCGCCATCGCGACCCCTCGAACCAGACCTCTCCTGCGCGTGGGACATCATCCTCTGTCCCCTCAGAAAAGTCGAACTTGACAATAGCGACTACGCCATACGAGCCTCTTCAGAGACTCGCGTCTGTTGCCTCAATTGCCTCGCGTGCAGGGGGTCCCCCATGACCATGAGTCGCTCGCCCCGGCCCGGCGGCCGCGGCCACAGCCGGCTGCGCCGCGCACTGCTCGCCGGCCTCGTCGCGGCCGCGGCGATCGCCGCCGCCGTGCAGCTCGTCACCGGCGACCTGAGGACAGCCGGCAAGCGGCCTTCGGAGCGCTCCGAAGGCCGCCCATCCGTGGAGCCGGGCACCACCCCAGCACCCGGCGCGGGCACGGGCGCCCCCGGCAGGGGCCCCGCGGGCCCGGGCACCGCCGGCCAGGGCCCCGGCGGCGGGTCGCGCGCTCCCGGCGCGGGCCAGCCGCTCAAGCCGGTGCTCGGTGGGCTGGTGGACCGCCACCACGCCCCCGAGCAGCGGTTCAACGGCGTCGTCACGGGGTTCGTCGCGTCCGTCCCATGGGCGGCGCTGCAGCGCGCGGCGGGCGCCCCCCTGGCCGTCAACAACCCGATCGACGAGGCCATCACGGTCGCCCGCGCGCGAGGCCTCAAGATCAAGCTGCGGGTCACCACCGGGATCGACGCGCCCGAGTGGGCCAAGCGCCTGGACGGCGCGCCGGTCCAGGTGAGCGACTTCTACGGCCGCAAGGGCACGGTGGGCCGCTTCTGGAGCGAGCGGTTCGGCCAGGCCTACCTGCGGCTCCAGCAGCTGCTGGCCGCCCGCTACGACGAGGTGCCGGAGCTGGTCCAGACCACCATCACCCGCTGCACCACCATGTTCGCCGAGCCCTTCCTGCGCCAGGGCCGCACGCGGGGAAGCGTGCAGAGCCTGCTCAGGGCCGGGTACACCGCCGGGGCGGACGAGGTCTGCCATCGCCAGCAGGTCGAAGCGCACCAGCTCTGGCAGCGCACCCGCTCAGGGCTGTCGTTCAACCCCTACCAGCGGATCTCCGCCAACGGGGACGTCTCCCCAGACGAGGAGTTCACCGAGGAGATGATGGTCTACTGCCAGCGGATGCTGGCCAGCCGCTGCGTGATGGAGAACCACTCGATCCGCACCACCGGGCAGAGTCGCTGGTACAACAAGATGTACGAGGCGATGCGGGCGCTGGGCGGCCCGATCTCCTTCCAGACCGCCGCGCCGGCGCGGATCGGCAGCCTGATGGAGACCCTGCGCTGGGCGATCGAGCAGGGTGCCAGCTCGGTCGAGCTGCCCGTCTCCTACACCAGCGACCTGAGCCTCGCCGCGCTCGACCCCATCGACCAGCGCCTGCAGGACATTGCCGAGCTGGTGAGCTGAGGTGGGCGCGGAGGCGCTGTTCATCGTGGGCGCGCCGCGCTCCGGCACGAGCCTGCTCTACAAGCAGCTCTGCCTGCACCCGGAGGCGGCGTGGATCTCCAACTGGGCCCGCCGCGCTCCCGGCCTGCCGGCGCTGGCCGTGCTGAACCGGCTGGCGCCGAGGCTGCCCGACGCCCGCCGCAGGACCTGGTTCGGCGCGGACGCCGCCAACGCCTACGTGTACGCGCACCCGCGGCGCCTGGCCGAGCGCCTGTTCCCCATGCCGGTGGAGGGCGAGCCCGTCTACCGCCACTGCGGTGTCCCCCAGGACCCGAGCGCGGTCCCCGAGACCGCCGCGACCGCCGGCCGGCTGCGGGCCGCCTTCGCGGCCACCGGTCGCTGGTCCGGCGGGCGGGTGCTCGTCAGCAAGCGCATCGCCAACAACCTGCGCATCCCGCTGCTGGCGGCGGCGTTCCCGGCGGCCCGCTTCGTCAACCTGATCCGCGACGGCCGCGCCGTGGCCTACTCCCTCTCCCGCGTGGACTGGTGGGAGGACGGCGTCGTGTGGTGGTACGGCGGCACCCCGCGGCGCTGGCGCGAGGAGGGCCGTGACCCGTGGGAGCTGTGCGCCCTGCACTGGGTGCGGGAGCTGGCCGCGATCCGAACCGGTCTCGCCGCGGTGCCCGCGGGCCAGCAGCTCGGGGTCCGCTATGAGGAGCTGGTCCAGGCGCCGGTGGAGACGGCGGAGCGCATCGCCGGCTTCGCCGGGCTGGCGCCGGCCCCCGCCTGGACCGCCGAGCTCGCCCGGCTGCGCTACCCCGCCGGCAAGATCGACGCCTGGCGTGAGCGGCTCGCCCCCGAGGCGCGCCAGCGCATCGAGCGCATCCAGCACGACGACCTCCAGCGCCTCGGCCACGCCGTCTGACGGGCCGTCGCACCAGGAACAGGTCCGCGGCTAGCGGCCGCGGCCGTCCAGCTCGCGCTCGGCCTCGGCGAACCGTGGCCGCAGGCGCTGCCAGGTCTCGGACAGCAGCTCCGGCAGGACCTTGGTCTGGCCCACCACCGGCATGAAATTGGTGTCGCCGCCCCAGCGCGGCACCAGGTGCATGTGCAGGTGGTCGGCGATGCCCGCGCCGGCGGTCTGCCCCAGGTTCATGCCGAGATTGAAGCCGTGCGCGCCGGAGTCCTCGCGCAGCGCCCGCACGGCGAGCTTGGTGAACGCCATGGTCTCGACCAGCTCCTCGTCGGTCAGGCGCTCGAAGTCGGCGATGTGGCGGTACGGCGCCACCATCAGGTGCCCCGGGTTGTAGGGGAAGGCGTTCAGGATCACGAAGGTGTGCCTGCCCCGGGCGAGGATGTGGTTGTGCTCGTCCGCCCGCTCGGCGAGCAGGTCGCAGAAGATGCACCCACCGGAGTCCCCGTCGTCCGCCGCCTGGCGGATGTAGGCCATCCGCCAGGGTGTCCACAGCCGGTCGCCGTTCACGCTGGTCGCGCTACCCGCCGCTGGTCGTGGTCGGCGGCTCGGTGGTGGTGGTGGTGGTGGTGGTGGTGGTGGTGGTCGTGGTCGGCTCTTCCGCGGCGGTGCTCGCGGCGGTCGTCGTCGGCGCGGCCGTCGTCGGCGCGGCGGTCGTCGGCGCGGCCGTCGTGGGAGGCTGCGTCGTGGTGGTCGTCGTCCCGGTCGAGGTCGTCGAGCTGCCGCGCGAGGTCGCCGGCGCGGTCGTGGTCGTCGCGCGCGGGGTCGTGGTGGTGGCGCCGCCCGGTGGCCGGCTGGTGGTCGGCGGCGGCAGGGTGTTCATCGGCGGGTTCGGCACCGGCGGCGGCGCCGTGGTGGGCGGGATCGCTCCGGGCCTGGTCGCGCCGGGGATGACGCGGACGGCGCCGGCGTAGCCGTTGCGCCAGATCGACGCGATCCGCACCACGTCACCGGTGTGGGGCGCGTGCACCATCAGGCCTTTGCCGATGTACATGCCCACGTGATGGATCGTGGCCGGGTTGGCGGGGTTGTCGGCGTAGAAGATCAGGTCGCCCGGCAGCAGGTCCGCGACGGCGACGTGGGCGCCCGCGTAGAACTGGTCGGCGGCCACCCGCGGGATCAGCACGCCGGCGGCGAGGTAGGCGGAGCTGGTGAGCCCGGAGCAGTCGAACGAGAGCGGGCCCTCCGCCCCCCACTGGTACGGCCTGCCGAGCTGCCGCATGGCGTAGGCCACGGCGATCTCGGCCGCGCGCCCGGACTGCATCCAGGTCGGCTGGGAGCGCCCGCCGAGCGACGCCGCCCAGGCGTCGTAGGCCGCGCGACGCTGCGTCTCGACCTGGGCCTGCTGCGCCGCCAGAGCGCCCTTCAGGCGCTGGTCGAGACCCTTGAGCGTCGCCTCGAGCCGCTTGTTGAGCATGTCGAGCTGCTTGCGCCTGGCCTCGAAGCCGCTGTTGCGGTGCTGCTGGCGCGCGAGGTGGACCGCGACCCGCCCCCGAACCCGGTCGAGGTCGACCTTGCGGCGGCGGACCTCGCGCAGGCTCTGGCTGGTGGCGTCGAGGTCCGACTGCCGCGACTCGCTCCGGCGGAGCTCGTCGAGGCGCTTCTGGGAGGTCGCCATCTCCACCTCGACCGCCTGCCGGCGTGCCTGCAGGGCCGTCTGCTCGTCGCGGAGATGACGCTCGACCTCCTCGGCCTTGACGAGCTGCTCGGAGAGGCGCTCGATGTCGGCGTACTGCTGGTCGAGCCGCTTCTGAAGGTCCTTGGCCTTCGCCAGTGCCTGAACGTCCGCCGGGCTCTGCTTCGCCGGGGCGCGCTGGCCCCGTGCCGGCGCGCTCGGGGCCGCCAGCGCGGTGGCGGCCGGGAGGGTGGCGAGCAGTAGTGCGGCGGTGACGGCGACGGCGTGGCGAACGGCGCGGGGGAATCTGGCGCGCTGCTCGACCATGTCACCTCCCCCGTTGGATCACGCTCGAACGATACCGGGCAAACAGGATTGACCGCATGCTACCCGATCCCCCTCTGAGACGGAGCCCACGGATGCGGAGCCCACGGCCCATCGTTTGGACGAGTTTCGACGACAGCGACCGCTTAGACGGTCCTCGTCCAGGAATGGTTCCCCGCGATCCCGCGATTAGAACTGCGCCCGCTCGGTGCTCCCGGCCATGGCCAGGGTCGAGGCGCCACGGCCGGAGATCGTCTCGGCCACGGCGTCGAAGTAGCCGGTGCCGACCTCCCGCTGGTGCCGGGTGGCGGTATAGCCCTCCGCCTCCAGCGCCAGCTCGCGCTGCTGCAGGTCGACATAGGCGGGCATGCCCCGCTCGGCGAAGCCCTTGGCCAGATCGAACATGCCGGCGTTCAGGGCGTGGAAGCCGGCCAGGGTGATGAACTGGAAGCGGTAGCCGAGCCGGCCCAGCTCCTTGTGGAAGCGGGCGATGGTCGGCTCGTCCAGGTGGCTGCGCCAGTTGAACGAGGGCGAGCAGTTGTAGGCGAGCGGCTTGTCGGGGTGCTCGGCGTGGATCGCCGCGGCGAAGCGAGCCGCCTCGTCGAGGTCGGGGGTGGAGGTCTCGAACCACAGCAGATCGGCGTAGGGCGCGGCGGCCAGGCCCCTGGCGATGGCCGCGTCCAGGCCTGGACGCACCCGCCAGTAGCCCTCGGCGGTGCGCTCGCCGCTGAGGAAGGGCCGGTCGCGTTCGTCGACGTCGCTGGTGATCAGCGTCGCGGCGAGCGCGTCGGTGCGGGCGATGAGGACGGTCTCGACCCCGGCGACGTCGGCGGCGAGCCGGGCCGCGGTGAGCGTGCGCAGGAACTGGCCGGTCGGCACGAGCACCTTGCCGCCCAGGTGGCCGCACTTCTTCTCGGCCGCGAGCTGGTCCTCGAAGTGCACACCGGCCGCGCCCGCCTCGATCATCGCCATGGTCAGCTCGTAGGCGTTGAGCGGCCCGCCGAAGCCCGCCTCGGCGTCGGCCACGATCGGCACCAGCCAGTCCCGGGTGGCCTTGCCCTCGACCGACTCGATCTGGTCGGCCCGCCGCAGGGCGTTGTTCAGCCGCCGCACCAGCGCCGGCGCGCTGCTCACCGGGTAGAGGCTCTGGTCCGGGTAGACCTGCTCGGCCAGGTTGGCATCAGCCGCCACCTGCCAGCCGCTGAGGTAGATCGCCTCGAGCCCCGCCCGCACCATCTGCACGGCCTGGCCGCCGGAGAGCGCGCCGAGCGCGGAAACCGCGTCGCGCTCGCCGAGCAGCCGCCACAGCCGCTCAGCCCCGCGTTTCGCCAGGGAGTGCTCGATCAGGACGGAACCACGCAGCCGCGCCACCTCCTGGGCGCCGTAGTCGCGGCGGATCTCCCGCCAGCGCGGGCTCCGGGCCCAGTTCGCGGCAAGCTGAGTGGCGGCGGCTCCGGTCGGTGCGGTGGGCGTGACGGGCGATTGCACAGCGGTCGCTCCCCTCCATGGCCAATGGGAAACCCGTGGGCCACAGCCGCCCGCGGGTCGCAAAAAGTCGTTGCTATTTATGTGGGACACGGAGCGCGCTCATACCGCGCCGCAAGCCGTGTCCAGGCAGGTCAGGGGCGTATCCTGATGGCGTCGGCCCACATCCACCTCGTCAGACGATACGATCTCGACAGAATAAGCTGGCACGAGGGACGTCATGGGCCGACACCTCCTCCGCTGAGCGGGAGACGAAACCCAGCGTAGTCGCTGAACAGCTATCGATCCAATCGTTTGTTGCTATTGTTGCCATCGGGGTTGCCGATACCACGAGCAAAAGGGCGGAAAAACTGGGGAGACGCGCGCGGCGAGAGCCCCTGAACCTCGGGACCCGCCCCTGAACCGCGCGCTCGGTCCGCTTCCGGTCTCGGCCGCGGGCGGACACCGTAGTACCCTTCGCCGAAGCGCCAGCGTGGGCGCGGCGCAGCCGCCGGCGGCGGAGCTCCCGGCGGCCCGTCCCCTGACCGCAAGCTGTCGATTCTACATAGCCTTGCGGACGCTGCCTGACCAGGGAGAGGAACGGCCGGATAGCCGACGTGGCCTCAAGTAGCCGGCCCGAGCAGTACGATCGCGGGCCGGGTGTAGGCGATGGTTGTGCCGCTGCGCAGCCGGTGGGCGTCCGCTGGAGGCTGAGTCGTGCGCACGTCGGGCGGGAGTCGCGGCGCAGGGAGATCAGCGCACGGCTTGCCTGCTCGGCAAACGCCCGGTTGCCGCTGGAGAAGGTGACCGTCCCCTCGAAGTCGCGCAGGTAGCGGTCGACCGCTTGCTTGGTGTGGTGGGTGCGGGCGGCGATCTCGGTGAGCGCCATCACCCATACGCTGCATGAAGCTCGACCTGAGAGACAACGCAGGACGGCGGGGCGGGATCCCGAGCTCCAGGTCAGTAGGTCCCCCCCAACACACGTGGGGACAAGACCCCAGTGGCGGCCGGCTTCGTGTCGAGAGCCCGATGCCACCCTCTGGCTAGTGCGGCTCGAACGGCGGAGTGGGCTGGCCGAGCTCGTCGATGCGGGCGGCGAGCTCGAAGTCGCGCTCGGTGAGCCCGCCCTGGGCGTAGGTGCATAGGGCGAGGGTGACCTTGTTCCAGCGGATGTCGATGTCCGGGTGGTGGCCGGCCGCCTCGGCTGCGTCGGCCACCTCGTGCACGAAGGAGATCGCGCCCATGAAATCCCTGCGCACGAAGGTCTTGACGATCTCGTTGCCGCGCCGCTCCCAGCCGGGCAGGCGCTTCAGGCCCTTCTCGACGGCGGCGTCGTCCAGCAGTGGCATGGTCCCCTCCTTGCCGGCGGGCGTTATTGTCCACCATCACCGGCACGGTGGGAAACAGCGAGACGGCCAGGGGGACGCTCCGGCCGGTCGCCGGAGCATCGGGGACTACTGCCTGGCTGGGTGAGGTGGCGCAGCTCCTGCTGGGGCCTCCGCCCAATGGCATTCCGCCGACCGTCAGCAGCTCCGGGTGCTGCGCCGAAGGGGCCGGCCGTCCCATATTCACGGCACTCGACCGGGCCCTGCTCGCACCGGCGAGTCGGGTGTGGCGCCGCGGAACCCTGACCCGAAGTCGAGTTCAGCCCGTGCGCTAGATGATGGCGGTCATCTGCTCGGTGTCGAACGCTTTCATGGTCTTTGTCCGGACGTTGCCGAGGGCGCCAAGCTGGAGCAGTGTGGCAGTGGCGGTCTCGTCGTCCGGGAAGTCGACGACTCCAACGAGGTCGTACTCGCCGATTGTCCAAAGAATCTGACGAACCTGGCCGCCGTTCCTTTGGACGAGGCCCCGGAAGTCCTCGGCCCGACGGACGGTGTCGCGGAAATTCTTGATGCCTTGGTCGGTCCAATTGATCAAGGAGACGTAGATAGGCATGGACCGGCTCCTTTCCCTCCTATCGGAAGGACCGATCGAAGCAGGCGCACTCGTTTCCGACCTGGAACGGCCACGCCAGTCAACCCTGCCGGAGGGAGCGGTCAAGCATCTAGAGGTAATCGGCCTGGGGACACTGGCTGGGTTTTTCCGGGAGGCGGACACCGGAGTTATGCAGTTCATCTCTGGCTACGAAACGCGGCCTTCGTCTTCCTCTGGGGTCCTGCGCAGGTTCATGAGCAGGACGCGGCCGTGCGCGACCAGGCGGTCGCGTTCGTCGGTGATGGCGATCTGCCAGAGCTGAGTTTCCCGGCCGCGCTCGAGGGGGGTCGCCTCGATCCGCAGCTTGCCGGTCCGCACCGCCCGCCGGACCTCGGTGTCGTTGCTGAGCCCGACCGCGCTGCCGTCCGCGCCGAGCTACAGATCCGCGCCGACGCTTGCGGTCGCCTCAACTGCGGTCGCGTAGACCCCTCCGTGCACGACACCGTTGTTCTGGTACAAGTCGGCGGTGACCGGCAGCACCGCCACCACTCGGTCCCCGGACGCCTCCTCGAGGCAAAGCCCCAGCAGCCTGTCGAACGGGCTGTGGTCGTACTGGTAGTCGAGGTCCATCAACGGTCAGCTCCTCGTCCGCCGGTCCGGGCAGTGTAGCAAGTCTCTCCAGGATCACCCTGAGCTGGAGTAGACTCCACCGCAATCCGAGTAGGCCCGCCTATGATGTGGGGGACCGGGCAGACGCCAATGTATGTACGACGCGTCGAGCTGGACGGGCCTGGCCCGCCGGTTCCAGCCTGGCAGGTCTCGCCAGAGGACGTCGCTCCGGCCGCGGGCGCGGCGCTCTTCCATAGCTACGGGTCGTGCAAGGAAGCCATGCTGGGGTTGGCCCTCACCCTGGCGGAGACCGGCCTCGTTTGTACGGTCCCCGATCTGCCCGGTCATGGCGAGCACCCCGACGCATTCGGGCCGGCGGTCCTCGACGAGGCGCGGGTAGCCGTCCAGCATGCCCGGCGCCACGGACCGGCCGTCGCGGTCGGGCACAGCCTGGGCGGACGGCTCGCCCTGCTGAGCGGCGCCGACGCGATCGTCGCCGTCTCGCCGGCGCTCCCGCAGCAGCCCTCGCCGGAGGGGATGTATGCATTGCGGACGTTCTCCACGCCCAAGGTGCGGCAGGACCATCCTGGCCAGGTCGTGGAGGTCCTGCGGGGGCTGCCCGTCCATCTGGCCACCGCCGTCCCCGTCCTGGTGGTGCTCGGCGAAGAGGACATCCCGGGCATCCGCAGTGCGTGCACGGACCTGGTCTCCTCCCTGGCCGGAGCCGAGCTCGTGAACGTGGCCGAGGGCATGGTTCTCGAGGCCGACGAACCGCCCGACGGCTTCGGCTCCTACCTCAAGCACTGGGTAAACCACGGAGGGCTCTTAGACAACCGGGCGGTAGCGAGGGAGGTGGTCACCTTCACGGAGAAGGTCCTGCGCAACCCTCGACGGAACGAGGCATGAGCAATTGGCGGTGAAGGATGCCATGGACCGCGCCCGCGTCTACTTCCACCCGTCCTTTCGCGAGCGACCACGCCTGGCGTGGCTCCCGGGAAGCCTGGGCGAGGTGTCGACGCTGCTGGAGGTCGACGAGGTTCCGGGGCGGGAACCGCTGCTTCGGGTCCACGCTCCAAGCCTGGTAGAGCGAGTCGAGCGGAGCAGGCTCCGGGCCCTCGCCCTGCGCTCGTCGGCCGTAGTCGTGGCGGCCGCGCGCGACGTGCAGGCACAAGGTGGCACGGCGGTCGCCCTGCCCGCGCTGGGAGGTCACCACGCCGGCAGGGCGTTCTATGGGGGGATGTGCCTGCTGAACGACGTGGCCCTCGCGCTCTCGGACCTGAGAGCCCGAGGGCCGTGGCGCGCGGCCGTG
>WNGA01000076.1_pt1 | contig 115265 bp, 95 predicted proteins | sample 5400061 | NCBI WGS metagenome assembly WNGA01 (sample SAMN13153366, study PRJNA577476) | soil metagenome | isolation source: 100 cm soil or saprolite under grassland replicate 2 | place: USA:California | collected 2016-06-15 | reverse complement strand
GTCCTTGGCCGCCAGCTCGCGGTCCCGCCTGGCCAGTTCCCCTTCCAGCCGAGCGATCCTGTCCAGCAGCTCCTCGACCGAGGGCGTATTCCCCGCCACGCCCCCATTCAACCACACTCAAGTGCCACTTGAGGTCCGAAGCTCCAACCAATGGGCGGTAAACAGTTACCATAGGTATTGTTGAAACCCGCGGCAACCAGGTTCTGGATACGACGATCAAAGGCATACTGGCCGATCGAGTTCACGACGGTAAGACCGAAGGGTCCTTCAGAGAGAGGAAACTGACTTAGGACTTGTTCGTTGACCCATGCTTCGATCGCGCCGTGCGGCTCAGCCGTGTTGAAACCCGGGAAGCCCAAACTAAAGGAGCCTCCCACGAAACCGTTCACCCAGGGATGAGCGACTGAGTCCTGGACGTTGTGGGAATACCAACCAAGGGCAAATGCCTTGAGCTGCGCGTCGCCGCCTGCTCCTGCGAGCATCGCCGTCGCCAAGGCATCGGTTTTGCAGTAGTGAGCGAGGTCTGAATAGTGCGCCAAATAGACTGATGCGTAGAAGACGTCGGGGCCCACGGCACCAGCGCGCAAGTACTGCATGTTCCCGAGCAGGGTGGTCTTCAGCGGCGAATCCGGAAGAAGTTCCGCCGCCTTCTGTGCAGCCACCATGTGGGTCGTGACCTTGTATGCCTTGACCTCCGAGGCACCGCCGATCAGGATCAAGGGAACTCCAAGCCATGCGAGAGAGACTCTGACGATGCCATTGATTCTCTTCAAGAGTTCTCGCTTGCTACCCTTCCGGGCTCTCGTGCCCATCGTCAATGGGACATCCTTTCCAAACCAGGCCCTGCCTGGAGTGCGGGAAGGGCGGCCTCGGGTCCAAAGTACAAGACGAGCCAGTAGGGAGTGGCATCCGGAGGCAAGTGAATGAGAGACATCGCCTGCCATTGGCCCCCGAGCGCTCCGGGCAGGATCTTCTTGGGTGCATGACCTGCAGCTGCCACAAACACGCCATGACCGCTGCTGAAGAGGATGTTCCGGGCAGAAAGCCTGCCGCTCTTGGCACCAAGAGCCCAGGGTGGCACGGTCGCAAAGTTGAACGCGAACTCCTCAGGAGTCTCACTCGTGACGCTCCCGAGAGACCCTGCGAGCGTCTTCCGCATCAGGAGAATCGCATCCGGCGGTCGCAACTTCGCGATGAACTGTATCCGCAGACTCCATCCGTCCTCTGGGCGTTGACCATGCCACTTGATTGAAGTGCTTCCCCGCTCAAGAACTGCATCCGTCACCACAGCACCAGGCGGGAGCGGGAGTCCTGGGGGGGGATCCACGACATGATGGTCGGGAATCACGACAGCAGTATGCCAAGGCCCCAAGAAGACCGCGCCCAAGCTCAGAACGATCCGGCGGCCTGTCACCTCCAGTGGATAGGGGTAGTTCCGAAGGTGCGGGAGGGAACGTGCCTGGTCAGGGTTCCCCTGCCAGGCCGACTTGTACTTGATCGTGTAGGGTTCGAGCTGTGCTTCGCGTACGAGACTGACCTCGTAACCCTCGACCCGTCCGATAGGGGCGTGAGCCGACGTGCCTATCGCCCTCATGGAGAAGCCCCGCTTTTCGAGGTCCTCGACATAGTGGATTTCGAACTCTCTGGGAGGTGACTGTCTTAAGACGGCGGTGTAATAGGCGGTTCCATCTGATCCGCGCAGGAGCTCTTCTTGAGTGATGGGCTCGTTCGGCCGGAAGAGTTCCTTGAGCGCAGGGTCGTCCACTGGTGTCCCGCTCGGCACGTGGGAACAGCTAGCAACGATTGCTGTAGCGAGAACTACGCTAGCCTTGAGCCAGAAACCACGGCTGTGATGGCCAGCACGCATGAAGCCCTCCTGATCCGGGTCAGGAACTCTCGCCGGTCGGATCAAGAGCCCGCTCCGCAGCGTGGAGCATAAAGAGATCGGGCCACAGCGCCAGCCGCAGAGCTTGAGCCAGCTCTCGGCAAAACGGCTGAGTCCAGTTCAGCGTGGCGCCGATCTTGAACGGCGCTCCGACGAAGCCATTGACCCAGGCGTGGGCGACCGAGTCCTCCAGGTTGTGGGCGAGCCATCCATACGCGAAAGCCTTCTCTCGGTCGCTCTTCGCGCTGGCAAGCATGTTCCTGGCAAGTTCGTCTGTTTGGCAGTAGTGCGCCAGGTCCGAGAACGCCGGATCGTACTGGTATCCCGTCAACTTCTGCACGAGGAAGGAGAGATTCGAGTAGGGAAAGTAGAAGATGTCCGGCCCGATTGCCCCGCCGCGAAGATCGTCGATGTTACTGGGATTGAGAAGGAGCTGGCGCAGCGCGTCGTCCTTGACGTTCGTCGCGCCCCGCTCGGTCACGACCATGTGTGTCGTCACCTTCCAGGCGTTGGCGTCCGGAGCAAACAGCAGCAGGCCGAAGAGCGCCGCTGTCCTCCACAGCACGCACGATCGCCGGGAGTCGGAACTCATCGAGGGGTCCTTTCGTGCCTCAAGTCGTGCCTCAAGCCGACGGTGACCGAGTACAGGTACGCGTCTAACGGGACGTGCTTCAGAGACTTCGCCGTGTAGGTGCCGTTGTCCTCCTTGTTCGGTGGCTTGTAGAGCAGATGGCGCGCGTCTCGGACGGGAACGTCATGGGACAAAGAGTCGTCAGGGATAACAGAGAAGTCTTCCGCCCCCTCGGGAACCGAGGTGGGACGCTTCTCAGTGAAGGCAAGAAAGACGTCACCGTAGGTGTCTTGAAATGCCTGGCCGACCATGCTCTTCACATCAGGGTCGGTCGCGTACAGGCAAATGGCCAGGTCGAAGGCGCTCTGGTCCATGCCTCCGGTGAAGTCCCGGTTGACCCATGCTTCGAGCTGACCGTGGAGGTGATTGATAGTGCCGGGTATCAAAGACCTCCCGCCGCCGCCCGTAAATGCGGAACCAACAAAGCCGTTCACCCACGGGTGCGCCACGGAATCCGCCACGTTGTGCGAGGCCCATCCGAAGGCGAGCGCCTCGAGGCGAGGGTTGCCAGCCGCCGCCTTCTTCAGGTTCTCGACCAGCGCGTCAGTCTGGCAGTAATGGGCCAAATCTCCGAGGATGCTGGCCGGATCGAAGAGTAGCGCGTAGTAGATGTCCGGACCGCTGGAACCGGCGTAGACGTACTGGATGTTCGCAGCGAGCTTAGCCATGAGCGGATTGTCGTCTGGCAGCGCGGCGACGGCCTGCCGCGCCTGGTCCGCGTGCGTGAGCGGTTTCCACGCGAAGGCCGCCCGGGGCGCAATCCCTAGAGCAAGCGTCATGGTAGACGTAAGAAGCCACGGCAGCCGCCGCGGTGTGGGCTTCATGCGGCCCTCCTCCTTGCCGAAGTCGTTCGGAACATGCGCTTGGCCTCAGATTGACGGCAGGGAGGGGAAAACGTGCTTGGCTTCGGCTTCACTCGGATAGCGAAGATGAAGCACGTAGAGCGATGCGTCAGGCAGCTCCGCAAGGGAGACGGGCTGCCTCGGATACATGTTGCTCTCAAGAGCAGCAGCGTCTTCCGCGCTGTAGACGACGAGCGGCTCGTCACCGTAGATGTATGACCACACTCCAACGTGAACGTTGTCAGGCCTCGAGAGGGGAATGGCGATCTCGGCGGGTAAGGTGAACCACACGGACAAAGCGTCGGCCGACTGTACCTCAAAGTGCGCAGCGTAGTACCTCAGAATCTCCTTTCGCTGAGCGCGAGCGACGAAACGCAACTGGACAAACTCGCGCGTGCGGAAAGCATTGCGTAGGATGGACCCCGGATATCGAGGAACACTTGGGTTCAAGGCCACGGCGTCCTTCTCAGGGAGAAGCACCGCTGTCTTCGATTCTAGGATCCCCCTTCCCAAGCGTACGTAGAGCCAGGGCCAGCGGAGCTGGACAGGGCGCCAGGGGGTCTTGCCATCCCGCGCCGTCCAGTACTCGATGGTGTACGGCTCCTTTTCCTTCTCCCGTGCCATCGCGACCGCCCAACCGGTTCGGCGCTGGATGAGGCGGTGTGGCGAGGTGGTTACCTCCTTGAATTGAATTCCTCGTCTCAGGAGTTCCTCGAAGTAGTCCGAACCGAAGGTTGGCGCAACGGGCTCGTTGAGCCGCACGCGGTAGTACACGTGGTCCGCGGTCATGATGAAGACCGGCTTCCCATGAGACACAGGCGGTTCGAGCAGCGGCTCCAGATCAGGAAGCTCGACCTTCGTCCCGATGGGTGGAAAGTAGAGCCAGCCGATTGCGGCCCCGAGGATTACGAGGGCTATCTTCGCTACTCTTGGCATCTGTTCCTTTCAAGCCCACCGGGCCCGGAAGAGCAGACACTTAGTCTCATGTAGCCGACCCTTCAGCGCATTATCGATGTTGCGCGTCGTCCTTGACGTTCGTCGCGCCCCGCTCGGCCACGACCATGTGTGTCGTCACCTTCCAGGCGTTAGCGTTCGGGGCAATGAGCAGCAGGCCGAACAGGGCCGCTGCCACCGTCCGCAGCACACTCGAGTGCCCGGAACCGGAACTCATCAAGGGATCCCTTCATGCTTGAGGCCGACTCTGACCCAGTACATGTACGCATCGGGCGGGACGTGCTTCAGCGACTTGGCTTGGTATTGCCCGTTGTCGTCTGCGGATGACGGCCTGTAGAACACGTGCCGCGCGTCCCGAACTGGGACCTCACGGGAGAGCGTGTCCTGGGGCAGGATGGCGAAGTCTTCCGCGCCCTCGGGAATCCACGCGGGTCGCTTGTGGCCGAAGATGAGAACGAATTTCCCCGGAGAGCCGAAGTCCGGGGTGCCCGATCCGGAAAGCTTCTCCCGGTAGAACCGGACGAACGTCTCGGGCGGAATCTTCGCCACGACGTCGACGAATACTTGGACCGGTCGTGACCGCGGGCTCCACTCCACCCTCACGATGGCGGCTGAAGGCGGGAGGGGCAGAGGGAACGGCGGCTCAACGAGGTTCTGATCGGGAACCAGGATCACCGTCTTCCATGGTCTCTGGAACTCGGCGGGAAGCCGGACGACTACTGATCGCCCGCTCACCGAGACGGGATGGCGAGCGTTCCAGCGGAGCCGCCAGAGGTTGGGATCATCTCTCTGCCACACACGCTTGTAACGGACGGTGTAGGGCCTCAGCGTTGTTTCCTGGATCGCTCTGATGTCGTAGCCGGTCGTTCGTGGAAGGTCGACGCCGTAAGCAGATGGCCCGCTGGGCCAGATCGAGAAGCCGCGATCCTGCAGCTCCTCGAGGTACCTCTTCCGGAAGCCCGGCACCGTCTGCATCGTTCCTCCCCACCACACGGGGCAGCCCGATGCTTGCAGCACCCGTCGGCGAAAGTGAAAGACCAAAGCGTAGCCATGTAACGACCCAAGATCAACCGTGAGGGTGAGCATGGTCACGATACCTCAGGGCGATACCAGAGGTAGGGAAGGATCATGCCCCTGTGCAATTGACCCCGGACGTCCTGTTGTGACAGTTTCTCGACTGTCACAAGCCCACCGGGACGGAAGAGCCGCTGGGGACGCCGGATCAGTGGGCATTCCCGCGCGGCTCTCCCACGTCCACAGGACGGTTGGGTCGTCGTCGGGAACGAAGCAACACGCGCGCTATCAGCCTCTCTCCTTCTTGGAACCCGGCGTCTCCGCGGTTTGATCGGTCCCGCGTACGCCTCCGATGGCAAAGCGTCGGGAGAGGATCTCTTGCCCGTCTTCGTGGGCGACGGCGTCGCTGGAAAGCCCCGCGGCGGATGAGCCGGGTACTTGAACAGCAGGAAGAGCACCAGGAGCACGGCCAGCAGGATCAGGGCGCGACGGATAGTCTCGCGGCTCGGCTTCATCCAGACCCTCTCCTGAAGACGCCGGCGGAGCCGCCCTTGTGAGACAGAAGATGGAGGCGTCGAGGGCGCGCGCCGCTGACGATCAGAGGGTGAGGCTGGGGGTGTTCAGTTGTCGAGGCTTCGGCGGCTTACACTCGGCGGCTCACGATGTACAGCAGCGGAAACATGGCGGGGGAACGAAGGTCGAGCGGGTGCCCGGCCCCCAGCCTTCGGTGGCGGACCAAGAGGGAGCGAGTCACAGAGGAATACGGAAACCACCCGTGGAGACGATCATCCTAGGCCGAAGGCCGGGGCAGTCGTCTGCCGGGCATTCAGGGTCACGAGATGGCGGAGCGTGTTGGCGCACGGCAACCGGCTGGGCTGCTCTCGGTGCCGACGGACGGGAGGCTGCGTCAGCCGCCGAAGGGTGGCCACGTCCGAAGCCGCCGCCAATGCCCCGGCGAGCAAGCCTACCTGGGGGGAATTGGCGTGCCGTTGTTGTCCGCCTGGACGCTCTCCCTCTCGTTCGAAGGTACGATCGCGCCGTCGCCGACCGCGGGGGCGCCGAAGGCCCCCCAACCCAGCAGCATGATCAGGCTGAGCAGGTCCATGGTCATCCTCCCGCGTGCCCCAGAGCGCGTCGGGCCAGATTATACACAAACCGTAAAGCTCTGTTTATACGTCTTCCGCTCCCTCAGGGTCATGTGACGTATAGCTCTTGACCACTCGCCGACCTTGTGTGTAAGAAGAACGTATGACCGATGTTCGGGAGCTGGCGATAGAGCGGCTGATCGCGGCGGACCCCAGGCAGTCGATCGACCAGACGCTGGGACTGCTCATGGCGCACACCCACGCCTTGTCCGCGGGGCTCTTCATCACGAGGGGTGACGTGGAGCTCCTGGCCGGGCGGGCATCGACCAGGTGGGCCTCGACCGGGTCCGGGCGGCCTGGGCCCGGGAGGAGGAGCGCCTCCGTGACGGACGGCCGTTCTTCGAGGGCGCCTGGTGCGTGTGGCCCCTCGACTCCGCGCGGGACGCCCCTCTCGTGTACCTCGCCAGCGGCCGGCCCTTGAAGGTCCCCGCGGTGCGGCAGGCCGTCGAGGCCCTGGCCGGACTCTTCCAGACCGCCGTGGAGCTCGACGGCCTGGTCGGGCGCGCCCCCGAGACGGCCGCGGCCGTGATCGACTCCTACCTCGAGGCAACGCCCGCGGAGTCGGTCGAACGCCGCCAGCTCCTCGCGCTGCTGAACCGGAACGAGTCGAACCTCTCGCGCGTCGCGCGGCTAATAGGCATCAGCCGGGTCACCGTCTACAAGCGGATGGCGCGGCTCGGGATCGACCGCCTGCGTATCCGGAAGACCGAGCCCGGGACCACATGACGCCCGAGCAGGTGCTGGTCGCGAATGTCGTCGCCGTGCTCCTCCTGGCGACGCTGGCCGGGCTCACGGCCCGCGGGCGAGTCCGGCCCTGCCGGTCGTTCGCCGCCTACCTCGCCCTGGCGCTCACGACGAACCGGCTCGTCACCTGGTGGCCGGAGCGGTTCTACACGCGGGACTTCTGGACGTTCAAGGAGACGCTCCAAGCGATCCTCATCCTGCTGGTGGCGCTGGAGCTGACGGTGGTAGGGTTCGAGGCATTCCCGCGAGCCCGGCGGGCCGGCGTGGTCGCCCTGATGCTGATTGCGGGAGTGACGGCCCTGGCTGTGGCTGCGGAACCGGCTCCCGACTACGCGGCCCGGATGGGCGTGCTGGCCCGGGCCCAGGCGGGGGTGGCGTGGAGCCTCGTGGCCTTCCTGGCCATCGCCTCCTGGTACCGTCTGCCGCTTCACCCGATGCACCGAAGCATCACCCTGGGTTTCGCCCTCAACCTGGGGGTCTACGGAACGCTGCTGAGCGCGGTGGGCCACTTCGGCTGGTCCGCTTACCGCTACCTCGCGGCCCTCGATCCGGCGGCCTACGCCGCGACGGTGGTGTTGTGGATGCTCGCGGCATGGCGCCCCGCTCGCCGGGACGAGGAGGCGACGGAGCGGCTGTGGGCGCAGCTCCTCTCGCCGGCGATCCGGCGTGCCTGGGAGGCCCTGGGCCTTCGGCTCGAGGCGCAGGAGCGGGCCCTCGAGTTCACGCGCCGGCAGGCCCGCGAGGCCGCGAAGGCGGGCGAAGCCGAGGAGGCCGCTCGGCTCGTCGAGGCCGGCCGCGTCTACGAGACTCAGACGCGCCTGGAGCGGCATCGGCTGGCACTGCTACGGCGGATGCAGTCCGCACTTCGAAGGCGCTCCGGTTGAGGCGGACGCGCGCACCCTCGTGAAGTTCGTCGACCCCGATCGGCGGATGTCCCTGCCTCCGCTCGAGCCCGGCGTGGGCTGGTAGCCGGGGCCGCTCAGCGGGGGACGAGGGCCACCACGCGCAGCGGGCCCCCCGATCCTCCCGCGATCTTCATGGGCAGGGCGATCACCCAGGCCCCGGTCTCGGGCAGATCCTCCAGGCGGGCCAGGTTCTCCAGGGCGGGGACGTTGGCCGCGGCCGCCACCTGGTGGACGATGAAGTCCTGCGACGGGCCGTGGTCGATGCTGGCGGTGTCCACGCCCAGGACCCCGACCTTCCGTTCCCGGACGAGCAGCTCCGCCGCCGCCTTGCCGTAGGACGGGAAGTGCAGCTTCGAGGCGTCGCCCGGCGTGTCGTCGCCCAGGTAGCGCTTCTTGTCCGGCCAGCGCGCGCTCCAGCCGGTGCGGAGGAGCACGATCGCTCCCCCCGGCACCTGGCGGTGACGCGTCTCCCAGGCGAGGACGTCGGCGGTCGTGAGCCGGTAGTCGGCATCGGCCGCCGCCTTCGCGCTCAAGTCGATCACCACCGCGGGAGCGACGAGCTGTTCCAGCGGCACCATCTCCGCGCTCCGGCCCTTCACCGCGAAATGCACCGGGGCGTCGAGGTGGGTGCCCCCGTGCTCGGGGGCGCAGAAGGAGTAGGCCGAGTAGAAGTAGCCGGCCGGGGTGGTGCCCTTGTGCACCTCCTTCAACTCGAAGCCCGAGGTGGCCGTCGGCCAGTAGATCGTGGCCGCGTCGAAAGCGTGCGTGAGGTCGACGAGCCGGAAGTTGCGCAGATCGACGGGCGCCGCTGCCCCCGCCGCCAGGACCGCCGCCGCGAGGAGGGTGGTCACAGGCCGCCCTTCAGGCCGCCTCGGTCGCGGAGGAGACGTCGGTCAGCGCCTCCTGGAGATGCTCCACCTGCGCGAAACGCCGCGCAGGGTCCTTCTCCAGGCAGCGCAGGATCACCGCCTCCAGGTGGATGGGGAGCCGGGGGTTCACGCTGCGGGGCATCGGGGGCGGCTGCTGGAGGTGGCCCATGATGATGGCCATGAGGGTGTCGCCGGTGAAGGGCAGCCGGCCGGTGAACGTCTCGAAGAGGACGACCCCCAGCGAGTAGATGTCGGAGCGGAAGTCCGCGGGATGTCCCTGGGCCTGCTCGGGCGGCATGTAGTCGGGTGTTCCCATCACGGTCCCCGCCGTGGTGAGGCCCGAGACCTCTCCGCCCTTCACCTGGGAGACCCGGGCGATGCCGAAATCCATGATCTTCAGGTCGCCCGATTCCATCAGGATCAGCATGTTCTGGGGCTTGATGTCGCGGTGAACGACCCCCGTGAGGTGCGCCGCCTCCAGGCCCTTGCACATCTGCTTCGCTATCGAAAGCCCGACCCCGAGGGGGAGCGCGCCCCGGTTCCTGATGAGGTCCTTGAGGGTCACCCCTTCCAGGTACTCCATCGAGATGTAGGAGACGCCGTCCGACTCGCCGAAGTCATGGGTGCGGAGCACGTTCCGGTGGGTGATCTTGCGGGCGAGCTTGATCTCCTGCTTGAAGCGGTCGAGGAGGCTGGGATCGTCGCGGAGGGCCTCGCCGCGCAGGACCTTGAGGGCCACCACCTCGTCGAGCTGCCGGTCGCGAGCGCGGTAGACGACGCCCATGCCTCCCTTGCCCACTTCGTCGAGGATCTCGTAGCGCGCGGCGAAAAGCTGTCCCGGCTCCAGCTTCCTGGTTCCGCCCCCGGTGACCGCGGGGAGGGCGGTGGTGGCGGAGGTGGTGATCTCGCTTCCCGAGAGGGTGGCGGCGCTCCCCGCCCTCTTCTTGAGCATGGTCATCCCCTCGCGCAGGAACTCGATCATCTGCTCCTTCTGGCGCAGGTCGGCCATGAGGTTGTTGAAGGTGCGGGCGAGGACGCCGATCTCGTCGCCCGTGTTCACCGCCACCGCTCCCGTGAAGGAACCCTCCCGGGCCCGCTCCACGAGGTCCACGAGGGTGCGCACGGGGCCCGTGATCCGGCGGGCCGCGAGGTAGGCGACCCCGAGGCCCACCGCCATCACGATCAGGGAGACCAGGATCAGGCTGTCCCGGAACTTGCGGAAGGAGGCGGTCTCCTCGGAGAAGCTGCGCAGGGCCAGGGCCGAGCCCACCGCCTCCCCTCCGGCCGTGCGCAGCGGGATCGTCACCCCGACGTAGCGCTCACCGGCGAGGTCCAGATCGAACGACTCCATCTCGCCCTTGCCGGCCGGAGAGTCGGGGCGGGCCAGGGCGGCGCTGAGCGCCGGCTCTTTGGGCCCCAGCGAGGAGACCGAAAGCCGGGGCGGCTTGCCCGCGTCCTGCACGAGGTAGGCGATCTGGCTGTGGGTGAGCTTGTGGATCTGCCCGGCCAGCACCTCGTCGATCCCGTAGCCGGCCACGAGCACGCCCACCAGGCTGGGCCCGGTCTGCATGGGGACCGCGACCGCGTTGGCCAGCTTGTCGCCCTGTCGCCAGATCGTCGAGGATTCCTCTCCCTCGAGAGGCTTCCGCACGATCTCCTGCCGGGAGAGGTCCTCGCCCGCTCCCCCGGGTCGATCGCTGCGGGCGATGACCACGCCGTCCGGATCGGTGGCGATGAAGAAGTCCGCCTTGAGATCCTGGCCGCGCTCTCGAAGCAGGTCCAGGACCGTGGCCTGACGCACCGCCAGGTCCTCGCGGTTCGCCACCGCGGCCTTGAAGGCGGGGTCGTTCCCGAGGACGCGTATGCCCAGCCGGAGCTGCTTGTAGCGATCGGCCTGGAAGGTGTCCCAGACCTCGCGGGTCTCCTTGAGTCCCTGGTCGATCGTGAAGTGGGCCAGCTCGTTCGCCTGGAAGGTGGTGAAGGCGAGGCTCGTCGCCACCAGGGCCACCACGAGGGCGCTCGCGAAGAGGAGGATCTTCTGGGTCAGTCCCATCCGGGCCCGCTCCTGCTCTAGTACTTCTCGTCCCCTGCGTAGTCCTTGCCGAACTTGTTCTTGTGGGCGACGCGCTTGAAGGAAGAGGCGTCCAGGGTGAGCGCGGCCTCCACGTCCCCCTGGGCGGAAACCACGATCTCCCGCCCCACCTCGGCCGCCCGCTCGTTCCAGGCCTTGAGCGTGTAGCGGCCCGGCGGGACGTCCGGGATGGAGAAGGCGCCATCCTGGGCCGCCTTGACGAAGTAGGGGTTGTCCCGCACCACCACCACCGCGCTCATCTGCGGGTGGATGTTGCAATAGACGCGGACCACCCCGGGGTGCTGGAAGGTCCAGGAGCCGCTCTTGGGGCGCTTGTAGAGGTCGAGATCGAAGCGGTTGTCGCCCGAGACGGAGAAGACGTTGTGGAAGATCGGATCCTCGTTCGGGAAGTCCACGGCGCCGCCGACCGGAACCACCACCACCCTGGGGACGAAGCTCTTGCCCTTCATGGTCATGCTGACCCGGCTGGGGCGGGGCCGGGCCCCCGGACCCCTTGGGAGCAGTGGGGCCTTGACTCCGTCTATGAAGACCACGACCTCGGAGAGGTCGGTGGCCCTGCGGCCTCCCTTGTCGATCAGCTCGACCCGGCCCCGGACGGTTCCGGCGGGTGCTATCGCGGGCAAGGCGAGGGTCACGAGGGCCAGGAACGCCGCCGTACGCACCGACTCACCTCCGGGAACGAGCCGAAGTCTAGCATACGGCTCCCGCGGCCTCGGGTTCCGAACCTATAATCGCGGCCCCGTATGTCCCCCCTGCTCGCCGCGCTTCTCGCCGCCTCCATCGATGGCGAGGCCGCCTTGCGCCACGCCTCTGCCCTGGCCGCCCTCGGCCCCCACCCGTGGGGCTCTCCCCGCAACCACGCGGCCGCCGAATACGTGGCCGCGCAGCTCCGCGATGCGGGCCTCACCGAGGTCCGCCTCCAGGAGTTCGAGAGCCAGGGGATCCGCGGGACCAACGTGATCGGCGTCCTGCGCGCCCCCGACCCCGAGCTGCTGCTGGTGGGCGCGCACCACGACACCGCCCCCGACGCCCCCGGCGCCTACGACGACGGCGGCGGCGTGGGGGTGCTGATCGAGGCCGCGCGTGCCTGGGCCCGCGAGCCCTCGCGCACGCGCACGTTCGTCTTCGCCTCCTTCGACGGGGAGGAGGCCTGGTCCACCGGGAAGACCACGACCGCCGGCTCGCGGGCCTACATCAAGGACCTGGGGACGGAGGCGCGCCGGGTGGTGGCCGCGCTCGTGATCGAGATGTGCGGGTGGAAGGGCGGCACGCCGGTCCTGCATCCCCTCGCCTACGCCGATCCCCGCCGGCCCGGCGCGTGCGTGATCACCCCGGCCTGGCTTCTCCGGGCGAGCCACGAGGGAGCGGCGGCCGCGGGAGCGCCCCTCGGGCTCGGGGACCCGCTGATCCCCTGGCTCTACCAGCCGCTGGTCCGGACGTTCCGCGCCCAGCTCTACGGCGACGACCTGTCGTTCCTGCAGGCGGGACTGCCCGCGGTCTTCGTCTCCGACTCGTCCTTCGCCGCCTTCTACCCCTGGTACCACGAGGCCGGCGACACCGCGGACAAGATCGAGGCTCCGGCCCTGGCTCGCATGGGGGCGAGCGTGCTGGGCGTGCTGCGGGCCCTCGACCGGGCGCCGGCGGGGCCCGCCGTGGAGCCGCACTGGTTCCTCGCCTTTGGCCGGGTGGTTGGCCTGACCACGCTGCTCGCGATCGGCCTGGTCTCCCTGCTGCCTGGCCTTCGCCTGGGGCTGTCGAACGGCGGCGCGGCCCTGTTCGCCCGCCTCCTGCAAGCCGCGCTCTTCGGCCTACTCCTCTGGCGGCACCCCGTGCCCGCGCTGTGGGTCTTCCTGCTGCCGAACCTCCTCTTGCCTTTCGGGGCCCGGAGGTGGGCGACGGCGGCCGCCCTGCTTCCGTTCCTGGCCCTCGTAGGCGTGGGCGCCGTCGCGTGGAGCCGAGGGTTCGCGCGCGGGGTCTGGCTCGACCCGTGGGAGATCGCGGTGCTCCTGCTCGGGCTGACCCTCGCTTTCGTCCGGCCCCATGGGGGCGCGGCGTCGAAGGGCCGAGCAAGGAGACCGGGGCGGCGCTAGCGCCCCTCGCCGCCTCGCCCCGCCGTCTTCGAGGCCACCCAGTTCAGCAGCATCACGCAAGGCACGACATATGGAAAAACCCCGTAGAGGGTGTCGCTCGCCGAATGGGAGTGTCGATCCACGGCCAGGAACACCTGAACGCAGAAGACCACCGCGAGGAGCACGAGGACGGCGCCCGGCGCAGAGACTGGCCGGTACACCCACCCCCACGGCGCGAACCAACGTCGTTGCACGCTCCGCTCCTTTGCTCGTCGAATATGGTGCGATCGGCGGCGAGAGACCTGAGGGAACAGTGAGAACTGCTGGTATGCTCGCCTTCATCGAGCGGGAAGGAGATCCAAGATGTTGAACACCACCAGTCGTGTCGTCGTGGGCGGAGGCCTCGGCTTCTGGTTGTTGGCCCTGCCCAGCCTGGCCCAGCAGGGAGCGCCGCCGCTGCCCAAGCCGGGTCCCGAGCACGAGTTGCTCAAGCAGGACGTGGGCACCTGGGACGCCACCGTCGAGATGATGGAGCCGGGCAAGCCGCCGGCGGTCTCCAAGGGCGTGGAGACGGTCAGCCTCATCGAGGGCGGCCTCTGGACCGTCACCGATTTCAAGTCGACGATGATGGGGGCGCCGTTCCACGGCCACGGCACGAACGGCTTCGACCCCGCGAAGAAGAGGTACGTCTTCACCTGGATCGACTCGATGTCCACCGGTCTCGCCCTGGGCGAGGCGACCTACGACCCCGGGACGAAGACCATGAAGGGCTGGATGGAGGGCCCCGACCTGACCGGCAAGACGATGAAGATGAACGAGACCACCGAGTGGAAGGATCCCGACACTCGGGTCTTCACCATGTCGGTCCCGGGGCCGGGCGGCAAAGACGTCCCCACGATGCGGATCTCGTACAAGCGGCGGAAGTAGGTCAGCGGCCTCCCGCGATCGCGGGGACGATCGCGACCGTGTCGCCGGCCTTGAGGGCGGTCTTGGCGTCTTGCAGGAACCGGATGTCCTCCTCGTTCACGAACAGCCGCACGTAGCTCCGTAGCTCGCCCGAGGGATCGCAGAGCCGGTCCTTGAGGCCCTTGTGCTTCGCGTCCAGGGCCTCGATGAGGCCGGTGATGCTGCTGGCCTCGACCTCCACCTCGCCAGCGCCCCCGGTCAGCGACCGGAGCGGCGCGGGGATCTGCACACGGATGGCCATGTCGTCTCCTTTAACGACGCCACGATGGTGGCTTCCAGGTCATTCGACCTCGAAAGGCTCTTCCTCGAACGATTGCGTCGCGTCGCGGAAGACCCAGGCGGTGGGGAGGGCCTTCTCGCCCTTCTCGACCCCGACCACCACGTGGAGAACGCCGTCCGACAGCCCCCCGGCCGCCACCCGCCGGTCCGTCTCCGAGGGCCGCGCCGGGTGGTCGGGGTGGCTGTGGTAGTAGCCCAGGATCTCGAGCCCCTGCTCGCGGGCCTCGCGCTGGATGCGGATCAGGTCCTCGGGGGCGATCTGGTAGCGCACCCGGGGGGACTCGGTCTCGCGGTTGACCACCGGCTTCGCGGCTTCCACCCGCGCCGATCCGCTCCGGCCCAGGAAGACCCCGCACACCTCGAAGGGATAGCCGTCGCGCGCGTGGGCGAGCATGGTCTCCACCGCTGCCTTCGGCAGCCTCACCGGCGCCCCGACAGGTAGCGCTCCCCGCCGTCGCAGAGCAGCGCCACCACGACGCCGCTGCGCAGGGCGCGCGCCCGCTCCCGCGCGGCGAAGACGGCCGCTCCCGCCGAGTGGCCGATGAAGAGGCCGTTCGTGGCCATGACCTCCTCGCAGGTCGCGAGGGCGTTCTCGGTGGACACGGAGAACCGCTCGTCGGGCACCGTCTCGTCCCAGATCTCGGGTACGATCGCGCTTGGCAGGTGCTTCAGGCCTTCGAGTCCGTGCAAGGGCTCGTCGGGCTCCACCGCCACCACCCGCACGTGAGGGTTGCGCTCGTGCAGATAGCGGCCGGTGCCCACGACGGTCCCGGTGGTGCCCAGGCCGGCCACGAAGTCGGTGAGGCGCCCCGCCGTCTGCTCCCAGATCTCGGGGCCGGTCGTCCGGTAGTGGGCGAGGGGGTTCGCGGGATTCCGGTACTGGTCGGCGTAGAAGTAGCGCTCGGAGTCGGCGGCGATCATCTCCCGCACGCGGCGGAGCGCGCCGTCGGAGCCCGAGAACGCGTCCGTGTAGACGATGCGCGCGCCGTAGGCCGTGCAGAGCTGCTTGCGCTCCTCGGTCACGCTGTCGGGCATGACCAGCTCGACCGGGTAGCCCTTGGCCCGCCCCACCAGGGCGAGGCCGACCGCGGTGTTGCCGGAGGACGAGTCGATGATCGTCTTGCCGCGCCGCAGCGCGCCCGTCCGCTCGCCCTCCGTGACGAGGGAGAGCGCGGTGCGGTCCTTGATCGACCCCCCGGGGCTGAACCACTCGCATTTGCCCCAGACCTCGACCCCGTCCGGCACCCCGGGCAGGCGGAGCCGCACCAGGGGCGTACGGCCGATCGCCTCCAGGATCGACTCGAGGACCCGCGGCGGGGAAGCGGTGGCCAGGACCATGCGCGCCCGATCCTCCTTCAGACGCCCACGGGGGCCGCGACGGGCCGCGGCTCGAAGTGGCACGACCACTCGAGGTCGGTCGGGCTCTTGATCGTCGGATGGTCGCCGCAGACGGCGCACTTCGGGTCGCGCCGCACCTTGAACTGCCGGAAGGTCATGTCCAGGGCGTCGTAGCTGAGGAGCCGGCCCACCAGCGGATTGCCGATGCCCAGGAGGACCTTGACTGCCTCGGTGGCCTGGATCAGCCCCACCACCCCCGGCAGGACCCCCAGGACCCCCGCCTCGTCGCAGGACGGGGCCATCTCGGCGGGCGTGGGCTCCGGGTAGAGGCACCGGTAGCAGGGCCCCTTGCCGGGGACGAAGGTCGAAGCCTGGCCGTCGAAGCGGAAGATCGAGCCGTAGACGTTCGTCTTGCCCGCCAGCACCGCGGCGTCGTTCACGAGGTACTTGGTCGAGAAGTTGTCGCAGCCGTCCAGGATCACGTCATAGGGAGCGATCACGTCCATCACGTTCGAGGCCTCGAGGCGCAGGTCGTGGCGGACCACGCGAACCTCGGGGTTCAGGGCGCGGATGGTGGCCTCCGCCGACTCCGTCTTGGGCCGGCCCACCGTGGCCGTGGTGTGCAGCACTTGGCGCTGCAGGTTCGTCAGGTCGACCTTGTCCGAGTCCACGATTCCGATCGTCCCCACCCCGGTCGCGGCCAGGTAGAGCCCGGCGGGGGACCCGAGGCCGCCCGCGCCCACCAGCAGCACCTTCGACTCGAGGAGCCGGGTCTGGCCCGCCTCCCCGACCTCGGGAACGAGCAGATGCCGGCTGTAGCGGCTCTTCTGCTCGGCGCTGAGCGTCTTCGGGACCTGCATCGGGAAGCCGGCTTCCTTCCACTGGCCGAAGCCGCCCCGCATCGAGGCCACGTTCGCGTACCCGAGGTCGCGGAGGGTCCGCGCCCCGAACGCGCTCCGCGTGCCGCCCGCGCAGTAGACGACCACCTCTTTGGACTTGTCGGGGACCTTCTCCTCGATCCGCTGCTCAAGGAAGCCCCGGGGTATGAAGACCGCCCCCGGGACGTGGCCCTGCGACCACTCGTCCGCCTCGCGCACGTCCACGAGAACGGCGCCGCCGGCCGAGAGCTTCCGGGCCTCTTCCACCGAGACCTCGCGGATCTCCGACTTGACCTGGCGGATCAGCTCTTTGAAGGTGCTCACGAAACCTCCCTCGGAGGCCCGAGGAGGTGCGCCATTCGAACAGGGCAAAGCTTCGGCGCTCGATCCCGTGCGGCGGGACTCTCGGAGTATACCACGGCCGGGGCTTCCGGAGCCGCGTGCTACAATCCGCCCCGCCCCCATGCTCAAGATCCTCGAGGGGAGTCTCGATCGCTTCGAGGTTCCCGATCTCCTCTCCTTCCTGGGCACGGGAGGCCGCACCGGCGTCCTGGTCTTCGAGCGCCCCGATCGCGAGAGCAAGGTCTTCCTGCGCGAGGGTCGTCCGGTCTTCGCCACCTCCACCGGGGAGGAGTTGCGCTTCGGGTCGATGCTGGTGCGCCTCGGCAAGGTTCGGGCGGACGTGCTCGAGCGGGCCCTCTCGCGCCAGCCGGGCGGCCGCATCGGCCAGGTGCTCATCTCCGAGAAGATCCTGACCGAGCAGGAGCTGGCCGCGTTCCTGAAGGTCCAGGTCTCCGAGGTGATCTTCGACGCCTTCGGCTGGACCGAGGGGGCGTTCTCGTTCTTCGACGAAGTGCCGCCCCCCGCCACCGTGGTCACCCTCGAGATGGACCTCCTGAACCTGATCATCGAGGGGATGCGCCGGCTGGAAGACCCCGCGCGGGCGGAAGCCGCCTTCCCCGATCGCGACCGGGCCGTGGAGGCCCTGGTGAACCCCGACCGGCTGAAGCAGAGCGCGGTCCTCACCGACGAGGAGTGGCGCCTCTTCTTCCTGCTGGACGGCCGCCGCAGCGTGAGCGAGATCTGCCGGCTCATGGGGACGAACGACGACCGGCCGACCCTGCAGATCCTGAACCGCCTCCGGGCCGCGCGCTTCGTGGGCCTGGTGGCGTCGCGGGGGCTGGCGCCGCCGGGAGCGGTGCCCAAGTCGCAGCCCGCGGGGACCCAGAAGGTGCCCGACCTCAAGCATCAGGGGCGGCCGCCCACGGTCGAGTTCAGCTCGGGCATCTCGGCCCCGCAACGCGTGGACGACGACACCAACAAGATCGTCAACAAGAACGCGGCCCGCTACCTGGCCAAGGCCACCCGGCTCACGGTGAGCCGGCTGATCCTCACGGCCGGGGGGGCCGAGACGTCGTTTCCTCTCATCCGCGACAGCTACACCCTCGGCCGCCACCGCAATAACGACATCGCCATCGCCGACCCGAAGGTCTCCTCCTTCCATGCCCGCATCGACCGCAGCTCCGACGGCTTCGTGCTCGTCGACCTGAAGAGCCGGAACGGCTGCTGGGTGAACGGCAAGCGAGTGGAGAACGCGCTCCTCACCACCGGGGACGAGATCCGGGTGGGGTCCGCGGTCCTGGCCTACAAGATCGACTACACGAGCAGCGTCTGAATCGTCGTAGACTGCTTGCCTTGGCCGAGATCGAGCCGTTCCCCGGCATTCTCTACCGCGTCCCCGAGGAGGACCTGCCCCGCGTCCTGGCCCCGCCCTACGACGTGATCCCACCCGCCTACCAGGAGGAGCTGTACGCGCGCGACCCCCGGAACGTCGTCCGCGTGATCCTGAATCGCCGGCCGGGCGACGACGCCTACCGGGAGGCGGGGGAGACGTTCCGGCGATGGCGCGAGGAGGGGCTCCTCGCGGCGGATCCCGAGCCGGCGCTCTACGTCCTCGAGCAGGCCTTCGCGGCCGAGGGGCGCACCCGGCGGCGCTTCGGCGTGCTCGCGCGATTCCGGGCCGAGGACCCGGAGAAGCGCGTGATCCTGCCCCACGAGCGCACCCGCGCCGCCGCCAAGGAGGACCGCTTCAAGCTGCTCCTCGCCACTCGCGCGAACTTCAGCCCGATCTTCCTGATGTTCCCGGACCCGGAGAGCCGATTCGGGGCCCTGGTGACCGGAGTGATCGCCGAGCCTCCGGCCCTGCATTACACCGACGACGGGGGCGTGGCCCATCGCCTCTGGCGCGTGACCCATGCCGCCACTGTCGACGGCTTCCGAAGGCTTCTGGGCGGCCAGAAGGCCTACATCGCCGACGGCCACCACCGTTACGCCACCGCGCTTCGCTATCGCGACGCCCACGGGAAGGATGGCGCCTGGACCCTCGGCTACTTCACGCCCATGGGCGCCCCGGGGCTCGTCGTTCTGCCCTACCACCGCATCCTGGCCGAGGGCCCGTCGCTCGAGGAGGCGCGGTCGAGGCTCGGCCGCCACTTCGACCTGGCGCCTGCCCCGGGGGTCGCGGCGGGGGCGGCGGCGGTGGCCGCGTCCGAGCGGCCCTACGCGTTCGCCCTCGCCCAGCCGGGCGCGGGCGCGCTGGTGGCGGAGTCGAAGCCGGGGGTGGAGGGCCTGCTGCCGGCGGACACGCCCCCGAGCCTGCGCGCCCTCGACACCTACTTCCTGCACCGCGGAGTGCTGGGACCCCTGCTCGGCGTGTCCGAGGCCGCCGTGAGCTACGTTCACTCCCTGGCCCAGGCCGAGGAGGCGGTGGAGCAGGAAAAGTGCCGCCTGGCCGTGCTGCTTCGCGGCACGCCGGGGTCGCAGATCGTGGAGGTGGCGGAGGCGCGGGAGTCGATGCCGGCCAAGAGCACCTTCTTCCACCCGAAGCTGCCTTCGGGCCTGGTCATCCACCCCCTCGTTGAGTGAGGCGGCGCCTGGGCGGGTCACACGAGGCGGTCGGCCAACGCCTCCAGCAGCACCCCCGGCCGGTTCGAGGCCACCCCGTATAGCTCGAAGCGGCGCAAGGCCCGCAGCTCCTCGGGCTCGTCCACCACCCAGGTCCCGAGCTTCAGGCCGTCGTCCCTCACGCGCGCCTGCAGGTCGTCCGTGAGCATTCCCTTCTCCGGCATCACGAAGTCGCAGGCCACCTCGCGGGCGCCCCGGACCACCTCCCCGGGATCGGCCCGATAGAAAAGGTGCCCGCGCGGGATCTCCGGAGCCTGCTCGCGGCAGCGCACGAGGGCGCGGCGGTCGAAGGAGAGGAAGGCCACCTCGCCCACCATCCCCGCCTTCCGCACCTCCGCGACCGTGGGCAATTCCACGCTCTCCCCGGGATCGTCCCGCACCGACTCGGTCTTGATCTCGATGATCATGCGCGCCCGCCCGCGCAGGAAGGCCAGGACCTCGGCCAGGGTGGGGACGCGCTCGCCCGCGTACGCCCTCCCGAAGCGCTGGGGGTACCCGGCGGACAGCGCGCGCACCTCGGCCAGGGTCTTTTCGCGCACCGGGCCCGTGCCGGTGGTGGTGCGGTCGAGGGTGGGGTCGTGGACCACCACCGGAGTCCCGTCCCGGGTGAGCTGGACGTCGAACTCCACGAGCTGCGCGCCGACCTCGAGCGCGCTCGCGAAGGAGGCCAGGGTGTTCTCCGGGTAGTGGGCCGAGTCGCCCCGATGGGCGATGATCAGGGGAGCCATTCGTCCATCGCAAACGTCTAGCGCGCGACCTCGGCCCCTGCCCGCGGCAGGGTCTTCTCGTAGACCTTGGCTTCGATGAAGACCCCCAGCAGGTCCTTGTCCAGCTTCCCGCCCCGGGCCTCGTCCCCGAGTATGTCGAGCGCCTTGTCCACCGGCACCGACTTCTTGTAGGGCCGGTCCCAGGCCACCAGGGCGTCGAAGATGTCGGAGATGGTCATCATGCGCGACTGCACGGGGATGTCCTGGCCGGTGAGACGCCGCGGGTAGCCGGTTCCGTCCAGCTTCTCGTGGTGGGCGTAGGCGATCTCGGGTATGCGCCGGTACTCGCTGGTCCAGGGGATCTCTCTCAGGAACTCGTACGTGTGCCGCACGTGGTCCTCGATCTCGCGGCGCTCCTCCTCGGATAGGCTGCCCCGGCGGACGGACAGGGCCCCCAGCTCGTCGGGGCTGAGGAAGGGCAACGCCCTCCCGTCCCAGCTCGGGTAGGTGCGGTGGGGGAGGTCCAGCAGCGCGCGCACGCCTTGCTCCTCCAGGATCGAGGGCTCGTTCGCCCGCACGATGGTCCACAGGAGCTGGTCGATCTCGGCCTGCTGCGCGGCGTGGGCGGCGTCCATCTGCCGCAGGAGGTCGGCGCCCGCCCCCCCCGAGACGACCTGTTCCAGCTTGGCCCGCAGGTGCTCGGCCTCCACCGTGCGCTTGATGTAGGCGAAGCGCTGCTGGACGAGGAGCAGCTCCGTCGGGTAGAGCTTCTTGCCCTTGTTCAGCACCACCTCGCGCACGCTCACCTTGCCGAAGTCGTGGAGGAGGCTCGCGTAGCGTATCTCCTGGAGCTGGTCGCGGCTGAAGCGCACCTCGCGGAAGGGCCCGGCCGTGATCGCGTCAACCTTCGTGGCCAGGCATTCCGTCAGGTCCGCCACCCGGCCCGAGTGGCCCCGGGTGGTCTTGTCGCGCTTCTCGATCGCGGTGACCGAGGCCCGCACGAAGATGTCGAAGAGGTTCTTGATGTCCTGGATGAGCCGGGTGTTCTCGAAGGCAACCGCGGCCTGGCTGGCCAGGGAGGTGACGAGCGCCTCGTCCTCCGAGGTGAAGGGGATCACGTACTCGTCCACCAGGCCCACCGGGCGGAGCACCGTCCGCGCGTCGCGCTTCTTGTTGATGAGCTGGACCACCCCGATGACCTTGCCCACGTGGTCGCGCATGGGGACGACCAGCATCGACCGCGTGCGGTACCCCGACGTCTCGTCGAAGGAGCGGCTGATCTTGTAGGGGGAGTCCGCGGGGAGGCGGTACGCGTCGGCCACGTTCACGCCCTTGCCGGTGAGGGCCGCGTAGCCCGCGATCGAGGTGTCGTTCAAGGCCATCGTGAATTCCTCGAACGGCGCCACCACCGAGTCGTTCTGGGTGAGCTTGAAGCGCAGCCGGTCGTCCTGGTTGGAGTCCTTGTCCTTGCCGCATTCCACGAGGTAGAGGCTCCCCGCGTCGGCGGCGGTGATCTCGCGGCTCTTTTTCAGGATCTGCTCCAGCAGTTTGTTGATGTCGCGCTCCGCGGAGAGGGCCACTCCGATGCTGTTGAGCTCGTGCAGCTCATCTCCCTTGCGGGTGAGGGCCAGCTCGAGCTGCCGGATCACCCGCCGACTGTGGATGGCCTCGAAGGCGCGCTCGAGCTTGTGGCCGACGCGGCCCCGGGACACGGGGCGGAAAAGCACGTCGTCCAGGAAGGGGTACCGCCGCAGGGCCTCATCGCCGTCGCTACCGTCGGCGATACCCACCAGGAGTACCTGCTGGCCCCCCCCGCTCTTGAGCCACGACTCCACCGCCTCCCGCTCGCTTTCGACGCGAGCGATGTCGGCGAGGACGAGGGTCGCGCTCGAGCCGTCCAGGCTCGCTTGCAGGGCGTTGAGGGTCTCGACCTCGACGGGGGTGATCCCCGGCGGGAAGCCGCCCGTCACGAGGTCGCGGGTCTTTCCCCAGATCGCTATGTTCGCCATGGCGTCCCCGTGCGCGCGGGGCCAGCGCCGCGCAGCCTCATCACCGGATAACGGGAAAGCCTAGCACAGCCGGGCGCCGAAAGCCGGCCCGCCGTCCCCGGCTCAGGCGGCCGAGACGAGCAGCGCGGGCAGCTCCCGCAGGTCGTCGATCAGCAGGTCCGGCGGGTCGGCCCGCAGGTCCTGGGGCCGCAGGCCCCAGGTGACGCCCACCGTGCGGACCCCCGCGGCGCGGCCGGTCTTCACGTCCACCGCCGAATCTCCGACGATCACGGCCTCTCGCGCCTCGGTCTTGAGGTCGGCCAGCAGGCGCCGGAGGCCCGCGGGGTCCGGCTTGTGGCCGGGCACGTCCCCCGCCCCACAGATGCGCGCGAAGCGGTCGGCCACCCCGAGCCCGGCCAGGATGGTCCGGCTGAAGTCCCCCGGCTTGTTCGTGAGCACGGCGAGGGTGTGGCCCCGCAGCCGGTCCAGCGCCTCGCGCACTCCCGGGAAGAGCCGGGTGGTGTCGAGCAGGCACCGGGCGTAGCAGTCGAGGTAGACGGGCAGCGCCTGGTCCACGGAGTGGGGGAGGCCCGCGTGGTCCAGGCTGCGGCGGAGGAGCATCCGCGCCCCGTCGCCCACGAAGGTTCGGACCACCGCGACCGGGACCTCGGGAGTTCCCGGGGCCAGGATCCGGAGGGCGGTGTTGGTCGCGGTGGCGAGGTCGTCGATCGAGTCCACCAGCGTGCCGTCGAGGTCGAAGACCAGCAGCCGGACGTCCTTCACTCCGGGAGCACCCGCAGGCGGGGGAGGTGCTTGGGGTCGAACTCGGGCTTGCTGCCCGTGCGCACGTCCCGGATCTCGACCATGGTGCGCCGCACCTCCTCGCGCAGGGCCTCGACGTTCAGGCCGCGAAAGCGCGGCACGAACTCGTCCAGCTTGCGCAGGACTCGGCCGAGCACCTCCTCGGCCTTCTCGAGCTCGTGGTTGCTCAGCTGGTGCAGGGCCTCGGCCAGCAGCGCGAGGTTGCGGTAGAACTGACGCTCCGAGGGGGCCCGGGTCGTACCCGCCACTCCCTCGAGCGCGTCCTGGAACTCGACGAACCGCCCATGGTTGAACAGGACCACCGCCGCCCGGAGGGACTCGTCCATTCGCAGGAATCCTATCTCAGTTTGGGCCGAGATAGCCGAGCGCCTTCAGCCGTTCGCGCGTCTCCTTGTCGAGCTCCATGAGCTTGTGTCCCGGGGGGAGGGCGAGCCAGATCTGGACTCCGGCCGGATCGCCCCTGGGCGGCGCGAAAAGGTTCAGGGCCTGCTCGTGCCCGGTCTCGGATTCGATGTCGGGCAGGCGGAAGGGGAAGGACGGCGGGTGGGCGGCGGACTCGGCCAGGGAGACGTCGCCCGGGCGCAGGGCCCGGCCGTCGCGGATGCCCTCGAGGGCGACCGGGGCCCCCCGCGGGCGGAGCGTGAAGGTGACCTCGCGCGGCTGGCCCTTGCGCGGCCGGGCCACGAGCTCCAGCCGCCGGCCGTTCTCGCTCACCGCGTAGCGCTCCTCGGGTCCGAGGCCCGTGGCCTCCACCGCCTCGATCCAGCCGCCGCTGGCCAGGGTCAGCGCGTAGTCGCCGGCCCCCGCGACCCGGAGCACGTAGCGGAAGGGGTTCGGGCTCATGGCCGCTTCCACCTGCGCCTTCAGAAGGCGCACCCGCTCCGGCCGCTCGTCGAGCCGGCTCGTCCGCTCCTGGGGATCCTTCACCAGGTCGAAGTACAGCTCGTCCTGCTCGGGGCTGAAGCGCCGGATGTACTTGTCCCCCTCGGTGCGCACGCCGTGGGCCACGATGCCGCGGTGGCTGATCTCGGAGACGGCCGGCCGGATCGAAGCCTTCGCCTCCAGCACGCGCTGCAGGGGCTGGCCGGCGAGGCCGGAAGGCACCGGCAGCTTCTCGTTCTCGAGCACGGTGGGCACCACGTCCACGCACTGCACCTGCGAGGCCACCCGCCGCCCCGCGTCCCTCTGCCTCGGGAACTTGACCAGGAGCGGGACCTTGACCAGCTCGTCGAAGACGCTGCGGCCGTGCAGCCACTGGCCGTGGTCAAGGAACTCCTCGCCGTGGTCGGCCAGGAAGATCACGAGCGCGCCGTCGTAGAGCCTCCGGTCCTTGAGCGCCCTCACGAAGCGCCCGAACTCCCGGTCGCCGAACGCGACGTCCCCGTCGTACTGGGCGATCAGCCGCTCCCGATCGGGGGGCTCCCGGTAGTCCGTGCGCGGGTCCTGGGCGGGATGGCCGGGCGCGGGGTGTGGCTCGAACATCCGGTCGAAGGGCGGAGGCGGGGCGTAGGGGACGTGCGGGTCCATTGTGTGCACGTACAGGAACGTGGGGAAGCCGCGGCGGGCCGCGAGCCAGGTCAGGGCCGCGTCCACCACCGCGTCGGCCCCCACGAGCTTGCTCGGCTGGTCGCCCTCGCCGTGGAGGCCGGCGAACCAGTCGAAGCCGCGATCGAGGCTCGACTCCGTGCCGTAGATGACGGAGTTCGCGATGGCGGCCCCGGTGGCGTAGCCCTTCGCGTGGAGCATCTCGGCCAGGGTCGGGTGTGACGCGTCGAGGGGGTCGCGCAGCTGCACCGCCCGGTGCTGGCCGGGCAGGAGCGAGGTCAGGATCGAAGCCACGGAGGGCTTGGTCCAGGAAGCGTGGGCCACCGCCTGGTCGAAGACGACCGCGTCCTTCGCGAAGGCGTCGAGGTGGGGAGTGGTGTCCCGCGCGTAGCCGTAGGGGCCCGTGTGATCGGCCCGCAGGGTGTCCACGAGGTAGACGATCACGAGCGGCGCGTCGTCCTTCGGGATCGTGACCCCGGGCGTCCCCCAGACCGCCCGTCCCGGCTCGCCGGTCTCCTCGTAGCCGTGGGTCTCGAGGATCAGCTCCACCCCGCGGCCCGCGTAGGGGCCGAGGTCGATCTCGGCGGGCACCCAGCGCCGGTGCTCGGCCCGCGACAGCGGGTCGAGGAGCTGGGTCCAGAGCGTGTCCTCGCGCCCGGCCTTGCGGACCTTCACCGTGAACTCCACGCCCGGCCGGTCGTGGAACGGGGGGGCGATCGCGCAGGCGAACGTGAGCCGGGCCCCCGGGGCGACGTCGAGGGAGAAGCGGTAGCGGCTGGGCGGGCCCGCGGGCAGGGTGCGCCGGACCACGTCGTTGATCCGGAGCGCCCGGCCCACGCGGTCGAGGAGGGCGGGCCGCTCTTCCGTGGCCGCGGTGGCTTCCCGCAGGCGGTCGTCCGGCCGCAGCAGGTCCACGGGTGCGGGCCGGGTGCAGGCCACCGCACCGGAGATCGCCCCCGCCAGCACGATCCGCGTCACGCATGGGCGCACGAAGCCTCCCGGTCCGCGCGCTAGAATACCGCGGGCTCATGAGAAAGGCCCTCATCCTCCTGACCTTCGCCGGACTCGTGGCCCGCCTGCTCTTCGTCGCGCTCGAGCCGGCCACCACCCCTGTGGCCGACGAGACCATGTGGACGACCTGGGGAGCCCAGATCCTGCCCTCGCCGGAGGTGCGCTTCTCGCCGTTCGCGTTCCGGCTGATCTTCCACCCGCCGCTCTACCCCTACTTCATCGGCTCGCTGTACGCGCTCTTCGGGAGCCTGGCCGCGGTGAAGGTGGCGCAGGCGTTGGTCTCGGCGTTGCTCGTCCCTGCCCTCGGCCGCATCGGGGGGGGGCTCTTCGGAGAGCGGGCCGGCCTGGCGGCCGCGGGCATCGCCGCCTTCTACCCCGAGCTCGTCTGGTTCTCGGCCCACTTCTGGGTGGAGACGTTGTTCACGGTGCTGCTCTGGTGGGGTTTCGAGCGGCTTCTCGCCGCGGACCGCCAGGCCTCGGCCGTGCCCGCCGCGGCCGCGGGCCTCCTGTGGGGCCTCGCCATCCTGGCGCGGGAGACGGTGCTCTACTTCCTTCCCGTGGCCGCGCTCTGGCTCGCCTGGCGACGGCCGCGCGGCCTCGCGAGGGCGGCGACCTTTCTGGCCCTCGCCATGGGCGTCGTGGCCCCCTGGACCTATCGGAACTGGAGGGTCTACGACGCGTTCGTCCCCGTCTCCACCGCGGGCGCGCTCAACCTCTGGCAGGGGAACGCGACGATCTCGCGGGAGGAGGTATATGAGCAGTACTGGGCCGTGCGGGGGCGGATCGAGAAGTACCGCTTCGCGCGGCAGAAGGGCCTGGAAGCCATCGCGGCGCGCCAGCCCGCCTGGTTCTTCGAGAAGCTGCGGCAGGAGATGCCCAACTTCTGGGAGGCGGACAGCCAGGCCCTCGTCCACATCGTCCGCGGCGCCTATGGGCCGTACGACAAGACGGCCGCGGTGGCCGCGGCCGTCGTGGTGCTCGCGCCCTTCCTCGCCGTGCTCCTCCTCTTCACGATGGGGGTGGCCGCGCTTCCCGGGGACCGCGGGCCGCTCCTGCTCGTGGCCTTCCTGGCCTACTACGTGCTCCTCCACGTCGCCAGCCACGGCTACGCGCGCTACCGGCTGCCCGCCCTGCCCGTCCTTTTCCTGGTCGCGGCCTTCGCGTGGGCCTCCTGGCGGAGCGGCACCTACCCCTCGCTCACCCGGGCCCGCCGGGCGATGGGGGCGGCGGTGGCCCTGGTCCTCGCGCTCTCCGTGGCCCCGACGCTGCTCTCGTGGTTCACGGAGTCGTGGGACAAGCCCGCCGAGCCGGGCGAGGCCCGCGAAGAAGCCTCGTGAAGCCCACGCTGCGGCTCCCGCTGGCCCTGTTGCTGGGCCTCCTCGTGCGCGTCCCCTTCTGGGTGGAAGCGCTCCACACGCCGGTGGACGGTGACACCGCGATCGTCGGCCTCATGGCCCGCCATCCCTTCGAGGGGACGACCATGTGGGGCCAGCCCTACGGCTCACCCTTCGATGCCTGGGTGGTGACGCCGTTCGTGGCGGCGATGGGGCCGACGACCGGGGCCCTGCGCTTGCCGTATTTCCTCCTCGGGCTGGCCCTGATCCCCGTCGCGTACGGCCTGGGCCGGGCGCTGCACCCGGTCGCGGCCTTCCCGGCGGCGGTGCTCATGGCCTGCCCCCCGCCGTACTTCATGCTCCTCGCCGCTTTGCCTCCGCCGTTCTACGCGACCACGCTCGTGCTCTGCGGCCTCGTGCTCCTGCTCGCCCTGCAAGCCGGGGACGCTTTCGCGCGGGGGCAATCGCCCAGCGGCCGCCTGGCCCTGGGGGGCGTCCTCGCCGGCCTCGCCCTCTGGACGCACCTCATGTCGGCGAGCGCGGTGGTGGCGGCGGCCGCCTACCTGTTCCTGAAGGCCCGGGGCCGCCGCGGCCTCCTCGCCTTCGCTCTCGTCCCGCTGCTCCTCGCCAGCGCTCCCTGGTGGGTGGGCGCGTTCCTGGACCGCCAGGCCACGCGCATCGTCGAGTTCTCGGATCGGGAGGAGACGACCCTCGGGCACCTGGCCGAGATCCTGCCCAGGCTGCACGAAACCGTGGGCGGCGTGCTGGGGACCCACGTTCCGGTGGTGGCGGACGCGCCGGACTTCGTTCTCGACGCGCCCAGGGTCGCCCGCGTCGGCCTGGTGCTGCTCTACGGCGTCCTCCTCATCGTCGCCGTGCGCGCTTCCGAAGGCCGCGGGCCCGCGGGCCTGCTCCTCGCGGCGGCGGCCCTCGCCCTCGCCGCCTTCCCCTGGCCGCTGCGGGCGGGGCCGCACACCCTGCGGTTCCTCACTCCGATGGTCCTGCCGGTGCTGGTGCTCGCGGCTTGGGCGCCCCTCTCCAGCGGCCGACCGCGCCGGAGCTGGCTGGCCGTGCTCAGCCTGGCCGCCCTGCACCTCACGGGCTCCGCGCGGCTCCTCGAGGCCTGGCGCGGCCTCGACCGCGCGCGCCCGCCCTTCCTGCTGGCCGATCTCGCGCCGGTGCGGAGGCTGCTCGAGTCCCGCGGCCTTCACCACGCCTACGCATCGTATGGTCCCGCCTACCGGCTGACCTGGGAGAGCGGCGAGCGGATCGTGGCCTCGCAGCCCTGGAACGAGCGCTTCCGGCACTTCTCGTTGCCGTTCCTTGACGAGGTCCGCTTCGCCAAGGACGTGGCCTGGGTGCTCACTCCGGAGGTCCCCACCGACCTGCCCTCCCCGAAAGCCCTCGAGGACGCGCTCGGGCCCATGGGGGGGAGCTTCCGGCGGGCCGAGGCAGGGTCCGCGGTCGTCTACCACGACTTCGTGCCGTCGTTTGCCCCCACGGTCGAGCCGTGGCCCGGCGCGGGCGCCGCCGCCGACGGCGACCTGAGCACCCTGCTCACCCCTTCGCCGACCGAGCCGACCGTCTTCACGCTTCCCGTGCCACGGGCTCTCGACGGGGTCACCTTGGTGGCCCCTCTCGCGGGCCCGCGCCTCCTGCGCAGCATGGACGTCGAGGTCAGCGCGGACGGCGCGCACTTCGAGACGGTGGCCCGGCGCCGCCGCCGCGAGGAGCGGGCCGACCTGCGCTGGGTGAACGGCGTCCCCCAGGCCGTCCTCGACCACGACCTCATCGCGATCCCCCTCGGAGGACGGACCGTCTCCGCCCTGCGGATCACCCCTTACGCCTCGACGGACGCCTGGGCCCTCGGGGAGCTGCTGCTGCATCCCGCCGAGGAGCCGACGCGCCGGGCGCGTTGGGACGAGTGGATCTCGCCGCGCCTGGACTGGGACCGCCGCAGGGCCGCGCTCGTCGCTCAGCCACTACGGGACCGCGAGGACTGGTACTGGCGCCTGCTCCTGGTCGCGAGGCACTGAGGGAGAGGCAACTCCGACGCATTCCGACGTATCGGAGGGATAGGGTGGGGAATCGATGACCAGACGACCCCCTCTCTATGAAACAATCGTGTCATGCAGCACGCGGAGCCGCTCTTCGTCGGCCGGACCTTCGACGATTTCCTCTTCCGGCCCCAGCACAGCCCCCTGGCCTCCCGGCGCGACGTGGACCTCGCGATGCCCCTCGTGCCCGGCCTCGAGCTCGCCCTGCCCGTGGTGGGGGCGAACATGGACACGGTCGTGGGCCAGGAAATGGCCAAGACCCTGGCCCTGGAGGGGGGCCTCGGCTTCCTGCACCGAAACTCCTCGATCACGGAGCAAGCCGAGCGGGTCCGCTACGTGAAGACCCGCCACTCCTACGTGATCGAGCGCCCGGTGCTCCTCGAGCGAAGCGCGACCATGGCCCAGGCGCGCCAGACCATCCGCCGGCACAACGCGAGCGGCATCCTGATCGAGGAGGTGAAGGGGAGCGGTCTCCTGGCCGGGATCCTCTCGCACCGCGACATGCCGATCGGCGGCCACGGCGACGACCGGCCGGTGAGCGAGTTCATGACCCCGCGGGCGCGGCTGGTGACGCGGCCGCCCTCGGTCACGATCGAGGAGGCCGAGCAGGTGATGTTCGAGCACCGGGTGGAGAAGCTCCCCCTGGTGGACGAGAAGAGCCGGATCCGCGGCCTCATCACGATGCGGGACCTGAAGCTCTACAAGCAGAAGCCGCACTCCTCGAAGGACGAGCGGGGGCGGCTACGGGTGGGCGGCGCCATCGGGGCCACCGGCGACTACCTGGAGCGCGCCGAGGCCCTGCTCGCCGAGGAGGTGGACTGCCTCCTCCTCGACGTGGCCCACGCCGACTCCGACGTGGTGGAGCGGGCGATCCGGGAGTTCCGGCGCACGTTCAAGGACGTGCCGCTGGTGGTGGGCAACGTGGCCACCGCCCCGGGCGCGCGCTGGCTGGCCGACCTGGGCGCCGACGCCGTGAAGGTGGGAGTGGGCCCCGGCCGCGGCTGCCGCACGCGCCTCGAGACGGGGGCGGGGGTGCCCCAGCTCCAGGCGGTGCGGGAGGCCTGGCTCGGCACCGAGGGCAAGGTGCCGATCATCGCCGATGGGGGGATCCAGAACGACAAGGACATGTTCCTGGCCATCGCCTGCGGCGCCTCCACGGTCATGCTCGGCAGCATGCTCTCCGGGACGGACGAGGCCCCCGGCCTGGTGGTGGAGGACCCGGCCACGCGCCAGAAGGTGAAGCTCTACCGGGGCATGACCTCGCCGGAGGCGGTGACGGAGGGCGCCGACGACGGCGAGCAGGTGGCCGAGGCTCTGCGCACGCCGGCGGAAGGCCAGTCCGTCCGGGTGCCGTACGTGGGCAGCGTGGTGGCGATCCTGGCCCGCGTCCGGGGCCACCTGCAGTCGGCGGTGAGCTACGCCGGAGAGCGCGACCTCGTGAGCGCGCACCGCAAGATCTCGCGCGACCCCGGTCGCTTCCTCATCCCGCTTTCGGAAGCCGCCCGACGCGAGTCGTTCGTCCGGTAGGCAGGGGGGCCAGTTGTTTCGAGCCCTCGGCCAGATAGACCGCCGGCCGCGGGCGAAGCGCCCCCCAGGGTATGATGAACGTTCCCGTGGCGGAGAAGCCGGTCGACAACACGCCCCGGGGACGGCTGCGCGCCCTCTACGACTGGGTGACGGGAGCGACGCCGTCTCCGCATCCCTCTCTGAAGCCCGCGATCACGGCCCCTCGAGAGGGCGTGCCCGCTCGCATCGGGCGCTACGCGATCACCCGCAAGCTGGGGGAAGGGGGGATGGGCGTCGTGTACGCGGCGCGCGACGAGCGGCTGGCGCGCACCGTCGCCCTGAAGACGATGTCGTCGCTGGCCAGCGACGACACGGCGCGCAAGCGCTTCTGGCGCGAAGCCCGGGCCGCGGCCAGCGTGAACCATCCGAACGTCTGCCATATCTACGAGATCGGGGAGCAAGGCGGCGAGCTGTTCATCGCCATGGAGCTCCTGGAGGGCGAGGCGCTGGGCGAGCACCTCCGGCGGGGGCCCCTGAGCGTGTCCGAGACGGTGCCCATCGGCCTCGGAATCCTGGCCGCGCTACAGGCGTTGCACGCTCGCGGCATCGTCCACCGCGACCTCAAGCCGTCCAACGTGTTCGTCACCCCCCACGGCGTGAAGCTGCTCGACTTCGGTCTGGCCAGGCCGAGCGACCCGGAGCGGGTGCTTTCGCTCGGCTCGGCCACGGAGCTGACTCGCACCGGCATGATGGTGGGCACCCCGCGCTACATGGCCCCCGAGCAGGTGACGGGCGAGGCCCTCGACGCCCGCAGCGACCTGTTCGCGGCGGGCGCCATCCTGTTCGAGATGCTCGCGGGCCGCCCGGCCTTCGGCGGCCGAAACCTCGTCGAGATCCTGCACGCCACCCTCTACGAGCAGCCCCCCGCGCTGACCGGCTCCCCCGCCGTGGCGGCGGCGGACCGCGTGATCCGCCGGGCGCTCGCCAAGCGTCCCTCGGAACGGCCGGCATCGGCCGACGCGATGGCCGAGGAGCTGCGCGCGGTCCGCGGCGCGGAAGGCGACGACACCCCGGCCCTGGCCCGCGCGCTGACGCGCATCGTGGTGCTGCCGTTCCGCATCCTGCGCCCCGATCCGGAGACGGACTTCCTGGCCTTCAGCCTGCCCGACGCCATCGCCACGTCTCTTTCGCGCATCGGCTCGCTGATCGTGCGCTCCAGCGCCACCGCGGCCCGCTTTGCCGGGGAGGCGCCGGACCTCAAGGCCCTCGCGGCGGAGGCGGACGTGGACCGGGTCGTGACGGGAACCCTGCTGCGCTCCGGCGACCAGCTGCGGGCCGCGGCGCAGCTCGTCGAAGCCCCGGGCGGGACGCTGCTCACGTCCCACACGGTCCAGTCGTCGCTGGGCGACCTGTTCCGGCTGCAGGACGACATCGCCCGGCTCGTGGTGGAGGCGCTCGCCCTGCCCCTGGCCGGCCGCGAAGACTCGCCCACGCCTCAGGCACCGCGCAACCCCCGCGCCTATGAGCTCTACCTGCGGGCGAACGAGCTGGCCCGCACCTACGACCAGCTCCCGCGTGCGCGCGACCTTTACCAGAGCTCCCTGGACCTCGATCCGAGCTTCGCTCCCGCCTGGGCCCACCTGGGTCGCTGCCATCGGGTGATCGGCAAGTACATCGACGGTTCGGCGGATGGCGCCGCTCGCGCCGAGGAGGCCTTCCGCCGAGCCCTCGAGCTCAACCCGCGGCTTTCGGTGGCGCACAAGTTCTATGCTCAGCTCGAGGCGGACAACGGCCAGGCGGGAAAGGCCCTCGTGCGCCTGCTGGGCGAGGCCGGCCGTCATGGCAACGATCCCGACCTGTTCGCGGGGCTCGTCCACGCCTGCCGCTACTGCGGCCTCTTCGAGCAAGCCCTGGCCGCGCACGAAGAGGCGCGGCGCCTCGATCCGAACGTCCCCACCGGCCTCGAGCAGACGCTGCTGATGACGGGGGACCTCGAGCGGCTCCTGGCCGCCGAGCGGCTCCGGGTTCCCGGAGGGGGCGACCAGGGGATCCAGGCCATCGGCCTCGGGCTGGCGGGGCGTCGCGACGAGGCGCGCCGGGTGCTGGCCGACATGCGCCAGGGGTCGCACATTCCGGCCTTTCAGGCGTGGACCGAATACCTGATGGCCTGGCTCGATCGGCGCCCCGCGGACATGTCCGCCCGCATGGCCGGTCTCACCGGATTGAGGATCATGGACGACCCGGAGGCCATCTTCCAGGAGGGCTGGCTGCTCTGCGCCGCCGGCGAGCACGCGCTTGGGCTCGGCCAGCTGCGGCGCGCGGTCGCCAAGGGCTACTTCGTGGCCCCGACTCTCTCGGGCAGCCGGCACTTCGACCCGGTGCGGAGCGATCCCGCCTTCCGGGAGATCCTGGCGGAAGCCGAAGCGGGCCGCCAGCAAGCGCTGGCCGCGTTCCGCGAGGCCGGCGGAGAGCGGCTTCTCGGCCGGTGACGGACCAGGCGTGAAGAGCCTGGCCCAGTCGCGCGACAGGGCCGAGATCCTCCGGCGCTTGAGGACGGTGCGTCCGGAGAGTGTCCGTCGCTGGGGACGGATGTCGGCGCACCAGATGGTGTGTCATCTGGCCGACGCCCTGCGCATGGGCACGGGTCAGAAACCCGTGAGCCACGCCACCAGCCTGCTTCACCGGACGATCGTCAAGTGGATCGTTCTATACGTACCCCTGCGCTGGCCGGCCGGAATCCTCACGAGGCCAGAGATCGATCAGGAGCTGGGAGGCACGCGGCCTTGCGACTTCGCGGCCGACGTCGCGCAGCTCGAGGCGCTGTTGGAGCTGGTCACGGCGCAGACCAGGAGTTTCCACTGGCAGCCGCATCCGATCTTCGGCAGGATGTCCGACGCCGCCTGGCTCCGCTGGGGCTACCTCCACATGGACCACCACCTTCGCCAGTTCGGGGCCTAGGCGGGGAACTTCAGGGTACCCCGGACCGTCTTCCCTGGATGAGGCCACGCGGGTGGCCCCGTTCAGGACGCCCGCCCCGTGCAATTACTTCCAGGAAAGGTGCCGAACCTGTCGATCCGGCCCCCCCTCGTTCGACGTGAGAGTAGAGCCCAGGTGCGGCCGCTGGGCCGGAGGTGAAGTGATGCAGCTCGCAGTGGAGGAGCGGGGAGACGTCAAGATCGTCCGCGTCCAAGAGGCCAAGCTGACCTACCCGGTGCTGTCTTCGTTCTTCACCGAGGTCCGGCAGCAGGTGGAGGCGGGGACCCGCAAGCTGGTCATCGACCTGCAGGCGGTCAGCTACATCGACAGCGCGTCCATCGGCTGCCTGATGGAAATCCACCGGCTGGTCCAGGAGAAGGCGGGGGCGGTGAAGCTCTGCGGGCTCCAGCCACGGGTGGAGACCATGATCTCGATGGCCGGGGTGAACAAGGTCATCGACCTCTTCCGGGAGGAGGCGGACGCCGTGGCCGTCTTCGGGGCCCGGAAGGAGGCGTCCGAGAGCACCGAGGGAGCGCCGCCGCCCCTGGTCGTGAGGACGAGCGTTGCCATCGACGCGCCCCCTTCCACGGTCTGGGCCGTGCTGACGACCCTGCGCTCCATGGGAGAGTGGGACGATCTGCCCGATGAGTACAGCGGAGAGTCCTTGGCGCTCGGGAGTGAGCTCCGGTGGAAGCGGGTGGACGGGGGATACACGATGCTGACCGTCACCGGGTTCGAGCCCCGCAAGCGGTTGCGCCTCTCCCTCTATGGGTCGAGCTGGGAGCTGCCGCCCTCTTCCTATGACGTCGCCTACACGTACTCCCTGGCGGATCGAGACGGTCGCACGCTGCTCTCCATCGAGATCGGCGACTTTGCCAGGCTCCCCCACGGCCGAGACTTCTATGACGCATCCTTGGAGTTCGGCAGGACGGCTTCACGGCGAATCAAGGATCTGGCGGAGGGACGGGGGAAGGAGGGCGGCTCCTCCTAGCCGAGGGTCATCCCTTCTCAGGAGCCCGCCTTCGCCTTCAAGAAGGTGCCCTGCTCCAGGTCCTCGAACGCGTCCCGCAGCTGCTCCTGTGCTGCTACGGCTTCATTCCGCCTCGGCCAGCGCTTTGGCCGTCCGCAGCCTCTCGGCCACGCCGGTCTCGATCCCGCCGCGGATCTTTCCGAGAAGCACGCCCGACAGCATGCCGGTCGGAGGATCGATCCGGGCGCGGTGGAGATCCATGAGGTAGAAGCCCCTCTGGCCGGAGGGCCCGTCGACGAGGGCCACGAGGTCGAGACCCGCCTGGAAGTAGTGGCTGGCGTAGATCCTCTTCGAGCATACGACAGTCCGGCCCGGGTTCCGCGGGTCCTGCCAGAGCGTGACGTGGTAGACGGAGATCGTCGGCTTGGGGCCGAACTTGTCCTTCGTCCAATAGAAGAAGTCCTCGGTCCCTTCGAGACGTCCCTGCGGGTAGTCTTCAACGTAGCGGTGGAACTCGGGGATGTATTCGACGAGGAACGGCGAGGCCGCGAGCAGCTTCCGGAACCCGTCGGGCGCTTCCTGCGGCTTGTCCTTGTCGTTGTACGTGGCCAGCGCGCCGATGCCTCCCTTCCGGTAGGCGGCCACGTACTCCACCAGCATCCGCCTCACGAGCGCTGCCGCCTTTGACCTGGCTTCGGCCAGGGGCCCCGTAATCTCGGACTTGACGCGTTCCATGGCTGCGCTCGCGAGCTTGAGGCCGCAGTCGCCGGGCCGGCACCTCCGCGCGGCTTCCACGTCCGCCTCCTCCAGGGTCAAGCCCTCGAGGTCGCCCATGGCGGGCGGGTTCCCGAACCGCCCGGACTCGAGGACGGAGGGGGCGTGGAGCAGGAACTCGACCTCCCGGAGCCGCCGCAGCGACGCAGCCTTGTCCGCCTGCACGCGGACGGCGCCGAAAGCCGCGATCTCCGCCTTGTCGGGGGCGGGGAGCTGCTTGGTGACGACCCGGCCAGCGTCCACAGAGGTGATCTCGGCGTCCGCGAAGCTCACGACCTTGCGCAGGAACGCATGCGCGGGCGTCTCCGACGCACCCGCCTGCACCTCGAGCGCGGCGGCGAGCGCCATCACGAGCCCGGCCCCCCTCCACCTACGAAGACGCAAGGCGTTCCTCCCGCCGGCGCGGCTCGGAGGCCGCGAGGTTAGCACCCTTTGGCCAGGCCCTACACCGCGCGTCCGGTTGGCCGGGCCGGGTCAATGCCCGTGGACGAGGCCGGCGATCACCCCATAGGCCCGGGCGACCTTCTCGGCGTAGCGCGCGGGGCTGTATTCACGATCGATGAGCGCCCGGCCGCGAGCGGCCCGGGCCCGGGCGCCCGCCGGATCGCCGAGGGTTTGTCGTATCCCCGCCGCCAGGCCTTCGGGGGTGGGCTCCACCAGCAGGGCCAGGGAGTCGTCGAGGAGCTGGGTGTGGGTTGGGATGCGGGTGGCCACGAGCGGTTTGCCCGAGGCGAGGTAGGTGAAGACCTTGAAGGGCGTGTTCTGGCCGTGTCGCCGCGGCGAGGCCAGGACGTCGGTCAGGGCCAGGAAGGAGGGCAGCTCGGAGGGCGGGCGCTTCCCCGAGAAGATGCAGCGCGCCGCCGTGCCCAGGGCCGCGGACCGGGCCTTCAGCGCGTCGATCTCGGTGGGCTCGCCCCCCATGAAAAGGAAGCAGGCCTCCGGCACCTGACGAGCGGCGTCCACGAGCAGGTCGACCCCCTGGTAGGGCTCGAAGTTGCCCGAGTAGAGGACCACGGGGAGGGCGGGAAGCCCGAGCTCGCCCCGCAGGGCCGCGAGCGATCCCGGCGCCGGTGCGGCATCGCCCACGAGGGGCGGGTCCTCGACCTGGAAGACCCGGGCCTGCGGCGCACGCGCACGCACCGCGTCGGTCAGGCTCGTGCACACCGTCACCACGGCCGCCGAGCGACGCAGCGCGTGCTTCTCGAGCGCCTCGGCCAGCCACACGAGCGGGCCGCCCCGGGCGAAGCCCGAGTAGCGGAGCTGGTCGGGGATCGACGAATCGACGTCGGCGACGAGGGGCAAGCCCAGCAGCCGCGTGAACGGCGCCGCCAGGTGCGCCGCTTCCTCGACCGCGTGCACGACGTCGTAGCGGCCGGTGGCCATGCGCCAGACCGCCTCCGCCATGAAGGGCAGGTCGAGCAGCATCTTGGCGAGGGAGGGGCCGGCCTTCACGCGGCCGACGGGCAGCCGGAGGCTGCGCAGGTGCCGGACGCCCGGCATGGGAGCCGGCTCGCCCTGCGGGAACGTCAGGAGGTCCACCTGGTGGCCGAGGGTGGCGAGCGCCCGCACCATGTGGAGGACGGCCAACGGCGTCCCCCGCACCTCGAAGAAGGGCTGGGGCGCGAGGAACAGGATCTTCAATGAGATAGAAAGCGCTCCGCGTCGATGGCGGCCATGCAGCCGGTGCCGGCGGCGGTCACCGCCTGCCGATAGCGGTGATCCGCCACGTCGCCCGCGGCGAAGACGCCGGGGACGCTGGTCGCGGTCGTGCCCTCCCGGGTCAGCAGGTAGCCGTTCTCGTCCATCTCGAGCTGGCCCCGGAAGAGCGCGGTGTTCGGGGTGTGGCCGATGGCCATGAAGATCCCGCCCGCCGCCACCTCCTCGGCCTTGCCCGTCCTGACGTTCCTGACCAGGGCGCCCGTGACCCCCTTGCCGGCGCCGCCCCGGATCTTCTCGATCACGCTGTCGAGCATCCAGGCGATCTTCGGGTTGCCCCGGGCCTTCGTCTGCATGGCCTTCGAGGCGCGCAGGCTATCGCGCCGGTGGACCACCGTGGCCTTCGTCGCGAACTTGGTGAGGAAGGTCGCTTCCTCCATCGCGGTGTCGCCCCCGCCCACCACCAGCACGTCCTTCCCCTTGTAGAAGAAGCCGTCGCAGGTGGCGCAGGCCGACACCCCGCCGATCTTCGTGCGGAACTCGAGCTCCTCGGGCAGGCCCAGCCACTTGGCGCGGGCCCCGGTAGCCACGATCAGCGCCTCCGCCTTGACCACCCCCTCGGCCAGCTTCAGGACGAAGGGCCGCTCGTGAAGCTCCACCCCCGTGACCTCGCCGGTCCTGAACTCGGCCCCGAATCGCTCCACCTGCTTGCGCATCTTCTCCATCAGCTCGGGGCCCAGGATCCCCTGGGGGAAGCCGGGATAGTTGTCCACGTCGGTGGTGAGCATGAGCTGCCCGCCGGGAACGTCGGTGGGGTCGTCGCCCCCGCCGCCCTCCACCACGAGCGGGGCGAGCTCGGCCCGCGCGGCGTAGAGGGCCGCGGTCAGGCCCGCCGGCCCCGACCCGAGGATGACGACCTTGTAGTGGTTCCTCTTGGACATCCCTCGGTTGGACCTTTTTCCACTTCTCTTCGTTTACAAGCTCGCCGACCAGTATAACCGCGGCTGCCTTGACAGCCCGCGCCGGGGCGCGCTACGGTCATCGGTCCATGATGACGACCTCCCGCGTCGACCAGCTCCTGGCCACGTTGAACGCGACCGAGGTCGGGAGCCTGGAGAGCATCGCGGACAAGATGCGCCAGGTGCAGGACGACCTCGCCGCCCTCGACCAGGCGGAGCTGGCGGCGGCGGCGGACGCGGCGGTGGCAGCCCTCCGCCGCGGGGACGTGGCCGAGTTCAAGCGCGGGCGGGCCTTCCTTCAGAGCAAGATCGGGCACCTCCGGTAGGCGCGGCCGGCCCCGTCCGGCGTCCTTTCGGACCCCCGCCGCGTCCTACCGGTTTGGAGACCGTGCAGGCAGGAGCGTGATGGCCAAGAGCGAGATCGACGTCGCCAAGCTGAACGAGACCGTGCGGGAGGAGTCCCTGCAAGTGCAGGCCGCGGTCGACGAGGTCAAGAAAGTGATCGTCGGCCAGAAGGCCCTCATCGACCGGATGATGGTGGCCCTGCTCTGCCGGGGGCACCTCCTGGTGGAGGGCGTGCCCGGCCTGGCCAAGACCCTGGCCGTGAAGACCCTCGGGCAGGTGCTGGACCTGCACTTCGCTCGCATCCAGTTCACCCCCGACCTGCTCCCCGCCGACCTGATCGGGACCATGATCTACCAGCAGAAGACCGGGGAATTCGTGGCCCGCAAGGGTCCGGTCTTCACGAACCTGCTGCTCGCGGACGAGATCAACCGGGCCCCCGCCAAGGTCCAGTCTGCGCTGCTGGAGTCGATGCAGGAGCGGCAGGTCACCCTGGGCGACACCAGCCACCCCCTCCCCCAGCCCTTCCTCGTCTTCGCCACCCAGAACCCGATCGAGCAGGAGGGAACGTACCCGCTGCCCGAGGCTCAGGTGGACCGGTTCCTGCTGAAGGCCCGGGTCGACTACCCGAAGAAGGAAGAGGAGCGGCAGATCCTCGACCGGATGCTTTCGGGCGAGGCCCCGGCCGTCGGGCGGGTGCTGAAGGCCGACCAGGTCTTGCACCTCGAGAGGCGCGTGCGCGGGATCTACCTGGACGACCGGCTGCGCGACTACATGGTCGCGCTCGTCACCGCGACCCGACGCCCGAAGGAGGTCGGCCTGGTGGACCTGGCCCCCCTCATCGCCTTCGGGGCCTCGCCGCGGGCCACCCTCGCCTTCTCCGAGGCCTCGCGGGCGGTGGCCTTCCTGCGCGGCCGCGGCTACGTGGTCCCCGAGGACGTGAAGGAGATCGCCCGGGACGTGCTCCGCCACCGCATCCTCCTCACCTACGAGGCGGAGGCCGAGAACGTGACCACGGAGACGGTGGTGGAGCGGATCCTGGAACGCGTCGAGGTGCCGTAGGACCCGACCCATGCTCGACCGCGAGACGTTCGCGAAAATCCGGCGGATCCAGATCCGGACCCGGGTGATCCTGGAGTCCGGGATCGGCGGGGCCTACCACGCGGTCTTCAAGGGCCGGGGGATGGAGTTCGCAGAGGTGCGCGAGTACGAGGCGGGGGACGACGCCCGCACCATCGACTGGAACGTCACCGCCCGCATGGGCGCCCCCTTCGTGAAGAAGTTCGTGGAGGAGCGCGACCTCACACTGCTCCTGCTGGTCGACGTGTCCGGCTCCCAGGCCTTCGGCTCTCGCTTCCTCCTGAAGCGCGATTACGCCGCGGAGCTGGCCGCGGTGCTCGCCTTCTCGGCCGTGGCCAACCACGACCGGGTGGGAGCCGTGCTCTTCTCCGACCGGATCGAAGGCTACGTGGCGCCCGGGCGCGGGCGCGACCACGCGCTGCGGATCGTGCGCGACCTGCTGGCCCTCGCCCCCCGGGGCAAGGGGACCGACCTAGAGGGCGCGCTGCGCTTCGCCCAGCGGGTGATGAAGCGGCGCGGCATCGTGGCCGTGATCTCGGACTTCCAGGACCGGGCCTACGAGCGGGCCCTGGGCGTGCTGCGCCGGCGCCACGACGTGATCGCCCTGCACCTCCTCGACCCGCGGGAGAGTGAGTTCCCCGACGTCGGCCTCGTGGCCCTCGTCGACCCCGAGACGGGGGAACGGGTCGTGGTGGACGCGTCGCGGCCCGACGTGCGCCGCCGCCTGGCGGCTACGGCGCTCATGGAGACGCGCCCGGCCTTCAAGCGGACACGCGTCGACGCCCTCACGCTCTCTACCGCCGAGTCGTACGAGAAGCCGCTGTCCGCCTTCTTCAAGGCCCGGGAGCGGAGGCGATGAGGCGCTGGCTTCTCGTTGCCGGCCTGCTCGCGGGACCCGCTCTCGCGGCGGACGAGCCCCGGGCCGTGGCCACTGCCTCGAAGGCCGAGGTCACGGTGGGGGAGGCGTTCCCGGTCGAGGTGCAGGCCACGGGGCCGGAGGGGACGACCTTCGCGTTTCCGCCCGAGATCACCCAGGACACGTTCGAGCTGCGGACGGCCTCCGCCGCGAGCCCGCTCCCCCCCGCCTTCCACCGCTACCAGGCCACCGTGTTCGGCCTCGGCGACGCGCAGGTGCCGCCGATCCCGGTGCGTTACCGTTTGCCCGACGGCACCGAGGGTGAGGTCCAGACCGCGCCCGTCACGCTCAAGGTCGTGTCGCTGCTGCCGAAGGACAAGGAGCAGCAGAAGCTGGCGGACGTGCGGGGGCCGGTGGAGCTCACCATCGGCCGCGCGTTCTGGGCGGGGGCCGCCGCCCTGGCCCTGCTCGTCGCCGGTCTCGTGCTCTGGCTGCGGTCGCGCCGCAAGCGCGAGGGCGCTCCCGCCGCCCCACCGGTCGCGGCCCTCGCTCCCGACCAGGAGGCGCTCCGCGCCCTGGATGCGCTCGTGGCGTCGGGCCGCCTCGCCCGGGGCGAGTACCGGCCCTTCTACATCGAGCTGACCGTGATCGCGAAGCGCTACCTCGAGCGGCGGCTCGAGGCGCCGATCCTGGAGATGACGACCGCGGAGATGCTGGCCCACCTCCGCGCGAGCCCGCAAGCGGTCGACCTGGTTTCGCCCCTGCGCGACCTGGCCGGGGCCGCGGACCAGATCAAGTTCGCGCGGGGGACCGGGCGGGAGGCCGAGGCCGAGCGGCACCTGGCCGCTCTGCGCGGTCTCGTGCGTATCCTGGAGGCGCGTCTCCAGCCCGCGACCCCGGAAGGGGGAAAGGCGGCATGAGGGCGCGGAGCTGGACGTGCAGGCGCGTTCCTCCCCCCTATGTGGGGAGGGTGGGGGGTCGATGACGGACTGGGCGGGCTTCCGTTTCCAGGACCCGGTCTGGCTCTGGGCGGCCCTGCTGGGGCCGCTGGTGCTGGTCGCCGTCTTCCTGCGCGAGCGCCAGGGCCGGGCGGTGGTGTTCCCGGGCGCGGCTCGCCTCAAGGGGCAGCCGGCCGGCCTGCGGGTGCCCCTGCGCCACGCGCCCCCCGCCGTCGCCGCTCTCGGCCTCATCGCCGGATCGCTTGCCCTCGCCCGCCCCCAGCACGGCACATTGAAGGAAGACGCGACGACGCGCGGAGTCGACATCGTGGTCGCCCTCGACGTCTCGGGGTCCATGGCGGCCGAGGACTTCCAGCCCAAGAACCGCCTGGCGGTGGCCAAGGAGGTGGTGGCCGAGTTCGTGAAGCGCCGGCCCCACGACCGCATCGGCCTCGTGGCCTTCGCGGGGAAGAGCCTCACCAAGTCCCCCCCCACCACGGACGGCGCGGTGCTGCTCCGCCAGCTCGAGGACGTGCGGCTGGAGATGCTCCCGGACGGCACCGCGATCGGCTCCGGCCTCGCCACCTCCCTCACCCGCCTGCGGCGCTCGCAGGCCCGGAGCAAGGTGATCGTCCTCGTGACCGACGGGGCCAACAACGCGGGGGAGATCGACCCCGCCACCGCCACCGACCTCGCGCGGGCCATGGAGGTGCGCGTCTACACGATCGGGGTGGGGCGGGGCGGCCAGGTGCCGATGCCGGTGCGGGTACAGGACCCGTTCAGCGGGAAGGTCGTCCAGCGGACGGTGATGACCGAGGTGCAGATCGACGAGGACCTCCTGAAGAGGATCGCCGACCGGACGGGGGGCGAGTTCTTCCGGGCCACCGACTCCGCCTCTCTCCGCCACATCTTCGACCGCATCGACCAGCTCGAGAAGTCGGAGATCAAGCTCTCCGCCTACCGCCGCTACCGTGAGCTGTTCTTCCCGGTGCTGGCGGCGGCGGCGGGCCTCTTCGCCATGGCGGGCGCGCTGTGGTCGGCGGGCCTCCGGGTGGCTCCCGCGTGATCTTCGAAGCGCCCGCGTGGCTCCTCGGCCTGCTTGCCCTGCCGGCGATCGCCGGCCTCGAGGCCTGGCTCACGCGCCACGACCGCGACCGCACCGCGCTTTTGGTGGCCCGCCCGCTGTGGGTGCGCGTGGTGCGCCGGCCGGGTGAGGGGTGGCGCTTCGCGCGGCTCGGGCTGCTCCTCCTGGGTGCGACCGGGATCGTCCTGGCCCTCGCCCGCCCGCAGTGGGGGATCGTACGGGAGAAGGTCGAGCGGGAGGGCGTGGACGTGGTGCTCGTCCTCGACAGCTCGGGCTCCATGGCCACCGAGGACGTCTCCCCCAATCGCTTCTTCCTGGCGAAGCAGGCCCTGTCCGCGCTCATCGCGCGGCTCGAGGGGGACCGCTTCGGCCTCGTGGCCTTCGAGGGGGAGGCCTACCCGCTCGTCCCCCTGACCCTGGACGCCGACGCCCTGGGCTTGTTTCTCGAGACCATGGAGCCGGGGATCGTGCCCGCGCCGGGCACGTCCGTGGGAGGGGGGCTCGCCAAGGGCCTCGACCTTTTCGTGGACAAGGACCGGCGCAACAAGGTCATGGTGCTCGTCTCCGACGGCGAGGACCTCGAGGGCGACATCGAGGAAGCGGTGGGGAATGCCAAGGCGGCGGGGGTGGTCGTGCACACGGTCGGGGTGGGAACCGAGGCCGGGCAGCCCGTCCCCGACTTCGACCGCGAGGGGCGGCGGGTCGGCTTCAAGCGCGACGGGTCGGGCACCGTGGTCGTCTCGCGCTTGAACCCGGCGACCCTCGAGGCCATCGCCCGGGGCACCGGGGGAAAGGCCTTCCGCATCACCCCCACCGACACCAGCCTGTCGGCGCTCGCCGCGGCGATCGAGGGGATGGAGCAGAAGACGCTGGCCCGCGAGTACTCGTACCGTCGCAAGGAGCGCTTCCAGGTGCCGCTCGGGGTGGGCCTCGGCTCGATCGCGCTCGGGCTGTTGCTGCCGCTGCCGGCACGAAAGACGGTCAATCATTCATCGACCCCCCACCCTAACCCTCCCCACGTAGGGGGAGGGGAACGCAGATCCTCGTTCGGCTCCGCTACTGTCACCCTGATCCTGGTCGGGCTCGCGGGTCCGGCTCGTGGCCAGACCCCGGCGCCGACTCCGGCTCCCGCCGCAGGCCGGGGCGCGCGCATGGTGGACGAGCTGCTGCTGAGGCCGCGTCGGCTCACCGCGGAGGGCCGGAAGCAGTACGCGGACGGCAACCACCCGCAGGCCCTCTCGGCCTTCGAACAGGCGGCGCGCACGCGTCCCCAGGACGCGCGGGGCCGCTTCAACCTGGCGGACGGCCTGTACAAGAACGGGAAGTTTGAGGAAGCGGCCACTCTCTTCCGTTCCTTCGGCGAAGACCCGGGCTCCCCCCTCGCCGCCCCGTCCCGCTTCAACCTTGGCAACGCGCTCTTCCAGAAGCAGGACTACCGGGGGGCCGTCCAGGCCTACCGCGACGCCCTGCGTCTCTCCCCGGAAGACCTGGACGCGCGCCGGAACCTGGAGCTGGCTCTTCGGGCCCTCAAGGAGCAGGAGGAGCAGAAGAAACGGCAGCAGGAACAGAAGGACCAGGGCAAGAAGCCGCCGAAGCCCGAAGACCAGAAGTCGGGCGATCAGCAGAAGAAGGACCAGACGAGTCGGCCCGAGCCCCCCAAGAGCCCCGAGCAACGGCAAGACGAGCGCTTCCGGCAGGAGACCGGCATGCCGAAGGAGCGGGCGATGCAGCTCCTCGACGCCTTGCAGCAGAATGAGAAGGCGGAGCAGAAGAAGCTGCTGCAGGCGAAGCGGGCCGAGAAGAAGGGAACGAAGGACTGGTGAAGCGGAAGGCGGGGATCATCGCGCTCCTGGTGCTCGGCCGGGGGCTGCCCGGGCATGCCGCCGAGGGCGCCCTTCGCTCCGAGGTGGACGCCCGCAAGATCGGTCTTGAGGACCAGGTCCAGCTCACGATCACGGTCGAGGGGGCGGGGAGCCTGCCCGACGACGTCTCGCCGCCTGCGTTCACGAACCTGAAGCTCGTGGGCGGACCCGCGGTCTCGACCCAGATGTCGTTCGTGAACGGCCGGGTGTCGCAGTCGCGGAGCTGGACCTACGTCCTGCAGCCGCTCCTGGCGGGCCGCGCCGAGATCGGGCCGGTCAGGACGAGGTTCGGCGCGGTGGAGGAGATGGCACCCGCGATCCCGATCGAGGTGGTGGCGGGCAGCGTCAAGCCCCGCGCGCCCGCCCGGCGGCCGACCGACCCGTTCGAGGAGGACCCCTTCGAATCGTTCTTCGGCCGCAGCCGGGCCCGGGCCGCCGAGCCCCGCCTGCTCGTGGAGGCGAGCCCCAGCCGCCAGAGCCTCTACGTGGGCGAGCCCCTCCGCCTGACCTACTACCTCTACACGCAAGCCTCGGTCTCGGACCTGCAGTTCACGGAGGCGCCGCGGTACGCCGGCTTCTGGGTGGAGGACCTGGAGCGGCCCGAGCGCCCCGCCGGAGACGCGGCCACGGTGGAGGGCGTCTCCTACCGCCGCTTCCCGATCCTCGTGAAGCTGCTCTTTCCCACCCGGGCCGGGCGCCTGACCATCCCCGCCGCCACCCTGAAGATCGCGATCCCGCGCCAGGGCTTCTTCGACAACGGGGCGGTGGTGCAGCGCTCCACCCGGCCGATCACCATCGAGGCCAAGCCGATCCCCGACGAGCCCGGCTTCAGCGGGGCGGTGGGGCGCTTCAAGGCCTCGGTGGCGGTGGACCACCCCGCGCTCGCCCTGGGCGAGGCCGCCACCCTGCGCTTCAAGGTCGAAGGCAGCGGCAACCTGAAGTGGATCGACCGGGCACCGGAGGTGAGGGTTTCCGGGGCCAAGGTCTTCCCGCCCCAGACGAAGAGCGACCTCAAGACCGAGCCCTCGGGCATCACGGGCTCGCGCACGTGGGAATTCGTGGTCGTGCCCCAGACCACGGGGACGATCGAGATCCCCTCCCTCGCCTTCTCCTACTTCGATCCGTCGGCGGAGCGCCTTTCGCGAACCGAGACGGCTCCCCTCCCCCTCCGGGTCGAGGGAGGCGCTTCGGCCGCCGGCGTGGCGGCTCCCCTGGCGGCTCCCGCGGCCGCGCGGCCCGGGGGCCCCCTTCCCCTCCGCGCCGACCTCGATGCCCACGCGTCCGGACCCTCCCCGCTTCCCGGGCGGACGATCGCACTTCTCGCGGGGGCGGTCCTGCTGCTCCACGGCGGGATGTGGAGCTCCACGCGTCTGGCGGGATGGCGCCGCAAGTCCGCGGGCCGGACCGCGGCTCCCCGCAGCGTGCGCGTCGCTCTACGCGAGCTGGAGCGCGTGGGCCGCGATGGGATGAGCAAGGAGGCGGCGGCGGGCCTGATCGAGAAGACGCTCCACGAACTGTTCGGGTCCACGGACGGTGACGACAGCGAGCGGGCGCGCTCGGTGCGCCGGCTGCTCGAGGAGGTCCAGCTCCTGCGCTACGCCCCCCAGCTGGGCGACTATTCGGAGAAGCTCCACGAGCTGGCCGGGAAGGCGAGAGAGGTGGTGCGGAGGTGGGCGTGAGGTCCGGCCCCGCCTGGGCGCTCCTCCTCGGGTTGGCCGGGCTCGGGCCGCCGGCCCTCGCGGCCGGCTCTCCGGCGGATCGCTTCCGCGAGGCCAACGAGCTCGTGCGGGGCGGCGACTATCCGAGGGGCGTCGCCCTCTACGAGGAGCTGGCCGCTTCGGGGGCGGAGAGCGCGTCCCTCTACTGGAACTGGGCCCAGGCCGCGGCCGCGCGCGGCGACCAGGGCGAGGCCCTGTGGGCATTGCTGCGCGCCCGCGAGCTCGACCCGTCGGACCGGGCGGTGCTCCGCGAGCTCGAGCGGCTCCGGGAAGGGGCGAACCTCGATCGGGCCGAGATAGCCCCCGACCCCCTGGCCGGCCTCGCCCGCTCCGCCCGCCGCTTCCGGCTCGACCTCGGCGCGCTCCTCCTGCTCGTGGTCTCGCTGGGCGCCCACCTCGGCCTCCGGCTCTGGCCTTCCGCCCGCGGGCTCGGGCCCACCGCCGGGACCGCGCTCCTCCTCGGCCTGCTGGCCGCGGCCGTCCCCGTGGCGGGCTCGTTCGCCCGCCCCACCGGAGCCGTGGTCCGCCGCGGAGCGCCGCTCCTCGACTCCGCGTCCCCCACCGCGGAGGCCCTGGGCACGCTGCGCGAGGGCGAGGTGGTCCCCATCCTCGAGACGAGCGGCGACTACCTGCGGGTGGAGGACTCGTCGGGCGCCCGGGGCTGGACGCTTGCCCGCGACGTGCGTCGGCTTACTGGACCGTACCGCTGAACGGGTGGGTCACGTGGACGGGAGCCGGGGAGGCGTGGTGGTGGAACATCCGCCACCCCTCGGGGGTGCGGCGGAAGAGGTTGGTGGCCTGGGCCACCGCGAGCCCCACGTCGCCCTCGCTCTCGGCCGTGATGTTCTCTGCGCAGGTGACCACGGCCATCTCCCCGAGGACCTCGACCCGCACCCCGGTGGGGGTCACGCGCAGCCAACGCGTGTTCGCGAAGATCTGCTCCCAGGACTTGCGCACGGAATCCCAGCCGGAGAGGGCGTCTCCTCCGGGGTGCACGCAGTGCGCCTCGCGTCCATGCAGCCAGAGACGATCCATGGCTGCGAGGTCGAGGCTTTCGAGGGCCCGATAGAAGACGTCGTTGGCCTGACGAACGGCCTCGCGGGGATCGTGCAGGATCGCGGTCGAGGGGTCCATGGCCGCCATTCTATCCGATGCCTCCGTGAAGAGCGCGCCTCCGCGCGGGCCCGGGTTTACAATTCCCGTCATGGCGACCATGACCGAAACCGCCGCCTCCGTGGCCGGGGCCGCACATCACTCCTGGGTGGGCAATAAGGAAATCGAGGGTCGCGGGGGGACCCGTCCCGCCGTGAGCCCGTCCACCGGAGAGGCCTTCGCCCGCGTCAGCCTGCTCGACGCTGCGCAAGTCGGCGAGGCGCTGGAGGGGGCCCGGAACGCGTTCCCCTCCTGGTCTGCCGTTTCCTTCCGCGAGCGTGGCCGCTTCCTGCTGAAGCTGCGCGAGGCGGTGCTCGCGGAAGCGGACCCGCTGGCCGCCCTCATCGCCCGGGAGCAGGGCAAGCCGCAGGCGGAGGCCCACGCGGTCGAGATCTTCCCGTCGCTGGAGGCGCTCAAGCACCTCGCCCTCCACGCCGAGGACGTGCTGCGGGAGGACGTGGTGGAGAGCCAGGTCCTGCTCTTCGCCCACAAGCACGCCCGGCTGGTGTACGCGCCGATCGGGGTGGTGCTCGTCATCACCCCCTGGAACTATCCGTTCGCGATCCCCCTCACCGGCCTCGCGGCCGCGCTTGTCGCCGGCAACACCGTGGTCCTCAAGCCCGCCCCCTCCACCACCCTCGTCGGCCTGAGGCTCGGCGCCCTGTGCCGCCAAGCGGGGTTCCCCGATGGAGTGGTCAACGTGGTGGCCACGGACGACCGCCTGGCCCAGAGCCTGGTCGAGGACCCGCGGGTCGGCAAGATCGTGTTCACGGGCAGCGTCGCCACCGGCAAGAAGGTCATGGCCTCGGCGGCGACGAACCTGACTCCGGTCGTGCTCGAGCTGGGCGGCAAGGACCCGGCCATCGTCTGTCGGGACGCCGACCTGGACCGGGCCGCCCGGGGGATCGTCTGGGGCGCGTTCCTGAACGCGGGGCAGACCTGCGCCTCGGTGGAGCGCGTCTACGTCGAGAGGACGGTGGCCGAGCCCTTCATCGGGAAGGTCGTAGAGGAGACGCGGAAGATCCGCCTGGGCGATCCCGCCCGGGACGAGGTCGACATGGGGCCGATGGCCCTCGAGCGGCAGCGCACGATCGTCGAGGAGCACGTGGCGGACGCCCGCGCCCACGGGGCCCGCGTCCTCATTGGCGGCGAGAAGCCGGGGGGACCCGGCTACTATTACCCGCCGACGGTGCTCACGGACGTCGACCACTCGATGCGCATCATGCGCGAGGAGACTTTCGGTCCGGTGCTGCCCATCATGGCGGTGGACTCTCTCGAGGAGGCGGTCCGCCTGGCCAACGACAGCGAGTACGGGCTCACCGCCAGCGGCTGGACCCGGAGCGCCGAGACCGCGCGGCGCTTGCAGGAAGGGCTGGTGGCGGGGGTGGTCACGATCAACGACTGCGTCTCGAGCTACGGCGAGCCCACCGCCCCCTGGGGCGGGGTCAAGCGGAGCGGGATCGGCCGCACCCACGGGGGGCTCGGCCTGCGCGAGATGGTCCAGGCCCGGTACGTCACCCGGGACCGGAGCTCGGGACCCGCCCTCTGGTGGTACCCGTACGGCGAGGACTACCGCCGCCTCATGCAGACCGCGAACCGCGCGCTGCACGCGTCGTCACCCTTCGCGCGGATCTCCGCCCAACTCGGCTTCGCGCGCTTCGCCCGCTTCTGGCGCCGGGTGAGCCCCTGGAGCCTGCTCCAGAACCTCGACAAGCTGTTCTAGGCCTCCATGCCGGTAGCCGGCTCCCTGCTCTCGCCCGCCAAGCGCCCCAAGTGGCGCTTCATCACCATGGGGGTCGGCCTCATCGTGGTCGCGGTGGCCCTCACCGTGGCCTGGCAGATCCTGGCCGCCCCCGACCAGCAGGTCCGTCGCGAGCTGGCGGGGCTCCGCTGGGTCGCCTACTTCTTCGGCAGCCTGCTCTTCCTGCTCCTCATCGGCGGGCTGGTCTTGATCGTGATCCTGCTCCTCCGCGAGGTGCGGCTCAACGAGCGGCAGTCCAACTTCGTGAGCGCGGTCACCCACGAGCTGAAGACGCCGGTGGCCTCCCTCAAGCTCTACCTGGACACCCTGCAGCTCCGCGACCTGGAGGAGAGCCGCCGCGAGGACTTCTACAAGACGATGCGCCAGGACCTGGACCGCCTCCACGCCACGATCAACAGCGTCCTCAACGCCGCCATGTACACGGACCGGCCGGTGGTGGACCCCCAGCCCCTCGACCTCGCGCGGCTGGCCCGGCGCTGCATCGACCTCACCCTCACCCGCTTCCAGCTCCCGCGCCAGGCATTTACCTACCAGGGAGTGGAGAGCCTGATGGTCAAGGGCGACGCGGCCGCCCTGGAGACCGCGGTCCTGAACCTCCTCGACAACGCCGTGAAGTACTCGAAGGACCGGGTGGAGGTGGAGGTGGACGTGTGGGGCAACGGGGACGGCCAGGCCCACCTGCGCGTGCGCGACCACGGCATCGGCATGAGCCGGAGCCACCTGCCCTTCATCTTCAACCGCTTCTTCCGGATCGGGTCCGAGGTGCGGCGCAGCCGGACGGGGACCGGCCTGGGGCTGTTCATCGTCCGCTCGGTGGTGAAGGGCCACCGGGGGACGATCGCCGCCGAAAGCCCCGGCCCCGACCGCGGGTCGACCTTCACCGTGACCCTCCCCGGACTCACCGAGGACGAGGCCGAGCGTGCCTAGGATCCTGGTCGTGGAGGACGAGGACCACCTCGCCACCGGCATCAAGTTCAACCTCGAGCTGGAGGGCTACGACGTGGAGGTGGTCGGGGACGGGGGCGAGGCCCTGGCCCGGCTCGCCCCTCCGCCCCCCGCCGACGCGGGCAACGGCTGGGACCTCGTGCTCCTCGACGTGATGCTGCCCGGCCTGGACGGCTTCCAGGTCGTGGATCGCATGCGCGCGGCCGGGAACTTCACCCCCGTGCTCATGCTCACCGCCAAGAGCCTCCCCGAAGACGTGGTGCAGGGCCTGGAGGCGGGGGCCGACGACTATCTGGCCAAGCCCTTCGACCTGCCCGTCCTGCTCGCCCGGGTCAAGGGCCTGCTCCGCCGGCGCGACTGGGCGCGGGGGGGTGGCGAAGGGCTGGAGACGGCCCGGGTGGGCCCGGCGGAGATCGACTTCCGGACCTTCGAGGTGAAGACCGGGGGAGAGACCGTGCGCCTCACCCTGCTGGAGGCCATGCTGCTCAAGCTGCTCGTGCAGAACGCGGGGCGGATCGTCTCCAAGGCCGAGATCCTCGAGAAGGTCTGGAACGTGAGCCCCGACACCGAGACGCGGGCGGTGGACAACTTCATCGTCCGCCTGCGGCGCGTGCTGGAGCCGAATCCCCGCTTCCCGAAGTACCTGCACACGGTGCGCGGCGCCGGCTACCGGCTGGTCCTCGAGGGCTGAGAGGACCGGGCGCCCGGCGTGCTATCCTCCGGCGTTTTGCACCGAGGTCTGTCACCCATGGGCCGGGCTCGCGTCCTCTCGTGGATCGCCCGCCCCCTCGTCCTCCTGCTCCTGGGGGCTTCTCTGGGCGCCGAGCCCCTGACGATCCGCTCCGCGCCCGTCCCCTTCAATCCCCAGGACCCCACGCAGCGCACGGTCGGACGGCTGCGCTACCTGGGCGGGCTCCACCTCACCTCGGACCACCTGCGCTTCGGCGGCTGGTCGTCGCTCCGACTCGGCCCCGACGGAACGCGCGTTACCGCGATCTCCGACGAGGGGATGTGGCTGACCGCGCGGATCGACCTCGACAAGGCCGGCTTCCTGGCCGGCCTGGAAGGGGCGGAGATCGGCCCCCTGCTCGACCTGGGAGGGAAGCCCCTCGAGGGGAAGGACAGCCGAGATGCGGAGTCGTGCGCGGTCCTGCCCGACGGCTCGTTCGTCGTGGGCTTCGAGCGTGAGCACCGGCTCTGGCGCTACCCGGCCCACGACGGAAAGCCCGACGGCACTCCGAGTCCGGTCCCGAGCCCGCCCGGGCTCGCGGGAGCGCCCTTCAACGGCGGGATCGAGTCGCTGGTCGCCCTCCCCAAGGGCCAGCTCTTCGCCCTCACCGAGTACTGGATCCAGAACGGCCTCATCACCGGCTGGACCTCTGGCCCCGACGACTGGCAGCCCCTCGGCTACCGGTTCGAGCGGGCGCTCCGCCCCTCGGACGCCTGCCTGATGCCCTCGGGGGATCTCGTGGTCCTCGAGCGCGCCTACAACCCCGACCGGGGGATCGTGAGCGCGCGCCTGCGCCAGATCTCGAAGGACGCGCTCAAGCCCGGGGCGGCCCTGGGCGGCCGGCTGATCGCCGACATCGCCGCCCCTTTGACCATGGACAACTTCGAAGGGATCGACTGCCGCAAGGGCCGGCACGGGACGCCGGTCTTCTACGTGATCTCCGACGACAACTTCAACCCGGAGCAGCGCACGCTGCTCCTGATGTTCGAGCTGAGCTCCAATTGAGCTGGGGGGTGCTGCGTCGCACCCCCAAGGTATCCGAATCGCCCCTGGTCCCACGCCAATTTTGGCCGACGGCCGCAGCTTCGCGCGATTCGGATACCTTGCCCCAGACCCCCCGCTCGCTTCCAGGGTATCGAAACGCGGTTGCTAATCACCGGCATCCGGTCACTAGGCGTTTCGATACCCTGTCGCCGGAGTGAATCCGGCTCCGCTCGCCGCTCGTTGCCGTTGGCCGGGCGCTTCATCAACCCGCGTCGGGAGGGTTTCCCCCCGCCTGCTTCCAGGCGACGATCCGGGACTGGAGATCGGTGGCGGTGACGCCCTGGAAGCTCGTGAAGGTGATGCCGACCGTGTAGACCGCCCGCTCGGGGTCGTGCCGGCAGTAGGCCACCCGGCCCTGGATCTGGGCCGAGGGAGGGAGGTCGCCCAGCCGCGAGACCATCACCAGCGACTCCGACTCCAGGGGGATGTCACGGTGGGTCTCGAAGGCCAGCCCACCCTCCGACACGTTGGCGGTTTCGAGCTCGACCATCTTCTGGAAGATCTCGCCCCCGATCACCACGTAGAGGGGGACCCGGAGGGCGATGCGCTCGTGCCTTCTTCTGTCCGCGGACATCCTAGCCCCCGCTCACCGGAGGGATGAAGACCAGCTCGTCTCCCTCGGCCAGAGCCTGGGCGAACGGCGCGTACCGGCGGTTGACCGAGGCGAGGAGGCTCGCCCGCCGGGACGCGAGCGACGGGTAGGACTCGGCGAGGCGGAGCCAGGCGTCCTCCGCGGTGGCCGTCTCCGGCAACTCGAGGTCGAGCTCGGGCCGCCCGGCGGCTTCCCGGAGCGAGGCGAAGAGCCGCACCCGTACCCGCATTCGCGATAGATCAGACACGAAAGCGCGTGGGGGGTCAAATGGCCGCCCGCCCGGAAATCGGCGTAAACTCGGGATGGGGAACCGGGGCGGGTCTGCCCCGGGGACGGAGGCCACTTTGCCGCGGGACCGCTTCGGACGCGAGATCAACTACCTGCGCATCTCGGTCATCGACCACTGCAACCTCCGCTGCGTCTACTGCATGCCGCTGCGGGGACTCGCCTTCATCCCCTCCCCGGAGCTGCTCACCGCGGCGGAGATCGAGACCGTGGCGCGAGCGGCGGTGAGCCTGGGTTTCCGCAAGTTCCGCCTCACGGGGGGCGAGCCCACGCTCCGGCCGGACATCGTCGACGTGACCCGGCGGATCGCCGCGGTTCCGGGGGTCTCCGACCTGGCGATGACCACGAACGCGATCCTCCTCCCGAAGCTCGCGCGCCCGCTGGCGGAGGCCGGGCTCAACCGCCTCAACATCCACGTGGACACCTTGCACCCGGAGCGGCTCAAGAAGCTCATGCGCTTCGGGTCGCTGGAGGAGATCGAGGCCGGGATCGCGGCCGCCGAGCTCGCGGGGCTCGTTCCCATCAAGATAAACTCGGTGATCACACGCGACTACAACGACATGGACGTGGTGGACCTGGCGCGGAGAGCCAAAGAGCGGGGCTGGCACGTGCGGTTCATCGAGCTGATGCCCCTCGGGGGCGGGGAGGCCGCCCACATAGCGCTCTCCCAGTACGTTCCCACCCAGGAGACGCGGGCGCGGATCGAGGCGGAGCTGGGGCGGTTGGTGCCGATCCCGGGCACGAACCCGTCCGACGAGGCCAAGAACTTCCGCTTCGAGGATGGAGAGGGAGTGGTGGGCTTCATCAGCCCCGTGAGCGAGCCCTACTGCGGCACCTGCAACCGGATGCGTCTCACCGCCGATGGCAAGCTCCACCTCTGCCTGCTCAACGACGACGAGCTGGACGTGAAGGCCGCCTTGCGGGGCGGGGCGGGGGCGACCGAGGTGGCGTCGGTGCTTCAACGCGCGATCGGCCTCAAGCCGACGGGGCATCGCCTGGACGAAGGGATCTCGACCGAGGACCGGTCGATGTTTCAGCTCGGGGGCTGAAGGGCCCCAGGAGCGGCTGGAGGAAAACCATGGCGGCCGTGACCACGATCACGGAGACCTACCCGGCGACCTGCTGGAACTGCCTGGGTGAGTTCGACGCGGTGGCCGCGGCGTGGTGCTCCCACGATCCCCGGCTGCCCAGCAAGCTCTGCCCGTCCTGCCAGCGCTGCTTCTGCCAGGCGAGCGACAAGTACAAGCAGGAATTCTGGAGGCGCGCCCCCGCCCCCCTGCTGGAGGAGCTCGAGATCCTGAGCCGGAACCGGGACCGGCTGGGCGAGATCCTCATCCAGATGGGCAAGCTCACCGCCTCCCAGCTCCTGACCGCGCTCATCCTCCAGAGCAACCGCCTGGGGGAGCCCACCCTCGCCCAGATCCTCCGCGAGGAGGGGATGGTCCCCGACGAGGACATCGAGGCCGCGATCAAGACCCGCGGTGGCACCCCGCTCACGGACACCCGGGGGGCCAAGTACTCGCCCCAGGTGGTCTGCGACGGCAACGACCCCCAGGCCATCATCCAGTACCTGCTCTCCCTCGCGGTCCGCCGCGACGCCTCGGAGCTGCACATCGAGCCCCGGGAGGACGGGATCGCGGTCAAGTACCGGATCGACGGGGTGAGCTTCCGCCTCGACCCCATCCCCAAGAAGTTCGAGGCGGACCTCGTGCGCAAGGCCTTCGAGATCTTCCGCCTCGATCCGAGCCGGCCGAACCGGCCGCAACGCGGCCGGACCAGCGAGCGCCTGGCCGACGGCGACTATGACCTCATCGCCCAGACCCTGCCCACCGCCCATGGCACGAGCGTCTCCATCAAGCTGGTCGACCGGAGCAACTTTATCAAGGACTTCACGACCCTGGGCCTCACCCTCGACGACCGGCTGCGCCTCGTGGGGGCCCTGCGCCAAAGCTCCGGCCTCGTGCTCGTCACCGCCCCCCTGTTCGAAGGGGGCAACAGCACCGCCTTCTCGATCATGGACTTCATGGTCCGGGCCCAGCGGGAGGTGGTGTCCCTCGAGTCGCCCGTGCTCTGGGTGGTGGAAGGGGCCCGCCAGGTGGAGGTGGACGAAGCGGAGACGCCCATGCACGAGGCGCTGCGCTCGGTGATCTCGGTGCGGCCCGACGTAGTGGTGCTCTTCAAGGTCCCCGACCCCCAGACCGCCCTCCTCGCGGCCCAGCTCGCGAGCAGCCTGGTCGTGGTGTGCGTGGTCCCCGCGCAGAGCACCACCCAGGCGATCGCGACTTTCCTCGACCTGGGGGTCCCCCGGCACCTCCTGGCGGGCGCCCTCTCCGCGGTCACCTGCCAGCGGCTCGTGCGGAAGATCTGCGCGATCTGCCGCGAGCCGGTGCGCGGCCCCTCGCCGCAGACCCTGGCCCGGGTCGGCATCTCCCCGGAGGACGTGGCCCGGCTCGGCTTCTTCCGCGGCACGGGCTGCCCGAGCTGCAACCGCGTGGGCTACCGCGGGCGCCAGGCCATCTTCGAGATCCTGACCGGCGCGCCCGAGGTGGTGTCGGGGATCATGAACGGCCTGCCTCCGGCCGACATCGAGATCCTGGCCAAGGGCTCGGGGATGAGGATGCTCCGCGAGCGGGGCATCGAGCTCGTGGCCCGCGGCGTCACCACGTTTGACGAGTTCCAGGGCCTGAGGCTCTGAGGCTGGAGAGCGAGCTTCTCCTCCGCATCCACGCCCACGCGAGCCCCGCGCTGGACGCGGTCTTCGTCCTCTCCCACGTGGTGGGGGGCCTGGCGGCGGGCATCGCGATCGTCCTGGGGGCCGCCCTCGCCGAGCGGCTGCGTGGAGAGGGCGCGGGGACCCGGGCCTGGCTCGTCCTGGGCGTCACCACCCCGCTCCTCTTCGCGGGGATCAAGGAGATCGTCTGCCGGCCGCGGCCGGAGCTTTGGCCGCGCCTGCTGGAGCAAGGCGGCTGGTCCTTCCCGAGCGGCCACGCCCTGGCCTCCGCCACATTCTTCCCCGTGCTCGCCTGGACGCTCTCCCGCCGGTCCCCCACCCTCGCGCCGGCGTTCCTTGCCGTGGGCTTCTCCCTGCCGCTCTTCGTGGGCCTGGGCCGGCTGTACCTGGGTGTCCACTGGCCCACCGACGTGCTGGCCGGGTGGGCGATCGGCTCCCTGCAAAGCGCGCTCGCGATCGCCTGGCTCCGGCGGCGGGGCTACCCTTCGCGGGCCCCAGGGCTCCCGGGGGGTCCGGGGGCCCGCGGAGCCGCTTCCTCGAGCCAGGCGGAGCCGTCCGTGTAGTATTCCTTCTTCCAGATCGGCACCGTCGCCTTCAGGGTGTCAATGAGGAAGCGGCCGGCCGCGAAGGCCTCGGCGCGGTGGGGTGATGCGACGGCCACCGCCACGCTCGCCTCCCCGATCCGGAGCCGGCCCAGGCGGTGGACCATGCGCAGGTCGGTGATGGGCCAGCGCCGGCGCGCCTCGGCCCCGATCTCCTCCATGAGGGACAGCGCCATGTCCTCGTAGGCCTCGTACTCGAGGTACCGTACCTTTCGCCCCCGGTTTTCGCTGCGCACCACCCCCACGAACAGGCAGAGCGCACCGTCGTCGGGAGTGGTCGACTCGAGGGACGCGAGGTCGATCGGCTCGCGCACGAGGCGGATGCCGGCAGGGAGGGCCATCGGTCGACTACGCGGGGGGCGGCTCGGCGAGGCCGCGTCCCGGGTCGGCCGTGGCCTCGAGCAGGGTCTGGAGGTTCGTGAACATCCGGTAGGTGAGGCCCCAGATCACGAGGCCGTCGAAGCGCAGGCAGGGGAACTCCAGGGTCGTCCCCTGGTCGTCGTACTGCATCGTCGACTGCGCGGCGGGGGCGAGGATGCCGTCCAGGGGCAGCCAGTGCAGGCTGCGCACCTCCTCGCTCAGGATCGCTTCCCCCCGCGAGCGGAGGCGGAAGACGAACGGGGTGATGGCGAGGTCCAGGGGACGCATGCGCGCCATCGCCCGCACTTCGTCGAGCCGTCCCAGGCGCTCCGTGTCCCGGGCGAGGTCGATCCCGGTCTCCTCGCGGGTCTCCCGGACCGCGGTCCGGGAGAGGTCGTCCTCGCCGGGCTCGGCGCGCCCGCCGGGGAAGCCCATCTGGCCGGACCAGGGATCGCCCTCGTGCTCGGCGCGCCGGATGAACAGGATCTCCAGGCCGGGAGCGCCGTCGCGAAGGATGGCCGCCACCGCCGCCCGGGACGCCACCGGCTCCGTCACCCGGGTGGGCTCCCGGGAGGCGAGGGCGCGCTGCACGTGCTCCCAGTCCACCCGCGGCATTCCTTCATTGTAAGGCGGCCTCAACGGGCGAGGAGAGCGTGCGCGTGGGTGAGCCAGAGGAAGGCCATGTTCGGGGCGAGCTGGCCGCGCCGCAGCATCTCGTCCACGGCGGCGGGGGGGAAGTAGCCGAGGCCCGTGATCTCGCTCGCCTGGGGGCGGAAGCCTTGGAGGGGGACGTCGGTGCGGCCGAGGTAGACGGCCACGTGGTAGAGGACGTTCCGCAGCCCGCCGTCCGGCCCGTGACGCACGTCGCGGAGGTTGCGGTGGAAGGAGGCGCGGCGGAAGAGGACGGCCTGGCCCAGGTCGGTGGCGGCGAGGCGCGCCCGGAAGACCTCCTCGTCCGCCGCGAGGACGACCCTTGGGGAGGCCGGGTCGTCGAACAGCTCCTCGCCGGCCTCGCGCACCGCGGTCCGGTCGAACTCCTCCCCCGCGCCCACGTGGCCCCCCACCGACTTGTCCCAGAGCCCCCCGTTCTCCTTGTCGGCCGGCCGGCGTTGGAGCAGGACCTCGCCCCCGGCGTTGGCCAGCAGGACGTTGACCGCGCCCACCGCGAGCCCCGAGCGCTTGGCCTCCGCCCGGGGCATGGTCCCCACCACCGCGCCCGCCGGGTCGTACACGTTGAGCGGCTCCTCGTGGGCTTCGGCCATGGCCTGCCGCTCAAGCCCGCGCGGCCACCACGGGGGCGGTTCCCCGGGCGCGATCGTGGTTCTCCAGGAACCAGCGGTAGGAGGACTCGATCCCCTCGCGGAGCCCGATCCGATGCCGCCAACCGAGGTCGTGCAGCCGGCTCACGTCGAGGAGCTTCCGGGGCGTGCCGTCGGGCTTGCTCGGGTCGAAGATGAGCTTCGCCTCGGGGTACACGATGTCACGCACGGTCTCCGCCAGCTCCCGGATGGTCAGGTCCTCGCCGGTGCCGACGTTGACGTGCTCGGCCCCGTCGTATCGGCGCATCAGGAAGAGGCAGGCGTCGGCCAGGTCGTCCACGTGCAGGAACTCGCGGCGGGGCGTCCCCGTCCCCCAGATCTGGACCTCGCCCCTCCCCGCCACCCGCGCGTCGTGGAACTTGCGGATCAAGGCGGGCAGCACGTGGGAGCTCGCGAGGTCGAAGTTGTCGTGCGGTCCGTAAAGGTTCGTGGGCATGGCCGAGATGAAATCGCAGCCGTACTGCCGGCGGTAGGCCTGGCAGAGCTTGATCCCCGCGATCTTCGCGATCGCATAGGACTCGTTCGTGGACTCGAGCGGCCCCGACAGGAGGTGCTCCTCCTTCATCGGTTGGGGGGCCTCCCGCGGGTAGATGCAGGAGCTGCCCAGGTAGAGGAGCTTCCGGGCCGGGAAGAGGTGGGCCGCGTGCACCACCGTGGCGTGGATCATCATGTTGTCGTAGATGAACTCCGCCGGGCGGGTGGAGTTGGCCAGGATCCCCCCCACCGTCCCCGCCACCAGGAACACGTACTCCGGGCGGTTGGCCTTGAACCAGTAGTTCACCGCCGCCTGGTCGCGCAGGTCGAGCTGTTCGCGGCTGGCGGTGAGGACGCGGCGGAAGCCCTCGGCCTCGAGGCGCCGGAGGATGGCGGAGCCCACGAGACCACCGTGCCCGGCCACGAACACCCGAGATTCCGGTCCCAGCTCGGTCATGCCTCCCCCCACGACCCAAGTCTAGCGCGGGTCGCGGCCGCGGAAAGTGGCTCAGGTCACGGCGGCGGGGGCCCGCCCCGAGCATCGTCAGTAGGGACGCACCTCGATCAGGCGCAGGAACTCCTCCGCCTTCTGCTCGTGGCGACTCTTGATCTCCTCGAAGCGCTGCGCCTGGGCCTCCTGTCGCGGGTCCTTCGTCCGCTCGTAGAGCATCAGGAGGTGGAAGTTGCCGAGGTAGTTGTCCGGGTCGAGCTCGAGGCACCGGCGCAGGGCCTGCTCGGCCCGCTCGAGCTCCCGCTTCCTGAGGTGGAGCAGGCCCAGCTCCGCGAAGGGATCGGGGTAGTCGGGTTTGGCCTCGATGGCTTTCTGGGCCAGGCGCAGCGCCTCCTCGAGGTCATTCTCGTCCCGGGCCATCCGGGCGAGGAAGTAGTAGGCTCCCGCGGCCGTCTCCCGGCGCGAGGCGGCCCTGGACAGCTCCGCCCGGGCGGTGGTGAAGTCGCCCGCCTTGTAAGCGGCGATCCCCGCGCCCATGGCGCCGCGGGAATCGTCCGGCTTCAGCTCGGAGTACTTCCGGAAGTAGGGAATGGCCTCGCCGGGGAAGCGTCGGTGCAGGGACACCGCTCCCAGGGCGTAGTTGAAGGCCGGGTTGTCGGGCTCGAGGCGGACCGCTTCCTTCAGGGAGTTGTAGGCCTCCACCCCGAGGTCCAGGTCCACGCAGACCATCCCGAAGAAGAAGTGGATGCGGGCGTCCCCCGCCTTCAGGTCGCGGGCGTGGGCCAGGTAGCCGAGGGCGCCCCGGTAGTCGCGCTCCTTGTGGGCCACCCGGGCCAGGTCGAGCAGCACCTCCACCGCGCTCGGACGCGCCCGCGCCGCCTCTTCCAGCGCCGGGCGGGCCTGGTCGAGCCGCTTCTCGCCTTCGTACAACAGGCCGAGCCGCTGCAAAGCGTCGACCGAGGCCAGTCCCCGTGTGCGCAGGGCCTCCAGCAGTCGGAGTGCCAGGTCCTCCCGGCCGTGCGCCACCAGCGTCGGCAGGATCGGCTGCACGTCCGCTTCGGCGAGGTCGGCTCGTCCGAGCAGCCGTTCCGCCGCCCGGTCGGCCTCCGCGCGTTCCCCCCGCCCCGCGTGATCCGCGCACCGGACGGCAAGGGCGGAGGGCCGCTCCTGGTCGCCCGGCGGGAGGCGCGCCAGGTGCTCCAGGGAGCGGCCGAACTCGCCGAGCACGCGCAGCAGGACCGCGATCTGGTAACGGGCCTCCGCGTGGTCCGGCTGGTATTGCAGGACGGCCTCGTAGGCGGCCAGCGCCTTGCGCACCGCCTGCTCGTCCTTGCCCGCGTTCTCCTGGTAGAGGCGGCCCAGGTTGAGGTACGCGTCCGTGTATTGCAGCCTTCGGTCGATGGCCTCCCGGAAGCGCGCCTCCGCCGCCCGGTAGTTCCCCTCCTGGGCTTCCAGCACGCCCAGGAAGTTGTGGACCGCGGCGCTCGCGGGGTAGAGCCGCAGCGCCTCCGTCAGCTCGCGGCGGGCCCCGGCGCGGTCGGAGGCCTCGAGCCGCTGCTGGGCCCTTGTCAGAAGATCGGGCAGCGGCGGGGAGCCAGGCTGGGTCGGCCCGGCCAGGAGGAGCAAGAGTGGCACGAGCATGCGAACTGGGGCATTGTCGCACGGGGACCGCTGCGGCAAGTTCGGCTCCGCGCCTGCTGTCCTATACTCCGGAAGGGTCCCTCGCATGCCTGTCCGTCGGATCACCGTCGTGGCCGCGCTCCTGCTGGCGCCGGCATCGGCATTGCTCGCCCAGGAGCTGCCGGCGGAGCTGCAGGCGCCCTTCGAGGAAGGCGTGCAGGCGCTGAAGGCCGGGAAGCTGGACGAGGCCGAGGCGGCGTTCCTGCGGGTGCTGGAGCAGGGCGGGAGGCTGGCTTACGTCCACAACAACCTGGGCCTCGTCTACCAGCAGCGCGGTCAGCACCGGCAGGCGGTCACGGCGTTCCGCGAGGCCGTCCGCCTCGACCCGGGTTACGGCGCGCCGCGCGTAGGACTGGGGGCGAGCCTCCTCGCCCTGGACGAGGTGGGGGAGGCACGGGCCCAACTCGAGACGGCGGTGAAGCTCCTCCCCCGGGAGCCGCTGGCCCGACTGCAGCTCGCCCAGGCCTGCGAGCGCGCCGGCAACTGGACGGGCGCCGTCGAGCAGTACCGCGCGTTGCGCGAGCTTGCGCCCCGGGAGCCGGAGTACGCCTACCAGCTCGGGAAGGCCTACCTCGGCCTCTCGGAGTGGTGCTGGCGCGAGCTGCGGAAGCTCGATCCGGGCTCCGCCCGCTTGCAGCAGGCTCTGGGGCACAACTACCGCGTGCAGGGCCGCATGAACCTGGCGGTGGGCGCCTTCGAGCGCGCGGCCCAGGCCGACCCCACGCTGGCCGAGGTCCATCTCGCCCTGGCGCAGATCTACCTGGAGCAGAAGCGGTGGGCGGAAGCACGCCAGGAGATCGAGCGGGAGCTGGCGCTCGTGCCGGAGAGCGCGGGCGCCTTGGCCTTGAAGCAGCGGCTGGACGCCGAGGAGGCGAAGACCCCGTGAGGTCGGCGCACCGCGTCCTGGCCCTGGCCGTCCTCGCCGCCGCGGCCGATGCCCAGGAGCCTCCCTCCGTCCCCGATCTGTCGCTGCCGGGGTTGGACGGCGGCGACCTCGCAAGGACCGGACTCGACCGCGAGCGCCGCGCCCGCATCGAGGGAGCGCTCCGCGAGGGCGCCTACGATCGGGCCGAGGCGCTGCTGCAGGAGGTGGTCGAGCGGGAGCCGCCGTCGGCCGAGGTGCTGCGCCTGTTGGGGGGCGTGTTCTTCCTCAGGCACAACTACCTGAACGCCGCGGTCGCCATCAAGAAGGCGGAGGCGCTCGCTCCCCTCGACGAGCGCAGCCGCTTCACCCTGGCCATGTCCTACGTGGTCATGGGCCGCCGGGACTGGGCGCGCCCGGAGCTCGCGAAGCTGGCGGGGGCCGCCCCGAGGAACGCGCTCTACCTCTACTGGACCGCCCGTCTCGACTCCGACGACGGGCAGTACGCAGCCGCGGTCGAGAGCCTGCTCCGCGCGATCGCGCTCGACCCCCGCTTCGTGAAGGCGCACGACAACCTCGGCCTCTGCTACGAGGCTCTCGGGAAGTACGACGAGGCCATCCGGAGCTACGAGGAGGCGGTCCGCCTGAACCGGGAGCTGAAGTCGCCGTCGCCCTGGCCGCCCCTCAACCTCGGCATCCTGCTCGGCCGGCTCGACCGGCCCGACGAGCCGGAAGCGCTCTTTCGCGAGTCCGTGCGGAGCGATCCGCGCTTCCCCCAAGGCCATTACCAGCTGGGCACGGTGCTCGAGAAGAAGGGCCGCTCGGCGGAGGCCATCGCGGAGCTGGAAGAGGCGGCGCGGCTCGACCCTTCCTATCCCGAGCCGCACTACGCGCTCGCGCGCATCCACCGGAAGAGCGGGGACGCCGAGAAGGCCGACCGCGCGCTGGAGGCGTTCCAGCGGCTCAAGAAGGAAAAGGGCGGAGCCGCCCCGGAGCGGCGCTAAAGAGGAGCATTCCTCCAATGCGAGCATCACTCGCGCGTTTCGTCGTGGGCCGCCCCAGATCGTTGTGCCGATTGTCTCTGATGGCCGCTCTTGGTGCGCTGTGGACGTACTCCGCCGTCTCTGGCCATGTCACGGCCAGAAGTCGTCTTCCTTCAGACGAGCCAGCCCGATCGGCTGCACCCGCAGATGATCCGTATGCCGCGAACTTCGAGAAGGGAATCGGACGAGTCATCATCGTGCCGCGCTGGAGATCGCAGTTCATCCAGCTCATTGTCGAGGTCGATGGCTTGGAAGACGCGGCGTATGAGGCGTTCATTGAGAGGGAGGATGGGAAGGGCGGCGTCACAATGGGTCCGGCCAATCTGCAGCTCGCCTATGGAAAGAGGGTTACCGAGACGATGCTGGTTCCAACGAACGGTCGGCTCCTTGCCTGGTACGTTTGTCCAGAGAGAGTCGTCGCCGGAACGAGATCACGCGTCATTCTCCGTCGGGCAAAGCAGCCGGGTGGAACGGTGGCCCGGTCAGATCCCTTTGAGATCCGTCGGCCGACGGGTCAGTGAAGAGTGGAACGAGAGCGTTCCCGTGCCGCCCGGCTACTCGAACAGATCGCGCAGGGGGCAGCGGAAGCCGGGGAGAAGATCCTCACCGTCGAGAGAGCCCTCGGGAGGGATCTCACGAGCGCCGGTCACCGAGCGATAAGCGACCGCCCGCTCCTCGGCGGGATCGATCACCCAGGCCAGGCGGACTCCCGCGCCAAGGTACTCCCCGACCTTGTCCATGACTTCACGCGGGCGGTCGGAGGGCGACAGCACCTCGACCGCGAGGTCGGGGACGAACTCGAAGACGGCGGTCCTTCGAAACAGATCCTTCAGCTCGGCGCCTTTGGGCAGGCGCGGGGCCGCGATGAAGCTGATATCCGGCGAGCGGCGGTTGCCGCTCGGCAGGCCGTACACCACGTTGGAGCCAAAGACGTACCCGAGGCCGTGCGCGACCACGAAGCCCCTGAGACGGGCCAGCAGCGCCGCGACGACCCATTCGTGCCAGACCCCGGCTCCCGGACTCACCCGAAGCTCCCCGTCCACCAACTCATACTTCCGCCCGTCCGTGGGCATGCGCATGAGATCGTCGTCGGTTATCGCACGGGTCGTCGCCGGCATTGGTCCAGTCCCCCCGTCATTCTAACCCTGGAGCGAATCCACCAAAGCCTGGCACACGCGAGAGTCCCCGCAGCGCGGAAACGCAAAGAGAAGGCCAGGTCGGCCCGGGAGACGTCGGCCCGGCCGACCTGGCCTTGAACGGCGGACGGCGCGTCTAGCTCGTCAGAACTCCAGCCGCGCCGCCACCTGGATGTTCCGCGGGTTGCTCACGGTTCCGTTCCATTTGCCGAAGTCCGGGCTGGCCAGATCGGTGGTGAAGGCGGAGCCACTACCAGAGAATCCGCCACCGCTGAAGACGTGCCAGTTCCAGAGGTTGAAGGCTTCGATGCGCAACTGGAGGTTCAGCCGGCCGCCCAGGCTGGTGTTCTTGATCAGGGAGAGGTCCTGGTTGCGGTAGCTGGGGCCCCGATAGCTCGACACCCGCGGTCCGGTGCCGTAGTAGAAGTTGAACGCATCCACCGACTCGAACGCGTCCTTGTTGAAGAGCGGGCCCTTGGCGGGGTCGAAGCTGCCCAGGTCCTGGGCGAACGGATTGGCCCCCGCCTTGACCGCGGGTATGCAGGCGGCCCGGAACTGGCCGGGCACGGTGCAGAAGCCCGACCGGAAGAAGTACGGGATGCCGCTCGAGTAGCGGAAGATCGAGCTGAGCTGCCAGCCGCCGAGGATCGCGTTCACCGCCCCTGGCTTGTCGATCTTCCGGCCCTTGCCGATGGGAAGCTCGTAGACGAGCGCCGCCGAGAGGACGTGCGTCGTGTCGTCGGCAGCCAGGGACCGATTGCGCCCCTGCTCGAAAGGCGAGATGACACCGCTCGCCCCGCTCCACGTGACCGATCCTCGCTGGATGTTGTCGGTTCCGCTGGTGATGAGCTTCGAGAAGGTGTAGGAGACGAGCAGGAAGGAGCCCCCGGACAGCCGCTTTTCCACCTTGGTCTGCAGCGAATGGTAGATGGACTTGCCGTGGTTCTCGTTCTCCCCCTGCAGGTTGCCGCAGTACTGCGGATAGGGCAGGAGCGCCTGGGCGAGGGAGGGCGCGCAGCCCGTCATCTGCTCGACCCAGCCGGCATAAGGCAGGGGCACTCCATGGAGGGAAGTGTCCCCCGGCTGGAACTCGTCGTAGAGCTGGGTGCCCAGGGAGAGCAGCTTGGGGTCGAGGACGTTCAGGGGGTCGTTGTTGGAGGGCAGGTGCGTGCTCCGGTTGGCGACGTAGGCCATGCCCACCATGAAGCCCTTGGCGATCTCCCGGTCCAGCGTGAGGTTCCATTGCTGGGAGCGGGGCCGTTCGTTGGCGTCGAGGTTGCGATAGTTGATCCCCTGGCCGTTCTGGTAGTCGGACTGGATGAACGGGGGCGGTGCGAACGTGCTTCCCGGAAAGCCTTCTGCGAGGAGGAAAGCCGGCTCGAGCCCGCCGAGGCTGCTGCTGACCGCGGCGTCCTTGCTGAAGCCGGCCTGGCTGATCCCCCCGCCCCAGCCCGGGTAGAAGGCCCGGTCATAGAAGATCCCCCAACCCGCGCGGAAGAGCGTCTTGTCGTTGATCGCGTAGGTGAAGCCCAGACGGGGAGCGAAGGCCTTCTTGTAGGCTTTCTCCGGATAGGGCGCACCGTAGCTGGCGGCCCCGTAGCTCGAGCCCGCGAACGCGAGCCGTCCGGGCCGCCCTCCGGCCCCAGGGTTCGCGCCGGTGGGGTCGAAGAACGAGAAGACGTCGTACTTCTCCTTGGACGGAGTGTAGTAGTCCCAGCGCAAGCCGTAGTTCAGGGTCAGCTTGCTGTTCACCTTCCAGGTGTCGCCGGCGTGGAGGATGTACGCGGCCTGCCGTGGATAGGCGTTGCTCACCGACCGGAAGGTCACGCTGGAGTTGTCCACCGCGCCCAGCAGGAAGCTGGCGATCGGGCTGCCGCTGACCGTCCCCAGGATCCCCGTGGCGCCGCGTCCGAAGTTGAAGCTGCCCGCCTCGTTGCCGTTGGCGTGGATGTTGCCGCCGATGTTGCGGTATTCGAAGCCGAACTTGAGGGTGTGGCTTTCCCGGATCCAGGTGAGCAGGTCGTTGGCAACGTAGGTCGGCCGGGTGGTGACGTTGCCCACGGGGATGCCGGCGTTGCAGCCGAAGGAGCTGAAGCCGTCGCTGAAGCCGATCTGGGGGGCGATGTTGTGGCTGGCCACGCCCGCGATCTGGGGCAGCTTGTCCACCGCGTCGGCGTTGACGCATCCGTACCCCTCGTTGCGGTTCAGGTAGCCGAAAGCGAAGTGGTTCAGCAGATTGGGGTTGAAGGTATGGTCCCAGTTCGCGCGGTTCACCCAGGAGTTCTGGGGGTCGGACAAGGTCTCGGTGGCGATCTCGTGGGGTAGTTGCGCGTAGAACTTCGCGGGGGCTCGCTGGTGCCACAGGGAGACCGCGAAGTGGTCCTTCTGGCCCGCGTACATGTCGAAGCGGCCGAAGTAGTAGTTGCTGTCGCCCAGGATGGTGTCGGGGATCGCGATCGGCACCAGATAGTTGTTGAGGGGCCCGTCGCTCGTGGGCGTCGGCAGGTACTGCAGGAACTGCCTGGCGATTGGGCTGATGCGATTGGCCGGGATCTGGTTGCCGGGGAAGGGATCGCGGACGACGACCCCGTTGACGATGCGCGTGGTGGCGGGGTCGTAGATCGGGATCAGGTTCCCGTTTGAGTCTCGCCAGTCGCTGAAGTCGCCGTTTCGTTCCTTGGCCGAGGGAATCGAGATGGTGGGCCGGTTGACGCCGCCCGTCTGCCGGAAGCCCTCGAAGTTCACGTAGAAGTAGGTCTTGACCGAATCCGACCACAGCCCGGGGATCTTGGCGGGGCCGCCGACGTTGCCCCCGAAGTTGTTCTTCTTCAGCTCCCCCTTGTCCGAGGCGCCCCATTGCCGGGCGTTCAAGCCGTCCCGCTGGTGGTAGTCGAAGGCCGAGCCGTGGTAGCGGTCGGTTCCGGACTTCGTCGTGGCCACGATCTGGCCCGAAGTGCTGGAGCCATACTGGGGCTCGTAGCTCGAGGTCACGACCTTGATCTCGCTGACCATGTCCGGGGAGAACGGAAAGTCCTGTTGGATGGAGATCATGCCGCTCTGGCTCATGAAGCCCTGCTGCATGCTCGCCCCGTCGACCACGGCCTCGTCGCCGGACTGCATGCCGCCGTTGATGCGGGCGTCGAACGGGTTGGCCCCGCCCCCGCTGGAGACACCGGGCATGAGGAGGACGAAGCTGGCCGCCGCACGCGGTCCCGTCCCGAACTGGATGGGCAGTTGCTGCAGCGTGTCGGGGGCGATGCCGTCCTCGTGGGCCCCGCTGTCGTAGTTGAGGGTCGAGGTCTCGGCCACGACTTCGACCTGCTCCGCGGTTCCCCCGAGCCCCAGGCTCAGGTCCACCCGGACGTCGGCGTTCAAGTTCACCTCGACGTTCTTCTGGAGGTAGGGCTTGAATCCAGCGGCCGTCACGCGCAGCTCGTAGCTGCCGGGCACGAGGTTCCGGAAGGCGTACTCGCCTTTGTCCAGAGATGTCCGGCGCAGCTCGATGCCGCCGGCCTGGTTCTTGAGGACCAGCTCGGCGCCCTTGACGCTGGCGCCGCTCGGGTCCTTGACGGTGCCGCTGATGGAGCCGTTGAAGCTCTGGGCGCGGCCGGGGACAGGCAGCAGGACAACCAGCGCGAGGATTAGACTGAGAGGGATTGCACGTGGTGTTCGCATCGGCGACTCCTTTCGGTTCGAGTCGGACGCTTGCTCATGACGAGGTGCCGACCCCTCGCCATGGCTCTCTGCATAGATCGTGTACGTTAACGGGATGGATATCACGCGGCCGGAGGAGGTGTCAAGGTCGTTTTATGGGACCCATCGTAATTTTTCCTGTCGGACTTGTAGGGCGGAGCGTAATCGGGTATCACGTAGCGGGTGCGAGCGCGACTCCCCGGGCCGCGCACTCCCTTTTCGGGTGACGTCGTGACTGACCCGGAGCGTTCCAGACGCCGGAAACGGCCGAATACGCCGGGAATCCGCGAGATCGCGGACGCGCTCGGAGTCTCCATCGGCACCGTGGACCGCGCGCTCCACGACCGGCCCGGCATCAACCCCGCGACCCGGGACAAGGTCCTGGGCATCGCCAAGACCCTGGGATATCGGCCCAACCTGGCCGCCCGCTACCTCTCCTCCCGGAAGGAGCTGCGCGTCGCGGTCGCCCTTCCCCGGGAGATCGCGTCCTTCTGGGATCTCGTCCGCGACGGGATCAAGGACGCGGCGCGGCCCTTCGAGCGCACCGTGGTGCGGGTCTTCCACCATCCCTATTCCCGGCTCGGCGAAGGCGAGAGGGAAGCCCTGGAAGAGTGCCTGGAGGACGACATCCACGGGCTGGTCATCGCGCCGGGGGAGCCGGAGAAGCTGAAGCCCCTGCTTGCACGCGCCCATGCCCGGGGCATTCCCGTCGTCTGCGTCAACACCGATGCCCCCGGGACGGCGCGGCTCACCACGGTCTCCGTCGACCCCGTCACCAACGGCTCCCTGGTGGGCGAGCTGATGGGCCGTTTCCTGCGAGGGAACGGGCCGGTCGTGCTGGTGACGGGGCTCCTGTCCACGATCGATCACGCCCAGAAGCTCGAAGGCTTTCGAAAGACGGTGGGGGAGCTGTGGCCGAACCTGGAGATCGCGGGGGTCGTGGAGGCCCACGACGACGAAGCGGAGGCCTATCACAAGTGCCGCGCCGTGCTCGCGGCTCGCCCGCAAGTCGCGGGCGTCTACGTGAGCACGGCCAATTCCCTCCCCGTGCTGCGGGCGATCGAGGACGAGGGGCTCGCGGACCGCGTCACCGTGATCACGACGGACCTGTTCCCGGCCCTGGCCCCGCTCATCGAATCCGGACGCGTCACCGCCACCATTCATCAGCGTCCCTGGACCCAGGGGCGGATCGCGTTCCAGGTCCTCTGCGGGTTCCTCATCGAAGGGCTCGCGCCGCCGCCTTTCGTCAGGCTCTCCCCGAACATCGTCATGAGGAGCAACCTGGAGCTCTTCCTGGAGAGGATCCGACCCGGCTGGGCGAAGGATGTGGAGGCGGCCGCACCACCACCGAGCCTGAAGGGCCGCGCCGCGTCGCCGGCATGAGCGACGGGTGCCGCGCGAGCCTGACCCTGGCGGGCCTGCTGGCGTTCGGGCTCGGCGTCCGTCCGCTGTTCGGCGACGCGCCGTCGGCGGCACCCCGCGAATGGACCCGGGCCTTCCAGCGGGGCGACTACCCGCGGGCTATCGCGCTGGCCGAGGAGCGGATCCGGGCCCAGCCCGGAGACGTCGAGGCGCGCATCGTCCTGGCGCGCGCCGAGGCCGCGCAGGGACGCTTCGAAGCCGCCTACGAGGGATTCCGCAAGGCCCTGCGCATCGACCCCCGCAGCCCCGACGCCCTCTACTATCTGGGAATCACGGCCGGGGTGCTGGCCCAGTCCGAGTACGAGCGCCTGTTCACCCTGGCGCCGGGCTCGGCCCGCGCCCACCAGCTCCAAGGCGATTCGTACGAGGCGCAGGGCCAGCGGCGGGAGGCGGAGGTCGAGTACAAGGCGGCGCTCCTGGCCAGCCCGAAGTCGGTGGAGGTGCTGGTCGCGTTGGGCGACCTCACGCGGAGAGACGCCGCCTACGACGAGGCGATCACCTACTACTCGCGGGCCGCCGAGCTGGCGCCGAGGAACTACGACGTCCTTTACGGTCTGGGGGTCTGCCACTCCTTCCGGCAGGAGCACGCCAAGGCCGTCGAGTACTTCAGCCAGGCATTGCGACGAGAGCCGGATTCGGCGCCGGCCCACCTGGCGCTGGGAAGCTCGCTGCTGCAGACGGGCCAGACACCGGCCGCGGTGACCGAGCTCGAAGCGGCCAAGCGCCTGGAGCCACGGATGCGCCAGGCGTACTTCCTGCTGGGACGGGCCTATCGAGCGCTGGGGCGGTCCTCGGAGGCGGAGGCGGCGTTTGCCAGGGTCCAGGAGCTGGTCCGGCAGGAAGGCGAGGCCGCCGAGGCCAACCTCGACGATCGATCTCGGCCCACCCAGCCGCCCGACCCTCGCTAGAGTGCAGCGTCACCTGGGCCTCCTGGCTGCGGTCTGCCTGGTGGCCGCCGAGCGGCCGATCCCGCCCACCCTCACGGTCCCTCCGTCTTCGGCGGCGCCCACGCCGGGGGTACGTTACGTGGATGTCACGCGCGCCGCGGGCCTGGCCGGGTTCCGGCACGTCTCGGGCAGCGCCGCCAAGGACTACATCCTGGAAGCCACGGGCTCTGGAGTCGCCTTCTTCGACTTCGACAACGACGGCTGGCTGGACGCCTATCTCGTGAACGGGTCCACCTTGGCCGCCTTGCGGGGCCAGGAGGAGGCTCCCTCCGCGGCCCTCTTCCGCAACAACCGCGACGGCACCTTCACCGACGTGACGGCCGCGGCCGGCGTGGCCAACCGCCGCTGGGGTCAGGGCGTGTGCGTGGGCGACTTCGACAACGACGGCTGGCCGGACCTCTACGTCACGAACTTCGGCCGGAACCGCCTCTACCGCAACACGGGCCAGGGGACCTTCACCGACGTGGCCGAGACGGCGGGGGTGGCGGTGGGGGGCTGGTCCACCGGGTGCGCCTTCGGGGACTACGACGGCGACGGCCGTCTGGACCTGTTCGTCGCCGGCTACATCGCGCTCGACCTCGAGCACTTGCCGCCGTCCCCCGCGGGCGCCGCCGCTCGGCGGGAGGGGGACAAGCCCGCGACTTCGGGCGAGGCGGCCCGGGGCAACATGGGCGCCGTCTACCGGGCGGGCGCCGCCTATTGCGAGTACCGGGGCCAGCCCGTGATGTGCGGTCCCCGGGGGCTCAAGGGCGCGCCCGACCACCTGTTCCACAACAACGGTGATGGCACCTTCACCGACGTGAGCGTGAAGGCCGGAGTCGCGGACCCCAGCGGCTTCTATGGCTTCGGGGTGGCCTTTCTCGACTTCGACGACGACGGCCGGCTCGACCTGTTCGTGGCCAACGACTCCAGCCCCAACTACCTCTACCGCAACCGGGGCGACGGCACCTTCCAGGACGTGAGCTACTCCTCGGGGGCGGCCCTCAACGAGCTGGGCCTCGAGCAGGCCCACATGGGAGTGGCGGTGGGGGATTACGACCACGACGGCCGCGACGACCTCCACATCACCAACTTCGCCGACGACTCCAACCTCCTCTTCCACAACGACGGCGACGGGCTGTTCACGGACGTGAGCTACCCGGGGGGCGTGGGCCACCCGAGCATCCCTTTCCTGGGCTGGGGGACGCACTTCCTCGACTACGACAACGACGGCTGGCTGGACCTCTTCGTGGCCAACGGCCACGTCTACCCGATCGTGGACGGCTTCGACTGGAACACGTCGTACCGCCAGCGGGCCCTGCTGTTCCGGAACGTGAAGGGCAAGTTCGTGGAGATCGGAGGTGCGGGAGGAGAGGGCCTGGCCACGCCCCGGTGCGCGCGCGGCTCGGCGGCGGGAGACTTCGACAACGACGGGGGCGTGGACCTCCTGGTGAACGACATCGACGACGCCCCCGCGCTCCTGCGCAACGAGGGAGGCAGCCGGGCGGGGCACTGGCTGACCCTGCGCCTCGTCGGCGACCCGGCCCGGCGCTGTCCGCGGGACGCGATCGGCTCGGTGGTGTTCTGCACCGCGAACGGGTTTCGGCAACGGGGCGAGGTGGCGAGCGGCCGGAGCCAGATGTCGCAGTCCGACCTCCGGGTGCTCTTCGGGCTGGGTCCGGTCACCCGGGTCGACCGCCTGGAAGTGCGCTGGGCCAACGGGCCCACGGTGGCCTACGACGTCCCCGCCGTCGACACCGAGCTGGTCATCGACCAGTCGCGGGGCGTGATGAAGCCCTAGAATCGGAGCCACCATGCTGTGTCCGGCTGTCGTCCTCGTCCCCGTCGCCCTCCTCGCCGCCGTCGCACCGGTGGCCGGCCAAGCCAGACCCACGGGCGAGCCAGACGGAGGGCGAAGGCCGTTCACCGTGGTCGAAGCCACGATCTCCGAGCTGCAAACCGCCATGGAGCAGCGTCGGGTGACGTCGCGAGCGATCGTCGAGCAGTACCTCACGCGCATCGCGCTCTACGAGGACCGTCTCAACGCGATCATCACCGTCTACCCCGGCGCTCTCCGCGAGGCCGAGGAGCGCGACCGGGAGCGGGCGCAGGGCAAGCTCAGAGGGCCACTCCACGGGATTCCCGTCGCCCTGAAGGACAACATCCACACCACGAACATGTCCACGACGGGCGGCGCCCTCGTGTTCGACGGCTTCGTCCCGCCCTACGAAGCGACCCTGACCCGGAACCTGCGGGAGGCCGGCGCCGTCATTCTGGCCAAGACGGTCATGACCGAGCTCGCCAACTGGGTGGCCGCCGGCATGCCCGCGAACTACAGCGCCCTCAAGGGCTACGGCATGAACCCGTACGATCCCCGGCGCGACCCCCGCGAAGCGACGTTCGACGGCCGCCCGGCGCTCTCCCCAGGCGGATCGAGCTCGGGCATCGGGACCGCGGCGAGCTTCTGGGCCGCGAACGTGGGCACGGAAACCTCGGGCTCGATCCTGAGCCCCGCCAACCAGAACATGCTGGCCGCGGTCAAGCCGACGGTGGGTCGCATCAGCCGCTACGGCGTCATTCCCATCACCGCGGACCAGGACACCGCGGGTCCCATGGCCCGCACGGTCACGGACGCCGCCATCCTTCTCGGCGCGCTCGAAGGCGGCGCGCCCGACCCCAACGACGCGTCGACCCGTCGTTGCCCGCCGCCGCCCGGGCGCGACTACACGCGCTTCCTCAATCCCAAAGGGCTACAGGGTGCGCGCATCGGCATCCCTCGCGCCAACTTCTACGACAAGGTGACGCCCCCGGGAGCGACGGAGCCGCGCGGCGGGCTGAACGAGGACCAGGCTAGGGGCATGGCCGAGGCGATCGCGGTGCTGAAGCAGCAGGGCGCCGTGGTCGTGGACCCCGCCGACATTCCCAGCGTCCTCGCCAAGGAGCCCGGCGACAACTTCCTGAGCTGGAGCGTCTGCAGCGGGCTCGACAACGCGAAGGGAAGGGATGCGGCCTGTTCGGTGGTGTTCAAGTACGGCATGAAGCGAGACTTCGACGCCTGGCTCGGGACTCTCGGGCCGAACGCGCCGGTGAAGACGCTCACGGAGCTGCGGCAGTGGAACGTCGCGCACCAGAAGGCGGGCGCCATCAAGTACGGTCAGGCACAGCTCGACATCTCGGACGAGATGGACGTACGCGCGGATCGCGTACGGTACGAGTCGGATCGGGAGAAGGACCTGCGCTTGTCGGCCACCCAAGGGATCGACGCGGTCATGAAGGAGAACCGTCTCGACGCCATCCTCTTTCCCGCGGGGAGCGGCGCCGCCATCGCCGCCAAGCCCGGCTACCCCACGGTGATCGTGCCGTTCGGCTTCGTCCCCAACGCTCCTGCCGCGGGCGGCAACGTCCCCGCGCCGGCCTTCCCCGCCGGCTTCGATCCCCAGCCGTCACCCTACGGCGTCAGCTTCACGGGGATGGCCTGCAGCGAGCCCCGTCTGCTCGAGCTCGCCTACTCCTTCGAGCAAGCCACGAAGCGGCGCGTGCCCCCGCCCGCGACGCCGTAGGCCGTCAGGGGCCTGGATGCCGCGGTCGCCCAGAGCGGACGCCACGGCCCTCTACTTGCGGGCTCTTGGTCGCGGCCCTCTGGTTGCGGCGACTCGCCCAGCTTCGAGTTCCCACGAGAAAGTTTTCTTGAGGTTATGCCTGCTGGCGCAACGTTTCGCTTGACAGCTTTCGGAAGGCCCTTCGATCGGCGCGATTGGTGTGCGTGAAGATGCGTGCCTGAGCGCCGCAGACGCGCGGTAAGCGTCGCAATCGAAGTGTGACCCTTCGAAGCTGAATCAGCCGCGCTGCTTTCGCCCCGCGCTCTCGCAGGCCGTCGAAAACCCGGGGCCTATATTCTGCTCATGCAGGAGAAGCGACCGCTCCAATCGATCCCTGACGACAAGTTGCTCCACCGCCTGGCCGAGCTCATGGGCCAGTCCCGGCGCGTCGAGGCCGACGTCGTCGCCCACATCGCCGAGTTATGTTGCGGCCGCAGTTATGTGGCGTAGCGGCCAGAACCGCTGGAGCGTGGAGGCTAGTAGCCTTCCCGACGCCACATAAGTCGGACAGCCTTGGACGGCAATTCCGTCACAAGGAGGTCGGCTCATGTTTGAGAAGCTATTCGGGAAGGCGTCGGACGTCGTCTTTCACACGATCGCGCGGTACGCGGGGGAGCGTCAGCAGTTCCTGGAGCACTGCCGCGAGCAAGGCTTTGCGAAGACGTGCCTCCTACGACAGGGGCTGGAATTCCCCGCTCGCCGTGTCGAGGCCGAGGACCTGGCCCTCTTCGATCACGTAGTACCAGCCGTGCAGGCAGATCTCACCGCCCTCGACGCGCTCACGAACGATCGGGAAAGTCATGAGCCTCTCGAGCTGGAGCACGACGGACCTCATCTCGGTCCGCCGGAGGTTTGCTTCGGTCATCTCGGAATCGACGGCGGCGGGCCGTGCCAGCTCGAGCCATCTGGCGATATGAGGCGCATCGGCCCCGAGCGGCGTGAACAGGGCTCGGATCGCGCCGCAGTGGCTGTGGCCGCAGACGACGATGTCCTTTACCGCGAGCACGAGTGTCGCGAACTCGATTCCGGCCGACGTGCCGTCGAAGCTGTTATCGGGTCCGATAGGAGGGACGAGGTTGCCGACGTTGCGGACGACGAAGAGGTCTCCAGGAAGGGCGCTCGTCAGGAGGTCGGGGACGACGCGGGAGTCCGCGCAGCCGATGAACAGCGTGCTTGGGCGCTGTCCTTCAGCGACGAGGCGCTGGTAGTGCTCACGGAAGCGAGGGAAGGACTCGCGTCGGAAACGTCGAAGGCCTTCCACGAGCTGCTGAGGCATCGTCTCTTCTTCGTGCGGTGAGAGGTCGCCTGCCCAAACTCCGTTGGCAGAGTCTACGTCTGTTTGGCTTCGCGTCTGTCGGGTGCGTCCCGGCGTCGGCTGAGCGGCCTGCACACCGCCTCGGTCGGCCGACTTATGTTGCGTTGGGAAGGCGATTCCCGGTGACGTCCGAGGCGCTCCAGTCTCTACGCCACATAATCTCGGCTCTTGACCAGACTCCGTAGGACGGCGCGCAGATACGGGGTCTCCGACGCGTTCCACCCGGAGGGACCGGGGCGGGGACGAGAGCCGGAGCGCCACAGCCCCTCGTTCCCCCAGGCGACGAGTCGGTGCACCGCGAAGGTGTGCCGGTAATGCCGGGCCCGGCATTAGCGTCATTGTGCCGTGTGAACGACGACGAACGCTGCCCCTGCACCTCTGCGGCGCCGGACACACGGCCGCGACCCGCTCTCGTGCCCTAGAATGCTCCGTCCCAGGGGAGAATCGCGATGACCCTTCGCACGGCCGGACTGGCGGCGGCCGCGATGACGGCCTTCGCCGCGAACTCGCTCCTGTGCCGAGCCGCCCTGGGCGCGCAAGCCGTCGACGCCTTGACCTTCACGAGCGTCCGCCTTGCCTCGGGGGCTCTCGTGCTCGCTCTGGTGGTGCGAGGCCGCTCGGGAACGCGCGACGCCTTCGCGGCCTGGCGCCTGGGCGCCGCGCTCTTCGCCTATGCCATCGGGTTCTCCCTGGCCTACACCCGCATCACCGCCGGGGTGGGCGCGCTTCTCCTGTTCGGCGCCGTCCAGGTCACGATGATCGGCGGCGGGCTCGTGGCCGGGGAACGGCCGACCACCCGCGAGTGGCTGGGCCTCGGACTCGCCCTCGCCGGCCTCGTGGGTCTGACGTTCCCGGGCCTCACCGCCCCCGATCCGGGGGGTGCGGCCTTCATGCTCGCCGCGGGTGTTGCCTGGGGCGTCTACTCGCTCGGGGCCCGAGCGGGCGGCGAGCCCCTCGCCGCGAATGCCGCGAGCTTCGCTTGCAGCGTCCCCCTGGCGCTCGTCGCGCAAGGCGTGGGCTTCGTGAGGATGCCTCCGAAGGTGACCGCCGCGGGCCTCGCGCTCGCCGTCACTTCCGGCGCCGTCACGTCGGGCCTCGGCTACGCCCTCTGGTACGCGGCGCTGCGCGGATTGACCGCGGCCCAGGCGGCCATCGTGCAGCTCAGCGTTCCGCCCCTGGCGGCCCTCGGCGCGGTCGCGCTGCTCGGAGAGGCGCTCGGCGCGCGCCTGATCGTGAGCGGCGCGGCCGTGCTCGGCGGCATCGCCGTGGCCCTCGCGGCCCGGAGGCGCTGAGCCTCACCACCTCCTCAGCGGACCCGCGTGAGGTATTGGAGGAGGTCGGCCATCTGCTGCTCGCTCACTTGCTGATCGAGGTCGGCGGGCATGGCGGAGAGCTGGGACACGTACATGCGGCCCACGTCCGCGCGCGGGATCACCACCTCCCGGCCTCCCTCCCGGTGCAGCACGATCGTGGTCGGGGTCTGGCCGGCCAGCACCCCCTCCTCGATCCCGCCCGACGTGCGCTCGACCACGTAGGACTCGTAGCCCGGCGCGATGGAGAGGCTGGGCAGGAGCACGTCCTTCAGCAGCAGGGAGGCCGGCCGGTTCCTCACCGTTCCGAGGTCCGGCCCCACCTCGGCCCCCTCCCCCCGGAAGCGATGGCACTTCGCGCAGACCTCGCGGAAGACCTGCTCGCCCCGCCCGGCGTCGGCGGGGCCGTCGAGCGCCGCCTCGTAGCGTTTCAGCACCTGCTCGCGCTCGCCCGCCTTCTCTTCGAGGAGGGCGTGGGCCTCGTTCCGCACCGCGGGGTCCCGGTGCATGAGCAGGTCACGCTTGTGCCAGAAGCCGAGCGTCCAGGCGGGCACGCGGCCGTCCTTGAGCGCGGCCAGCAGGAGCCGGGTGCGGCCGGCATCGTGGAGCATCGCTTCGGCGGCTTCGCTGCGCACGGCCGGGGTGAGCCCCTTCCAACGCTCGATGAGGAACGTGCCCACCGCATCGTCCGTCGCCCGCCCCAGCGCCTTCACGGCCGCGACCTGGACGGGCTCCGGCTCCCGCGGATCAACCAGCTCCTCCAGTTGCCCGACCCGGCCGTCCACGGCGGCCAGGGCGAGCAGGCCCAGGGCGTCGGCCCGCGCGGCCGGCTCCTGGGACCGGTCGGTGGCGCGCGCGGCCGCGCGATCGAGCACCGGCCCGATCGACGGTCCCTCGGGCAGGCCGGCCTGGGCCAGCAGGTCCAGCGCGGCGTGCCGGACGGCTGCGGATGGCCCTTCGATCATCGACAGCAGGCGCGGCCGCACCGCCGCCAGCACCGAGCCCTCCGCGCGTGTGCGGCGCAGGCCGCGGGCCAGGCCCTCGAGCACGGCCGCGCGCCACCAGTCCGCGCCGGCGGCGGCGGCGCGATCCACGAGCCGGCCGATCTCCGCCGGGCGCCGGCGCGCCCCCACCACGCCCGACGCCTGACGGAGGAACGCGGCCCCGCCGGGCCCTTCGCGCGCGATGAGGCCGGTGCCGGGCGCCAGCGCGCGGTCGAGGTAGGCCACGGCCTGATCGGACGAGGCGCTGAGCGCGGCCACCTGCATCCATTCGTCCTCGATGCCGGCGAAGAGCAGCCGGTCGCGCGCCGCCCTCGCCGCCGCCGAGTCCAGGCCGCCCAGAGTGCACAGGAGCTGGAAGCGGACCCGCGCGTCCGGGTCGCCGGCCATGGCCAGCAGGCGTTCGACGAGCCGGCCCTCACCGGGAAGGAACGGCTCGGCCAGGCGGATGGCGTTCTCACGCACGCCGGGCTCGGGGTCGGCGAGGGCCTTCAACACCACCGCCGGCTCCAGCTTCCCGAGCCCTTCGAGCGTCCAGAGCGCGTGCACCCGCCCGACCGCCGACGGACTCTCGTGGAACAAGCGGAGGAGCAGCGCCGGCCCTTCCGTGGGCTGCCGGTCCACCAGCAGCCGCTGGGCCGTGCGCCGCCACCAGAGGTTCGGATGCGCGAGCAGGGCGACGAGCTCGTCGGTGGTTGCGTCGCCCGGCCACCGCGCGGGAGGGGCGGCCGGTCCCTGTGCCTCGGCCGTGATGCGATAGATCCGCCCCCGGTCGCTCCCGCGGTACAGCTCGGGCGAGTCGTGATGATGGTGGGCGACCCCCCACTCCGGATGCTCGATGATCTGCCGGTAATAGTCGACGAGGTAGAGCGCACCGTCGGGCCCGGCCGTGAAGTTCACGGGGCGGAACCAGGCGTCGCCCGCGGCCAGGAACTCCCGCCCGTCCTGCGCACGCCGCGCCACGAACGTGGACCCGGAGGGCGACCACACGTCGCGGTGCACGAGGTTCTGCGCGGGCTCCGCCACCAGCGATGACCGCCCGAGGGCGGCGGCCAGGGGGCCCCCCGGCACGAAGGTCAAGCTGCACGCGGAGGTGAACTGGCCCGGTTCGCTCAGCATCTCGAACTCGGCGTGGCGGGTGATGGCGTACACGGTCGCCGCCGAGCCGTGGTCGGAGGCGTCTTGCATGGCCGAGCGGAGCGCCAGGTCGGGGTTGCGCTTCAGGTAGCGGGCGGCGATCACCTCGTGGCGGGCGTGGTTCGAGTTGTCGAGGGTGAAGTAGTGGCCCCACTCGTCGAAAGCGTGGCCGAACTGGGACCTTCCCGCGAGCGTCTCCAGCTCGGCGCGATCCGGACGGAAGCGGATGCCGTGACCGTTGGGATCGACGGACGCGACCTCGTTCCGGTCCGGGAACCGGATGCCGCTACCCCGATCGCCGAACTTGTCCTTGAAGACGATCGCCTCGGCCGGCCCCTCGTGGGCCAGGTAGATCCAGTTGTCGAGGCCGTAGACAGGCCCGTTGACCGTGTGCTGGGGGTTGGTGAACGCGAACCCCGTGAGAACGCGCTTCCTCACGTCGGCCCGCCCGTCGCCGTCCGTGTCCTCGAAGTACCAGACGTCGGGGGCGGCCGTGGCCAGGATGCCGTTCTTCCAGCGCATCACCCCGGTGGGAAGCACCAGGCCGTCCGCGAAGACCGTGACGTGCTCGTAGCGGCCGTCGTGGTCGCGGTCCTCCAGCAGCTTCACCCGGCCCGTGGGCCGGGTGTCGAGCGGGTAGCCGGGCATCTCGACGACGAAGAGCCGGCCCCGCTCGTCGAACTCCATGGCCACCGGGCTGGCGATCGCCGGCTCCGTGACGAAGGGCTCGATCCGGAAGCCCGGCTCGAGTTGCACCGTCTTCAGGGATTCGGCCGGGCTATAGGGCGGCCCCCCGCCGCGCCGGCAGCCCGGGGCGAGGCCCAGCACGCAGGCCAGGACGGCTCGGACCAGGAGGGGAGCGGGCGATGTAGACGGGTCTCGTGGCATCGGGACGAGGTGGCGAATCGTTACTTCACTTCACGAGTGGGTTTACGTGGCGTACGCCGGGAAAACGGACGAAGTCTCCGTCCGTCGAATACACGTCAGAGCCCCGTTCCACCGCCATCGCGGCAAGGTGGGCGTCCGAAGTCAGGTTGCCGGCGGTACCGACGCCGCGGAGTAGCTGGCGCAGAACAGCCCAGTGGCCGTCCCCTGGTCCAAGGGCCTGCACGTAGGGCTGGGCAAGCCACGAATCGACGAACGCGATCGCGTCCTCCGGGCCGAGCGGTCGTTTCAGGATACCCGGTCGCGTTGTGATCCGGAGGAACGCCAGGATCACGACCCACGCGAGCCCGACCGGCGTCGTCCCGGAAAGCACGTCTTCCAGCCAGCGCCGGGCCTTCCCGTGGTGTGCCGAGTCGGAGTCGACGGCATAGATCAGCAGGTTCGCATCGACGAGGATCACTTCCGCAGCTCGAGCTTCCGCGCGAGCGCATCGTCCTCCAGCGCGTCGGCGAGACGGAGGGCGCGGTCGAGATCGATGCCGGGGGCGACGCCGCCCAGCGAGACCGGTTTGAGCCGATAGCGGCGCACCGGCGGAGCCTCCTGCGCGACGAGCCCGGCGCGCAAGGCCTCGTTCACGACCTGCTTGAAGGGCTTTCGAGTGCGGTGGGCCCTCTTCCGCAGGGCCTCCGCGACATCCGGATCGATAGTGAGAGTCGTTCGCACCGGAACATCATAGCATCATCGTGCCAGACATCAAGTAACCAACGTGGCGTAGCCCATGGTCTTCGGCGGTTCGGCGGGAGAGAAGGAGCGCCCGGTTTCAAAGGCAACCTTGGGACCCTCCCGAGCGTCTCAGGCGCATGGGTAGCCTCGCCCAGGATCTCCGTTTCGCCCTCCGCGGGCTCGGCAAGTCCCGGCCCTTCACCGTGGTGGCCGTCCTCTCCCTGGCCCTGGGGATCGGGGCCAACACCGCCATCTTCACCCTGCTGGATCAGGTCTTGCTCCGGCGGCTGCCGGTCCGGGAGCCGGAGCGGATCGCCCTTCTCACGATGGTGGGCAGCCACTACGGGAGCAACTGGGGAGGGAACGCCATTTCCTACCCGCTGTTCGAGGACCTCAGCAAGAACAACCGGGTCTTCAGCGGCATGTTCTGCCGGTTTCCCACCTCGGTGAGCCTGAGCTTCGGGGGCCAGACCGGGCGGGTGTCGGCCGAGCTGGTGTCGGGGACGTATTTCCCGGTCCTGGGCGTGGGGGCGGTCCTCGGGCGCACGTTCACTCCCGAAGAGGACCAGACGCCCGGCGGGCATCCGCTGGTCGTCCTCGGCCACGACTACTGGAGGACCCGCTTCGCCGCCGACCCGAGCGTCGTGGGGAAGACGCTGATCCTGAACGGGCACGACATGACGATCCTCGGAGTGGCGGCGGCGGGCTTCGACGGGGTCCAGCTCGAGTTCGTCCCCCAGGTCTTCGTGCCCATGATGATGAAGGCCCAGATGACGCCGCTCTGGGACGCGCTCAAGGATCGGCGATGGCGCTTCGTCAACGCCTTCGGGCGGCTCAAGCCCGGGGTCACCCTGGCCCAGGCGAAGGCGTCCCTGCAGCCGTTCTTCAAGGGCGTGCTCGAGATGGAGGTCAAGGAGGCCGCCTTCCGGAACGCCTCAGTCGAGGCCCGCGAGGCCTTCCTTCGCAACGTCCTCGACGTCCTGCCCGGCGGCCAGGGCCGGTCGTACCTGAGGCGCCAGCTCGAGACTCCTCTGCTCCTGCTCATGGGCCTGACCGGCGGCGTGCTGCTCATCGCCTGCGCCAACGTGGCAAACCTCCTCATCGCCCGCGCGGCCGCTCGCGACAAGGAGATCGCGGTGCGGCTGGCCCTGGGGGCGAGCCGCCGCCGGATCGTGCGGCTGCTCCTGGTGGAGAGCCTCGTGCTCGCGGCCCTGGGCGCGATCGCCGGGGTGGGGATGGCCTACGCCACGGACCGGATGGTCTTCGGCCTCCTCCCGCCGGGCACCGCGTCCCTGAAGCTGTCGCCCGCGCCCGACCTCCGCATACTGCTCTTCACGACGGCGGTGGCGGCGGCGACCGCCCTCGTCTTCGGCCTGGCTCCGGCGCTCCACTCGACGCGTCCCGACCTCGCCCCCACCCTGAAGGACCAGGCGGGCGCCCTGGCCGGCGGACCGCGCCACGCCCGCTTCCGCAAGGCCCTGGTCGCGGCCCAGGTCGCGCTCTCCCTGCTCCTGCTCGTGGGGGCCGGCCTCTTCGTGCGGAGCCTTTTGAACCTGCGCCGGCTGGGCCCCGGCTTCCCCACCGAGCGGCTCCTGGCCTTCAACCTCGACCCCTCGCTGAACGCCTACAAGGTCGATCAGAGCAAGGTCTTCTACAAGCAGCTCACGGAGGAGCTGGGGGCGCTGCCCGGGGTGAAGGCGGTGGGCCTGGCCAGCGTCGGCATCCTGCAGGACAACGAGTGGGACAGCGGGGTGACCGTCGAGGGCCACGTGAGAGGGCCGGAGGAGAACACCCAGGCCTTCATGAACTCGATCGGTCCGGGCTACTTCACGGCCCTGGGCGTTCCCTTCGTCGCCGGGCGGGACTTCACGGTCCAGGACACGGAGCAGATCAAGCATCGGAGCGGCGACGACGACTGGACGCCCCGGGTGGTCGTGGTCAACGAGAAGTTCGCGCGCCGCTTCTTCGGCGAGGGGAATCCGCTGGGCCGGCGCGTGGGCTTCGGCACCGATCCGGGGACGCCCACGGACATGGAGATCGTGGGCGTGATCAAGGACATCAAGTACACGACCCTCCGGGACGAGATCCCCGTCCAGATGTTCATCCCCTACCTGGCGAGCCGTTTCGTGGGGGACATGACGGTCTACGTGCGCACGACCCTCCCTCCGGAAACCCTGGTCTCCCTCGCGCGCGACCGGGTGCGGAAGCTGGACCCGCACCTTCCGCTCTACGGAGTGCGGACGATGGAGCAGCGCGTGACCGATTCCCTCCTCATCGAGCGGCTCATCGCCGGGCTCTCCGCGGCCTTCGGGCTCCTGGCCACCCTGCTCGCGAGCGTGGGCCTCTACGGGGTCATGGCCTACAACGTCGCTCGCCGCACCCGGGAGATCGGAATCCGCATGGCCCTGGGCGCGTTGGGGGGGGACGTCGTCTGGCTGGTCCTGCGCGAGGCCCTGCTGCTGGTGGGAATCGGCCTCGTGGTCGGTCTTCCCGCGACCCTCGCCCTGGCGCGCTACGCGCGGAGCCAGCTCTTCGGGGTGCACTTCGCCGACCCGTTCACCCTCGGCCTCGCGGTCCTGAGCCTGGGCCTGGCGGCGGCCCTGGCCGGCTTCATTCCCGCACGGCGGGCCAGCCGAGTCGATCCCATCCGCGCGCTGCGCTACGAATAGGTCTCCAGGTGCTGCCCGCGGGCGGCGAGCCTCAGGGCGAGGCTGGGTCCCTCGGCCAGACGCCGGACTCACGCCTCCAGCCGGTCGGCGTAGACGGCCTCGGCCGGCCGGCCGTCGACCTGCTCGGGGTCGGCGGCAGGGGCTGCCTCGATCGCGGCGCGCGCGCGCCCCTCGAGGTCGCTCAGGAGGCCCTACCGGACCTCGGCCTTCCGCACCGGGAGCAGGGGGCCCAGCAGGATCTCGATGCGGCGGTTCTGCCGCCGGCCCGCGTCGGTGTCGTTCGACGCCTTCGGGCGGTACTCCGAGTACCCGGCGGCCGAGAGCATCGCGGGGTCGACCCGGGCCTCGTCCTGGAGGTAGCGGGCCACGTTGATCGCCCGCGCCGCGGACAGCTCCCAGTTCGTCGCGAAGCGCTTGGTGAGGGCGCCCCGGATGGGGACGTTGTCCGTGTGGCCTTGCACCTCGATACGGCGGTTGGTCGCCTTCTTCAAGACCGTCCCGACCTTCCTCAGCACCTCCACCCCGGCCGGCTTGAGGTCGGCCTCCCCGGAGTCGAAGAGCACCTCGTCCACCATGTCGACGCTGAGCTGGTCCCGGATCCGCTGCACCTGGACCTGGTGGTTGGCGATCTCCTCCTTCAGCTCCCCCTGCAGCTCGTCCTGGGTGGACCGGAGGGCGGCCAGCTCCTTCTCCCTCTCCGCCACTTTCTCCTGGAGCTCGGTGCTCGTCTTCTGGAGCTGGTCGCGAATGCTCTCGAGGTCGGCCACCCGGCCGCGCAAGGTCGAGATCTCCCGGACGTCGGCCGCGGCCTGCTGGCGGGAGGCGTCCAGCGCCTCCTCATGCGGCCGGTACAACCACCAATAGAGGGCCCCGACCGCGGCCAGCACGATCAGGAGCAGTACGAGCAATGCCTTCGCCATAGATCGCCTCCGACGAGCCTGATTATAGGGACTAACGCGTCTGTTGACTTCGGGCGGACGGGTGCTGTAGGGTTGCCTCAACTTTTCGCTTTCTGAAGGGGATTTGGCAGTTGGTTGCAGGCCACCGGCAAAGGGGGCTTGCCATTCCCAGGGAAGCCGAACGGCGACTCGGACCCTCCCTGGCGCCCGCCTCCTCCCGCCTGTCCCTCGGAGACGAGAGTCTAAGGGGAGGGAATGATGAAATGGCTCGACGGGCGTAGACCGGCGCGGCCTGCGCTGCACGCGGCGCTCGCCGTCGCGCTCCTCTTCGGAGCGCTCGCCGGTCGGAGCGACGCGCAGGTGCTCTACGGCAGCATCGTCGGCAACGTGACCGACAATACCAAGGCCGCGGTACCCGGTGCGGCCGTGACCATCATCCATAAGGAAACGAACCTGGCCCGCGAGGGCACCACCACCAGTGACGGCACCTATCGATTCGTCAACGTGCAGCCCGGAACCTACACGGTCCGGGTCACCCTCACGGGATTCAAGGAGTCCGTGAAGGAGAACGTGCCGGTCTCGGCCAACGCGGTCAGCCGCGTGGACGTCGGGCTGGAGGTGGGACAGCTCACCGAGGCCATCACCGTCCAGTCGGAGCAGAAGCTCCTCCAGACCGACTCGGGCTCGGTGACCGCCGAGCTGAAGGCCAAGGAGATCGCGAGCCTGCCTCTCGGGAACTACCGCAATTACCAGACGCTCCTGAACCTCGTGCCCGGGACCACGCCCGCGGGGTTCCAGAACGCCGTGACCGACACCCCCGGCCGCGCGCTCACCACCAACGTCAACGGCACCGCGCGCAACAACAACAACACCCGGCTCGACGGCACCGTCAACGTGTTCATCTGGCTCCCGCACCACGCGGTCTACGTGGCGCCCGCGGAGACGGTGTACACGGTCAACATCTCGACGGACAATTTCGATGCCGAGCAGGGGATGGCGGGCGGGGCCGCGGTCAGCGTGCTCACCAAGTCGGGCACCAACGAGTTCCACGGCTCCGGGTTCGCCCTGCACGAGGACCAGGGGCTGCGGGCGCGCAACTTCTTCAACAACGGGCCGCGGGACGCCGAGGCATTCAAGAGCCACCGCAACATCGACGGGGTTACCCTGGGCGGTCCCATCGTCAAGAACAAGCTGTTCTTCTTCGCGGGCTGGGAAGGGACGTACGAGAAGACGGCCAACACGCGCACGAGCACCGTCCCCACGGCGGCCATGCGCGCCGGCGACTTCAGCGCGTTCGGGACCACGATCTACGACCCCGCCTCGGGCAACCCCGACGGCTCGGGCCGCACGCCCTTCCCGGGGGACATCATCCCCGCCAATCGGATCAGCCCGATCGCGAAAGCCCTCCAGGACCGCCTCCCCGCGCCCAACAAGCCGGGGACCTCGGGCAACTACAGCGCCACCGGGCCGATCGACCTGAAGCGCAACAACGTCGACGTGAAGCTCAACTACAACGTCAGCTCCGCGACCCAGGTCTGGGCGAAGTACAGCCAGATGAACGCGACCGTGACGTCCGACATGTGGCTCGGCAACCCGCAGAGCGGCGGGGCGGGCGGTTACGGCTTCGGCGACGGGTCCGGCATCGGAGACACCAAGGTCAAGCTCGCCACCCTCGGCACCACCTGGACGCTCTCCCCGACCGTCGTGCTGGACGGCACCGCCGGCCTGACGCGCTTCGATCAGGAGTGCATTCCCCCCGACGTCGGCACGAACTTCGGCACGGACATATTCCACATCCCGGGTACCAACGGCGCCGGTCTCAGCGGAGGTGATCCGCGGACGTCGGGGATGCCCGCCTTCTACGTGTCCGGCTACGAGCCCTACGGTGGGGTCGACGGCTGGAACCCGCTCTACCGCCACGACCGGAGCTACAACGTCTCCACGAACCTCACCTGGACCACCGGCAAGCACGACGTGCGCTTCGGCATCGACGTGGTGCGGCTGGAGCTGAACCACTGGCAGCCGGAGCTCGGGGAAGGGCCCCGGGGGGCCCTCCATTTCAGCGGCGGGGCCACCGCCCTGGGGCCGAATGGCTCACCCGACCAGTTCAACGCCTACGCCCAGTTCCTGCTCGGCAATACGACCTACGTCGCCAAGGCCGTCCAGTTCGAGCTCATGACCGGCCGGGAGTGGCAGTACGGCGCCTACTTCCGCGACCGCTGGCAGGTCAACAAGGACCTGACCCTCAGCCTTGGCCTGCGCTGGGAGAAGTACCCGCTCATGAAGCGCGCGGACCGCGGTCTCGAGTTCTACGACGAAACGACCAACAAGGTGCTCCTCGGCGGCAAGGGGGGCAACCCCGAGGACCTGGGGATCCAGGTCAAGCACCCGAACTTCCTGCCCCGGATCGGGGCCGCCTACCGCATCGGAGAGGACAACGTCCTCCGCGGCGGATACGGCATCACGGTCAGCCCCATGCCGCTCTCGCGGCCGCTGCGCGGCTTCTACCCGGCGATCATCGCCCAGTCGTTCGTGGGCTCCAGTGATTTCGTGCCGTTCGGGACCCTCGCCTCGGGCATCCCCCTCTTCCCCGGACCGGACATCAACTCAGGCGCGGTGGATCTGCCGACCTCGGCCCTCATGGGCTCGCCGTATCACGACCACCTCAACCGCGGCTACATCCAGTCCTGGAACATGACGTACGAGCGGCGGCTGCCCGCGCACTTCTCGCTCTCCACCGCCTACGTGGGCACCAAGACGACGCAGCTCATGGGCCTCTACGACATCAACTCGGCGGCGGCGGGCCAGGGGCAGGCGGGCCAGCCTCTCTTCCAGAAGTTCGGTCGCACGGGCGCCCTGTGGCGCTTCGACGGCTACCTCAGCAGCAACTACCACGCGCTGCAGATCGCGCTCAACCGGCCCTTCACCAAGGGTCTGTTCGTCAAGGGGGCTTACACCTGGTCGAAGGCGATGAACCGGCAGGACGACGACGCCTGGGCCACCCTCGACTACCCCAATCCCACCGTCCTCTACAAGAACTACGGCCCGGCCGGCTACGACCGCACCCACATGTTCCAGCTCGGGTTCGTGGCCGAGCTGCCCTTCGGGAAGAACGGCTCGAGCCCGCTCAACGCGATCGTGAAGGACTGGTCGGTCAACGGGATCTTCAGCTACGTCACCGGCACTCCGTTCACGGTCACCGCCTCCGGCGCCTCCCTGAACGCGCCGGGGAACGCCCAGACGGCCGACCTCGTGGGAAGTCCCAACAAGCTGGGCGGGATCGGTCCCGGCCAGCCGTACTACGCCACGAACGCGTGGGCCCCCGTCACGGAAGTCCGCTTCGGCAACACGGGCCGCAACACCATGCGGGGACCCGGCTGGGGGAACCTCGACCTCTCGCTCTTCCGCAAGTTCCCCATCAAGAAGATCAGCCTGGAGGCGCGGGTCGAGGCCTTCAACGTGACCAACACGCCCCACTTCCGCAACCCCAACGGGGACGTCGGCTCATCGGGGTTCATGACCATCACGGGCGCTCAAGGCGACGAGCGTCAGATACGCCTGGGCGCGCGCCTGGAATTCTGACCGGCCGACAGCTCGACGGCGGGTGCGGGACGATCCCGCTCCCGCCGTTTTTTTTGACGTAGACTTTCCCCGTGGTCTCTAGGGCAGCAAGAACTGTTTCGATCGGCCTCACCCTGTGCGGCTTCCTTGCCGGGGATGGGGCCCTCCCCCAGGCGGCCAAGTCCCAGGAGCCCCCGGCCACCTTCCCCGCCCAGGTCGAGCAGGTCACGGTGGATGTGGTGGTGACTGACAAGAAGGGGGAGCCCGTAACCGGCCTGAAGGAGGAGGACCTCGAGGTCTACGAGAACGGGGTGGCGCAGGCGATCGTGAGCTTCGACGCCATCGAGGTCGCGGCCGCCCCCGCCGCGAAGGCCACCGCCCGTCCCAAGGTCTCCACCAACACCCGAGAGGAGCGACGGCGTCCCGGACGGACTTTCGTGATCTTCTTCGACGACATCCACCTCGCCCCCTTCACCGCCCAGCGGGCCAAGGCGGCGGTGGCGGATTTCCTGAGGACGGCCGTCCGCGAGGGGGACCGGGTCACCCTGGTGGCCGCCGGGGGTGGGACCTGGTGGACCGCCCGCATGGAGGCGGGGCGCGACGAGATGATCGATCTCGTGAAGCGCCTCTCGGGCCGCGCGGTCCCGGACACGGGGCGCGACCGCATCTCCGATTACGAAGCCATGCGCATCCACGTCTTCCGCGATGAGATGGTGATGAATCGGGTCCAGCGCCGCCTCGAGGCGGCCGGGGTGATGACCGCGACCCAGCAGAGCCAGCACGTCACCGGCCCCCGCGCGGTGGAGGACCCCCTCGTGACGGGCCGGGCGGCCGAGCTCTATTACGGGGTGGCCGCCCGCAACCGGATCACCCTCGAGGCGCTGGAGCGCTCGCTCCAGGCGCTCGTCGACGTGCAGGGGCGCAAGTCGCTCGTCCTCGTCTCGGACGGCTTCATCTACGACCCCCAGATCGACCTCTTCAAGCGCCTCGTCGATGCCTCGCGGCGGGCGAACACGGCCATCTACTTCGTCAACAGCCGCGGCCTGGAGGGGTTGCCGCTCGCGATAACCGCCGAGTTCTCGGCCCCCCTCCCCCCGGAGGACATCGGCTCCGCCTTCGCCGAGTCGTTCGAGGCCACGGAGGGCTCGGAATCCCTGGCCGCGGACAGCGGCGGCTTCACCGTTCGCAACACGAACGACCTGGGCAGCGGCTTCAAGCGCATCGCCGACGAGACTCGCGTGTACTACCTGATCGGCTACAACCCCACGAACGCGGCGCGCGACGGCACCTTCCGGAAGATCCAGGTGAAGGTCCGCGGCGGAAAGGGGATCCAGATCCGGGCCCGCAAGGGCTACTACGCCCCCTCCGCCGAGCAGGCGGCTCTCTCGACCAAGCCCGGGGATCCCGTCTTCCAGCACGCCCTCGACTCGCCGTACGAGGTGGACGACATCCCGCTGCGGATGACCCACTTCCTGAGGGAGGAGGCCTCCCTCCTGGGCCGGGCGCACGTGCTGGTGGCTGCCGAGGTGGACATTCGCAGCCTCGCCTTCGCGGAGGAGGAGGACCGCTCGATGGGAGCGCTGCAATTCCTCATGGTGGCGGCGAACCGCGAGACCGGGGAGTTCTTCCGCTACGACCAGAAGGTGGATCTCAAGCTTCCTCCCCCCACCCGGGAGAGCCTCGCCCGCACCTGGCTGCCGATCGTCCGCGAGTTCGAGCTGGTCACCGGGCGTTACCAGGCCAAGATCGTGGTGCGGGACAAGGTCACGGGTCGCATGGGGACGGTCGTCCACGAGTTCGAGGTCCCTGACCTCGGACAATTCCGCGTCACGACCCCCGTCCTGAGCGACGTCCGCGAGGAGACGGAGGACGGGCGGACGGGTGACCGCCTGGCGGTCCTGGCGCGACGCGACTTCGCGCAGGGGGCCTCCCTGTTCTGCCAGCTCGAGGTCTACGGGGCGACCCGGCTGGAGGCCTCGGGCCTGCCCCGGGTCTCCATGGGCTACCAGGTCCGGCGGAGCGACGGCGCGCTCTTCACGCAGGACGCCCCCAGCATCATCAACCCGACCTCGGCCGGATCGCTGTCGCGCATGATCGGCTTCTCCCTCGGAGACGCGACCCCCGGCGACTACGAGATCGTGATGCGCGTCAAGGACGAGCTGTCGGGCAAGTCCCTCGAGCTGCACGAGCCCTTCAGCGTCACGGCGCCCCCGGCCCCGGCGCCGGCGCCAAGCAGCGAGTAGGCGTGCGCGTCCGAGCGTGCACCGGCGGGCTGGGGGCAGCCTGCGTCCTGGCCTGCGCCGCGCTCGCGGCCAGCCCGTCTCCCGACGACCTGGCCGCCACCGCCCGGAGGGGCAGGGAGGCGATGGCCGCGGGCCGCTTCGACGAGGCGGCCGCTCTCTACACCGAGATCACCCGAGCGCTGCCGGACGAGCCGGGCGTGCTCTTGAACCTGGGCATGGCGCTGTCCATGGCCGGCCGGCCCCGGGAGGCCGTGCCTCGCCTCGAGGCCGCGCTGAGACTCCGGCCCGACCTGCTGCCCGCCTCCCTCTTTCTCGGAGCCGCGTACATCGACCTCGGCCAGCCCGCGCGAGCGGTGGAGCCCCTGCAGAGGGTGGTCGGCGCTCAGCCCGACAACCAGGAGGCCCGCCGCCGGCTGGCCGATGCGCTGTGGTCGCTGGGGAGCTTCGAGCCCGCCATAGGACAGTACCGTGCGCTCTCGGAGCAGGCTCCGAAGGACCCGCGCGCTTGGTACGGGCTGGGGCGCAGCTACGAGGCGGTGGCCCGGATCGCCCAGGAGCGCCTCCAGCGCTCCGCGCCGGATTCCGACTACATCCTGCGGCTGGTCGCGCAGCTCATGATCGCCGAGGGCAAGCCCGCCAACGCCTTCCGGCTCTACCGGGAGGCGCTCGAGAAACGGCCCGACCTGGCGGAGGCCCACGAGGCCCTGGCCCGGATCTACGAGGAGAAAGGCCACCCGGAGTGGGCCGCGGTCGAAAGGGAGAAGTCGCGGAGCATCCCGCCCCCCGACTGCCGTTCCCGGAGCCTGGAGTGCGATTTCCGCGCGGCGAACTACGCGTCGGTCTTCGCGGCCGCGCAGTCCCTCGGCACGGCCGAAGGCCTCTTCTGGTTGTCCCGCGCCGCGCACGCGCTGGCCGACGAGGCGTTCGACCGCCTGGGCCGGCTCCCGCCGTCGCCCGAAGCCACGTTGCGGCGGGCCGAGATCCTGCGCCTCCAGAGGAGGCTCCTGGGCGAGGCGATCGACGACCTGAAGCGGGCGGCGCAGGCCTGGCCCCAGGACCTTCGCATCCGACGCGAGCTGGCCACCATGCTCTTCGTCGCCAACGACGCCGAGGGGGCCCGTCCCATCTTCGAGGACCTGCTGAAGCGCGAGCCGGACTCCGCGGAGCTGGCCCTCCTGTTGGGCGAGGCCTTGGTCAAGGCCCAGCAGCCCGGAAAGGCCGTCCCCTTCCTCGAGAGGGCGGCCCGCCGCGACCCGAAGCTGCTGCGGGCCCGGGCGGTCCTGGGCCGCGCCTATCTCGAGATGGGCGAGGCCGCGAAAGCCATTCCTTCCCTGCAGGCCGCCCTCGAGACCGACCAGGACGGCAGCCTCCACTACCAGCTCGCCCGCGCCTATCGCGCGACCGGCCGGGCCGACCTGGCCAGCCAGTCCCTGAAGCAGTTCCAGGAGATCCAGCGGTCCGCCGAGGCCGAATCGCGGAGCCTGAAGGAGGAGTTCCAGATCACCCCGCCCTAGCCGCTACGACTTCCAGGGGTCCACGAGGGCCACGCCGCACCCCTCGAAGTCGGCCAGGTTGCGAGTCGCGACGGCCGCTCTCGTCGAACGAGCGATCGCTGCGATTTGGGCGTCGAAATGCGAGATGGGACGCCCGCCGCGCCGTCGATCGGAAGCGATCCGGGCGTAAGGCGGCGCCTCGTCCGGGCCGAATCCGAGGATCCGGCCCGCGAAGTCCTCTGTGAACATGGACGTGGCCGCCGCTTCGAGTGCGCGGCGGCGTCGGCCCGCCGGGAGAAGCAACAGGCCATGGAGGATCTCTGCCTGAGTGATGCTGGTCGCGTAGAGACTGGCCGCGGGCTGGGCGGCCATCCAGTCGACCACCTCTGCGGCCGGCGTGGGCTTCATCAGCTCCGACAGGACATTCGTATCGAGGATGATCATCGACCGGGCTTCGGCGGCTCACGCATGGGCTGGCGGGCGGGAAGACGAAGCTCGACCCCCCCGAGACGCCGGAAGCGGGCGCGGATGGCGTCGGCCAGGTTGCCGGCCGGGGGGATGTCGTCCCGGAGAGCGACCCTCAGCAGCGTGCGAGCCTCTTCCTCCATCGAGCGCCCATGCTGTGCGGCGCGAATGCGCAATCGCGCCTTGGTCTTTTCGTCGAGCCTTCGAATGGTGATGCTCGCCACGGGGCCTCCATTGCAATCACTGATTGCATTGTATGCAGTGCGGAGGAAACGGTCCAGTCCAAAGTACTAACGAGGCGGGCTTCCCGCCGAAGCCGCTCGACGTCGCCACCCAACCGCCGCGTCCTTGTCCCCCAGGAAATCCAGGGTCTTCGCCCCGAGCACGATCGTCTCCCGGACGGGATTCGCCTTCACCATGGAGTCGAGGATGTCGTGGACCTCGCGCCGTGACCGCCCCTGCAGCGCGACCACGACCGCGAGGCTGGCGTACGTCTGCGCTCTCCCGGGGGACGAGCGGATCTCCTGCCTGAGCACCGCCTCTGCGTCCACGAACCGGCCGAGCCGCGCGAGCACGTCGGCCCGCAGATAGTCCAGCCCGGCCGCGGGAGCGCGATTCTGCTCGAGGGCGCGCGCCCGCGCCTTCTCGAGCGCCGCGAGGGCCAGGGGCAGCTCCGACCGCCGCACGTGGACCTGCGCCAGGATCATGGCGCCCTCGGACTCCGCCGCCGCATCCGCCATGGCCAGCCGGGCCTGGCGCTCCGCCTCCGCCAGGTCGCTGCGAGCGAGGGCCACCTTCGCCAGGAGCTGGTGCGCGCGACCGGGATCCTCCGGGAGCGCGGCCTGCGCCCGGGCCTTCGCTTCCTCGAGCTTGCCCATCTCGAGCTCCACCAGGCCGAGGGGCAGGGCCAGGGAGCCGGCCAGGCTGGGGGACAGCCTGATCGCCTGCCGGTACGCGGCCGCGGCCTCCTCGTATCTGCGCAGCCGCGCGAGCGTTCCCGCCAGCTCCCGCTGTACCTCGAAGGAATCCGGATTCCCCTCGAGCAGGCGCCTCAGGGAGATCAGGGCTTTTTCGTCCTTCCCCTGACGGGCCAGCTGATAGGCGGCCTTCAGCTCTTCATGCGCCTGGATCCGGTCCTTCGGGTTCGGCAGCGCCATTCCGTCGTGCGTCGGAGCCGCCCCTGAGAGATAGCCAAGCGCCTTCAGCTTCTCGGCCACTTCGGGATCCACCCTGCCCGGCTCCACGAAGCCCGTGGGGTAGCCGTCCAGCTCCGTCTTCATCGACCGCGCGATCCCTGCGTCGGCGAGGGAGGAGGTCTCCCGGGGATCCCGCACGATCTCGTAGAGCTCGGGCTTCGGGCCTTCGATGTAGTGATGGCGCGCGTCCACCAGCGAGCGCAAGTGACTCCACCCGAGATGTATTCGGGGGTAGTAGGTCTCGCTGTAGATCCGCCGGGGAGGGGCCCTCGCCGGGCGGTCTCGACCGAGAAGGGACACCCCCTCGAGAGTCGGGGGCGCCTTGAGCTTCAGGAGGGCCGTGACCGTCGGCACGATGTCGATCAACCCGACGGGCTCCGCCACGCGCGTTCCCGCGTCGCGCGAGAGGGGAAGCTTCAGGAGAAGGGGGACGTGGAGAACCTCGCGGTAGAGCAGGACCCCGTGCTCCTGCTCGCCATGGTCCCCCAGCCCCTCCCCGTGGTCGGAGACGAGGAGGATGATCGCGCGGTCGTAGATGCCGTCGCGCTTGAGCTGCCCGAGGAACTCCCCGACCACGCCGTCGCTCGCCGCGACCTCGCCGTCGTAGGTCGATCCGTAGCGGCTCTTGTAGGGCTCCGGCGGCTCATAGGGGAGGTGCGGCTCGTAAATGTGCAGGAAGAGGAAGAACGGCCTGGCCTTCACGCTTTCGGCCCAGGCGATCGCGCGACGAGCCGTCTCCCCGCCGGGGCGCTGGAGGAGGCTCAGGTCCCGCGTCCATTCGACGTCGCCCCCCACGGAGTCTTCGAAGAAGTCCAGGGAGTCACCGATGCCGGTGGCCCCCCGCAGCACGTAGGCGGAGACCGCTCCCCCCGTGGCATAGCCGTGCGTCCGGAGGATGCGGGCCAGGGTCGGATGGGCGTCGCCGTCGAAGTGGTAGCCGAGATTGCTCCTCACCCCGTGTTGGGCCGGCAGCAGGCCCGTCAGCATCGACGCGTGGGAGGGGAGGGTCAGGGGACACTGGCTGTAGGCGTTCTCGAACAGGATGGAGTCGCGCTGCAGGGCATCGAGGTTCGGGGTCTCCACCTTGGCGTAGCCGTAGGCCGGGAGGTGGTCCGCGCGCAGGGTATCGATGGAGATGAGGATCACGGGAGCGCCCGGGAACTCCGGGGAGCGGGGGACTCGCGGCCCGCACCCCGCAACCAGGGTCAGGGAAGAGAGGACGAGGAGCGCTCTCATCTCGCGGCCAGTCTACTCCGCGGAGACCCCGCCCCCCGGCCACTCCGGCGAAACCATTGACTTCCGGGGACACGTGAAGTAGCGTTCGCTCAATTCGTTTCGCGAAGGAGAACAAAATTCATTGGCTGCAGCCACCGGCGGGGCCAGGGGCCTGCGACAGCGTCGGTGTTTCCCTGCGCGCACACGAACCCGGCCCCAAGGCTTCCGTCTTCCCAGGGAGTCGAGCACCGGTCCAAGCCACGAGCAAGGGACTGCCGATCCAAATGGCTCATGGCTGAGACAAAGGGCCTATAGGTGGATAGAGGACAAGACGCTTATCCTGAGGGCCAAGAACACATAAGTTGCAGGTCTTGGGATCTGGACGAAGTCTCATTCTCGACCTAACCGTCCGACATTCGCAGGGTCGGGACACCCTCGGCGCTGGTGTTAAGGAGGTTCCGAAGATGGCTCATCTCACTCGCTTACTGCCAAAGGCGGCGGTCGTGGCGGCGATCGTGGCCATCTGGCCCACACCGCCAGCCGCGTTCGCGCAGGCTCTCTACGGCTCGGTGGTCGGCATCGTCGCCGACCAGTCGGGTGCCGGCGTCCCCGGTGCGAGCGTGGCCGCCACCAACACGGGCACGGGTCTGAACGTCCAGGCGGTCACGGACAAGACCGGTGGTTTCGCGTTCCGCAACCTCCTCCCGGGCATCTACGACTTCACGGTCTCACTCTCGGGGTTCCGGGAGCTCCGGCAGACCGGGCTCCGGGTCGCGGCGGGCAACCCCGTCCGGCTCGACCTGAAGCTCGAGGTCGGCGCCCTGACGGAGAGCGTCAACGTGGTGAGCGAGACCACGCTCCTCCAGACGGAGAAAGCCGACCTGCACACGGAGCTCACCTCGAAGGAGGTCGTCAACCTCCCGCTCAACCAGTTCCGGAACTACCAGATGCTGATCAACCTGGTGCCGGGAGCGACGCCCGCCCAGCTCCAGAACGCCGAGATCGACACCCCCGGCCGGGCGCTCAGCACCAGCGTCAACGGCATGCAGCGGAACTCCAACGCGTTCCGGATCGACGGCGCGGTCTCCGTCAACATCTGGCTCCCGCACCACGTCGGCTACGTCAACCCGGCGGAGACGATCGAGACGGTGAACATCTCGACCAACAACTTCGACGCGGACCAGGGCATGGCCGCGGGAGCGGCCGTCAACGTCGTCACCAAGTCCGGGACGAACAAGCTCCACGGCTCGGGGTTCATCCTCCGCAACTCGGAGGGACTCAACGCCAACACGTTCGCCAACAACGCCAACAAGCTCCCGAAGCCGGATCTCTCCAACAACATCTACGGCGGCACGCTCGGCGGTCCGATCGTGAGGGACAAGCTGTTCTTCTTCGGGTCCTGGGAGCGCTACCAGGGCCGGCGCGGGGTCCAGAGCACCTACGCCGCGCCCACCGCGAAGATGCGGGCGGGCGACTTCAGCGAGGTCGCGGCGGCCTATCCGGCGTTCCGCCTCTACGACCCCTCCACCGGTGGCGCGGGCGGCGTCGGGCGTCAGGAGTTCCCGAACTACCAGGTCCCCGCCAACCGCCTGGACCCGACCGCGCAGCGGGTCCTCCAGGAGTGGCCGAGCCCCAACACCACCACCGACATCAACCGCAACGGGATCCTCGACGACATCGTGATCCCCCGCGAGGTCAGGAACGACCGCGACAACTTCGACCTCAAGCTGACGTGGCAGCCCTCGAACTCCCACTCGATCTGGGCCAAGTTCGGGATGCTGGACGCCGAGGTGATCGACAACTTCATCCTGGGCTTCGACCAGGGCAGCCTCGGCGACACCCGGATCTACGTGGGGACGGTCGGCCACACCTGGACCCTCGGCCCCTCCCTGGTGCTCGACGGCTACTTCGGCATCGACCGCATGCAGCAGACCGTGACCGGGCCCGACTACGGCTCGAACCTCGGCCTCGACCGCTTCAAGATCCCCGGCACGAACGGCGACAGCATCCGCGCGAGCGGCCTCCCGTTCTTCGACACTACCGGTCCGGGCGGGCACACCCAGGCCACCGACTACGACTACGGCACGACCCCGAACTGGATGCCCCTCTTCCGCACCGAGCAGAGCTTCACCTTCAGCTCGGCCCTCACCAAGGTCCTCCCCCGCCACGAGCTGCGCTTCGGGATCGACGTCGTGAAGCACGAGCTGAACCACTTCCAGGCCGAGTTCGGCTCCATCGGCGGCGTCCGCGGCCGCTTCACCTTCGGGAACGACCTCACCTCGACCCCGGGCTACGTCTCGCCGGGCTGGAACTCCTTCGCGGGGTTCCTGCTGGGCCTGCAGTCCACCCAGGCCAAGGACGTCCAGGACATCCAGATGACGGGCCGCGAGTGGCAGATGGCCGCCTACGTCCGCGACCGCTGGCAGGTGGGGCACAAGCTGACCCTCAGCCTGGGCGTGCGCTTCGAGTACTACCCGCTCATGACGCGCAAGGATAGCGGGATCGAGAGGCTCGACCTCGCCACCTACGAGGTGCTGCTCGGCGGCCGCGGCTCGACGCCGGAGGACGTCGGCATCGACCTCAAGAAACTCTACCTGGCCCCGCGCCTCGGCGCGATGTACCGCCTGACCGACGACACCGTGCTGCGCGCGGGCTACGGCCGGACGATCAACCCCCTCCCCTGGTCCCGCCCGATGCGTGGATCCTTTCCCTATGACGTCTTCTACAACAAGACCGCCGAGCAGTACGGCAACCTGGGTACGCTCGAGTCCGGCATACCGCTCGTCGTCGTCCCCGACGTGAGCAGCGGTCGGGTCAAGCTCCCGCGCAACACCTTCATGCGCACGCCCAGCCCGACGGACGTCGACCGCGCCGTCCTGCAGCAGGCGAACGTGGCCGTCGAACATCGCTTCCCGGGCAACATCGCGGTCGAGGTCGCGTACGTGCACGGGCGCTCGGACGGCGGCTACGCCGACCGCAACATCAACTACGGTGAGCCCGGTGGCGGCCAGGCGGCCCGCCAGTACTTCTCGGTGGCCGGGACCACCGACATCACCGAATGGGCGGCGCGCACCAAGCGTCGCTACAACGCCCTCCAGGTCGCGATCAACCGTCCGTACAGGAACGGCCTGCTGCTGAAGGGCGCCTACACCCTGAGCAAGGCCCAGAACGAGACGGACGACGACGGGTGGGTCAGCCTGCCCTGGTACCACCCGCTGAAGCTCGCCGACAACTTCGCGCTCGCCACCTACGATCGCACCCACAACTTCCAGATGGGCTTCCTGTACGACCTGCCCTTCGCGAAGAATTCCAAGAGTCCCTTGGCCCAGATCGTCAAGAACTGGCAGATCAACGGTGTCTTCTCCGCCTACTCGGGGACGCCGTTCTCGATCGGCGGCTCGAACCCCGCGCTGAACTGCCAGGGCTGCTCCAGCATCGGCGTCCTGATCAACGTGCAGGGTGACCCGAAGCCGAGCGGCACGCCTGGCTCGAGCACCGAGCCCTGGTACGACAAGTCGCTCTTCTCGCAGCCGACCGGCACGGGCGTCGACGGGTTCGGCACCAGCAAGCGCAACCAGTTCCGCACTCCCGCGGTGTGGAACGTGGACTTCGGGCTCTACCGGGCGTTCCCGGTGGGCAGCCTCCGCCCGGAGATCCGGGTCTCCGTCACCAACCTGCTCAACCACACGAACTGGGGTCGTCCCGTCACCTCGTTCACCAACCCGCGCTTCATGCTGTTCGACCCGAGCGCGGCGCATCAGTTCGACACGACCTGGGGAACCGGCACCCGGGAGCGACAGGTCCAGATCGGTCTCCGGCTCGAGTTCTAGCCTGGCTTGAGATCGCTGTCGGTCGCGAGCCGGGGCGCCTTGGGCGCCCCGGCTCGCTCCGTCCGCCCGGCCGTCTCGCTCCGGTAGAGCCGCAGGGCGCTGATGCGAATCGTGTCGAGCGCCGACTCGACCGTGAGGCGGACGCGGGTCGCGGTCACTGCGGGGAAGCGGTCGAGCTTCTTGTGGCCGATGGTGGTGCCGCGGGTGACTGTCTGCCATCCGCCGCCGGCCGAGGCTTCGAGGCGGTAGCGCTCTACGCACTGGCCGTGCTCGATCGCCTCCTGCAGGCAGGCCACGTCGAAAGCCACGGGTCGCGGAAGGTCCAGCTCTACCCCGCCCCGCGGGTTCCCCTTCCCGGGGCTCCAGAACGAGTCGGGGTCGCCGTCCGCCACCCGGTCGGCCGTGTGCCTCCGGTCGGCCCGGCCGCTCGCCCGCGCGCGCGACCCCGCGGCGAGATCGTGGGCGAACGTCGCCCGGATCCTCTCCCCGAACTGGGCCAGCCGGCGGCCGTCGGTCTCGTGGAAGAGGCCCTCGGCGGTGGGAGGGACGTTGAGCAGCAGGCCGCTGTTGCGGCCGACGGACGTGAAGTAGAGGTCCACGAGGTCCTCGATGGTCCGGACCCTGTCGTCCTCCGCCGCGTGCCAGAACCACCCGGGGCGGATGGAGACGTCGGCCTCGCCGGGCCGCCACACGCTCCCCTCGGGGTCTCCATGCTGGAGGGCGCCCGTGACCTCGGGGCCGCTCACGCCGGGGTAGGGAGCCCGCGCGGGATCGACCGCACACCAGTTCGGGTCGCCGGCCACGCCGTGCTCGTTGCCGATCCATCGGATGTGCGGGCCGGCGTCGGAGAAGATCAGGGCCTGCGGCTGCAGGCTGCGGACCACGCGATGAATGCGCGGCCAGTCGTACTCCTGCCGCTTTCCGTTGGGGCCCTCGCCGTTGGCGCCGTCGAACCACACCTCCACCAAAGGACCATAGCCGGTCAGGAGCTCTTCGAGCTGCGCGCAATAGAAGTCGTTGTAGCGCGGCGAGTCGCCGTAGGACGCTTCGTGACGGTCCCAGGGCGAGACGTAGAGGCCGACCCCCAGCCCCTCCGTCCGGGCCGCGTCCACGAACTCGCGGACCAGGTCGCCCCGCCCGTCCCGCCAGGGGCTGCGCCGCACCGAATGGTCGGTGTGCCGGCTCGGCCACAGGCAGAACCCGTCGTGGTGCTTGGCGGTCAGGATCATGTTCCGGAAGCCGCGCGCCTTCGCCGCGCGCGCCCACTGCCCCGCGTCGAGCCGCGCGGGGGCGAAGAGCCGCGGGTCCTCGGTGCCGTCGCCCCATTCCCGGTCCGTGAAGGTGTTGATCGTGAAATGCACGAAGAGGGCCCGCTCCGCCCGCTGCCAGGCGAGCTGCGGGGGGGTGGGGACGGGCCGTGGGGGCGTCGGCCGCGACGACACCATGATCGGTGCAAGCGTGCCGAGCCCGAGGGCGGCCGTGCCCGTCCGCAGAAACTCACGGCGCCGCATCGGCGGACGGTCTCCGGCACGGGAGGAGCCCACGAGGTATACTCCGCTCGCGCGACTCTAACGCGTCCGCGCCCACCGTTCCATGCCCAGCCCCCGCATCCTCATCGAAGCCTGCATCGACTCCGTGGAGTCCGCCGTGGCGGCGGAGGCGGGGGGGGCGGGTCGGGTCGAGCTGTGCGACAACCTGATCGAGGGCGGCACCACCCCCAGCGCGGGAACGATCGCCGAGTGCCGGGCGCGCATCGGGATCCCCATCTTCATGATGATCCGGCCCCGCGGGGGCGACTTCCTCTATTCCGAGGTCGAGTACGAGGTCATGCGGCGCGACATCGCCCACGCGAAGGCGTTCGGCGCGGACGGGGTGGTCCTGGGCCTTCTGAGGCGCGACGGCACCGTGGACGTCGAGCGGACGCGCCCCCTGGTCGACGCCGCCCGTCCCCTCGCGGTCACGTTTCACCGCGCGATCGACGTGGCCCGCGATCCCGAGGAGGCCCTGGACGCCCTCGTGTCCATGGGAGTGGACCGTGTGCTGACCTCCGGCCAGGCCTCGACCGCGCTCGAGGGGGCGCGCGTGATCGCGGCCCTCGTACGCCGGGCGGCGGGCCGGATCGTGATCCTTCCCGGGGGGGGCGTGAACGAGGGCAACGTCCATCAGGTGGTCGCGGACACGGGCGCCCGGGAGGTTCACGTGCGCGGCACCTCGCCGGTGCGGAGCGCCATGGCGCACCGCAACCCGCGCGTGATCTTCCGCTCGACCATGGAGGCGGACGACTTCGTCCTCAAGGTCACGGACGCCGAACGGATCCGCCGGATGGCGGCCCTGCTGGCGGGATCCGCGGACTAAGATCGGCTGTCCATGCCCGCGGTTTCCCTGGTGGCCGTGATCCTCGCCGTCGGCCTGTGGGAGGCTTCGCCGACCGAGCTGCCGCGCCTTCCCCTCGATCAGTACCCTCCCGAGCTGCGCGGGCGGGTCGCGGAGGCGCTCTCCCGCGCCGAGCAGGAGCCGCGCAGTGCCTCCGCCGCAGGGGCCTTGGGCATGCTGCTCCACGCCTACGACCAGCTGGAGCCCGCGGAGGCCTGCTACCGGCAGGCGCGGCGGCTGGAGCCGCGGGCCTTCGAGTGGGCCTACCTGGAAGGCACGGTCGAGGGCCGTCTGGGCCGGCACGAAGCCGCCGTGGCGGCCCTGCGGGATGCGCTGCGCGCTCAGCCGGCGTACCTGCCGGCCCGCTTGAAGCTCGCGGAGGCCCTTCTCGCGACGGGGGACGCGGCGGGCGGCGCGGCCCTGTACCTGGCCATCCTCGAGGACGAGCCACGGTCGCCGCAGGCCCATTACGGCCTGGGCCGCGTGGAGACGGCCCGGGGGCGGATGGCGGCGGCCGCGGAGCGGTATCTCGAGGCCACGCGCCGGTTCGAGGACTTTGGCGCCGCCCAGTACGCCCTCGCGATGGCGTACCGGGACCTGGGTCGCGAGGAGGAGGCCCGCCGGCGCCTCGCGCTGTACCAGAAGTACCTGCTCGGCGATCCGCCCCTCGAGGACCCCGTGCTGGATGGCGTGCGGCGGCTGAAGGAGGGCGCGCGCGAGCACCTGGCGGAAGGCGTGCGCCTGGGCAAGGCGGGCGACGCCGCGGGCGCCATCCGCGAGCACGAGCGCGCCCTCACGGAAGACCCGAAGCTCGTGCAGGCCCACGCGAACCTGATCTCGCTCTACGGGAGGTGGGAGCGCTGGGACCAGGTGGAGCAGCACTACCGCGCCGCGGTCGCGCTCGCTCCCGGCCTGGCCGACGTCCACTACGACTACGGGGTCGCCCTCAGCCAGCAAGGCCGGCCCCGCGAGGCGGCCGAGGCCTTCAAGAAGGCGCTGGAGATCAACCCCTACCACGCCCGCGCCCACAACAACCTCGGCACCCTGCTCCTGGGCGAGAGCCGGTTCGAGGAGGCGGCCGGTCAGTTCCGGGCCGCCCTCGAGAACGAACCTGGCTTCCGGCTCGCGCGCTTCAACTTCGGGAGGGTCCTGGTGGCCCAGGGACGGCTGCGGGAGGCGATCGAGGAGCTCCAGAAGATCGTGACCCCCGAGGACGAGGAAACGCCCCGCTACCTCTACGCGCTGGCCGCCGCCTACGTGCGCGCGGGCGACCGGGAGAAGGGCGTGTCCTACGCCCAGGAGGCCCGAAGGAAGGCGGAAGCGCTCGGCCAGGCCGAGCTGGTCGCCAGCATCGACAAGGACCTGCGCCGGCTCGCCCCCGGTCCGACGCCTTGAGGCCGCTCCTCTCTTCCGCCGCCGCCCTTCTCGCCTTCTCCGCCCTCGGCCTGGCGGCGGTGGCCAATGCCCCCCTCTTCCGCGAGGCCGCCGCCGAGACCGGTCTGCGCTTCCGTCACTTCACCGGGTCGACGGGCGAGTACTTCATGCCCGAGATCATGGGCGCCGGGGGCGCGCTCTTCGACTACGATGGCGACGGCGACCTCGACGTGTTCCTGGTGCAGGGCACCATGCTCGACCCCCGTAAGACGCCGGCCGATTCGCCCTTCCCCCCGGCTCCGGGTCAGCCCCCGGGTAGCCGGCTCTTCCGCAACGACCTTCGCCGCGGCCCTACCGGCCGGCTCGAGCCGCACTTCACCGACGTGACCGAGCAGGCCGGCCTCGGGCACGTCGGCTACGGGATGGGAGTGACGGTGGGGGACTACGACAACGACGGCCGCCCCGACCTCTACCTGACGAGCTTCGGCCACAACGTGCTCTACCACAACAACGGCGACGGCACCTTCACCGACGTGACCGCCGCGGCGGGGGTCGACGACCCGCGCTGGAGCACCAGCGCGTCCTTCTGCGACTACGACCGCGACGGCCGCCTGGACCTTTTCGTGGCCAACTACATCGACTTCACGGTGGCGGGGAACAAGACCTGCTTCGAGCCCATGGGCGGGCGCGACTACTGCAGTCCCTCGCAGTATCACGCGGTCCCGTCGCGCCTCTTCCACAACGAGGGCGGGGGGCGCTTCCGCGACGTGAGCGAGGCGGCCGGCATCACCCGGGCCTACGGGCCCGGCCTGGGGGTGGCCTGTGCGGATTTCAACGGCGACGGCTGGCCGGACGTCTACGTGGCCAACGACGGCGCCGCCAATCAGCTCTGGATCAACCGGGGTGACGGAACCTTCGAGGACCAGGGGCTGATCTCGGGTACCGCCTACAACGCCGAGGGCCTGCCCCAGGGCAGCATGGGCCTGGCGGTAGGGGACTTCGACGGCGACGGGGACGAGGACATCTTCGTGACCAACCTGCCCCGCGAGAGGAACATCCTCTACGTCAACGACGGGCGGGGCCGCTTCCAGGAGGCCACCGACGCCTGGGGGCTGGGGACGCCCAGCCTCCCCCACACCGGATTCGGCACCGGCTGGTTCGACTACGACAACGACGGCCGGCTGGACCTGTTCGTGGCCAACGGCGCGGTCAACCTGGTGCAGGCCCTTCGCGGCCAGCCCTACCCCTTCCACGAGCGCAACCAGCTCTTCCGCAACCCGGGCCGGGCGCCGTTCCAGGAGGTGGGAGCCGAGGCCGGCCCCGCCCTCGAGCTCTCGGAGGTGAGCCGGGGAGTGGCTTTCGGCGACGTGGACGAGGACGGCGGCGTCGACGTCCTCGTTACCAACAACAACGGGCCGGCGCGGCTGCTGCTCAACCAGGTCCGCGCGCGCGGCCACTGGCTGCAGATCCGGCTCCGGGGGGTGCAGGACAACGCCGAGGGCCAGGGAGCGCGGGTGGCGCTCGTGCGTCGGGGTGCGCCCGCCCTCCGGCGGCGGGCCCACACGGACGGGAGCTACCTGAGCGCGAGCGACGTCCGGGTTCACTTCGGCCTGGGCGCCTCCGCGGATTTCGACCGCGTCCTCGTGCGCTGGCCGAGCGGCCGCACCGAGAGCTGGGCGGGTCTCGCCGCGGACCGCACCGTCGAGCTGCGGCAAGGCACCGGCAAGCCCTGGACGGGACCCTTACCGTAAAGGGATCGAGGCCATGAAAATCGGGCTCTATACGATCACGTACCTCGGGATCTGGTACCGCGGGGAGCCGCTGCGGCTCGAGGACATCATGCGCCGGGCCCGGGACCAGGGGTGGGAAGGCATCGAGCTCGACACCAAGCGGCCCCACGCGGCGCCCATGGACCTGTCCGAGTCCGACCGCGAGCGGCTGCGGGACCTGGCGGGCGAGCTCGGCCTGCCGATCTGCGCCGTCTCCCCCAACTGCGACCTGTCGAGCCACGTGCCGGAGCAGCGGGAGGCCATGCTCTGCTACGTGCGGGAATGCATCGAGCTGAGCGCCGACCTGGGCGCGCCCCTCTGCAAGGTCTTCGCGGCCTGGCCCGGGGTCGTGGTGCGAGACGGGCTGGCCGATTACGCCTGGACGCGCAACCAGCCCGACCCCTTTCCCCAGTGGAGCGGCGAGCGCACGAAGAACATCCGCACCGCGCTCGAAGAGCTGGCCCGGTTCGCCCAGGACCAGGGAGTGCTCCTGGTGCTGCAGAACCACGCCCCGGTCATCAAGGGGCACCGCGACGTCTACGACCTGATCGAGCAGGTGGGCTCGCCCGCCCTGAAGGCCTGCATCGACCTGCCGGCGGACACCGACGTCGCCACCGACCCCGCGGGTGCCCTGGCCCTCGGCCGCAAGGTGGGAGGCACCATGGTGCACGCGCATTACTTCGGCCAGTTCAAACGAGACGCGCACGACGAGGTGGAGTTCGATTTCGATCCACCCTTCGCCTACCCGGCCTACGTGCAGGGACTGGTTGAAGCGGGGTACGCGGGCTACATGAACTGGGAGTTCTGCCGGCCTGCGCTACGCGACGGCCAACCGGCCGGCATCGACTTCGTGCACGAGCAGACCGAACTGGCCCTCTCGTACATGCGGCGATTGCGCGCGGAGGCGACCCGGTCCGCCGGGGGCTGAGGGAAGCGGCCCTCGGTCACGCCCGGTCGATGGCCGTGGCTACGCGGTTGGCCGACCGGGTGGCGGCCTCCATCCCCCAGTTCAGGTTGTCCGCGTAGGCGCCCACGAACTGGATCCGCCCTTCGGGCTCGATGACCTTCGGCCAGAAGCGGGCGAGCCGGCCGGGCCCGTAGTGGACGGGCTCGCAGGCCATGGCCCAGGGGTCCCGTGCCCAGTCGATGACGAACGCCTGCTCGATGTCCTCCGTGCGGCCTGGATAGAACCGGCGGAAGGTCGCCAGCGCGTCCTCGGTGGAGGTCATCCCCTGGGCCGTGCCGACGAGGAGCCCTCGACCGGTCTCGACCTCGTCCGCCATCCTCCACACGTGCTCGAGCCTCACCTCGTTCAGGACGATGTTCGGGCTGACCTTGTCCCGCTCCCAGAACCTCGTGCGGGACTGGAACACGGGTCGGGAAGCCGTGTAGTAGGGGAAACCCTGGACGACTTCCCGCCGGACGTCGGGCCAGGCAGGTGTGACCGGCACCTCGCGCAGCTTGACGAGCGACATCGCCGAGACCAGCCAATCGCCCTCCAGGGTCTTCTCGTGCCCCGCCTCGCGATAACGGACCCGCACGCCGGTGTCGCCGTGCTCGATCCCCGTGACCGGGCAGCCCAGCCGGACGCGCTCTCCCAGGCGCGCGGTGAAGGTGTCCGGCAGGGTCTGGTTCCCCCCCTCGATGCGGAAGACCTCCGGAGGGAAGAGGGGAACGCCCCGAAGCTTCAGCAGGGCGGCGTGCCAGACAACGTGCAGGGCCGAGGAGTGCGCGTCGCCGATGAAACGGATGGCGGCGGCGGAGGCGCCGTCCTTCTTCAGCAGGTCCGTGAGGGTGATCTGGTCGAGGTGGTTCAAGCCCGCGTCGAAGGGCCGGTACTCGTCGTGGAAGGCGTCGAGGTAGGGCGCGTGGTAGAGCGCGGGCAGCTTCCACCAGGGCTCGCGGGCCAGGAAGTCGATCTCCCGCTGGTTGAAGCCGAAGCCGGCGAGCACCTTCGGGTCGGCCAGCATCTCCTCGGTGAGCAGGCGGCCGTCGATCACCCGCAGCATGTTCTCGCGCCGGTGATAGGCCCGCGCCTTGAGGTTGAACTCCTTCACGTAGCCCCAGAAGATCTCGTAGCCGGGCCGCGTGAAGTGCTCCGCCCCGCCGTCCACGTAGAGCCCGTCGGCCAGGGGGTCGCGGATGGTGCGCACGTGTCCCCCCGTGCGTCCCGCCGCCTCCAGGACCGTCACGTCGTGGCCGCGCTTCATCAGCTCGTAGGCGCAGGAGAGACCGCCGATCCCCCCGCCCGCGACGATGACCCGCTGCGTCCGCCCGGTCGGCGGCGCCGCCTGGGCTTCGGCGTCCTCGCGGCCGGCGGCGCCCCCGTCGCTCGCGAGACTCGCGCCCGCCAGGGCCCCCGCCAGCTTCAGGACCTCGCGCCGGCTGACTGCGGTTCGCGGCGGGGTCGCCCGGCTCGTGTGCTCGGGATGTGAAGGAGAAGGCATGATGGGCGCCGCGGGTCGGACTCTATGCCGCGGCGCCGTCATGCGTCAAGCCGCTACTTGATCGACTTCAGGCCCGGGACCCTGACCAGGATGAGCTCGTTGTCATCCGCCAGCCCGGGGTTGCGCCCCTTGTTGGGGAGGTTGTTGTCGCAGCCGAGGAGGAGCCGCTCGCCGTCGACCACGTGGATCGCTTCGATGGACTCGCAGACCACCGAGAAGGGATCCCCCAGTCCGACGTCACCCTCGTGAATCGGGGGGAGTGAGATCAGATCCGGGTCGGGGATCGCCGTCAGGTCCACGGCGAGCTCCTTTTCCAGGAAGCCGTCGCTCCCCACCCTCCGCAGGTCGACCAGGTAGACGTTGCGGAACCTGGCGTTGAGGCCGAGCCCGCCGTCGCGTTCGATCAACACCATGCGGTTGTCGTCGAGGGCCCACATGTCCGCGACCATGTAGGCGATGTTCTCGGTCTTGTACTCCCAGACCTTCCCGGTGAGAGCCGTCGCGTCGACGCTGAACTCGTAGACGTACCGCCGGAGCTTGTTGGAGTCGGTGAGGACGGGCCCCTCCAGGGCCCCGTAGAGGTGCTTTCCGTTGGGGGTGATGGCCATGGCCTCGAAGCCGCGGCTGTTGGGGTGGGTGTTGGGCTGGCCGTCGAGGAATGGGTTGTTGGGCGACCGCACCCCGGGGATCTCGTAGGGCGCATGGAGCAGGTTGCCCGAGGCGGCGAAGTGCAGGATCCAGGGTCCGAACTCCTCTCCCATCCAGAAGTCGCCGTTGTGATCGCGCTGCAGCGACTCGGGGTCGATGTCGCCGCCGGTCAGCCACCGCTCCGCGGTGTCCTCCCGTACGATCGGAAATCCAATCAGGTGGTCCGGATCGCTGAACTGGATGAAGTCCCTCACCTCGATGGTGCCGCTTCCGCCGGTCGCGGTCTTGAAGTCCGGCTTGATGTAGTAAGCACGAATCAGGAAGTCCTTCGAATTGCCCTTTCCGCCGTAGCCGTTGTCCGGCATGGCCAGGTACTCGCCCGGCTCTCGCCCCTCCAGGACCGCCGAGAAGCCCTCGACGGGCTGCGAAGGGAGCGGGAAGGTGATCCCATTGGTGGTCCCGGCGAGTGCTTCGCCCGAGGCCGGACCCGGAGCGAGGGTGTACACGGGGAGGACGGCACGACCCTCCAGCGTGGGCCCGGGACTATCGGCCACCGCCGGCAACGCCAGGAACGAGAGGACCGCCCCCAAGCCGAGCTTGTTCGCGCTGACCAGGTTCATGCGTGTCATTGCTATACCTCCTTCGGGAAGAGTCGTCCCGCGCCTGCGCCAAGTCCTTAAGGAAACGCAAGGTTTCTCCAGAGTTTGCCAAAGGGTGGAGCCGATTGGAGCCAGCCGAGGCCAGGCGTATAGTCGCGCCGGTCGTCGTCCGGTAGGGGTGAACGTGATGCGGATGAGGGAGGCGAGGATCGCAGCGCTGTTGTTCACGGCGTCCGCGACCGCGCCGATGGACGCAACTACGCCGATCGTTCCCGGGCCGGCCGATCAGCGGTCGGTGGCCGTGCGCCTCGACGGCAAGGGCATCCGCCTCGAGTTCGACGCGGCGCTCAGGAGCCGCGTGGTGGCCACGCTCGGGGGAGCCGAAACCGCGCTCGGACCGTTCGCCGCCTCGGAGACCGTGACCGTGTCGGGCCGGGAGATCGTCGACTTCGCCCTCGTCGGCCAGCAGGACGAGCGCGTCCAGGACGCCCTGGGGAGCGGGCGTCGCTGGCTGCTCTCGGGGGTCGCCGGCCGACTGCGCAAGACGGTCTCGGTCACGATGTACGACGAGTTCCCGGGGCTGGCCGTTCTGCAGGTCCGCTACCTCAACGAGGGACAGGACGAGCTGCCCATCGGGGCCTGGACCAGCAATGGGTACCTCATCGTGGCGGCCGAGACCCGGGGAGATGCGGCATTCTGGTCCTACCAGGGGGGCACCTACGAGAGCCGCCCGGACTGGGTCCTTCCCCTCAAGGAGGGCTTTGCCCAGGACAACTTCCAGGGGATGAACGCCAGCGACTACGGCGGCGGGACGCCGGTGGTGGACGTCTGGCGCCGCGACGTCGGCCTCGCCGTGGGCCACCTCGAGATGACGCCACGGCAGGTCTCGCTCCCGGTGGCCAGGCCGGCCCGCTCCCCGGCGTCCGTGGCGGTGACGCTTCGGGGCGAGCTCCGGCTCGGGCCCGGGCGGACGTACGAGACCCTGCGCACGTTCGTGGCGGTCCATCGCGGCGATCACTTCCAGACCCTCTCGCTGTACCGCCGGCTCATGATCCGGCAGGGCGTGGTCCTTCCCGAAGCACCCCGGGCCGCCTACGAGCCCATCTGGTGCGCCTGGGGCTACGGCCGGGATTTCACGCCCGAGCAAGTGACGCGGACGCTCCCCATAGCGAGGAAGCTGGGCTTCGCCTGGGCCACCCTCGACGACGGCTGGCAGGTGGCCGAGGGGAACTGGGTCCCGCAGCCGGGCAAGTTCCCCCGCGGCGACGCGGACATGAAGGCCCTGGTGGACCGCATCCACGAGGAGGGGTTCCGGGCCCAGCTCTGGTGGACGCCCCTGGCCGCCGATCCAGGCACGCCGCTCCTGAGGGACCATGGCGAACAGCTCCTGCTCGATCCCGCGGGGGGGACGCGGAAGATCAGCTGGTGGGATTCGTTCTATCTCTGCCCGGCCTTCGCCCCGGTCCGGGAAGACGCCCGCGCCTTCGTCCGGAAGGCGCTCGGGCAATGGGGCTTCGACGGGCTGAAGATCGACGGCCAGCACTTGAACGGCGCGCCGCCCTGTCACAACCCCGCCCACCGCCACCGCTCGCCGGAGGAAGCCGTGGAAGGGATGCCCGGCTTCTTCGAGGCGGTGTTCCAGGCCGCCCTCGAAACGAAGCCGGAGGCGGTGGTGGAGATCTGCCCCTGCGGCACCGCCTACTCCTTCTTCACCCTGCCCTACCTCAACATGGCGGTGGCGGCCGACCCCACGAGCTCCTGGCAGGTGCGCCTCAAGGGCAAGACCCTGAAGGCCCTCCTGGGCGACCGCGTGGCCTACTTCGGAGACCACGTGGAGCTGAGCGACGGCGGAGACGATTTCGCCTCCACCATCGGGGTGGGCGGCGTCATCGGCACCAACTTCGCCTGGCCCGGTGCGCCGGGCAAGAAGGACCCGAAGCTCCTGTTGACCCCGGAGCGCGAGAGGGCCTGGGGATTCTGGGCCGGCATCTACCGGGAACTGCGTCTGCCCGAAGGTACGTACCTGGGCGGGCTCTACGACATCGGGTTCGACCGGCCCGAGGCCCACGCGATCCAGAAGGGCGATCGCTTCTACTACGCATTCTACGCGGAGCGCTTCCAGGGCACGGTCGAGCTGCGCGGCCTCCAACCCGTTGCCTATCGGGTCCGCGACTACGTGGCCGGCCACGACCTCGGCCTGGTCAAGGGGCCGCTCGCCAGGCTGTCCGTCGAGTTCCGGAAGCACCTGCTCATCGAGGCCCGGCCCGAGTGAGAAGGCGTTGACCCCGCGGCTTCGGGGTGCTACGGTCCCGCGGTTCGTTTGCTGAATGGAGGACTCCCGGATGAACGGAACGGCGAGAATGGCTCTGGTCGCGTCTCTCGTCGCGGTGGCCGCCGCCTCTCGCGCCGAGTCGGTGGACTACGGAACCGTGACCCTCATCCGCGACGAAGGCTTCAACGGCTCCAAGGTGATGGAGACCCTGGCCCAGCTCACCGACGTTCTGGGCCCCCGGCTCACCGGCTCGCCCGCGGCGAAGAAGGCGAACGAATGGACGCGGGACCAGCTCGCCACCTGGGGCCTCGTGAACGCGCACCTCGAGAGCTTCGGGCCCTTCGGCCGCGGCTGGAGCGTGGAGCGCGTGTCCGTCCACGCGGTCTCGCCTTTCACCGCCCCCCTCATCGCCCTGCCCAAGGCCTGGACACCCGGGACCGAGGGCCCCGTGCGGGGCAAGCTGGTGAAGGCCAAGCTCGAGTCCGAGGCCGACCTGGAGAAGCACAAGGGCAAGCTGGCGGGCATGATCGTGCTTCTGTCCGACGGGCGCGAGCTCAAGGGGCCCGATACCCCTCTCTTCCGGCGTTACAGCGAGCAGGAGCTCCATGACCTGGCCTTGTTCGAGCTCGTCGAGCGGCGGGGCGCGCGTGCGGCGCCGGCGGTCGACCGCGAGGCCGCGCGCAAGCGCTTCCGCTTCCAGAAGACCCTCCGGGAGTTCCTCGTGGAGGAAAAGGCCCTGGCCTCCGTCGAGCCGAGCGAACGCGACGCGGGGGTCCTGTGGGTGGCGGGCGGCGGCTCGCGTGAGAAGGGCGTGAACCCGGGAGTGCCCGCCCTCGTCATGGCGGCCGAGCACTACAACCGGCTGAGCCGCCTCCTCGACCGGAAGATGGAGGTGGAGCTGGAGATCGACGTCAAGGCCCGCTTCCACGACGACGACCCGATGGCCTACAACACGATCGCGGAGATTCCGGGGACGGACAAGCAGCCCGAGGTGGTCATGCTGGGGGCGCACCTGGACTCCTGGCACGGCGGGACCGGGGCCACGGACAACGCCGCGGGCTCGGCGGTGGCCATGGAGGCCGTCCGCATCCTGAAGGCGCTGGACGTCAAGCCCAAGCGCACGATCCGCATCGCCCTCTGGACCGGAGAGGAGCAGGGGCTGCTCGGCTCGCGGGCCTACGTGAAGGAGCACCTCGCGTCGCGGCCCGATCCGACCGATCCCGAGGAGAAGGACCTGCCCGCCTACCTGCGGCGGGCTCCTTCGGGCCCGCTTGAGGTCAAGCCCGAGCACGCGAAGCTCTCCGCCTACTTCAACTTCGACAACGGCACGGGAAAGATCCGGGGCGTCTACACCCAGGGCAACGTGGCGGCGGGCCCCATCTTCGAGGCCTGGCTCAAGCCCTTCGCCGACCTGGGGGCGGCCACCATCACCAACCGGAACACGGGCGGCACCGATCACCAATCGTTCGACGGGGTGGGGCTCCCGGGCTTCCAGTTCATCCAGGACGCGGCCGACTACGACACCCGCAGCCACCACACGAACATGGACGTCTACGACCGCCTGCAGAAGGAGGACCTGATGCAGGCGTCCATCATCATGGCGTCCTTCGTGTACCATGCGGCGATGCGCGCCGAGCGCTTCCCCAGGAAGCCTCCGCCGCGTGAGCGAGCCCAGCCGGCCCCGCCCGAGCACTGAGCAGGTCGGCTTGAGCTGAGAGGCTGCAGTGCGCGTCCGAATGACCTCCCGGAACAGGACCCCTCACGTTGTCGCTCGTCGTCGCTCTGGGTGTCGTTGCCTGGTCGTGGATCGACTATAGCGCGTGTCCCGATCTCGAGAAGCATACCAGCACCTGGTCGGAGGACTCCGGCTCGAGGGCGAGCGGGAAGGCGCGCACGCCGACGATCGGCGTGAGGTCCCGCACAGCTCCCTGGCGCTCTTCGATTTCGAGAGGTGTCCTCGAACGGTTCGTTGCCGCCCTGTCCTCCGGGCCAGGCTGCTGCCGTTCGGCTCCAGCACGCGTCGATCGCCACGGCACTGCCGGCGGCTGCGGGTCGAGTACTCCTGGCTGTACCGCCTCGGCCCTGACCATCGTGGTGCTCTCGTCCCCCACCACATCGAGAAGGCCCACGCTGATTTTTCTTGACACACGGCCTGACGGCTGTATCATTCCCCTGCCAGAAATCGGGCGACTTTTCGAACGGAAACGTTTCTTCGACAAGGGGCTGAGCTGAACCGCCTTGCAGAGTTGACTTGGCGTCTCAGCGGCCCCCCGCCGAGGGAGAGCGCCCAACACGAGAACCAATCACCCGTTCCCCGAGTCCCTCCAGGGGAACGCGCGGACCAAGTCTCCGCAGCCTTGGCCGGTGTTCAGTTGGTTGGCGGGGTCGGTTCGCGAAACAAAGGCCGGTAGAGAAGTTCCAATGAACGGAGGGAAGAAATGCTATCCAGACGGCTCGTGCCTAGTTCGTGGAGGCTCGTCCTACGGCTGGTCATTGGCGTGGGCTTGGTCGTCGGCCCCGCGCTGATCGCCCAGGCCGACCCCGCCGCCGGCGACCTGTTGGCCACGGTCCATGTTCCCGTAGCACATTGCACCCCGGCACCCGCCTGTGGCTCGCTGGGCGTTGGCGGGACCTTCGACGGAACCAACTACATCTACATCAACTTCGACTTCGTCAACGTGGTCGGTACCCTACACATCATGACACCCCCGCCCGGCGATGGGACGGGGACGCTGGTAGCCAGCAAGGCTATCGTCGACGCTGTCAACAACCCCGTGGCGGTGAGCGCAATCGCCTGGGACCCCAGCCGGGGCAAGCTCTGGGGCGCCTACGCTGGCAACCTCTACCTGATCGACATCAGCGGCGCTGGTGACGCGGTGGCAACGCTCCAGTTCACCACCAGCGTGGGGGGATCCGACCTGATAGACGGCTTGGCCTACGACGGCGGCGACGACACCGTGTATTACAGTCCGGACGTGAACCTCCACGTCTATCACTTCTCGCCGATTGGCACGCTCCTGAACACGGTGACCCCCAAGGACGCCGGCGGGGTCGAAGACGGCAGCGTCAGCGGTGTAGCGGTGGGCTCGAACCTGCTCGACGGCACGGGTACCCTCTACATCGGGCGTGATGGGGCTTCCGAGATCCGACGCATCAAAAAGGTCACTGGCGATTTCGTCTCGAACTTCGCCACGACGTCCGGTCGAGTGGAGGACCTGACCTGCGACCCGGTGACCTACGCGCCGAAAGAAGCCATCCTGGCCAAGGATTCCTACAACAACCTGTACGAGGCGTTCGAGGTCGAGCTGGGCACCTGCCCGCTGCCGCGGCCGCAGGTCATCTGCACACTGGGCTTCTGGAAGAACCATCCGGAGGAGTGGACGACTCTCGACCCCAACGCCGTGCCCGCCTGGGGCGGTGGCCTCACGTACCTGCAGATCTTCGGCCTCCCGCCGAGCAACGGAGACGCTTCCATCATCCTGGCCCACGCCTATATCGCGGCCTTGCTGAACACGGGGGCGCCGGCCGCAGACCTGGCGGCCGCTCTGGCGCTGTTGACAGCGCATCCTGTCGGGAGCGGCGACCTCAAGGCTGGGAAGAACGCCATCCCGGATCGTGCCGCAGCACTCCAGGTAGCGGCGTCGCTGCAAGCATTCAACGAGAGTGCTACCTGCCAACCTCCCAGATAAGCGCCCGAACGAACCTCGAGCCGCGTGGAGTCGTCGCTGACGGCTCCACGCGCATTCATTTACTTTAGATCTCTGCGTGCTCGCCTTGCCGTGCGAGAGAAAAGGGTCATGACCGCCTACCCAGTGAATAGGTCTCGGGACGCGCGCCGCCGATCGTCAGGCGCAGCCCCGACTCGTGCACGTGATCGAGGTCGAACCGCCACCGGTCGCCACGCCACACCAGGTAGTATGGACGCGTTCTTCGAGTGGCTCGGGCCCAGGAAGAGCGCGGGGATTCGCATGGCTGTGATGGACATGTGGAAGCCCTTCCGGACCTCGACCCAGGCCCACGCTCCTCAGGCCAGCGTTCTGTTCGACAGGTTGTCTATAGGAGATTGCTTTCCTATCCGGCGCCGTCTGCCCGACGCGAGCGTTCCTCGTGATACCTGGCAACGGGCTGGAGAGCGCCCGTAGTTAGGCTCGGGACCGCGACGCCGGTGTCCGCCGCTCAGGGTTCGGCCAGCAGCCTTTCGATCGCCGCCCGCAGCGCCTCGTAGTCACGCCGCGCCCGAGGGTCGGGCCCGTCCTTGGCGAAGATCCCACCCGGATGGACGTGGCGTACGATCCCTCGCTTGTCGATCAGGAGCGACGAGGAGGTGAAGCTTGCATCCGGGACGCGGTCCAGCCAGAGCGCACGGAGGGCGCTCCAGTCGTCGTCCACCGCCACCGGGAACCGGAAGCCATAGGCCTCGACATGGCCTCGTACCTCCTCCACGGAGGTCGGGCGGGGTTTGGGCTTGGGCGTGAAAAACCCGACCACCACCAGCCCGGCGGGGCCGAGCTGGCGGTGCAGCTCGTTCAGGGAGGGCGCCGTGCCGCGGCAGTACGGACACTCGGCGGACATGAAGAACCGCACCAGGACCACCCGGCCCCGCAGACCAGCCAGGCTCAGCGGCCCGCCTTGGACCCATCGGTGAGGGCCCCACTCGGACGCCGGTTGGCCCAGAACGGCTTCGCCGCCCATCAGGCCGAGGACCGCGAGAAGCGTCCCAAGCACCACGCCAATCATTCTAGGACGGCCTAGCCCACGTTTGGGGTGTTCCCGACCGCATCAGGCGATAAGGGATTGAGCCAATTGAGGCGGACTCGGATTTTCAGCAAAACGTAGTGACAGGCGGCCGGGCTCGACCTGTCTGCGACTGAAGCGCTTCAAACACTGCGCTCGGTACGGATCGTAGAGTTTCAGCTCGGCAAAGACCGCACTTCTCGCTCCGTCACCCGTGGGACCGCTCGCGCGGCAGCCGTTCTCTCGGCTTTGGGTATCACCGCGCTTGACCCGCCGACCTTCGAGGTCCGCCCGGCCATGGCCATGTAGTGACAGACTGGAAAATCACCCCCCCGCCACTCAGTGACTTACGGGCGATTCACCAAACATGGGCTAGCGCCCTTCCCTCGTCCGGACCAGCAGCCTCTCCGCGTTCGCGCGGTAGACCTTGCGCAGGACGTCGTCCGGCAGCCCCATCCCGTAGCCGCGCCACCACTCCGCGTCCGGCGGCCAGAACCACTCGTCCTCCGTCTCCAGCTGCCGGGCGTGGGCGAGGTACATTCCGGCCTCCGGATCGTTGTCGGTGCCGAACAGGATCCGGTCCTGGTACTTGAGGAAGAAGCGCCGGGCGGTGAAGGGCTGGCGGGCCAGCTCCCACATGCGGGCCGCGAAGTCCACCTGCACGTTGGGGTGGCGGTCGAGCAGCGCCCCCACCGCCCCCAGGTCGTTGGCCAGGTTGAAGGCGTGCACGGACACGAACCGCGTGAGCGGGTGCCGGCTCAGCACCCGCTCGAACTTCTCCAGCATGGCGGCGAAGCCGGGGGTGCCCTTCCCGTAGAGCGACCAGTTCTCGGAGCGCCGCAGCTCGTTCCGCTCGTCGGGGGGCTCGTAGAAGGCGGCGGGCTCGGCGATGTGCACGAACACCGGCACCCCCAAGCGTCCCGCTTCCTCCCACAGGGGATCGAAGCGCGGGTCGTCGACGGGGTAGGCGCGGTCGCCCTCCCGAGCCAGGCCCAGGCCCTTGTCGGTCAGCTCGCCCAGCCCGGCCGCCCCCGCCTCCACGTCCTCGCGCAGGCCGCGGCGCAGCCGCTCCCCGTAGTCCGCCTCCGCGATCCCATCGCGCGCGAAGCCGGCCAGGAGGACGAACCTTCCCGGGTGGGCCTTGACGTATTGGGCAGTGAGGGCCCGCAGCTTCTCCCCGGTGGCGCCGCTGAGGATGAGGGAGGTCCGGATGCCCACCTGGTCCATCAGCCGGACCCAGGAGGTGATGGCCTCCGCGTCCTTGGCGTAGGCGTGGCTGTGAGCGTCGAGGACGTGGTAGCGGAAGCGCTCCACCCGCGTCACCGGCACCACCAGGGTCGACTTCATGCGCGCGGGGTTGAACTTCTCCTCGCGAGGGAGGTCGCTCGGGCCGTCTACGGGAGGGACCTGGCCGGGGCGGGGGGCGATGAGCACGCCCGCCAGGGCCAGGGAGGCCAGGCCCGCGTACCGCACGTGGGGGCGGCCAGTCATCTCGCGACTCCGGGAGATAAATACCACGCCCACCGCCGCGCGGGGTACGGCGGTCGGCGGGGACGGCGCGCTCCGCTCCTGAGGTGCCTACTCGTCCAGTCGCAGCGGTTCGGTGAGGCGCAGGCGATAGCGCGCGCCGGAGGCGAAAGAGACCTCGGGGCCCCGGGTGGAGAGCACCGCGCCGGTGCCCGCCGCTCCGCCGATGAGCGCGCCTTTGGCCGCTCCCTCCTTGCCGTCCGCGATGGCGCCGATCAAGGCTCCCGCCCCGGGCCCGCCTCCAATGACGGCGGCGTCCTTCTTGGCGGCCTTGGGCGCCAGGCTGGCGATCCGGGGGGTGACGATGCGGTGGACCCGGCCATGGATTTCGACCTCGTCGAAAGAGACGGCCAGGTACGCACGGCCGCTCACCTTGCCCGAGCGGCGCGCGGACACGACGTGGCCCTTGACCTCGCTGCCCGCGGGGATCACGACTCGGCCCTCGGAGCGCACGTCCTCGCGGACGGCGGCGAGCACCTTGTCCTCGCGACGGCTGGTGGCCGACGAGACCGTGGTCTCGAAGCGGATGGGAATGAGAGTGCCGGTGGGCAGCACCACGAGCACCCAGCGTCCGCGTTTGCCGGAGCCAGCAACCCCGCCCGCGACGATCAGGAAGAGGGTGACGGCGGTTCGAGTGCGATTCATGGTTCCACCTCCCTGCCAGTGTGGATTAGGAAGAAGGACACCGGCGGTCTCCCTGACGTGATCTCCGTCACGTGCCGGCGGAAGATCTTCAGCTCCGTCAATGATTTGTGGAAGCGGGAGCGGGGATGGCCCGTCGCCCTCCCCGTGTGAGCGAACGGAAGCCGCGGACCCTCTCTATGGACATGACGGAGGATCGATCAGTGGCGCGCACTGCAGCGGGTCGGAGAGACTAGCAAGCGTGGTGCGCGACGGGGTCGCGACCGTTCATGCGAGAAACTCGGACGACCGAAGCCAGAATACCGGTGCATCCGGGAACCGAGACCGGAACGCCACTGGTGCTCGGCAGAGCCCGTTAGCAAGCGTGGTC
>WNGA01001371.1_pt1 | contig 115781 bp, 109 predicted proteins | sample 5400061 | NCBI WGS metagenome assembly WNGA01 (sample SAMN13153366, study PRJNA577476) | soil metagenome | isolation source: 100 cm soil or saprolite under grassland replicate 2 | place: USA:California | collected 2016-06-15 | reverse complement strand
GCCATGGATGCTCACTGTGCATCCCTTCTACGTAGTCATTCAGAGCGTGCACGGCGTCGGCACCAAAGCTCATGAGCGGTGGAGCAGGCCAACCGCGAAATCGCTGGTACGCATGGTGCATGCGCGCCAATCGATCACGTATCGCAGGTGCGAGCTTCGGTGCGTCCACCGGGCGCCCACGTGCGCTCCATTCCTCTCGCGCGAGGGCGCGCTCTAGTACATCAAGGTCATAGGTCGGATCGCCATCAACGTCGATGAGTACAAATTGCCCGCGGTGGCAGTCAATCGATGCGGCGGCCGTACGCGTCGGACGCAACTCACTCGGGCGCACCGGCACGAAGTGCGGGCGCGAGCGGTCGAGCCACCGAGGTAGCGTGCCAGGACGACAACGCAGAAGACCAACGACCGAGCCAGTCACGACTGCTCGCCTCCAACGACTTGGTCGGATAGCCTGACCACCTCGAGACCGAGCGAGCCTCCGGACCATCGCGACCCTTCACCCGAGAGAAACGCCCGCAACTCGCTCTCAAGGGGGGCTGGGCCGTGGATGACTTGCCACACTTGCGGACTCGGGCGCTCGCGTTGCCACTCGGCTGTACCTCCCCACACCCCAAGCCGCGTCTCGATGCCGTCGTCGAGCAGAAGTGCCTGTCCGCCTTCTGCCACGACCCAAACTCGCCGCGCCCGAAATGCAGAGAGCCAGGAACAATCGATGTGCACCGTGGAAGTGGAAGTCATCAACTGTGCGCTCGCGCCGTCCTCGTGTCCGATGCCGGTCGCAGACCAGCGGGACAGCAACGTCCGGGTAGGGCGCTCCCTGATGGCGCCCAGGTCGAGCGCTACGGCAAGTTCGTGCGGCGCGAGCTCACACCACGCACCGGACTCGCCCTTGACGTACCCCGGCGTGTAGCGTTCCAGCCGAATGAAACGAATGGCGCCGAACCTCGCCGCGACTGATCGAAGCGCGCGATGTCCTGAGGAGAACAGGTAGATGTGACCGACCATTAGCTCGCGCTGCCGAGTCGCAGCCAGTTCGACGACCGAGGCCGCGGCCTTCTCATTGTCAGCGAGCGGCTTTTCCACAAGTACATCGATATCCCTCGAAAGCAGCGTGGTCGCGAGGTCAGCATGTGTTTCGTTTGGGGTCGCGATGACGACATGTCGAATCGTCAGCGGCATCTGCTCCAGGTCAGATGTGCATTCGACTCCATAGCGCTGCGCCAACGTTCTTGCACTAGCGTCCGGATCGACACCGAGAATCTGCGCCGATCCGATCAGCTCGCAGAGCGTTGCGACGTGTCGCATGCCCCAATGACCGAGGCCAACGACCGCTACGGTCTGCATCCACGAAGAGCGCGGAACACAAATCCAGCGCCGATGACGAGACGGAAGAGCGTCAGCCAGTAGACGCTGGTCACCGCAAAGCGCGGCCCACGCGTCGACCACGCAAACGCCAACCAGGGCCATTCGCACGCGATCCATGCAGTGAACGGAACTGCGGGGAGCATCGACCGGAGCGACACTTGGTGCAGCCCTGGTGCTCCCATGATCAGGGAACAAACGACGGCGGTGAAAGCGAGGCCCGCCACGATCTCGCGTAGAGACGAGGCATGCTCAAGATGCGGCTTGTACATTCGCAAGATCGCGACGGCTGCGCCGCCGCGGTCGAAGAAGTCGCGCACGAGAACGTCGCGCGCGCGCGCGCGTGGGAGGTGGAGAACTTCGGCCGAAGGAACTGAGATCCACCGGCACGCATTGCGCGATCCGTTTAGCCCCAGCGCGACGTCTTCCATGGAGGGCAGGTCGGGGAAGCCTCCGAGACGTCTGAATGTCTCCCGTCCGATCAGCACACACGACGCTGAAAGATGTCTCGGCGTCGGATTGCGCAACACCTGAAAGCGCTGATAGAGCGTGCGGAAACCCGCGTATCCCCCTACACCGTCGTCGGCGTAAACAGCCATCGCGCCGTGAGCTCCGTGGCCCAGGGCCGACCACAACTGTGTCAGCGTCCTGGTCCCAACGACGACATCGGAGTCGACAAACCATAGGTATGGCGATTTCGTGACGGCCGCTCCGAGATTGCGTGCGCCTGCGCGTCCGAGGCCGGGCGTCCGTACTACCCGCACGCCGATTCGCGGAGCAACCGGGGGATTGCTTGCGTCATCTACAACAACGATCTCACCGGCACACGGTCGAGTAGCGCGAATCGCATCCACAACCCGATCCAAATGGAGTGGATCGCGAGCAGGAACAACTACAGCAACCGGCAACGGAGCATCGCGTCGACGGTCAGAGCGAGAGATACCGCCGCATACCGACCGCGGCCACGGCCGGCCAGTCACGAGGATTGAAGAGAACGTTGCAGATCGCAAAGCATTCATGCGTGCAAACGCAGGGAATCGCGGATTTCCATGCCCGCACCCGATTTGCGGCAGCGCTCCGCCAGAGTCCGACGAAGTCGAAGGACCAGTCGCGAACGTTGCCGATGACATAAGGTTCCTCCTCGCAGAGCGCGACGCTCCCGTCCGCGTAGATCACTGCACTGAGAAGTCCCGCATAGCAGACCTGCGGTTTGTCTGGATTGCTTATTCGTTCGACGTTTCGACGGTGCGTGAGGATGTTTTGCGCGTTCACGAGTGGTGCTTCGAGCAATCCTCGGAAGCCCCAGTCGCGTTGGGCGAACCAGCCGTCCGCGCACTTTTCAACGAAAGCGCTGTACTTTGCGGGATCCACACCGAGAGCTCCCGTATCCGCCGGATTACCGCGAACGAGCGTCGTCAAGACGTTGCTGACACCCATTTCTTGCAGGCGTTCGTAAATGAGGAGGAGGCGATCTTGGTTAAACCGAGTGGCCGTGACATTCACGGACACCTGGAGTCCGCTGAAGTGCTTCTGTAGTGCCTGCAGGCCACGTATCGATGCGGCGAGCGCATCGAACATTCCAGGAACCCCTCGATTCTCGTCATGCAGAGACCCGATATCATCGACCGAAATCACGAAACCAAGGCGCCGGTTGGGATTCTCGCCTAGAACGGTTTCCCCGAGACTGACGATTCGGTCGGTGTACATGCCGTTCGTGCAGACTTGGACATAGCGCGCCGCTGAATTGCTGTAGTACGCGCGCACGATCGCCAGCAAATCCGCCCGCAGCAGTGGTTCGCCTCCCGTGATCTGCACGGTATAGAGATTCGGTCCCAGATGCTTGGTTAGATCAGCGATTTCTTCGATTGTGAGCAGCGAGCCGCCTGAGACCCCGTCCGGTATCGCGTAGTTGCCGTCGTGGATGATGAAGCAGTGGCGGCACTTCGCGTTGCAGTGGTCCGTGACGTGGTGGATCAGATACACGGGTGTGGCGTTGCGCTTGCGACCTAATGCCAGGGCGAGGTAGCGCAGATGGCGTGGGCTTCTCATGCCAGCTGTCGCTCCGCCGACCAGAGGTAGCCACGTCCTTCGGCGGCTCGCTCTATCTTCGAACCGTTTCCATCGATCATGCCTGCCGCCCGCAGGCCCATGAGGATTGCTTGATCCATATCGATGTACCGAAAGGCTCCGAGCCGACCAACGCTCTGGATCTGCGGGCCGAGCGTGTCCACGAAGTCTCGACACAATTGGAGGTCGCGACGCGAGTCGTTGAGCTCCATTGGGTAGACATGTGGCCGTCGTTGCACGTGCGCAGCTACTACTTCGCGTCGCGTGATATGCACTCCGATCCGGGCCAAGTCAGACACGCAGCGTGCGATGAGCTTCGCCGGGTCCGCCTCCCACACCTCGTCGCCCGGGTCGGCCGCAATTTCGAAACACAGCGACGTCATGCCTGCTGGCGCGAGATCCTTGCTCCAACGCGTAGGCTCTTCGACGCGGAAGAAGACGTACTCCGGCTGGGGGACGTACAGGGCATCCCAGCCGAGTCCGCGGGAGCGCGCGAGACCGACGAACACGAACACGATCCCACGGAAGCGGAGTCGCTTGGCGGCGGAGACGACGGCTTCCGGAGGCCTGGGGGCGAGATGAGCAAGGAGGAAGGGCAGCGGTGCCGTGTTGACGATGGCGTCCGCATGGAAATCTCTGACCTCTGACGCCGATCGCACGGTAACGGTTACCCCGGCGGCGTCGACTTGCACTGATTGAGCGGTATGCCCGAGGAGGATGCTTCCTCCGTCGCTGACGATGCGCGCCGCGAGCGCCTCGTAGAGTTGGCCAATGCCCAGCCGCGGGTAGTGGTAGTGCTTGAGGGTCGCCAACGGGCCCGCGGCGTGGAAGATCTGCGCAAGCAGACGCAACAGGCTGCCGACCATAATCCGGCGCGGCGCCCATGCCGAGGCGATCATGCTCGGGTCGACTCCCCATACCTTGCGGGTGTACGGACCGAAGAAGGCCTCGTAGAGCGGACGGCCGAAGTGACTTACTACCCAGCTCTCGAAGTCGGTCGTGTCGTCATGCCGCGCGGCGCGAGCTGCCACGTACCCAGCTATCGCGCGAATCGCGAGCGAAATATCAAGGCTGCGAAGCACGTGCGCCGTCTCGAGCGGATGGGGCCAGAATCGGCCTTCGAAAAGAATCCGGGAACGGCGCTCCTGAAGTCGCATGTCAGCGCCCACGAGCTCGCGTGCGAGTCGCATCACGCTCGGATGACTACTGACCAGACGATGGCCACCGTAATCCCATGCGAAGTTGTCGGCTCGGAAGCTGCCCGAGAGTCCGCCGACCGCGTCCTGGGACTCGATGACAGTGCACGTTGTGCCGCCGCGGACAAGGGCGTCAGCCGCGGCGAGGCCCGCGGGACCTGCCCCAATCACAATCGCGGATCGTTCAGGACGTCTGGTCATCCCTACATAGCGCAGATGCGGATTGCTATGTCGCGGTAGCGGTGCGCAGCGCCGGAATGCCCGATACCCTTGGTTCGCGCGCCGCATCTGCTCCTTTTGATGCTGGAGTAGCTAGGAGCGGAGTTGTTGACGAGCACTGCGACGCCAACCCATACCGGATCTGTTGAAATTGATCATGCGCGGCGTTGTTTCACTGTCGACGGCCGATCGTGGTTGCCGAGCGGGTGGTGCTGTGGCGAGATCGACGTCCTGAAGTTCGCCGATCTTCAACGCATGGCCGACGCGGGCTGCAATCTGCTGCGTTTGTGGCCAGACCCGAACGAAACAGGCAAGACTCCTGACAAACTCGTTGATGTGCTGCGGTGGTGTGAAGATCTTGGGATCCGCTGCATGATCTCAATCCTGAATCCAGGTGAACTCTCTGACCTCTTTATTGAAGGTCCGCCGAACTTGCGGCGCATCCGCAACGCATACCGCTCCGTCTGTGAGGTGCCGGAGGAGATTCTCTCGAAGCCGGCCGCACGTGAGATTTCACGTCGCCGCATCGATGACGTCCTCGAGGCCGTAGGTGACAGTCGTGCAGTGGCGGCTTGGGTTGTAGCGAGCCAGGTGGATGGGGTCTATCAGGCGAGCAACGCCGTTGTACAGGAGTGGGTCGCGGAGATGGCGCGGCACCTTCGGACGGAGGAGTACAAGCGACTGGGCAGGAATCGACTAGTTTGCGCGACGTCTTACGATCCACTGCCGAGCTGGGATGCCATTTATGGGTCAGACCTTTGTGACTTCACAGCGCTGCACGGGTACTCACCATCCGCGTACGCGCCAGTCGACAGTCAGCAGTCCGCCGTCGAGTTCGCGTTCATAACGTCAGAAGCTCACAAGCGGACTGCTGGTCGTCGCCCCGTCTTTATGAACGAATATGGCCCGCTCCTTCATCTGTTTCTCGCTGACCACCAGCCGTTACCAATCGACCTGCTCACTCGCTGGCGGAGCAACACGGCATTCGCGCACCTCTGCGGCGGTGGTGCGGGGAGCCCGCTTCTGGTTCCCCCTTATGTCTTCGAAGCGGATGCGCCGGCTGCGACGAACGTCACTGACCAGATCCGACCAGTTCCTTGCATCATCCCGACGCCACTTGCGGAGACGGATCGCGCGTTCCGACGTGTCGTCGCCGACGTTGTCTTTGAGCGGCTCGCTTTCGTGCCCCTTGAGTTGCATTACCCACCGGGCACGCTGGGTGCGGCTTGTGGAGATCCGGCTGGCGGCTTCATCATTTGGCTTGCGCGTGATCGGCGCTTGGAAGAGCGCACTGAGTTGGTGCGTCGGTACCTCTGCGACGATGGTGAAATCACGGTCTTCCTCGCATACGACGCCGCGCGCGCCATCCTCGAGGCGGAGGATCGAGCAGTCTGGAACCCGCAGACTCGGATTGCCATTGGCAGGTTGGCCCGACGCGGGCAGAAGGATGTCGCCGAAGAGCGTGCCCAACTTGAGGTGCGCAAGCTGGCGCGAATCCTTGATCGCCGACTTGAGGCTTCGCGCGGGCTCGATCTCGGCGGAACGGTGCTCACGGCTCCAGCGAATGGGCCCCAAGCGTTCCGCTGCTATGACCCGACGAGTGGCGACGTCGTCGCATCGGGCGTGACCTCAGGTGACGTCGCTCTTCCTCCCCTCTCCGAGGTCGTGGTTGTCCTTGAGCGCGCGAGTGCGCGGCAGACCGCGTGGCCGAGGGCGATGTGAACGTCCTCAGCGATATCGGCGTCTTCGCTGTCTGCGCACAACTCGATGTCGGCAAGTCGCGCAAGCGGCGAACTCCGACGACCGGTCAATGCGATTACGAACACGCGAGTCGCGCGTGCTGCTTCAGCCGCACGCAAGATGTTGGCCGATTTGCCGCTCGTGCTGATAAGCACGATGGCATCACCGGAGTCGAGAAGCGCCGCGACCTGATGCTCGAAAACGCTCCCATACCCGTCGTCGTTCGCGCATGCCGTAATGGTCGCGAGGCTTGCCGAGATGTCAATCGTGCGAACGCCTCCGGACCGGCTCCAGTCAGCCGCCAGATGCTGCGCAGTGGCAGAGCTGCCCCCATTGCCGGCAATTCCCACCCGTCGCCCGGTCGCTCGAAGGCGCTCAAGAATGCTGATTAGCACAACGCTCTCATTACTACCCAAGGCAACGGACAACGCACGTGTGAGAGTCGCGTGATACTGCAACACGCGTCATCTCCCCCAAGCATCCAAGATTCGCCCTCATTCATGGATGACCGAGGCCGACCTTCGGTCTCACTTCGGGGACCGCGTGCCACGGTCCTTCGAGTGCTCGTTCCACTCAAAGTGGGTATGGCGGGCGGTGGAAGCGACCTACCTGCGTACTACGTGTCTGCAACCGGACGGTGCGTCAACTTCGCCGTGGCACTGCGGCTAACCCTAACGTGCGATTCCAGAACCGCGGGCCGTTTGCGCTTTCTCGTCCCGCCTCGTACGCCAATCGAGTACGCGCAACGCGTCGCGCAGCGCTCGGGCCTGCTATCGCGCTGCGGCATCACAGTCCACGTCCCGGTCGTGCCCGGGTCAGGCCTGGGTTGCTCGAGTGCACTCTCGGTCGCGCTCGCCCTGGCTCGTCGGTCCCTCGACGACGAGTGCCCTGACGCGGGAGCGGTCGCCGAGGAGGCTTGGCAGATTGAACAGACTGTCGGATCGGTCGGGAAACAGGACCATTACGCGAGCGCCTTCGGCGGTGCGAATTCCCTTGAGTTCACTGACAAGGGCGTGCGCGTTAGGAGGCTTAATCTGCCTTTTCGGGTCAGAGAGACGCTGGACCAATGCTTCGTGCTCGCGCGCGCTCGTGGGCGGCGGGACTGCGAAATCCTTGGGCGGCAAGCTCGTAATTGCGAATCCGATTCATTAGTGCGCCACGCAATCGATCAGCGCGTCGCGTTGGTACCCGCGTTCGAGGCGGCCCTGGCGCGCGGAGACCTTCGTCAACTCTCGGACCTCATGCGTCTCGACTGGCTACTCAAACAGAACATGGACAAAGGGATGTATGCCAGCGACGTCACCGAACTATTCGACGCGGGCGTGCGAGCCGGCGCGCTTGCCGGGCGCTTGTTGGGAGCTGGTGGTAGCGGATTCTTGTTATTCGTCGCGGAACCAGAGAGGCGGCGTTCCGTGATCGAGCAACTCGCGCGCATCTCGTGTGATGTGCGTCCGGTGCGCCTCGAGTGGGAGCGCCCAGCGCTCGTTGAGATGTAGATGAGACTGCTCGTTAGCGGGGGCGCTGGCCTGATTGGATCCCACGTCGTTGATGCCCTCCGCGAGGCCGGCTACGGCGTGCGCGTGCTTGATGCACTCGCTTCCCCGGTGCATCGTATGCGACCTCGCTGGCTGCGGCAGGACGTCGAGTACATCTTCGGCGATATTCGCGATCCGCACGCACTCCGTGCGGCCCTTCGTGACATTGAGATCATGGTCCATCTCGCAGCCTTCGGCGGTTTCGCGCCGGATCGAGCGCGTTACTTCGACGTGAACGTGACGTCATACGCGCGCATGCTCGAGGTGATCGCTCAGTACCGTTTGCCTCTGAGCCGCGCGATCGTGGCGTCAAGTCAGGCGGTGTACGGAGAGGGAGCTGCGCGTTGTGACGCGCATGGCGAGAGCGTTGGATTGACGCGCGATATCGAAGATCTCTCGGTCGGTAATTGGAGCGTGCGATGCCGGGAGTGCGCGCAGCTGACGCATCCTGTGCCAACGCGCGAGGACGTGATCTGCCCGATCACGCCGTACGCTCTCTCAAAGCATTTCATGGAGGAAGTCGCGAAACGACTTGGTGTCGCGCAAGGCATCGGGACGACGATCTTACGGTTCGGCCTGACGTTCGGACCGCGACAGAGCCTAACCAATCCCTACTGCGGAATCATTCCGCTGTTCGCCCGACGAATCGTCGATGGCCAACCCGTGCTCGTCTATGAAGACGGGCTCCAGACGAGAGATTTCATCTTCGTTCGAGACGTAGCGAGTGCCATAGTGAAGACCATTGAAGACGAGAGGGCGGTTGGCGCGACCTACAACGTCGCGACCGGTCGCGCAACGGCCGTCTTGGACGTCATCACCGAATTGGCTGCACTTGCGCGACGCCCGGCGAACATCGACTTCCCATCATGGTTTCGCGTTGGGGAGGTGCGTCACCTGGCAATCGACTGCTCGCGAATTCATACACTCGGCTGGAGACCCTGCGTATCGTTGAAGGATGGACTTGCAGAGTTTCTCGAGTGGTATCGGGCCCAGCCAAAGACTCCAGATCCGTTGCCGTGGGGCGTCGCGACGATGCAGCGACACGGAGTCATTCGTCGAACGCAGGAGGCGCCTGCGAATACTCGCTGGGGCAGCGGCGTTCAAGTACCGCCGATGGCGCAACAACAAGCCAGTCCGAGGTAATCGCCTCACACACTGGGCTGGGCCCGGGGCGTAAGTTGAGAGTCCGGCGCGGCATATCGGCGGCACGTGACGTGGTCGTGCGGGGCGCCTCTGCAAACAACCTTAGACACATCAACGTTGCGCTGTCTCCTGGGCTGACGGCAATCGCAGGAGTGTCTGGCTCGGGGAAATCGTCGTTGGCTTTCGATGTGGTTCTACACGAGGGCCGACGTCGTCTCTTCCAAGCGCTCGCGCCCGAGTCGGATGCTGCACGTCTACCGCCCGCGGCCGTGGATTCGATAGAGGGCCTTCTACCAGCCATCGGTGTCGCGCAAGACACCGTGATCCGCAATCCTCACTCGTCAGTTGCGACGGCGACGGGGTTACACCCGTTCCTACGCCTCTTGTACGCGAGATACGCCGAAAGGCGCTGCCCGAAGTGCAGCGCGCTGATTCGCATCAGTTCTGCGGAGGACCGATTCGCGTTCGCATTGTCCTTGCTGAAGGACCACAAACGCGTGGACGTTTGCGTGCCCCTGGCCGTCGGCGTGCGAGTTGTCGATCGTTCCGCGCTTGAATCTGTCGCCGCGGTATTCGGACTCGAGCATCTCGAGGTTGATGGTGAACGTTGGAGCACCGGCCCGCTCAACCCAGACCGGCCCCACAGCGTTGCACTGCACCACTCGCTTAGGTACGCACAGTCACGCTCGAGCGTCCGCGAACTTCTGCGTGACGCGGACCGACTCGGTAGTGGCAATGTTCGCTTCCAGGCGGACCGAAGCACGTGGCACTTTGCGCGGTCACCGGTGTGTGAATGCGGTGCACGCTTCGAAGTGCTCGCGCCAGCCGACTTCCGTGCATGGAATCCGTGGGTCAAGTACTACATGGTGGCATCGCATGACCTTGTCCAGCTGTTGACCAAATCGGTCCGCGACGTTCGGGGTGTGCTAGGCGAGGTCCGTTTGCCAGGACGCGCCGCGCGGTTGCGCGCCGAGATCGACCGTCGGCTCGGGGCGATTGACGCGGTCGGCTTGGGCTACCTCGCACTAGACCGACCGTCGCCGACACTATCTCGGGGTGAAGCTCAGCGTCTTCAGATCAGCAGAGTTCTGACCAATCGCGTTGACGATCTCCTTCACGTGCTCGACGAACCGTCGATCGGACTCGATGTCCCGCAGACGCGTGAACTTATGCGGACGCTCTCGCACTTACGCGGTCCCGTCGTGATGGTCGAGCATGATCGGGCGTCTGTCGGCGCGGCCGATCGCGTGATCGAACTCGGCCCGGGCGCTAGTCATCGTGGCGGACGCGTCGTGTTTGAAGGCACGCCCGCTGAGCTCTGGCGAGCAAAGACGCGCACAGGCAAGGCACTCTCGGCCACAGCCCGCCGGCCCCGCGAGCGCCCCCGACCGATCCGTGGTCTGGTGGCGGTACGCCACGCGAGAGCAAATAACCTGGCCGGATTCGACTGCTCATTTCCCGTGCAAGCCCTAACGGTAATTACCGGGCCGTCGGGAGCAGGCAAGAGCACGCTCGCGCGAGACGTCGTGCTCGCGAGCACCAAGGCGCGCTCGCCGGTGGGATGTACGCGCTTCGAAGCGCAAGGCCTCCGCGGCGTGCTCGTCGATCAACTTCCGATCGGACGAAACCCTCGTTCGAATCCGGCCACGTTCGTTGGGTTAGCGGACCTGATACGGTCGCGGTTCGCCGATGCTACGGGTCAACCGGCAAGTGTCTTCTCCTTCAATCGCTCGGAAGGATGGTGTCCGTCGTGTTCCGGAATGGGTGCCATCGAAGTCAAGTTGCCACATCTTCCCTCAGAGTGGACGCGCTGCGATCGCTGCGATGGCAAGCGTTTCATCGCTGAAAGTCTGCTGCCAGAAATCCGCGGTGCGCATCGCCGACTCAACATCGCCGACACATTGGAGCTCACGGTTGATCAGGCGATTTCCGAATTTGCGAACGATCTGGCGCTTCTGGGGCCCCTGCAGGCGATGTCACAAATGGGCCTCGGCTATCTCGTGCTGGGACAGTCGTCAACGACGCTATCCGGTGGCGAGGCTCAACGACTCAAGTTGAGCAAGTACCTAAGTCGGGCGCAACCCGACAGCCTCGTCGTTCTCGATGAGCCGACGACCGGTCTGCATTCCGACGAGCTGTCCCGAATCATGACGGTGCTGCGCGAACTCATTGCACGCGGATCAACCGTGCTCGCTGTCGAGCATCATCCCGGATTCATCTTGGCGGCGGATTGGATCATCAGACTCGGTCCCGGTGGAGGGCCACGAGGCGGCCAGCTGCTCTACTGCGGACCTGCCCGGGGCGCACGCATTCGAGTGCCACCGACACGCCCGCGTGCGACGAGCCGCTCCGCACAACCCGGCCAGGCGCGTATAGAAGTGCGTGGCGCGGTTGCCAACAACCTCCGCAACGTGTCTGTCGATCTTACTAAGGGAAAGTTCGTGGCGATTGTCGGACGGTCTGGATCTGGTAAGTCATCGTTACTGCACGACGTGATCGGCGCCGAGGCACGGCGCCGAATGTTGGAGTGTCTGTCGTCGTACGAGCGCCAGGCGCTACACGAAGGACCCGAAGCCCCCGTACAGCAATTGCGAGGTCTCGGTCCGACGATTGAATTGTCCGCACGCCCGTCGGTCGATCGTCGTGTGACGGTTGGCGAGGCGACTGGCATCAGCGCGCACATCGCGTCTCTCTTGGCTTATGGCGGCACGCTTCAATGTCAAGCGTGTGGATCGGTTGGACCGACGGCCGCACGTGCATGCCCCGCTTGCGGAGAAGCGCGCGGCCCATTCGAGCCGAAGCACTTCTCGCCGCGCACCTACGAGGCGGCGTGTCTGCGGTGCGGTGGTATCGGCACCACCCCTGTGCCACAGCCCGAGCGACTGATCGTGAGTCCCTCGTCCCCGCTATGCGCAGGCGCGATGTATTCGCCTGGGTTCTTCCCGACTGGTTATCTATGTAGGCGGGGCAGTGGGGGCTTCGGCATCATGCGGGCTCTCGGTAAGCGCTACGGATTCGACGCGTGGAAGACGCCGTGGCAAGAGATGTCGCAGGATTCGCGCGACGCTTTCCTCTTTGGTCAAAGCGAGCCGATGGAGGTCCAGTTCGAGACGCGAACACGCTCACGGCGTCGGACCGTGCAGTGGCTCGGCTTCTTTGGGATTGTCGCTGGCTGGGACGTCGGCGGTCTTTACGTTGGAAGAGAGACCTGCTCCACCTGCGAAGGCCGCCGGCTACGGCCAGAGTATCTCCGAGTCCGGCTTGCAGGTTTGGACCGTCATGACTGGCACAGCAGCGAAATCGCGCGAGTGCACGACGAGCTACAGAGACTAAATGGTGACGAACTCGCGCCTTTGGGTCTGCTCAGCGCTCGTGATACGGCACTTCGCAGCCTCGGGATGCTGCGCCGTCTCGGTCTTGGGCATCTGCAGCCAGATCGCCTCTGTGCGTCGTTGTCCGCTGGCGAGATCCAGCGAACTCGGCTCGCTGCGCTTCTCGCCGCAGACCTGCACGGTATGACGGTGCTGCTTGATGAGCCGTCCCGCGGCCTCCACCCCTCCGAAGTGGCGACAGTGGCAGAGGTGCTGGCGGAATTGCGGGATGCCAAGAACACAGTGCTCGTCACAGATCACGATCCTGAGATCGTCAGACGCGCGGACGAGATTGTCGTCCTTGGCCCGAATGCGGGTACTGGCGGCGGACGGATCGTCGCGCACGGCGCCCTCAAGTCGGTCTCACGGGATTGTCCTGACTTGATAAAGCCACTCCTAAGTCATCATCGCGTGAAGAGCCTGCCTCCGCGGCCGCCGGCGCGCTGGCTGACGGTGTTGCATCCGACGGAGCACAACCTAACCGGCGAGGACGTGCGAATCCCGTTAGGCGTCCTCGTCGGAATCTGTGGAGTGTCTGGGTCAGGAAAGTCAACACTTGCAGTTCAGACTCTTGGACGTGCGCTGGCGCCCGCGCGGATCACGACGTCGGTCGCCTACAGCCCGATTCGACCTGGCGCACACGACGGAATCACCGGCGCACCGACGCGCGCAGTCGTTGTCGACCAAACAAGCACTGGTGTGGTCTCGCCGTCTGCGTATCTGGATGTCGGACCTGTTCTCCGTCGGCTCTATTCGGAGACCGACGCGGCGGTGGAGGAAGGACTCGGGCCGACCCAGCTGATTGCTGGTTGCGACAGATGCGGCGGTAAAGGTGTGATCCAGGAGGACATGGGTTTCCTTCCGAGTGTTGTGTATCCGTGCGAAGCATGCGATGGCACGGGCTACTCAATCGAGGCGCGCAACCTGCGCCTTCGCGGCCTCAGCATTCCCGAACTCGAGATGAAGACGATTGACGACGTCGCGACTCTCTGGCGAGACGAGGACGCTGTGTACGGGCCACTGTCGCGCGCTCTAGGTCTGGGCCTGGGATATCTCGTGCTTCGTCAGCCCGGCCGGGCGCTATCCGGTGGCGAGCTGCAGCGGCTCAAACTCGCCCGTGAACTCGGGCGTTCGAGGGCACAGGACACGCTCTACATCGTTGATGAGCCTACCGTCGGGCTTCATGCCCTCGATGTCGAACCAATCCTGCGGGGCTTCAACAGGCTCGTCGAGGGCGGAAGCTCCATTGTCGTCGTTGAACATAATCCGCAGGTCCTCGCCCAATGCGATTGGTTGTTGGAGTTCGGGCGTGGACCACGCGGTAACGGAGTGATCGCCGAGGGGCCGCCCGCGTTCGTCGCGTCGAAGCAAACGGCCACGGCGCCGTACCTTCGCCGCGCTCTCGGCTCATGAATCGCGACGGAGTCATACCGTTAACCCAAGCGCTGCTCCTCATGGACGCGTCGGCTGCACTTCGATATCGCGTGCTTACCGAGCTGCTTGGTCGTCCGGCATCAGAACGATCGACCGCTCTCTTGAAGAGCGAGCGCGAGAGCGAGATTGATGATCTGTTGCAGCACGACGGCCTCCGTGGCACAAGGGACATCGCCTGGCGCCTCTGCCAATTGGCACACATCGGCGTTGATCGAAGACGCGCGCGAGTGAGAAAGCTCGCTGACGCGTTGTTCGCGCGGCAGAGGCGTGATGGCTCCTTCCCGCTTGCGGACTACATGTCTGGCGACCGCTACGACAGCATCCCGCTGCAAACGGCGATTCCGCTTCGTGCGCTCGCCGCGGTTGGATACGCGCAAGACCCCCGAGCCGAACGAGCGTATGAATGGCTCTTGGGGCAGCGGATTGCGGACGGTTCATGGCCGACCGGCTATGCCGCTGGGCAGCTGGGGTACCGTGCCGACTATCGGCGTCTAGCCGGTTCGACAGGATGCCGCGCGAACACAGTTGGGGCCCTCGCCTGCCTCGTACTGCATCCCAAGCGCGCCGAGTCGACCGCCACAAGAGTCGCGCTTCAACTGGTATTGCTCTCTGGACCCGGTGATCGCACGCAATTCGGATCAGAGATTGCGCGTCTCGTCGGCGTTGAGCGGCCACGTGGTTTCATCACGTTCTATTCGCGCAGCGATGCTGCCTTCATCCTTTCGCTGGCCGCTCGCGCCGCATTCGACTCAGCTAACGAATCGTTGCGGTCACTTGTGGCGTTCGTGGTCGGTCTCCGCGATTCCTACGGGTTGTGGACTCACGAGCGTCACCCAGAAGTTACTCGCTGGCTCACCTTCGACATTCTGTGGAGCTTGCAGCGCTTGGGGCTGTCCGAACAGTCGCCGGGCAGCGCCGGTCCGCGCGAAACTCCACGCGGCAGTGTTTTCTGAGTCATTTGTGAGCGTTTCAGGATTGCCTCAGGAGATGCCGCCGAGCGACCGCTGAGGAGCCCTCCTTAGGGTCGGCAGCTTCGGCACGACGAGGCTGTCGGGAACAACAGATTGGGGAGCGTGACCACATGGGACAGCTCAATCCCCTGCTCGAGGTCGCACGGGCCGCAGCAACAACGAACGACTCGCCCTCGGCCTGCGTGCGCGACGCGATCGTGGAATGCCGACCCGTCCTCTTGCGACAAGCTCGGCAACTTTGTCGCGACCCCGAACTCGCCGAGGATCTAGTCCAAGACGTGATGCTTCGCGCTCTTGAGAAGGCGGATCAGTTCGCCGGACGTGGCTGCATCGAAGGCTGGTTGTCGGTCATTCTGCGCAACAGCTTTCGCATGTACTTAAGACGTCGTCGAGAATTCACCGGTTACGAGGGTGCGAATGGCGACTCAGACCAGATTGAGGACGAAGCTCTCGCAAACGTCAGTCGGTCGCAGCTGCATGATCGGCTGCGCGAGCAATTGCGCAGGGCGGACAATGAACTGGTGCGGATGTATTACGGCAAGCAGTTCACAATCCATCGGATCGCAACCGAGCTGAACACAACACCGGCTGCCGTGAAGTGTCGCCTGTACAGGCTGCGAAAGCGTGTCCAGGTTCTTGCCCAGGGTTGGCAGGAGTGATTGCGGCATTGCTCTGCGGCTTTGGCGCCATTCTCGCTCTCACACGTCTCGGTAGTCAGCCGCTGCGCCTTGACGAGGCGCGGACCGCTCTCTGGGCGGAGCGAATCATGAGGGTCGGGCTGCCTCGGATCACGAGTGCTGCGCCGCCACAATTTCCGCGTAGCGAGTTGACCAAAGGCGGTTTCGGCGTGCTGCACACTCCACTCCAGTTCTACATGGCAGCGTTGGGCATGCGTTTCGCGGCGAGCCCGTTCGCAGTCCGCGCACCATTCGCGATCACGGGCGCAATCGCAGTACTCGCAACAGCGTTCGTGGCGGAGCACACCCTCGCTGGTGCCGGTGTCTTCGCCGCTGCGGCAATGGTGCAGGTGCCTTACCTCCTGCTCATTCGCCAGGCGCGGTACTACGCGCCTGTCTTGTTGGGGTCAGCGCTGCTCATGCTCGGAGCGGTGATGGACGCGCCAGTGATCGTCGGCGTTGCCGCGGTCTTGCTGGTCCTATCGGAGTGGAGTGGATTCTTGGCGAGCGCCGCGGGGATGCTCGCGGGAATTGCGTTGGCCGACTGGCCAGTTGATCTAGCGCTTCCGTTAGTGCCCGGACTTCTGATCGCGGTGGTGTGGTTATCACTCCGGCGGTCGGTTCCGAGGATCGTGCCGCGGCATGAGCGACGGCTAGACGGATACCTCGAGACGTTCTGGATTTATTTCTGGAAGCTGCAGTGCCAGTTCATCCCGATCGTAACTATCTTCGCCTTCGCTGCGCTGGGAGGCGCGCTCCGTCCCTCGAACGTCCTTACGGGGTCAATGTGGCTTATCGGCGCACATCTGGCGCTCCGTGCCTCGAGTCCAGCGGTGTTCGCTCGCTATCTAAGCGGTGCTCTCGTACCTGCAGCGATCGCAACGGCGATTCTTCTCACACAGATCGCGAGCGAAAGTCTGTTCGTAAGCGTCTTGCTTGCGGGCCTGACAGTAACCACCGACGTTCTCCACCGCCTTCCGCTGTTCGTGCCCGACCAAATCACGAGCAAACTGGCATTCGTCAGATCGCCCGATGGAATCCATCTCACGCGCGTAGCGATGAGTGACACGCGACGACCGCCTCGGCTGCTCTTGGGTCTGTTCATCCGGGAGCTCGTAAGGCCACCGGTGCTGCGCACGGGCGGTCTGGTCAGCGTGTTGATGCCGCGGTCGCGTGTGCTCATCGGGCAGAGTGAGGCGGCTGCCCTGCAGGTTGCGGCGCCGACCCTCGAGGTGGTTCCCTGGGGTTTGCGGCCAAAGCTGGAGACCCGCTGGCTCGCTACCCATCCACCCGACTACGTTGTCCTCGGTGACCTCGACGCGCCGGAGCGCGCGATTGCTGTTCTAGGCGATACATATGAGCGTGCGACCCTTCCCGTCGTTGACGTACTGATGGCGAACGGTGAGACGCTCGAACGGCACTTCTTCGATGCGCGCGGTTTGCCCGTCGGCGTCGAGGCGCTGAGACGATGTCACTCAGCCTGATTCTCATGCTCGGGCTTCTGGGGTCTCTGGCGTTGCTCACGCAGTCGCGCGCACGTCATCTTCCGAGGCCACAACCAGTCGCCAACCTCGTCCCTGCTCGAACTCGCCGCGACGGCCAGCGCGTCACGATTGAAGTGCGTGGCGTGGCGGGCGCAATTCTTTCCATGCAAGACGTAACGATCAATCCTGCGACGCCCATCGAGGCGGTTGAGGGACCGCTGTCGCTACACGCCGGCGACATACGCAAGTACGTCGTTTCAGGCGAACTACGAGACTTCGTCTTGACAGGCATCTGGGAGCAGATTCGCCAGCAACACTTCGACGTGCGCGCTCCGGCGTGCGACGCATGAGTACGCGTTGCCCTCATCGCCGAGGGATTGTGGCTGGATCCGGCGACAGCAGTTCAGCCCGGAGCCGTTCCGTGGCGGGATCAGGATCGCAGCGGTACTCCCGGTGCAGGTACCTGCGGAGGCGCTCGTAGCGCCGTAGTGCCTCGCCTCGACGTCCGAGTGCCGATAGGGCTCGCATCTCGCACCGAGCAGCGTCCTCTCGTGCCTCGTCAAGTCCGCCAGCTCTCGCCGCAAGCTGTAGCGCACGTGCCGCGGCGCTATCTTGTAAGTAGAGTTCGGCTAAGGAAACGGCCGCGTGAATGTAGAGGTTCTGCGTCTCCGCGCGTCGCCGGACAACCCAGTCCTCATAGTCGCTGGGCAGAAACTCTCCGTGGTAGAGGTTGAGGGCCTCGGCATACGCACCGCATGCGTCCTCGATGTCACCACTGCACGCTCGCTCAGCCCGTTCAATCTGCGCCTCAAATCGATCGAGGTCGACATCGACGCCATTCAGCCAATAATCCGGCGATTCAAATAGCACGTAGCCGGAATCGCCGAGGGCCGCTCGCAGCTCGTGCACGAGTACATGCAGACCGTGACCCATGCTGGATTCCCCGGGCCAAAACGCGTCGGAGATGGCATCGCGCGATGCACGATGGCCCATTGAGCACAGAAGGAATGTCAAGAGCCTTCGTGGGCGAGGTCGCAGTCGCACGACGTAGTCGCGAGCGTCGCACACGCGGAGTGTCCCAAAGGTCCGGATGGTGACCAGAGATGTCCGTCGTATCGGGAGCACGAGCGGCTGGTTTAGCCCGTGTTACCCTAGGTGTCAAGGACAACTATCCACAAGTTCTTTGTCTAAACCGGCCCGCGTCAGCGAGGCACGCGATGCGATACCTGGCACAGCTGCGGCGCATCACCGCCTTAGGGTATGGCCTCCCAATCAACCCGCCACGACCGCATCGAGGGCAGTCGCAGTGTCGGCGAGGCCCCGGCCGCGGCGGCCGGGGGCAATCTGGGTCCGATCGTTGCGCGGGTAGGCGCGAGTTATTTCGAGCGCTCGGGAAACCCAGTGCTCTTGCAGGGTTGTTCTGTTGCTCAGCTTGAATACCTAACTCGCTCGCGTTTGGCCACGGCCGCGTCGCGCGGAGTCACTCTTATCCGCGCGTGGCCCGATTACGGCGAGGCCGGAGCGCTCGACGAGCCGGCCATCGCGCGCCTGCGCATCGCAGCGGAAGATCTGGGCGTCTACTTCTTGTTCGTCCTCTTCAGTCCCGGATGTCTGAGCGACATCTTCGATGGGACATCAAATTTCCATCGGGGACGCACCGTGTACAACGCCTTTTGTAAACGATCCGCTGATGTCATTGATCGATCGGAGACGATTGATGTCCTCACGGAGCGCTGTCGTGCGATTCTGCGCATTTTCGGTGACTCCCCCGCCTTGATGGGATGGGAGATCGTAAACGAGACCGACCCGCTTTACGAAGTCCCTCCGGTCGCGATGTCGACTTTCATACATGCACTCGCCGCGAATGTCCGACGTGAGGACGCTCGCGTCTCAGCGCGGCGACTCATCACCGCGAGTTCGTTTCAGCCCGTAGCGCCAGCCTGGTTACTCGATCTGGAGGATCTCGACTTTGTCGCGTTTCATCCGTACGCGGAGTCGATCCACCAGCCCACCAACGTCATCGACGGGGCACGCCATGTCGGCGCCGCGATTCGTCACGTGCTCCGAACGGATCCGCGCGGTTCGCGGCCGATTCTCGACACCGAATCGGGGATAATCGCTCAGCTATTCGATCCTGCGGTACCGCGGCCGCCGCTCGCGTTCCGTGCTGAACTGGCGCACAACCTTAGATGGGCGCACTTTGCATCTGGTGGGGCCGGAACCGGCCTTCATGTCTCGGTCAATGACGAGGGCATGCGAGCCGCCCGGCGGGTCGATGCGGATCAGCTGCGTTGGGAACCCGTTGCTGCGGAGTTCAACGACATCTCGGCAATATCACGAGTGTGGACACACTCGCGTACGGGCGGAGCGGCGCTTGACGCGGTCGATCACATCACGGCGGACGATCCACGAGTGCTCGTCTTCGCCTCGAGGACCAGCAACAGGTGGTTGGTGTGGCTGCTTCGGGATACGCGCCCAACCGACTTGCGTGCCGAAATCGACGTGGCACTCGCAGAGCCGACCTCGCTGACGACGCTCGACCACCATCTCTTCACGCTAGATGCGTGGCGTGCGGCCCTGCGCCGAACAGCGCTCGATCCTTTCAATCGCTTCAGCCGGGAGGCAATCTCATTGCTGATCCGCCGTCGTCAGTTGAACCGCGCATGCGAAATGGTTGACGAAGGACTCAGCCATCTTGCTTCGGTCACGCGGAGCCTAGGGCTCGCGGACGATGGTGCTTCCGTGGCCCCCACGCGTGTCAACGTGACCATCGAAGCCTTTCCGGAGACTTGCGCTCGCGTGTTCTGGTTCAACGACGCTGACGGCACCCCGATCGACGCGAGTGAGCGGCGTGGACCGCGACTAGAAGTTGTCAGCCCTCCGTTTGACCGCCACATCGCGCTCACTATTGAGATTGTGGCCGACGATATGGCCGGCGCCCGCATCGCGGATCGCGCGCAGGTCCATGCAGGCGAACTGTGAAGCCTGCACGACTCAGATATGCGCGCCCCTGTTCGATCGGCGACGCTGTTGCGCTAATGACGGAGCCCGCCGGAGATTCATGGCTGTTGGCGGGAGGCCAAACGCTCATACCTCAGCTAGCACGCCGCGCAATCCGCCCCAGCCTGCTCGTCGATCTTGGCGGCCTTGGCGAACTCCGTTACATACGACTGAACGCTGCTCATCTGGTGGTTGGCGCGATGACGCGCCAGCGCGACGTCGAGTGCTCAGTGATCGCGCGCAGCGCCTGCCCCCTACTGGTCAGAGCAGTCAATAACATGGGCAACCGGCAAGTCCGAAATGTCGGAACGATCGGGGGCGTGCTGGCGTACGCCGACCCTCGTGCACAACTGCCCGTCGTCGCCCTTGCTCTCGATGCACACATGTCGCTGCTCAGTGCCGCCGGCTCCCGGGATGTGGACGCCGATGTCTTCTTTGGGGGCACGGCGCCACGCCGTCGTCGTGACGAGATTCTCACCGAGGTGCGGTTCCCGGTCTTTGCTCGGAGTCGCGGTTCGTTTCTTCAATTTGCGAGCAGACCAGGCGATGTCCCCGATGTCGCGGTGGCGCTCGTCGTCGTTTTCGACGACGCGGAGCGAACCATCGCCGAAGCCCGCATCGCCATGACTCTCGGGGCCGGACCGTCGCGCGTACGTCAGCTCGAAGGGCGATTGACTGGACTAGAGAGAGCAACGGCCGTGCGGGCGGCGCGTGGCGATCGCGACTTGCTCGGCGAGACCGCCGTCGGCGATGCGTATCGCAGGAACGTCGCCGCGATCCTAATCCAGCGTTGTCTTGCAGAGGCCGTTACCTGAACACTGATTCGCCGCGCGACGCGGTCGATGTTCGTCTTAACGTGAACGGCGATCCCGTGCGGCTGGCGCTGCCCGGGCGGACTCTGCTTGTCGATGCGATTCGCGATTCCCTGCGTCTCACGGCGACGCATCTCGCTTGCGGTGACGGTGCGTGTGGTGCGTGCACGGTTCTGCTCGATGGTCAGCCTGTGCTGGCGTGCCTCGTACTCGCCGCGCAGTGCGAGGGCAGTCAATTGGTGACGCTAGAAGGAGCATCTCGCATGTGGCCCGATCTGACGGCGCGAATCCAGGAGGCGTTCCTGCGCCACCGAGCACTGCAATGTGGCTTCTGTACTCCTGGAATGATCTTAGCGATTCTGGGTGCGCTCCTCGACCAGGATCGGTCACGCGACGTCGAGTCTGTGCTGCGAGGAAACCTCTGCCGTTGCTCCGGATACGTAGGCATCCGCCAGGCAGCCGAGGAGGCGTGCCGTGAGCAATGACTCTGCGCTACTCGGGCCGACTCCGGAGCGCGTGCGCTTCGTTCGCGGCGATGGACGCTACGCAGCGGATATCGCAATGCCCGGCATGCTCGAGATGGCCGTCCTACGTAGCCGACTACCGCACGCTAACCTGCGGCGTGTCGATCTCAGCCGCGCCCGAGAGTTGCGCGATGTTCACGGGCTCGTTAGCGGGGAGGGCCTTACGGACGTAACACCCGTCCCCGACCTGTTCCCCAGTGCACGGCCGGTGAATTGGTCACCGCTCGTTCGCGATCGCATTCGATACGTTGGCGCTCCGATCGCTGCCGTTGTCGCTCAGGATCGCTACGTAGCGGAGGACGCCTTGGAGCTGATCGAGTGCGATTACGATGAACTTCCGCCCGTTCTTTCTGCGGAGGGGGCCCTGGTCGCCAATGCGCCACGCCTCTATGACAATTGGCCCGACAACCGCATCGTGCATCTACGATGCATCGACGACGACGTCGCCGGAGCTTTCGCACGTGCCACTCGAGTTGTGTCCGGACGGTTCCGCAGCCAGCGTCAGACAGCTGCGCCTCTCGAGACTCGTGGTTGTGTTGCGGCATTCGCGGACGGTCGGCTGACCCTCTACACGTCGACGCAGTTTCCGTACGTGGTCCGCGCGATACTCAGCGTCACGCTTGGGCTGCGCGAGGCAGATATTCGCGTTATCGCGCCCGACGTCGGCGGCGGATTTGGCTGCAAAGCGCAGTGCTGCGGGGAGGACATACTGGCAAGTTGGTTCGCGCTTAAGTTGCGTCGGCCAGTGCGCTTCATCGAGGATCGCGACGAACACTTCGTAGCCGCCGCGCACGCGAGAGATATGTCGATCGAGTTGGAGGCGGCGGTCGATGACTGTGGTCTTATCTCAGCCATCCGTGGGACCGTTGTGTGCGACGTGGGTTCAGGCGAAACATATCCGTGCGGTTTCGGAGCCGCATTCGTCGCCGCAGGATCGCTGACGGGACCGTACAAGATCTCCGCACAGGCGATTGACGTCACCTGCGCCGTGACGAACAAGACGCCCTCCGGCGCGTACCGTGGCTTCGGACTGCCAGAGGCGAATTTCGCCATTGAGCGACTGATTGACCGTGTTGCTGATGTCACCGGTCAGTCCCGCGATGGCTTGCGGCGACGCATGATACTTCGGCGCGGGGATCTTCCATTCGTCACGCCTTCGGGCTGCAGAATTGACTCTGGCAGCCACTACCAGGCGCTTGATCGCGCGATGCACGTTGGCCGGAAACGACTGGCCGTCCGGCGGCAGGAACAACGTGCACCGTCGCTGCGGATTGGCCTCGGAGTCTCTGTCCAGGTCCAGGGCAGTGTTCCGAGTTTCCGAGGTGCCTCGGGGCGATGGGGGGCACAGGATAGTTGCTCAATTCGCTTTGACCCCGGCGGCTGTGTCGTGGTGGCTGTCGGAGTATCGAGTGCGGGTCAGGACCTTCGCGGGATGGTATCGCGCGTCGTCGCGGGCGCCCTGCAGCTACCTGAATCTGACATTCGTGTCGTCATGGGAGATACCGATCTTGCCACGTACGGTTTGGGGGGCTGGGGCAGCCGGAGCACGGTCGTCGTTGCCGGTGCCGTCGTGCGCGCAGCCCGGCGCATACGCAAGAAAGCATGCCGCATCGCGGCTTACGCCCTTCGCTGTCCAGTGGCGGATATACAGGTACATGAGGGGCGATTCACGTCGCGCCGCGGCGGACCCACGTGCCTAAGCTGGCACGACATTGCGGAGCTCGCCTACGTACGGACACCAGAGCTTCCTCCGGACATCGGGCCAGGGTTGGAAGCGAGCAGTCAATATCGGAGGTGATTTCCACGTCCGCGAAGGAACATACGCGCAGCCTACGCTCGTATCTCGTGCCCACAATCTCTGTCATCCCCGCGATCACCATTGAGCACATCGAGAGCCCGGCGCGCGATCTGCCCCTCGGCGTGAAAGGCGCCGGCGAGGCCGGCATCGCCGGACCGTCAGCCGCAATTGTCTCGGCGATTGAAGATGCGCTGCATGAGTTCCATGTCGCTGGACTCGACTCCTTGCCCATACATCCACGCGACATCTTGTGCGCGCTCTCGACTCTCGCGAGGATCGACGAATCTCGTGCGCCGTCCGAACTCACTCGCGTTCAAGAGTCCGCTTAAGCGCGCTATCGAGTCGGCCTACAGTCTGCACCGGATATCCGAACGGGATGACGTTCCCGGACGCCCTTCCCAGCACCAAGTCAGATGCGCGCGTTGTCGCGCTCTCTTGACGGCGGCGCCAGCGGGATTAGCGACGAGAGCAGCTCGAGGCTACTCATGATCTCGTCGTGGTCCATACCGAAGTCGATCAAGCACGCTACTTCGTCAACACCCATCGACTCGAGCTTACGTAGAAGCGCTGCGCACGTGTTCGGGGATCCGAAGAGCGCCGAATCGGCGAGATAACGCTCGAAGGCGCGCTCCACCAGGAATTCGGTGTTCGCACTTGGACTGCCGAGCGCGTCCTCCACTGATTGTCCTGCGGACGTTCCGCGGAGATCGAGAGAGCTGCGGAGATACTCATGCATAGGTGCTCGCAGTCGCTCTCGCACGAACTCGTCATCAGCTCCTACGAAGGTGTGCACCATCAGCGTCACGTAACCCTCTTCCGTACGCGTGCCGTTGTTTCGATACGACGCGCGGTAATCTGCGATCCGCGTCGCGAGATCGGACGCGCCCTGATGCGTCAGATGAGTGAGGAGACGCGCGCCGATGGCTCCCGCGAGTCGCGCGGTGTGAGGTGTCCCGACACTGGTAACCCAGACGGGCAGTTCTCCCTGCAGCGGCCTCGGATACGAGCGCACGGCCACGGCTCTGCCCCGGCCGTCTCGACGCTCTAGTTCCTCACCGCGCCACAGCGAGCGAACTTGCTCGATTCGCTCGAACAGGAGTGTCCGCCTCGATTCATACGAGTCAGGAGCGAGCACGAAGTCTACGGCGTTCCATCCAGACGCGAACGAGATTCCAACGCGCCCACCCGACAAGTTGTCGACGACCGCCCACTCCTCGGCGATACGCAGGGGATCCTGCAGGGGCGCCACGACGCTTCCCGCCCGTATGCCGATTCGCTTCGTTCTGGCGGCGATTGCCGCCCCCGCTACAGCAGGATTCGGATATGCCCCGCCGAAATGATGAAAGTGGCGCTCCGGTGTCCACACGGCGGCGAAACCGCGCTCGTCGGCGAAGCGCGAAGCATCAAGTAAGAGCTGGTAGCGCGACCGAGACGCGTTCGCCGCGTCGTCCGCGAAGAAGAAGAGACTCAGGGAGATTGTCACGCCGACCGCTCCGTGCTTTGAATAGGGTGCGGTGCTTGCTCGTTGATCTCTTGCAGACGGAAGAGCGGTGAGAGCACGATCCACGCTGCTCCTGCGCTCATGCACACTCCCGCGACGACGAGAGTGATGGCAGGCCCGGCCGCCGCCGCCATTCCTCCGCCGACGAAAGCGCCAGCCGGCCATGTGCCGAGGGCAATCAACATCGCCGTTGCGTGAACGCGCCCTTGCAGCTCGAACGGCGTGATGGATTGCCGGAAGCTCAGTTGATTCACGTTATAGACAACGATGCATGCTGAACGCATGAACTGCAGGAGCAGGAGGCCAATAACGGAGACAGTGACACCAAGTAGCGCGACCGACGCGCCGCCGATGAACATAGCAGCGGCGAACAAGCGCCCAACACCGATGGCTGACGTGAGTCTCGCGGCGACAATGGATGCGGCAATGATGCCGATCTGGGCGCCGGTAAAGACAAGTCCGAGTTCTGTCCCACTGACGCCGGCCGACCGCGTTGCGTAAAGGACGAAGACGGCAGCAGCCATCGCCGAGAAGAAATTCCACGTGGCCGCCGCGCCCATCAGTACACGAAGAGACGGCTGCCGAAGTACGAACAAGAGTCCCTCGCGAATCTCGATGCTCATGCGCCGGGCTGTTGGGGGATTCTCGGTATGCCGCACCGAGCTGAAGAAGAGCGCACTGAGGAGATGGAGGAGCGCCGCGGCGGAAAAGACAGATGGTGGCGACAGGCGATCGGCAAGAGTCCCTGCGATTGCCGGTCCGGCCAGACCGGCGCTCGCACGCGCGGCTTCGAGTTTGCTGTTTGCGTCAACCAGGTCATCGCTGGCGATGACCCGTGATACAAGTGCTTGCTGTGCTACCGAGAACAATACGGTCGCTGCGCCGAGTGCTACAGCCAACAGGCAGAGCAACCCGAACGAGAGCACGCCGAGCCTTTCGGCAACTTGGGTCGAAATGAGGACCGCCGCGAGAAACGCACTGGTCGTCACGACGACCCGACGGGGGGACAATCTGTCCACAAGCACGCCAGCCGGAAGGCTCAGGACCAGGGCCGGGAGCCCGCCAATCCCCATGAGCACTCCAACTTGGAACGCGTCCGCACCCAGGACGTTGATCGCTGTGAGCGGCAGCGCCAGCGCCGACATCTGCGACCCAGTGACGTTCCCGGTAAAGCCGGCGCAGATGCGAACGAACGCCCCTCGTCGGAATAGCGAACCACGGGGCATGATCGCAGTGTGCAGTCCCCGCACGCGCGTCATGCCGCTGTCACTCGGGAGAACATGGCGAGGTCGCCCGGCCGAAGCGATCGCCCATGTTCGGCCAGTAGTCGACAAAATGAAGCCCGTTGGACTTCATTCCATTTGCGAGCCGCCGAGCAGAGCCGGTCAGTGTTGACCAGCCCCCAGACCCCGAGCCAGCGAGTCTCAAGGGCGGCCCCGCGCATGAGTTTCACCTTCAGCGCACCGGAGCCTAGATATAACCGGCGGGGTGCGTTTGTCGCCGCCAATTGGATCGGACCGTAATACCCGACATTGAAGTACACGTCGTGCCCCGCGTTGCGCTCATAATCAAGGCCCAATTTGTACGCGTGCAACTCGGTGCCCCAACTCAATAGCAGTGAGAAGCCAACCATTAGGTCCGCGCGAGCGGCCGAGATAACGATCGCCTGATTCCCCAGCGCGTTGGCGAGCCGGAGGAGATATCGCCGAACCCTCGGCATGTCGATCGGGTAATGGTGTCGGCTGAGTACCTCGCACATGAGGCGCGCCATGACATCCAACCGTTCTGGCATAGCCCCAATCGTCAACGAGTATCCGGACCGCTCGAAGCGTCGCATCTCGTGCAACGCCGACCGTCTTCGATTCCTCGAAAGGGAACCAAGGTACGTGTTGAAGTCGCCGGCACCCACGTCGAGATACGCAACGGCATCGATTGCGAGTAGCTGTAGCTCGTCGCCGAGCACTCCGAGCAGACCGGCGGCTGCGGCTGACGTCAAGTGTGGAAAAAGGAGCGGCCGGCCCTCGCGGTTCGCGATCCGCGTGGTCGCGGCGAGCAAGTCACGGTCCGGTTCGTTCGCCACGTTACCCGTTGCCAGACGCAGCTCGTTCGTGTGACTGCCGACGGTGCCTGCCCACCACGCGCCTCGCAAGGTCGCGCGGATGTCGCAAATCAATCCGCTGAGGACCCGGATCTCACTCCCATGTTGGTGCATCAGGATGCCTGGCAAACTGCGCCATGCGTACAGCGGCAGTACGCACGAGACCGTGTCAGCGTGCTTGGCCACGACGTATGTCGTCACGAGCTCATCGCTCTGCGCAATGAACCGACTCCACGCCTCAGATTCATAGAGCCCTGCGCGCGATACGAGCCTTGGCCAGTCTGCCAGGCTCGTGATGGAATCGAGGTCGCTGAAGCGTTGCAGGACGCTTGTCACGCGTGCGATGGATCGTGACGGTACACGGAGACGTGACGTTCGCTCGCTGCCGTGAAAGGTTCGCGCTGCCAATTCGCCCAACGCTCCTTCAGGCTGAGCCCGGCGGCGCGTGCCATCAGATCGAGCTCGCTAGGCCACGAATAGCGAATCTGGATCGGATACATCTCAGTCGCCGTTCGTGTGATGCGAATGAACTGCGACCATGAACGCTGCTGCGTGGCATCGTGTCGCGTCGCGACGAGCATTACGTGTTCGTCACCGACCTCGACCGTCTCGGTCCGCTGGCAACGATCGAAACGATCAGGGTCCGGCACGAAAGCTTCGAGCACAAAGGCACCGTCCGGTTCGAGTCGCTGCGCAATGCCCAAAAAGCAGCGCGCCTGTTCGCTTTGCGTCAGAAGGCCGAAGAACGTACTGAAGACGACGTAGATCAGACCGAAACGGTGCTCGGTCAACTCAGTCAGCCTCGAAAAGTCACCACGGTGCGTCACGATCTTGCAGCTACCGGACTTACGACGGACCATGTCGAGCATCGCTGCGGACGCATCGATGCCGTGGACGTCGAATCCCCTCTCGACGAGCGGAAGCGCCACGCGTCCGGTGCCGATGCCCAATTCCAAGACTGAGCCCGGACCCGCCACGGCGCGTAGAAACTCGACGGTTTCACCCGTGTCTGTGGGTACACCGGCCCAACTGTCATAGAAGCCGGCCATGGCGTCGCCGTAGGTCGCGGCAGTGTAATTACGCAGCTGTCAACTCCGTGAGTTACAGATGCGCGAGATGAGGCTGAGGTAACGCGGCTCACGAACGCACAGCGGCGGCGAGGCGAGCAACACCGGACGGCGACCTTGTTCATCTAACCAACGATCATGGATCGAGACCTCGGCCGGTCCTGTCAGTCGGAGCGCACGTGCTCAGCTTGACCTCGACCGAGATCAACGAATTAGCCCGAAAATACGACGTAAACGTCGATGATGTGTTGCTGATCGGGCTGAATACATACGGTGTCCGGTCGGCGGAGAGGTATCCGCGTGCGCGCGTGCTTCTTCGGCTCGAGAATCGACCGCACGAGACGTTGCGCATGGGACTTCCTCTTGCGCGCGATGATTCACCGTTCGAAGCACGGGACGGCCAGCTCTTTCTCCATGATTATCCTGTGGCACGGATCCTCGAACTCGAGGATGACGATGCCGTCCTCGGGTATCTGCGCAAAGCCAGCCGCATCCTGGTCCTGAATTCGAACATGCGAAGCGCGTGCACCGGTTGTGTGTTCTGCCCGAACACATTGGAAGGCGCATCGGACCCGAAGCTTGCCGTAATGGAGGAGTTGCACGCATATTTTTGCGTCTTAGAGGCCGAGCGCGGCTGGCAGGACCTGACCGGGCTTGAGGAAGTCAACGTCGTCACCGGCTGCTTCCGCGAAGAGACCGCTGCAATCACACATCTGGACCTCGTACGCAAGGTGCTCCAGCGACACGCCTTTGGCGGAACACTTGGCTTTCTCAGTTCGGTCATCCTCAGCGAAGGCGCCATGACGCGGATCGCGTCGACGCTTTCGCCGTTCTTACTAGTCGTGACGCTCGAATGCTTTAGCCGACGCGAGGTCCTTCTCAAGAACTCGAAAGCGAACCTCCGGCCGGAGGCCATGCCTGGCCTGCTCGCCTCAGCCCGATGTGCGGGTCTCGAGACCGGGCTCACTTACATCGTCGGACTGGAGCCGCTAGAACTCTCGCTCGAACACTTGCTTGTATTCCAGCCACATCTCACGCGGTTCCCCAACTTCCAGATATTCCAAGCCCACAATCGCTTCATGGGTAGATTCGCAGCTCCCGGCGCGGATCGTATCGAGTTCTTTCTTGATGCGCGTCGGCGACTCGAATCCGCGTTCTGGAAGACCAATCTTCGACCGCAACCGTGGGTAAATTACCGCGGCCTGTGGTACTTCACTTTCGCTGGAGAGGAACTCCCGGGGCCCCACAGTTGAGGCAGCGTCGTTACCACGAACTTCGTGCTCGCCCGATTGTCCTCGGTGATGTCCTCGCGGTCGAGGTACCGTTGGACGTGCTGGGTTCAGCGTCGGCCAGGCGCGTGCGCGTCTGCTTCGGTATCAATCACGCGGTGACCGTCCCTGTCTTTCGCGTCGGCGGCCGTTGCCTCATGCCGCTGCCTAGCGATCTCGGGTTGCCACTGAATGGGACAACGGAGGAAGTCGTCGGCATGGTCGAGACTCGAGCAGAAAGTTCAGCGAAGCTTCCGGCGGACCTCGCGGCGGTGCTCCGAGATGTGCACGCTGATCCGATGGCAATGAGCGACCGCGAGCGTCGCCAATGCGTAGGAGTACTCCGCGAGGCAGCCACCAAGACGGTCCGCGAGCAACGCCTGCGAGGCTGGGCCGCAGATCAGGGCGTCGAATCGATGGAACGGGTTCATACCAACATCCTCCCTGGAACGGGCGAGATTGCGGGGTCCTCGAGTGGTAGACGCTGATGCCGATCGGATCCTCGATCGCTTTGACTGCTGGATGCCGCAGCTGCTCCGCGCGGTAACTGCGCTCAGGGTCCCCGACGCGCTGGTCAGAGGTAAGAGGCGAGTCGATGATCTGGCGACTGAACTTTCCCTGGACGCCGACGCGCTGTACCGCGCGCTCCGGCTCCTGGCCATGATCGGAATTTGCACGAACGAGGGTGACCGCAGCTTTTCACCAACGCAGCTTACTCGGCTCCTCACGCATGACCAGCCGTTCGGACTCGCCGAGCTCGTCACCGCAGAGTCGCCCTGGTGGACGGCATGGGGCGATGTTGAGCACAGCCTCCGCTCGGGCAACACGGCGTTCACGCATGCCTACGGGTCCACGTACTACGAGTACTTGGCCGACCATCCCGACGTTGCACGGGCATTCGACGTTGCAACTGCGGGCCGCGCGAACTGGCTGTACAGCGCTGTCGTCTCCGCGATACCGCCGACCGGTCCCGGCGTGGTCGTCGACATTGGTGGAGGGACCGGAACACTGCTGTCGCAGGTGCTTCGCGCACGGCCCACGCTCTGCGGCGTGCTCGTCGACCGACCCCACGTGGTCGCCAACGCGGACACGGTGCTCGCCGCGGCTGGGGTTCTCGACCGATGTGAGGTCGTTCCCGGTGACTTCTTCAAAGCCGTTCCTCGCGGGGGCGACATCTATGTGCTAGCGAGTGTGCTGCATGATTGGGACGACGAGTCGGCGCGGCGCATCCTTCGTACGTGCCGTGAGGCGATGCCGCCATCGGGCAGACTCCTGGTTCTTGAGGCGGTCGTGCCGGAGGATGCGGAGCTGCAGACTGCCGCTCAGAAGGGCATGGCTGTCCCCGCCGTCTACTTGGATGTTCTCATGCTCGTCATCTTCGGCGGTCGTGAGCGAACGCATGCGCAGCTTGAACAGCTGGTCTCTGATGAGGATCTCGTCGTCGTCGGCACGCATCGGACGGATTCGCCGATCTCAGTTATTGAGGTACGCACAGCAGGGCCGGTGAGGTCGCTCGCGCCTGCTGCGAAAGCCGCTGAAACCGTCCTGTGAGCGCAGGCGTGACCAAGTCGTTTGGCGTCGACGATGCCGAACCTAGTGCAGCGCTCATTCCCCAAGTAGGACGGCTACAGCGCGTATTCGAAAGAGCTATCGCGCGCACGCGGAGTCCAGGCGGTGCGCTAGCGCTGAGCATTGGCAGTTTGCGCGTTGAATTCGGTACGGGAATGGCTGCAGTAAGACCTCGCCAGCCATTCACGACGAGCACGCGCTTCCCAATTCGGTCTCTCACGAAAGTCTTTGCCACGGAGCTCGTTCTGCGGCTTCGTGATCGGGGCGCGCTCGCCTTGGCCGATCAATGGTCCACCTACGTGCCGGACGTCGCTGGGCAACTCGTGCGCAGCCACGGACCAACGATTCAGCAGCTGTTGACACACACCGGAGGACTATGCGACGTGCCGCGGGTCGCAACCTCGCGTTCGATGCGTGAGGCAACCTCAATGGTGAACCCTTTCTTGCGGCGGCTGAGTGGGAGATCCCTATATGTCTGTTCGCCGGGCGAGCGATATTCATATAGCACGCTCGGGTTTGTGATGCTCGCTCGACTAGTAGAGGCGATAACCGGACAAGACTGGTCTCGTTCCTTGAGCAACGTCGTTCTTGGACCGCTCGCCCTGGTGCACACGAGTGGCCGACCGGAGGGTGACTCACCAGTCGCGGCCGGCCATCTCCTGGCAGAGCACGGACGCACCCATCTCGTGAGCACGCCTGTCCCATGTGCGTTCACGCCCGCCGCCGGTGTGATTAGTTGTGCAGCAGATCTGTTGACGTTCGTCGAACGCGCGATCATCAGCTCGCCTGCACGGGCCGACGAACTGTCAATGACGACGGCAACGATTGACAGCGGTTGGTACCCCCATGCAGAGGAAGCGATGACCTGGGTCGCGCTGCCGTGGGGCGGCGCGCGTTTCCTCTTACACGGTGGAGGCGAGCAACTCGCGGGCCTCGAGACTCTCATAGTCGTCGAGCCTCGCGCATCGTTCGCGCTCGTGATCGTGGTCAATTCGAGCGCGGCATATTTGGTGATTCGTGAGGTGCTGCAACATGCGCTCAGAGAGTTCCTCGGGATTGAGGCTCCGTCGCTGCCGAAGGCTGGCGAAACGGACCAGCGCGTAACCGATTTCGTCGGCGTGTACGCGAACGGGACGCGAGAGGTCCAGATTCGGGCTGTCCGGCGTGGACTCATAGCGGAAGTGCGCCGCGTGCGCCCTGGCATGAAGACACGCACGCTGGGAACCTCGCCGCTATGGGCCGTTCAGGGCGATACTTTTGCCGCGCCGGGAAGTTTCTGTGTGTTTACTCGGCGCCAGCCCGAGTCCGCAGTTGTCGGCCTCAACGCGATGCTTCGGTACCTCCCAAGGATCGACGCCCTCGAGTCCGGCTCGGAAGCGGCTTGACAACTGTGATCCTAGGGAGCGAAGGAATCGAGACCGCGCGCCGCTTCGGTCGTGTCGGGGTAGGGCCGATTGCGCTGATGGCAAGTCAGGTCAACAGCGCTGATCGCGATACCCGCGGGCCGTCCGGTGCATCGTTTCATCGTGCAAGCCGTGGCGTCGCCGGTTGCGGTGGGACTGTCACCGCGGGGCCCAGAGGCTGAGTCAGAACGTCGAGAACCGTCTGCATTGCTGCCGCTCATTGACAACCGGCCGGAGGACAGCGCCGTCCGGGAGGAGACTCTTGAGGGTTGGGCGCACGTCATCAGCTCCGGCCGATACGTTCTAGGCGAGTACGTCGCCCGATTTGAAGATGCATTCGCTAGGTTCTGCGGCGTAAGGCACTGCGTGGCCGTCGGCAGTGGGACTGATGCGATCGAGCTGGCGCTACGCGCCGCGGGCGTCCGGCGGGGCGATCGCGTGGTCGTGCCAGCTTTGACCTTCGTAGCGAGCGCGTTCGCGGTCGTGCGCGCAGGAGCCAAACCTGTGTTCGTCGACGTGACTGAGGCCGGCCTTGCGAACGCGCACCAGATCGTTCAGAGGGTCGTGGACGGAGCGCGCGCAGTTCTTCCGGTCGACCTGTACGGCCAGGTATGTCCGCTCGAGGATGTCGGGGAGCTGTGTGGGCGCGCCATCGTCATCGAGGATGCGGCTCATGCGCATGGCGCGTCGAGACGGGGTGTTCGTGCCGGCGCAGTAGGCGATATTGCCGCGTTCAGTTTCCACCCGTCGAAGAACTTGGGAGCATTCGGCGACGCGGGCGCAGTGGTAACTGACTCAGACGATGTTATGCGCGAGCTGCGACTTCTACGGAGCCACGGCGGGGAGACTCCCGGGGTATTCACGCGCGTCGGCTTCAACTCACGAATGGATGAAGCTCAAGCAGTCGTCTTGAATGCCAAGCTCCCTCATCTCCAACGGTGGAATCGCGCACGGCGGCGCGCAGCGAGACTTTATGACGAGCTGCTTCGCTCCGTCGAGGACGCGAGACCGTTGCCGGTCGTTCCCGGGAATGTGCATGTCTACCATCTGTACGTAGTTCGCATACCTCGTCGGGACGCGGTCGTGGCTCGCCTCCGAGCCCAGGGCATCATGGCCGGAGTGCACTACGCGACGCCGCTTCCGCACGAGCGTGTGATGCGGAGTCACGAACGAAGAAGGTTCCCAGTCGCCGAGAGTCTGGCGATGGAGACGCTCTCGCTCCCGCTATTCCCGAGCATCACGGAGGACGATCAGGTGCGTGTCGTCGACACTCTGAAACGCGCTCTTCTCGAGACGCGCGCTTCACGTGAGCCTGAAGACGTGCCGGGAAGGTCTCTAGCGCGCCTGGCCGGAGGTGACCACGGTTGACAGTTGAGCTCGGCCGCACAGGAGTTCGAGCACCCCTCCGCACTGAGACACGGCCCGCGAGCGCCCCGCAGTCGCGCATTCATGAGCCCGTGTTCGCGCGCGCTGAGGCATCGCCGAACCGACTCGCGCTTCGCTCCTCTGAGGGCGATTGGACATACCGAGAGCTGGCGACGCGCACACAGACCTTGGCAGACATCCTCGAGGCATCCGACATTCGAGTCGGCGACGTCGTCGCGATTTACGGTGCGAGATCTCCTCAGTTCGTGTGTGCGATGCTCGGCGTGCTGCGTGCGGGCGGCGTATTCACCATACTTGACCCGCTCTTTCCAGCGATGCGCTTGTCCCGACAGATTGAGAGCTCCCGTGCAGCGGTCGTCCTCCACTTGACCGATGCCGGCATCTTGAGGCGTAGCGCCCTGCCGCCGGACGCACGATTGGTTAACGTGAGCTTTCATGATCTCGACGCAAAGCCGCGAACATATTCAGAGAGAGTTTCGCCGCTGGCAGATCCGCCGGCCTACATCGCCTTCACTTCGGGGACGACGTCTCGTCCGCTCGGTGTAGTCGGCACCCACGCGCCGGTCGCGCACTTCTTGCAGTGGGACTTGGAACGCTTCCGCCTTGGTCCGGACGACCGTTTCGCGATGCTCAGCGGGCTGTCCCACGACCCCCTTTTGCGCGATGTCTTCACCCCGCTCTGGTCAGGTGGCTCTCTACACATTCCGGATCTGGCGACATGGAGCGATCCCGTCGCCCTAGTGGGTTGGCTTGCTGCCCAGCAAGTAACTGCGGTCCATCTGACGCCGCCTTTGGCGCGCGCGCTCCTCATTGCGGCTCGAGACAGAAGTGCGCCGGCGCTGCCAGCACTGCGATACGCTTTTTTCGGGGGTGACGTCCTTCGCTACGAGTTGCTCTCGGAGTTTCACCGCGTCGCGCCAGATGCAACGTTCGTCAACTTCTACGGTACGACGGAGACACCGCAGGCGGCAGGCTACTTCGTCGTACCGAAGCCGCTTCCACGCACGGACGGCACAGTCCCACTCGGCCGCGGCATCGACGGTGGGCAACTTCTCGTTATGGACGACACGTGTCCGTCGGCCGTTGGGGAAGAGGGCGAGATCTGCGTACGCACCGCCTATCTGGCTCGCGGGTACGTCAATCCGACAGAGCGGGACCTCCAGCGCTTCGCGAGGAATCCACTCAGTACTGATCCGGTCGACCGCTTGTACCGCACCGGGGATCGGGGACGCGTCACGGCCAGCGGAGACGTCGACTTCATCGGGCGCGTCGATCGACAGACCAAGATCGCCGGAATGCGCGTCGAATTGTCCGAAGTCGAGGCGTGCCTTGCCTCGATCGAGGGCGTCTCCGCGGCCGCAGTCCAGCTTGAGCCCAGCGATGGCTTGGCGTCGAACGACGGCCGAAGTAAGGCCCTCGTCGCATTCGTCGCAGCCGATCGGTCCGCGCTTCCGCTCATTCGCGTCGAACTCGCGCGTCAACTGCCAACTTCGATGATTCCACGCCGGATCGTTGCGCTGCGGGAGATTCCGCTGACGCCAAACGGCAAGGTCGACTACGCCAAGCTGTCGAGCCGCGGCGCCGCGGAGACGGACCCTATCGAGGATGTCATTGCGGATGCCTGGAGGGACATCTTCAACGTCACGACTGTTGAGCGGACGAGCAATTTCTTCGACCTTGGCGGCGACTCGCTCGCGGCTGTGCAGCTCTTGCTTCGTCTTGAAAACGCGCTCGGTCGCGAATGTCCCGTTGAGCTCGTGTACGCGTATCCCACGCCCGAATCGCTCGCCGACGCGCTACGCGACGGCAATTGAGCGGAGGAAGTGATTCGAAGCCCTATTCGCATCCCTGGCCGAACGCCAGCGTCTGGAGAGTGCTGTTGATGCAGACGAGAGTTAGTTCCGAAATCATGCCCCTGGGACCATGCGGGGTCGTCGTCCAAAACGCCGCTTCGAGTCTTGAGGAAGTCGAGAGCGAGCAGGTCCGTGACCTACTGCGCGCGCACGGCGTTGTGCTGTTCCGCGGGTTCAGCGCCGACGATGCGATGTTCAGTGGCTTCACAAAACGTTTCAGCTCAAGTTTCGTCGGACTTCTACACCGACCCGAGATGCGCGAGAGCGTCGATGGCGACGGGGCCACAAGCACGGTGACCGTCGGCAGCCAGCTGATCGCGCATCACCAGGAGATGGGGTATAGCCCCGTTCATCCCGATCTGCTGTGGTTCTTGTGCATTACACCGGCGAAGAATCGCGGCGAGACGTTCGTGTGCGATGGCGCCGCCCTTTGGGAGCAGATGGATGATGATTTGCGTGACCAATTTCGACGTGAAAAAGTCGTGTACCGATTCCGGAGGGCTGGGCCGGACGTCTGGTGTTTCATCACGGGCTTCGACTGCACACAGGAGCAAGCACTAAGCGCGTTTGAAGTCAACGAGGGTATCAGCGCACGCGCGAATGCCGATGGCACGATCGACATCGACTATCGCGTCTCGGCAGTGGTGCGAACGCGTTACGGCGGCACCGAAGCATTCGTGAATAGCGTGATCGTCCAGAAGGCCGGCTCTGTGTACTTCGAGGATGGAACACCGATTCTGCGGCCGGTGCAGATGCGGCTCCTCGAACTCGCGACGCCGCTGAGTTCCAACATCCGCTGGCAGCCCGGCGATATCGCGATGATCGACAACACACGCTGTCTGCACGGACGTAACGGTTTCGCCGACAGTGGAAGACAGATCCATGTGCGAATGAGTTACGCGAACTTCTAGCAACACGTCAGCTGCAGGCGTTCTCGCGTCGCATCGTATCGGGAGGTCCGGAAATCGCGACTACCGACCGCTATGGTCTGCCGCTTACAACCGATTCCGAAGCCGCAGCTGAGCACTATCGTCGGGCGGTCGACGCCCTGCTTGCCGTCGAGCCCGACGCCGACCGGCACCTCGCGGACGCGGTCACCGCAGATCCGAAGTTTGCCGTGGCACACGCGGCGCGCGCGTCTCTTGCGCTCGCGCGTGGTCAACGCGGCCCGGCCCTGGACGCAGTTCGACAGGCGCGCAACGCGATAGGTGACGTGACACCCCGTGAGCAGCAACACATCCGTGTGATCGATGCCATCGTGGACGCCCATGCGCCCCGGCTGCCGCTGCTCCTTGATTATGTGCGGGATTATCCGAGGGACGCGCTCATCGTGGACCAGGCCATCACCGCAATCAGCTTCAGTGGGCGCGCCGATCGCGAAGAGTATCGGCTGCGGCTCCTCCGCGATCTCGACCGGAGCTATGGAGAGGACTGGTGGTTCGATTCCGCGTTGGCGTTCGCGCTACACGAGGTCGGCCGCCTCGAGGAAGCGCGGCGCTTATGTGAGCGATCGCTAACAAACCGTCCCACCAATGCAGGTGCGGTCCACAGTTACGCGCACCTGTTCTACGAGGCGGCCGACAACACCGGCGGCACCCGATTCCTGCGTCCGTGGCTCGAACGCTACGACCCACGTGCGATGCTGCACAGCCACCTGTCATGGCACTTAGCGCTCTTCGAGCTGCAGCGTGGCGAACCTGACGTCGCGCACCGAATCCTTCGCGAAGCCATTCTGCCGACGTCGAACCGCAACAGCGCGGTGGTGGACGGAGCGTCATTGCTGTGGCGCCTCGCGCTGGACGGGTACAGCAATAACGGAGCCGAATGGCGCCTGATCGCGGCGATCGCTTCGACCATAGGTCGTGAGGCGTCGCCGTTCCTAAGCATGCATGCGGCGTTCGCCTACGGTTCGTGCGGCGACGAGGGGTCGATCGCTGCGCTTGAACGCGCCGTGGATCTGGCGCAAGTTCGCGGGTCGGGCAGAGGACTCGGCTTGACCATCATCCGTGCGATCACCGCCTTCGTGCGCGGCGATCGGGCCACCTGCGTGCGGCTACTCGCTCCTATCGAGAAGGAGTTCCACCGGATCGGAGGCAGCCGAGCACAATGGGAGATTCTTGAGGAGACCTTGGTGATGGCGTACTTCTCGCTCGGCCAGTACGAAGAGGCAATGCCACTCGTGCGGCGACGCGTCGCCCGGCGTGCGACACCACGTGATCTCCATTGGCTCCAGTTAGCGGACGGCTATGTGCCGGCCGCAGCGCGATAGAGGCGCCTCTGCGCTACTCATCACGCGCCGGGGAGTTCCTATGTCGGATCCGCCGACATCGCGCTCCAAAACGCTGCGGCCACCTGGGGAGTGCATACGAGGACAAAATTCCATGACGGATGGACTCCGTCTTGAGGTTCGCCATCACCTCGCCGAGATCGAACAACCTCGGTGGGACGGACTGGCAGACGGCTCGTCGTTCTATTCGTCCTATGGATGGCTGCGTGCCGTCGAGCGTCAGGTCGCGGGCGATGCCGCCTACGTGACGATCTGGCGAGACCACGAACTGCTCGCCGCCTTACCGACCTATCGCGTCCGTTACGAGCCGTACGAGTTCTACTCTGCCGAGCGCTACCGGCAACTCTTTGGCTCGCCTGACCGTGAATTCCTGTTTCTTGGCGGATACAGGGGTTATCGCAACAGCATCCTCTTGACGCCAACGAGCTTGCCTGAGCGCGACCTGCTCGTCCGTGAGTTGGTCGATGCCGCGCTGCGAATCGGTGAGCAAACCCCGGGGACGGTCCTCATATTTCCGTATCTGACTCCGGGTGGCAAGGAGCTTCTCCGCGGTTTGCGTGACAGCGAATTCGTTCTCGACGGTGTTGAAGCGGAGCTAGTCGTTGGCTCTGGCGGGCTCGACGGCTACGTGGACCGTCTTACCTCGGATCGCCGACACAAGGTGCGACGTGAGCTCAGGCGATTCGCAGAAGCTCGCTGGCGAGTTACCCACGAAGACTTGCATGGGTGCATCGACGAAGCGGCCGTCATCCTCGCCAACATTCAGAACAAGTACGGTCATGGCGCGTCGCCAAATGCGATGCGGCGACTTCTCACTACGCAGATCGACGGTGTTGGCGACGGTCACGTCGTCATCGGAATACGTGATGCTGCCGGAGAGCTCGCGGGAATGTCGCTCTGTTACTTCTGGCGCGACCACCTGTACGTGCGAATGGTGGGTTTCGACTATGAGCGGCTGCGTGCAGCAGATGAGTATTTCAACCTCGCGTTCTACGAGCCCATAAGGCTGATGGAGTCACGGAGACTTCGCTGTCTACATTTGGGGCCGGCCACGCTCGACGCAAAGGTGCGTCGAGGCGCCCTACTACATCCTCTGTGGGCTGGCCGGATCGGTCCACCGCACCCCCCGCCAGGAGCACCGGTCGCACAAATCCGAGAGTTACTCGAAGGCGTGACCTTGCGTGACGCAAATGTGGTGACAGATGAGTGGACCGCAATAGACGAACTCGAGCTGCCGACGTCTAGGTAGGAAGATTGGGCCGTAAGCTTCTCCGCTGACGTTCACTTATTGACCGAGCCGCCCGCCTTGCATGACAGGGAACCGCCGAAGCTGCAATCCACCGCCGCAAACGGATTGACGTGGTTCCTTGATCGTTGGCCCTCCAGCGCGGATTGACGGCTACTTGGTGTGATGGACCATGTCGCACGGAGTTGTCATGCCGGATTGCGGCGCTTTCACAGCTCGAAGACCAATCCTCTGGGCGCGCGCGGGGAGGGAGGCTGCTCCTAGGCAAGCCGCCGGTCGACGTCGTAAAGGAAAACGAACGGGTTGGCGCGTCTCTCGCGTTCAAGGCGCCGTCGCTCCGCTGCCACTCGAGCGGCGATATCCAACGCGGTCGGCAGCAGCGCGGCGAACGTCTTCACGAGCTCGTCCATCTGAATGTTCGAGGCAAGCAAAAGCCCGAGCACGGGTTTCGAGATGTCCTTTCCAGATTCGATGGCATGGCGTGTCAGCTCGCGCCTGAGCTGGAGCTGTTCCTGAAGCTCTCGCAACTCCTGGAGCGCGGGCGCGACGTCTGTTCGCCACAGGGCGGCGAGTTCTGCGTCAATGGGTCCGGCCATGACATCGATTGGGGTCTGCGCAGTCACGCGCGCGATCGCCGCGCGGAACCGCACGAGCGCCGGCTCGAGCGAACGCCGTGCCTCTAGGATTTCATCCATTGGGGCGTCTGGGAAGCTCGGGAGTGCCTCGAGCAGGCCTGTGGCGACCGCGGGCTCGGGCGAGACAGGCCGCGCGGCGACGCCCATCGCCACCAGCACATCACGCATCGACTGCGCGAGTGACCTGACATCACTGTCGAGTAGCGGCAGCGCGGTCGAACCACCGAGGATGGTGCCGATGATTCGCTCTTTGAACACCTCGAGCATCGGATCTGGAGCTCCGGATCCCCTGTGCATCGCCGCCGTGATCGTGCTCGCGAGCGCGTCACCAACGAGCTGACGTGATGGCGGACGACCGTCGGGCGTAAGTGGATCGAGTTTCAGGCGTCCGGCCCGAAGCGCCCGAGCGAACTCGGCGTATCGCGTCTCTTCAAGCACAGGCTTGATCGCTACCTCAATCTGGTCGCGCGCCTGCGCCAGCATCCGCGCTTTCAGCAACTCGACGGCGCGGCGCTGACGCGGTCCGCTCGCTGACATCGTGTCGAGTTGCTTTAGCGCGTCCTCTCCGCCGGGGTACGCGCGCATCATCTGTAACAGCAGCGCATCTCGGTCGTCTCGGTTACCCGATTGCAAACGATCGACGTAGGAAAGGAGCGTGACCTTCGGTCCGACGAGCGTCACGCTGTCGCCGTACAACACGGCCGCCTTGCTTAGGGCAAGCTCGCGCGAGAGGTCAAGTGCGGCGCCCTTTGAGATCGTGAGCACGCTGATCTCTAGCCGCGACGGATTTGGTGCTCGTCGTGCATCGTCGGTGCGAGACGCGGCCCGCTCCGGACGCGCCGGGCTCATCGGATGTGAGTCTGGCCGACTTACGTGGTCATGTCGACGATGGTCGCAGGCACGAAACAGTCCGCCCCAAGACGGCGCTACCCGGTTGCGGGCGCGCGCGCCGCCAAAGAGCGGCTGCGTCGCGGCCGCTCATCGTACGTGCGGCCGTCGAGTTCACGACCGCCTGACTTCGACATTGGACCACCCCATTGCTTGAAGAAGAATGCGACCTGCGCCGAGCGACACTGCCGACGTATCTCGCGCACCCACGACGGGTCAATCGGGCGGTGGCGGCGACCACTCTCGCCTCCCACGATCACCCATGCGATGCCTGCGAGATCGAGCGCTGGAAGCGGCCCAATAAGGGGCTCGCAGGATAGAAACCGCGTTGCTGCTGGGACGGCCCGAAGCGCATCGACGCGATGAGTGACACGTTCGTCCTCGACACTCGTACCGAACCAGAGATGGCCCGGCGCCCGACCAGGGCGGTAGCGCCCAGCCGTGTACGCGGCCATTCGATCCGGTCGCTTCGTGAGGACTTGGAAGATGTGCCAATCGGCTCGCTCCATCACGTCAAAGACGCCGTCGAGGTAGCGGTCTGGGACATCACGGTGGAACAAGTCGGACATGCTGTTTACGAAGATATGTCGCGGCGTCTTCCAATGCAGAGGAAGCGGCAACATGTGCGGTTGCAGCGTCAATCGAAAGCCGTTGCTGTAATTTCGGCTGCCCATGCGCTGCAGACGCAGCGCGAGCTTCTCCGCGTAGCAGTTCTTGCAACCCGCGGACACCTTGGTGCACCCCGTCGTCGGGTTCCACGTTGCATCGGTCCATTCAATTCGCGATTTGTCGGCCACAAGCGAACGATACCGGCCTAGACTGCTCATTTCATCATGAGCGGAAGTGCCGACAACTTCTTCGAGTGGGAGAGATTCCCGAGCGCGTTGAAGCATCAGATCGTGGCGGGCTACCTGACTGAGGCGTTCCCGGTCCTGCTACAGCACTTCAAGACGGACATCGTGTACGCAGACCTATTTGCCGGTCCCGGGCGGTACGAGGATGGCAAGCCCGGCTCGCCGCTCATCGCCGCAGACCTCGCCGTGAAGTGGAGCGCAACTGGCGCGTCCACGGGCGTGCATTGCTTCAACGTCGAAGCGAACCCGGTGTTTTTCAACGAACTACAGGCGAACCTGGCGTCATGTCCGCAGGGACTCGTGACGAATCGTCTCGGCCGGTGGCAGGACCACTTCGGCGAGCTCGCGCAGCTAATGCGCGGGCTCCCCGCGATCGTGTTCATGGACCCCTTCCGGCTCGACGTGTCCCTGGAGGCGATCGCGGACCTGGTCCAGCAGATCGGCGCGGAGGCGCGCGATCTGATCCTCATGTTCAACATCCGCGGCGTACAGCGGATTGCTCACGCAAAGGCCGCAGAGGATATCGAACGCGGCGGATCTGCCGACCTTGGCGGTACTCCTGCGCTGCCCGCAAGCAACTACTTCCAAAGGCCCAACGCGGTTCTTGGTGGCCGCTGGTGGCAAGAGCTGTTGCTCGACGGGAGGTTGCCCGAAGAGCGCTTTCCTGACCTCGTCGAGGGCTATTGCGAGCAGCTGCGGCGAATCGGAAGCAAGGACCTGAAGGCCGCCCGTCGCGCGCTCGCCGTTCCGATTCCATACAGACTTGGGGGAAGTACGTCGTACTACCTGGTGCTCGTGACCCGCAGTCCCAAGGCAGTGGTGCTGTTCAGCGACGCGGCGGACATGGCGATCAGCGAGGCGTGGCAGCGGCGTGAGGAGGAGGAGCGACTGGCGAGGCGGCCGGCGGAAGCGTTCCTGCCCCTCTTCTCGGAAGATGAGCTACCCCCGTCGGTCGAGTCGACGTACGAACTCCGCCGCAAGCCGCTAATCGAGCAGATGCGCCGGGAGATTCTCGAGTATGTCGACCGCATCAGCTGGTTACCGACGATCCGCGACGTGCACGAGATGCTCGCCATTCGGCACTGCGGACTGTTCCGTGAGGTCCACGTGCATGGGCTCCTCCGCGAGCTCCACGATGCCGGGGACATTCAGCTCGCGCCAAACCGGCTTCGCCGTTTCACGCGCATCCTTCCGAAGTCAGTGGTCAGCAAGCTCCACGCGTAACCCATTTCACGAAGGAGGCGTTCGATGCCCCAAGAGCACCCACCAAGGCACAGCTCAGTAAGGCGGGTAAACAACTCCAGAATCCTCGCACCCGCGAAGCGAACGAGCGGAAAGCGGCCCAGATTCTTCGGCGGGGTCGCCGAGGCTAGAGCCGACCGTACTCGAGGTCGAGCGCGGTGAGCCAGCCGCTTCAGTAACCGCTGTCGCGCGCAGCGAAGGCCGGCTCGGTCGAATGACGGCGCTCGCCCGGCCGTCTCCTCCTGTCTTCTTGAAACGTGGTTCCGTGGACCACTGCTCGTCGAGCGGCCGTGAGCATAGGATTCGCGCACTGATGCGCTCCACATGAACGCAGTCCAGGCAGTCGAAGCGCTCGTGATGGCCATAGCACTCGGACTCTACGCAGCCTCGCTCGCTCAGACCCTTGCTCTACAGACCAAGGGCGGGCGCGTTCCTGCCCGGCACGCGCGTCTCCGCATCATGACGTTCTCTGCCGTGTTTCTGGGCGCTGCGATATTCGTGTACGGAGCTGGGCTACTCCTAGTCGCGATACCCCTGGCGCTCACGGGCGCGGTGGTCTTCGCGTTTGCGCTGGCGCTGTGTCTTGACTGAGCGCACGGTTGGCGCAGAACTCAGGATGGATCGACGGTGAGGCTGATCTTCGCTTGGACGGGGATCGCACTCTTGAACGGCGGGGTGCTCCTGATCATGGTCGTCACCGTCTCGTTCTTCGTACGAGCTGCGCGAGGAGTGCGCGTAGCGGAGTTATCCGGCCTCGTGAAGTTGACGGTGGGCCTCGTGGTCCTGCTCGGCGCGGTAGCCACATTCGGCATGGGCCTGACAGTGGCCTCGCTCGATTCCGTGCCACTGGTGCCGCTCGGAGTTGCGGGCATGCTGCTAGGCGTTTGGATCGGGACGTACGGGGTCCGGCTCATTCGGACGCCGACGGAGACGGACCTCCACGCGCAGTTCAAGCGACTGACGTCCCGCTCCCTCATCTTGGGCCAGGTGGTGACCCTGGTCGGCCTCATCCCGGTGCACGGCGCGTACTTCTACCTCAGCGAGCAACGAGTGGTTGGCTTGTTGCTGATCGGCGGCCCGATCGCGGCTAGCGGCGTGCTGCTCGAGCGACTCTCGGACTCTCTGCTGCGGCAGCCGCTCGTCCCGAAGGCGCTCCTTCGGCTTGTCGCCGGCGCAGGAATCGTCATCGCGCTCCTAGCCCTCGTTGTATTCGTGGTTCAGTAGCGGCGTGGCTCGAACAGGGAATCGCGTCAGCAGCCTTCGTCGCGTCGCAATGGTTCGTAGATCACGTGAAATGGGCGGGGAGACTCTTACCCGAGAAGTTTGGCTACGTCGCGGGAGTCCAAGTTCTCGGCGCGTCCGGGCAACACGGAGAGTCGGCCAGCCGCGACGCTTCCCGACTTGCTCACCTTACCCGCAGCTGGATCGATGCCCAAAGGACGGGCAGCACGGGGAAAGGCGGCGGTGGCGTTGCGCGTGATGACGCGTACCTCCGAGGTCGATTTGCGGAGCAGGTCGTTGAAGTGTTCATCGGCCTGCGCGAATGAGTAGCCAACAACAACAACGCGGGTAGCAGCATCGAGTTCGGCGTCCGCGGCTGCCCACGTACGTAACTGCGCCCGCGAGAGCACGGGCTTGAACGTCGTCGGCGGAACGATCGCGGGAATGTCGATGGCAGGATTGTTCCCTGTGACATCCAATCGGAGCTGTTCGAACAACGTCACGACCTGCTCCACCGTATTGGTTGATGCGAATTCGTCATTGCCCACGACCTCGCGCGAATCGGCTCTGAGGTACTCATCCAACCGCCCGTGGAAGTGAAGCACCGCCTTGCGAATCGAGCGAGGGAAGAAGTCGGTGTAGTTGAAGGTGATAACGGCCGCGGAGATTTCCTTGAGCTCGTCGTAGACCGAGTGGCGCGCGCGGTCGGCCGCGGCCGCTCGCACTTTTAGGAACGCCCAGAGAATCCATGCAAGATAGAGATACGTGCGACGGTCGGCCAGGGAGCTCGTCGCGAGAAAACGCGCGAAGTGGATCGCGAGCAGTTCCTCGATGTTGCTGACAGCGGCCAGGATCTCTTCCGCGAGCGCGCGCTCCTTGTCGGACAGCCCAGGCTGCGTCAGCACCGTCGGCAATGTCGACCGTACGGCCTGCTGGATCACAGGGCGCAGCGTGAGGCGCTGCGGATCAAGGACGAGATCACTAGCGCGATCTGATTCCTGCGCGCCAGCGGCTGTGGCGAGCCGTTTCGCGAGTTCGGGTTTTACCTCATTGCGCTTCGCCATCTCAGCGAGAGCCTCAAGCACTTCCGCCACCGGACCACCATCGGGAAGTTTCGCGAGCCGGCCGCGCAACGTCTCGAACTGGGGGAGCACGTCCGTCGGATCCTCGAGCATTCGAGTGACGAGGTTCTCACCAGCTTCTGCGCCGACCTTGTCAAAGGAGAGACGGACATGCGGTACCCTTCGGCGGAGCGCCCGATCTACGATCTTTCCATCTGTCCGTGTGAACTCCGCGAGGGCGCGCGCCAACGTATTGACGGTCGGAACGCCGAACACGGCGTCGGCACCTGCTCCAAGTACGAGGACAGCATCTGACCCGCGGCGCGCAGGCATGCCCGCTTCCTCCGAGAACGCGCTTGTGCAAAGAACAGTACGCTTGAACGCCAATGGGGGGTCTCGTCCAGCTAAGCGGCGGCGAGACGGACGTGGTTTGCAGGACCACGTGCTCTGAATGCCGGGCTCACTCAAGTTCGCGGATCGCGGCCAACTGGAACCCGCAATAAGCGTCAGGAATCTGGCAGCACGCGCGTGCCGATCCGACCGTCGCAGTGCCCGCTTTGGCTAAGGCCGCGTGGTTCAATGGCAGTCAAGCAACCCTTGAGTCACCTGCTAGGCTGACTTTAATCGTCGCGATCCCTTTCTCAGACGAGGAGGACCTGGTGGGCGGTGATCAGATCGAGGCAGTTCGAAAGTTCATGCGACCTGGAGAGGCGCCGGTCGCGCTACATCCAGGTGGGTGGCGCTCGCGGTGATTTCGTCCTGACCTCGGAGCGAGTCCTCTTCATTCAGCGCAAGCTCCTGGGCACTGCGGTCGAAGAGATCCCGCTTGACCGCATCGACAGCGTCTCGCACCGAACGGGTCTCATCATGGGCGCCATTCAGCTCGTGCAGAGCAACGGGCGCCGAACCACGTTCGATCGGTTCAGCAAGAACGAGATCTCAGGGTTCGTCGAGGCTATCCGCGGTGCGGTCGCTGGTGCCCGGGCGGGCAGCGGTGACGTTGCGATACTTGTGCGTGAGCTCAAAGCGTTACGCGACGAAGGAGTCCTGTCAGACGATGAGTTCGAGCGCGCCAAGGAGCGGTACTTGGGGCGCGAACCTGATGATCGGCAGGCGATGCTGCGGACACTCAGCAGTCTCAATGACCTGCGCAAGGCCGGTGTCCTCACACAGGTCGAGTTCGATATCAAGAAGCGAGACCTACTGGCGACTGCGACGTAGCAGCGAGCAGTGTGGAGCTCTGCCTCGTTCGTTGCGGCTGCTGATTGGCTCGCCCAATGAACACTCGCCGAATCCGCCTACGCCGCAGGCGGGGAATTGAACAATCCGATCGCGTTGTGCGATTCGTGAGCTACGCGATCTTCCATCCCACCGAGGGCGAGCGCAGCATCGCCGCGGCGCTGCAGCTGGAGCGGTACGGCGGATGGCGCGTCAGCCACGGCGGGGTGCGCAACGTGCTGCGCCGGGCCGGCATCGGCCGGCGTCTGGCGCGCCTGGCCGCCGCGGAGGCGCTCTCGGCCGCCGAGGGCGGACCGCTCACCGAGCGGACCCTGCGCGAGATCCGGGCGATCGAGCGGCCAACGGTGATGCACATCGGCAGCGATACCGTTGGCGCCGAGCTGTTCGCCGACACGATGTACGTGGGCAAGCTCAAGGGTGTGGGCACCATCTGGCAGTACACGCTGGTCGACGGGGCCTGCAGCTTCGGCTTCGGCCGAGCGCAGGGCGGGCGCAAGAGCGCCAAGGCGATGGCCCGTTTCCTCGAGCGGGACGTCGTCCCGGTCTACCGCAGGGCGGGGATCCGCCTGGTGCGCATCAACACCGACGGCGGCCCGGAGTTCGGCACACGGCGTTCACCCAGAAGTGCCTCGAGCTCGGCATCGAGCACCATCGCCTGCCGCCGCGCTCGCCCGACCTCAACGCCTTCGTCGAGCGCTTCCAGGGGACCTGCCTGCACCTGCACTACCGCACCGCGTTCCGCTACCGCTACTACACCAGTGCTGCCGAGCCACTACAACTTCGAGCGGCCGCACCGCGGCTACCGCACCGCCGGCCGCACCCCGGCCTCGATCTTCTACGCGCATCGACCGAGCCTGCTTGAGATGAAAGGATGGGACTCCAATGAGCTCCTCAAAGCGCACGCTGTCTAGCAGGAACGCGGGCCCCACGCCCTAGTGGACGCAGACGGTGTCGCTGAGTTCTTCACCAGCCCGAAAGAGATAAGGGTCGTCCGACTGACAACGGACAACGTGCCGGATGATGCGGCTGCCAGAACCAAGACCGAAAAGTCGTGCGTGTTCATGGTGCGCGGCAAGACGGGCCTTATCTGCGAGGTAGGCCGAAGCGGCGATCGCAGCCCGCAGCTCGACCCGCCTGACGCGACCACGCTGCCGGTTTGTTTGGGGTGCGGTCATCCCGACGACGCCGTGCGTTGTGACGAGCTGATGCACGTGACGACCACTGCCCAGCTGCCTTGGTCCACTCGGGTGGCATCGGGAGGCTCAGGGCATCTGCGGAATCGGGAACCGGGTGGTACCCGACGGCGCGATCGGCAACATGACACCGGAGCTCGAAAAGGAGCGTGTTTCAAAGTGCCGCGTCGGGGAGCGCGAGTGCGCACGTCTCTATTGGGAGCCGCCGGCTGCGCCCTTAGTCAGTAAGGCTGATGGCCGCGCATTGCTCCGTGAGTTCGACAACCTGAACCTCGTGGTGCACGAACGATTCGGATTCAAGCCAGTGACGTACCCGCACGGTGAAACGACAGCGCGAGTGGCTAACGACGCTCGCACCAGCGACGAGTTCGCGGGCGCAGTGTCAGCGCTGGCCGCGCTAATCGGCGCGATGCGATGGCAGGGCGTCGAAGGACCATCGATCCAAGCGTTGGACACCTTCGCTAAGGACCACGCCGTCGCGCTCGATCCGCGTGCCGTGAGAGTGTTGCGTCAGATCGCCCGGCTCCGTCCGGCTCCGCCAGTCCACTTCGTCGAAGCCGAGGCCGCAGCTGCAGCGACAGCCCTCGGGATTACATATCCGCCGCACGACACACGCCTGGCATGGTCGCAAGTGCAGTCGATCGCGACATGGGCAATCGCAACGATCGGTGACAGTTTCCGAGAGCCGGCAGTACACCCAAGAGGAATGACGATTGCCGAGTTCCTCTCATCGCGATCACGCTGCTGTTCGTCGCGGCCAACGTGGTAGCGATCAGGCGCGGGGAGTGGGTGCGATGGTTCGCACTGGCGTTCGTCGTGGTTGTCGGTGCGCTGCTGATGCTCCCAGTGCTCGTCGCGACGTTGCGCGGTTAGCGTCCGCGTGACGGGAGCACGAGGACACCGCTAACGGTCGCCTCGACTCTGCCGACACCGTTCGGGGTAAACATCACCGTGTGCAGGCCGCGCACGATCGCGCCGAGTCCATCCCGCGTCAGTACGGCATCAGATCGAAGTCGTTCAAGCTGGTCGCGGTCGCGCTCGCGACATTGCCATCGACCGTCACCCGCATGGCCGAGGGCGTTGTCGTCTCGACGATGCCCGGCGTCACCGTGATCGCGTGAGTGTGCGAGCCCTCAGCGACGGTATTGGACCATGTTGTAGGCGTGGTAGTGGTCGTTCGGTGATGCGAGCTTTTGGGCGCCCGCGCGTGCGGGACCCTCGATGTCACTCCGGATCGTTCACACGAAGGAAGTTCTCAGCAGATCGACGATACATCTGGTGCCTGGGAGCGCCCGTGGTGTGGTGGACCATGTGCGCGAGGTCATGTCCGTGGAGATCAGCTGTGTCTTTCATCGCTGCGAGGTGACTTTGCTCCACCCACCAGCTAGGGCCTGCTGAATCGTCCAGCCGCCTTGCTGGAAGAATATCCGGCCGAACATCGGCCCCGTGTAGGCGCACTTCGAGCCGATGCCAGACGAGCCCGACGCGGGGATGCTCGCGCGCGCCGATCCCATGATGGCCGTGCTGATGACGACGGTCTGACCATCCACCGCGTACGAGGCAGAGCCGCCGCCGACCGACATGAAGACCGTGCCATCGGGCCGGAACTCCAGGAAGTTGCGGCGATCGTCGCTGTAGTAGCGCCCGACGACGGTCTGGTCGGTCGTGTCACAGGGCGCGGACGTTGCCACGGCAAGAGGTGTCACGCCCCACGTGTTCGGGTCGGGGAGCAGGAGACGACCGGCGACCGCCGACGCGGCCACCAACAAGACCGCACCCACCGCCCTCCATGTCGTCCGCACCGCGACTGTTCTAGCCCAACGCGGTGTCTGACCGGTCGCTACTCGTCGTCAATGTGCGCGCTTGGCACCCTGACGACGACGGCGAGCGCTTCGGCATAAACCAACAAGCGTGAGCGTCGAGCGCACCCGACGAAACAATGTCCCAGCGGATGGTCCGCAAGAATCCGTCGATTCGCGCAGGCTTCCTTCCCGATCCGTTCCCCAGACGTGCTGGGGCAGCCGTTACGCCGAGAGCACCATCTATGAGATTGGAAATGACCCGGCGCGGCACGGATTCATCGAGTCGGATCTGGTCCGAGTTGTGCAAAGACTGCGGGCGGAGTCTTCATCCCGATGCTCTCGCACTGATCAACTGTCGACGCTGATCGCATGTCTACGCCTTGGCTGGAGCGCGATGGCCTGGTTCTGAGACAAGCCTCGTTGGCGCATGGTGTGATGGACCATGGCGCGTGCTCTGAAGAATCGCGCACCCCGCGATTCGCGAGATCGCCCCGAACTCGCGACTAATACCGAATCCCGCGCCGAAGCGAATGGGTCTCAGCGGTCAATAGTCTTGAGCGCGACGGGCAGGTCGCGCGCTCATCTACGTGGGTAGACGTAACAGCCGCACGCCCTTCAGGCGCGCACACTAACACACCGGTCGCACCCCGCGCACGGCGCCTGCAATGCCGAGGACAATCCTTCTGTGGCGAACTGGACACGGGGAAGGCTAATCGGCCCAGGTGGCTACGCGGAGGTCTACGAGTGCATCAGAGAAGACGGCACGAGCGGGGCCATGAAAGTATTGCGGCAGGAGGACGACGGCGCGACCCCGTACGCCGAGGTCCGACGCCGGTTCCGCCGCGAGGTCGAGCTGATGGGACGGCTAAAGCACCCCAACATCGCGCGCGTGCTCGACTGGGATCTTAGCGCTGACCCGCCATGGTTCGTAATGCCGCGACTGGACACGACTCTGATTTCCTGGATCAGCGGCATCTTGCGTTCGTCCGAGGCTGACATCGATCGAATCTTCGGCCGAGTCTTGGATGCGATCGCGTACGCGCATGAGCAGGGCGTCATTCATCGTGACCTTCATCCGGGAAACGTACTGATGAATCGCGAGGGCGAACCTGTAATCTCCGATTTTGGCCTCGGGAAGAACTTGTGGAGCACATCCACCCCCATGACGAAGCGGGGAGTCGCGCTCGGCTTGTCGGACTACGTCGCACCTGAGCAGAAAGAGGACGCGTCGTTGGCCGATTCACGATCCGACGTCTTCATGTTGGGCAAGCTCTTGCAAAACATGGTCACCGGGGTTCCTCCCATCCGGCAGAACGACCCGCGCGTGAGCGAGAAGTATCGATTAGTCGTGCGTCGAGCGACCGCAGAGGATGCCGCTGAGCGCTATCAGTCGGTTGCCGAGATGGCGGAAGCCTTCACGCGTGTCGTTGCAGGGAAGTCGGCAGCCCGTCTGCCAGCTGAGGAGATCGAGGAATTGCTGGAGAACTGGAGGCGCGCGCAGGCGGACATCGAGCGAGTGAGAGTCATCCGCGGGCTCGACGCGGTGCTCGATCGAGAATCGATGAACGAACGGCTCTTCCGCGCGGCATGGCCCGAGTTGCAGGATGAGCTGCGTGGCTACTGGGAAGTGCGTTCTCCAGAGTCGTTCCGTACAGCTGCAAGGCGCTACGACACGCATGTCCGCGCACTGCCACTAACAGGCTTTAGCTACCACTATCTCGATGATGTAGCGCTCGCGCATGAATCAGTCTTCCGGCAGACGACCGATCCGGAACTAAAGAGACGTCTGTTTGGAACTTTGCTGTGGGCAGGAGCGCGTTGGGATGAGGGCGACATCGCACAGTCGCTACGCCGCCTGCTAGACCGGGCGCGCGGCGTAGACGCCGAAGCGAGTTACGAAGCGCTCGAAGCAGATCCTCGAGGTGCCGCTTGGCTGATCGAGTCAAACGCCCTGGACGGAGTCGAGCTGCCAGACGCGATTACCCGTCTCCTTCGACGCCTCAGTGGCAACGCATAGAAATCGCTCCGTGCATGCCCAGTCAGGGAGAGCCTCGATCTGATGGACAACTGCCCCTGTTGGTGCTTCGAAGACACCCGTCGGGGCTTGTCGGAGACACGTTGCGCCGAGCGGCGTGGTGCTCATCGAGCGCTACGACCCGCAGATCGGTCTCGACGATGCCCCGTCGGAGCGCCAGTTCGCCGGGATCACCATCCGCGTGTCGAGCACGCGGCGCAAGGGTCCCTTGCTCTATCAGTCCGTCGACTACGACGCGGGTCCCCGAGGTCACTGGCACGTGCAGATCGACGGGCGTTACGTGCTGAACGACGATGAGCTGCTCGCCGATCTGGCTGCGGCAGGCTTGCGACTCCGGCACTAGGTCGACGACCGCCGACGATGGGTAGCCGCGACAAGAGCAGGGTGAAGGCGTGCGCGTCGCTCCGCCGTATCGGCGAGCGCTACGAATTCTCCGCTCAGCAGTGGGACGATTCCGGTCGGTCGGATACTTGGACGATGGAGATCAACGCGCTCCGCCGCGCCCCGGAACTTCCGGATGCGTATTTCGCGGTGTACGAAGCGCTCGAAGCGCAGGTGCGTGCATATCCGCTCCTCGCACGGCCGCGTAACCGTGCCCGACTCCACGTGCTCCTTGCGTTCGAGATGCAGGCCCAGCTTATGCGAGCCATCGGCGAGCGCGAGATCCACGCCCGGCGCCAACTCGGTCTTCCCGTGAGCACCAACCAGTTCGCGCTGGCGATGCACGGCTGTCACCGCGGGCTCACGATCCTGCTGCGCACGATCGACAACGCCGCGGTCCCGGACCAGTTGCCGGCCGAACCAGACGGCGCGATCCAGGATGAGGCGCGCACGGCGTTGAAGGCGATCAACGGCCTGATCGAGCAATTCACCGCCTTGGACGACGTCGCGATCGCTGGCGCGGCTGCGCAGTTGAGGGCAAGGTTCTGAAGATCCCCTCGAAGAGTCCGGAGCGCTTCGCACGGAGTATTGAGTTAGACGTGCGCTCGGACGCGGAACAGAACGAACCGTACCTGGCGGCGAGTGCGGCTGCGGCCCACACGAAGGAACTCCATCAGTACCTCTACGCCGCTGCCCACCTGCTGCCCGCCGGCACGGCATACGAGCCCGACTCCCGCGCGATGGATCTCGCGGAGGCCGGCACGCGTCTCGCTGGCGAGTACATCGCGGGCTGGAGTATCCCTGCGGACACGCTTGTCTCCCGCGCGTTCAGCGTCGACGAATATCGTCGGGTATCGGAGACGGTCAAGGCGTTTGCCGGCGCCGTGCAAACGTTTGACGATTACCGCGAGCCGCGCGATCCCGCTCGGCTATCGGTCCGCGCGGCCGACGATTGGATCGAGTTCTTCCGCGTGCGAACGGGCATCGGTCAGGAACGGCTCGTGGCGATCCTTCGGTTCCTCACCCACGAGGCCAGCGATGTCCATGGTCAGGGTCGGATCAGTCCCGCCGCAGCGCACACCCCGTTCATGGATCTTGGGGACGGACGCATCGTCCTGGCGCCGACGCTCGCGGTGTGGCACGGCGGCGAGCTCGCCTTGCGAACGATCTGGAAGACGCGGGCGACCGGCGACTACAACACCAGGGTCTCCGCGCTGAACCATCAACTGTCGGAGGACGCCGGTGATGTGCTGGCGTCCAAGGGTTGGCCCCGCGTGGTCCGTCGTAGCGTCCCGGGCGGCGGAGACATCGACGCCGGGACGGGCGCCGATGAGTTCTTCATCTCGGGTGAATGCAAGGCCTACGTCGATGATCCGGTCCGTGGCGCAGACGACCCCGCGGTTTGGCGGGAACTCGAGCGCAACGTGAACGCGCTTGATGATCCGCGCATCGCGGCGCTTGTCCTCGCGAAGGAACGCCTAACGCCACGCGCCGTCGTTGGCTTGGTGATCGTTCCGCGTCGCGCGCAATCGCCCGTCGACTTCGGCGATCGGTACGCCCTCGTCGGCCTTGACGATCTCAAGGAGCGCGTCGCCGAAAGCGAGTCACCGCAGGATCTGTGGCGGGCGATCAAGGCGCACGAGGTCCGACGCTCGGTAGATGTGGTGGCCAGTCCATTCACTGTCGGCGAGTGAACCGTTGAATCGGATGGCGTGAGCCGGGCCGAGCTCATCGCGACAGTACCGACCGGAGTCGCGAGGACTGCTACATAGATCTTCGATCGACGGGAGTGTCTGGACGGCGACGCGCGTCGATGGAACGGAGGGGGAGGGTGCGCAGCTCAACAGCGTGCTACCCGTAAGCGACGGCTACCTTGCGGTCGGTAACGATGACGCCACGAGTCCTCGCGCCGCGGTGCTTTGGTCGTCGTCTGATGCCCCGCAACTGGCGGCGCATCGGGCCGCCTGCGCACTGGGCTCTCGCAGCGAGCAACGGGCGTGAGGCGATCGTCTTCGCCTACGCCGATGCGCAAACAGGACTTCTCGGAGCATGGCGCACGAACGACGGCGTCACGTGGACTGAGTTCGAACTCGCCGGGGACCAGGCCGATATCCCTGCCTTCATCGGCTCGGCCTCGGTCGATAGTCGCGTCGATGGCATGTTCGCGATGCCTGACGGAGTCATCGTGATCGGACAGCGGCGTGGCCAGATCGTGGGATGGTTCGCCTCGGTCAAGTAGCCACGCAGTGCTGGGACGTACCCGCCGTTGAGCGCGGTATCCGTCGTCGGATCCATCGCTAGCGCCACTGAATGGTGCGATGGATCACGTACCGCGCATCAGCAGCACGCGGGAAGGCGCAGTTCGCTGTCTTCGCATGGAGTGATCCGCGCCACTCTTGGACCTGCGGCGGCTCGTCGCGGCTCGCGCGTGAACGAGACCTTCCGTATGTGATGAACGAACCGGTTCCTTCTCAATCGATCCGCGGCTCGGCGAGAGTCCACTTCATTCAGGATCGCGCCGCCACGTCACGGTGAGCTTGTCTTTTGTCCGGCTTCCGCCGAATAGCAGGCTCAAACCGCCGGTCAGCACGGCACCGGTCGTCGTGCGGCCGATATTGACGTGCCCGCCGCCTTGCGACTGCTGCTCGATCCGCCAACCTTGAGGTATCAGCCGCTGCGCGTCGGCTTCGTACTGAGAGACCGTGTCGTAGACACGAACCATGACCTGGATCTTCCCCGTGCGGTTCGGCGTTGATTCGCTCACCCGTTGCTTCTCCTTCTCGCGCTCCATCGCCTGCATTAGCCAGACTCCGAAAGCGAGTGCGGCAAGACCGGCGACGACGTCACCGTGTCCAGTCACGATGAGCGCGAGTACGATGAGAGCCACGATTCCTGACGCGACAGTCAAGGCCTTCGACCTTGCATTCATCGCGGACCACGAGTCGAGGGTTGGCTGCCGGGCTGAGTTTCTTGGCGCCCTGCTTCACTTGGGTCGTGGCTCATCTCCAGCGGTACGGGATTCCTCATCGGTAGAAATCCGCAATGCGTCTGGATCCTTCCATCCATACACGTCGTGAAGCGTTTGGCCGAGGATCTGCGACGGCACACTCGGATCGAGAGCGGAGGCACGTGCCCAACCGCGGTGGAAATTCGATGAGTCTGGGTTAGGTGGAAGCCAATCCATATTCGTAAGTAGGTCTTCCTGCTGAGCGGTCAACAACAACGGAGCCCGCAGATTTCTATTGCCAAACGGCCTCGGCGATCAGCGTGCCGTCGGCGTGATGAAGTACCTGGACGTAGTAGTCGTCATTGCAGGAGAAGATGGCATAGCCGCCCTTGGTCAGGACGCGGCTGACAGCAGCGCGGATCCGTTCATCTACCGGGTGGGGCGAAGCCGTCATGTCGGGGATGGTACCTATGGTGTGACGGACCTTGTCTCTAGAGGCGCTGCCATACTGCGGCAATGGACCGCGATCAAGATCCGGCCGTTCGACGAACACACGAGGGAGTCCGGGCAGCGCAGACGCTCGATATCCGCGGCTTTGTCCGCGGTCAAGCCCTCGCGCGATCGCGAGGCGCGTTTCGAATGGCAGCAGCCGGAGCGCTGCGTATCCTCGGTCAACGTGTGGTGCTGTCTCGAGCGGAAGCCAGCCGACATGAAATCGATGGAACTGCGCTTGATAGGCCTGGTAGATGACATAGCCGACAGGGATGTCGGCTATGCCTGCGATTGTCAGCAGCACCAACACATCGAGTGGGCGTCCGGTTGACGCGAATACGTCAGATTGCGACGTGAGGTTCAAACCGCTGTCGCTTGGAGTTCCCATCTGCGAGAGGAACACGCATCCCATTGCACTGTTGATGCCTCGTAGGGAGCAGCGCATCCCTTCATAGCCCGTATAGAAGAGGACGACCAGCCATCCAGGAATCGCGTAGCGGACGAGAAGTCGGATGTTGTCCACGCGTGAACGTCCTCCCTCCACGTTCGATCCACTTCGGATGTGGTCGTCGAACCAGCTGAACGCCCTCGCACGAATCGCAACCACAAGAATCTGTCGAGCCGCGGCGAGGACGGGGCGCGCCTGTCCGCCTCGATTAGGGGGGTACGCGCGCACTCGGACTTGTGCGAGAGGATCTGCGGCAGGTCGTTGAGCGTTCGTGCGTAGCTCGGCGCGAAGCCGCTGGTGATCGCGAAGGCGTCGGCGACGTACTCCTGGCGGAAGGAGAAGAGGGCCGACGCGCCGTCGGTGAACGCGCCGCGCGGCAGGCCGAGGACCGCGGGGAGCTCGTCGAAGATCTCCTCGCCCGCTGCGCCGCGGCCCTCGACGCTGTCGCGCAGGTAGGCCGCGCCCGCGACCGCGGCGTGGCCCGCCTCGTGCTCGACGTCGTCGGGCGTGATCGCGCGGGCAGGATCGATCGCGGAGGCTTTTGCCGCGCGTCGAGAGGCGCTGCGCCAGGCAGCCACACCCGCCTCGCGCTGTTCGGCTGATTCCGTAAGAATCGTCACCTCCGTCCGATCCATCGCATCGTCACGAGGAATGCTGCCGGTGCGTGTCCTCGATACGCTGACTCGGATTCAGCGACGCGTGGTCTGGACGTCCGTTATCGCGGCCGCGAGTAGAAGTCATCCAGGCGCCGCCTGGCCTCTTCAAAGGTGATGTCCTCAAGCTCCTCTTCGGAGAGGTGGAGCCCGTCGCGCAGCTGGTGGAACATTGACAACGTCGGTCGTCGCACGAGCCGGGGAATGCCCGCGTCTGGCCGAGCCGGGGGTCTGCGCGTGCTGAGCGTCTCCCAGAACACGGCTTCCGAGACCTTGAGCTGGTAGGCGAGGATCAGCTTGAACGTATCTGGGTGCATCGTCTTGTCGCGTGCATGCGAGATGTGGGCGTGGAGCACGTCGCCGCTCGCGAGGGCCTTCTCGTAGAAGACGTGCTTGCTCGAACGCGTAGGCTTCCAGCCGCCGTCGATCTTGAGGAACGCTTCGAGCTCGCCCCAGGTCGGCGTTTTCACGCCGAGGCGGCACCAACCTCGTCGGGGTCTTCGAGCAGCAGCTCGTGCTGCTGCTCGCGCGGGGTCAGGACGAAGCGGAGTACCAGCGGGTAGAGGTCGCGGCGGTTCGTTTCGCGGTAGAAGGATGCCCGCTTGAGGTAGTGGGCCGCGTACTCACGCAACTTGTCGAGCGCGTCCTCTGCCGCGGCATCGACGGACTCGCCGATGCCGATGAGCTCGAACTGCGGCAGCGCGACCGTCACCTCACCCTTCGCGAGATGGACCTCGGTTTGAAAGCGGAAACTACCCAGTACCTGTTGCGCATCGTCGAGCGCGAGCAGCGCAACAAGGTCTCGGCCGCGCCGGCTGATCAGCTGCGGCTGATGCCGACGCGCCTCCTCGAGCACCTCGGGAAGCTTGGCCTTGGCGTCGGCCACTGAGATCTCTGGCACTTCATAGCGGAGCGTCATGGCCTTGATGTTAGCCTGCGTGACTATCATGGTCAAGATAGTCATCTGGTTATTTCGCCTATCAAGAGATGGTGGCGGAGGCGCGCTTCGGCGGCCGTGGGCACGCGGGAGTCGAGTTCATCGGGGCGAGCGGCAACCGCAAGACTCACGCCCACGTGCAGGCAGGAGCGTCAATGACCGGCCGATGGATACAGCGTGCAAGCTCGCAAGCATCATGGGTTCCGCGACCCAGTTCTCGTGGGAACGGCAACTGCGCTCCTTCTGACGATCTTCCTCACGACTCCCGTCGCTGGTGCAAGCGGCGACCTCAACACCGTCATTGACAGCATCCGCGCGTGGATCGCGGGCCTCCTCGCGGCGCTTGCGACGCTGTTCCTCACCGTCGGTGGCGTCCGCTATCTCGCCGCCAACGGCAACCCACGCGCGGCCGAGGAGGGCAAATCAGCGATCCGGTCCGCGCTGATCGGTTATGCCCTGGCGGCCCTGTCGCCGATGCTCATCGACATCCTGCGGCGTGTGCTCGGGACCTGATGGATCTCACGACTCAGATCACCGACGCGATCAACGCGTGGCTGCAGAACCTGGCGACGCAGCTGCTCAGCCCCGCGCTGGCGGCGGCTGGTCAGCTGCTCTTCACGACCCCGGAGTACGACCGGATCCCCGAGATCGCGCAGACCTGGTCGCTCGTGCGCAACATCGCGGATGCGCTCCTGGTGCTCGCGCTCGTCGCGGCGGGGATCCTCGTCATGGCCTCGGGGACATTCGACGCTCGCTATACCGCGAAACTCCTGGTCCCGCGCGTCGTCCTTGCCGCAGTCGTCGCCAATGCCAGCCTCGCGATCTGCGGTGCCCTGATCGGGCTCGACAACGCGTTGGTGATCGGACTCCTCGGGCCGAACCCCGCCTCCAGCACGATTGGCCAGCTGGCCGCGATGGTCGAGAGCGGGCACGCGGTGAACCAGGTGGTCGGGATGCTCGTCGCCCTCGCGGCTGCGGTGCTCGCGGTGCTGCTCGTCGCGCTGTACATCGGCCGCGACCTACTGCTCCTGCTGGCGACGGTGCTGGCGCCGCTCGCGCTGGCCACGTACGCGCTGCCCCAAACCGACGAGCTCGCGCGTCTCTGGTGGCGGGCGTATGGTGCGCTGCTCTTCGTCCAGGTCGTCCAGGCCGTGTTGATCGAGGTCGGCGTCGAGCTCCTGCGCCACACCGACTGGCTGGGCGGACCGATCGCTGATCTGACCGCCGCGCTCCTACTCGTGACCCTCCTGTACCTGCTCTTCCGGCTGCCATTCACGGCGTACCAGTGGGCCTTCCGGCAACAGCTGCCGAGGAACCCGCTGGTGCAGACGGTGATCGTCGCCGGTCGCTCCGCGGGGGTGGCCTAGTCCCATAGGCTCTTGTCAAGCCACTGAGTGAGCTAGTCCCATAGGCTCTTGTCAAGCCACTGAGTGAGCCGCCGGATCGAAGTCGCGGCCGCCATGCCACACGCCCCAGACGATCGCGAGCGCTTTCTTCATGCAGTGTCCGAGCGCGTTCATCTTGGCCTTGCCCTGGGCGCGCTTCCGGGCGTAGTGCGCCTGGATGATCGGGTTGTGCTGCAGCCCGACGACGGCGATGCGATAGAGCGCCGCGCGCAGATACGGGCTGCCGGTCTTGGCCATGTGCCAGCTCGTCTCAGGGTCGGCGCCCTTTTTGCCGCTGCTCTTCTCCGCGGCATGCACGCCGGCGAAGGCCACCAGCTTGTCGAAACTGGAGAAGCGGCTGATGTCGCCGATCTCGGCGATGAGCGCGGCGGCCGACGCTGGACCGACGCCGGGAATGGTCTGCAGGCGCCGCGCCAGCTCGCCGTCCAGCACGGTGGCGACACGGGCCTCGGCCACTGCGATCTGACGCTCCAGCAGCTCGTGCTGCTCGATCAGCAGTGGCATCTCGAAGGCGATCTGCGCCTCGAGCTCGCGCACGGCGATGCTCGCTCGCGCCGCCGCGTGGATGGCCGCGGCCCTGGTCGGCCCGAGCGCGCGCTGCCCGGCTCCCCGGTTGGCGCGCGCGAGCGTCGCCACGCTGCGCCGCGCGGCCGCCCGCGCGGTGGGCGCGACTTTGAGGAGCGCCATCGCGGTCCTGCAGGTCGGGTCCTCGAAGGCCTCGCCCAGCTCGGGGAAGCCCAGATCGACCAGCCGCAGGATGCGGTTGCACAGGCGGGACTGCTCCTCGACCAGGCGCATCGCGAAGCGTGCGGCCTCGCGCAGCTCGGCGCCGGCCAGTGGCTCGCGCGTCTCGGGTCGGTCGACCATCCCCAGGGCGGCGAGGGTACGCGCGTCGGCGGGATCGCTCTTGGCCCGCTGCAGCCGGCGTTTGGCGAAGTACTTGGCCGCCAGCGGGTTCACCACCGCGACCGGATGACCCGCCGCGCGCAGGTGGCTGGCGAGGGTCTGCCAATAGTGGCCGCTGGACTCGACGACGATGCGCTCGATGGTGCCCTGGCGCGCGATCCAGTGGTCGAGCTCAGCGAACCCCGAGCGCGATGATGGGATCCGCAGGACCTGGCGCTCCGCTTCGATATTGCCCTCGCGACAGATAGCGACGCTGTGCTGAGCTGCGCCGACGTCGATGCCGATGCTGTGCATGCGAGCTTCCTCCTCGGTCGATCTGACCCAGGGGAGCTCGCTTGATCCGGCCCACGAGCGCTGACCTTCGATCACCGGTCGACCTCGCGGGTCGCCGAAGAGTCCCGATCACCGTTCCGGACGGACGGCGAGGGCCGGCGACTAGGCCAAACGGTCACGACGTCGTCGCGCCGGATAGCGGACTCTCCGGTCTCCCCGCACGGGTCCCCTGGAGTCTGGGACCTAACGCGGAGCTATATCAGTGGATCGTGACCACCGTGTGGATGCCGAGGTCGTTCATCCACGCGCCGCCGTCGACGACTCCCCGGAGCCGCAGGGTGTATCTCCCCGGCAGCAGGCCCTTCACCGTGAACGTGAACGTCGCGGTCCCACCGGGCAAGCGAGCGGCGTGATCAGGTCACTCGCCGCCGATGACCACCGTCCACGGGCGTACCGTCCACTTTTTGATCAGACCGTTCAGGACGTACGGATCGGCTTTGGCGAAGCGCTCGGCGGCAGACGGATCGTCGGCCTTGAACACCAGGATTGCGCGGTCCGCGGGGTCCGCGAGCGCGCCGGCCATGACGAGCTCGCCGCGCGCGTGCGCCGCCTGGGCGAGCTTCAGGTGCTCGGGACGGAACGGCGTGCGCCGCTCGAGGTAGTCGTCGACGAGGTCATAGAGGAGGAGGTAATACATAAGGACGCGAGAGTACCGGACAGCCGCGTCTAGGAGTCCACCGACCTGAAACGACATCGAGACGGTCGAGACCTACAGTCAACCGCGGATGGCTCGCAGGGTGGGTTGGGGTTCGCGGGCCGCGGCGCTGCTCGCCGTGGCATTGGTCGTCGCCTGCGGCGGCAAACCCGCCGCGCCGACGGCGGATCCGCTCGCCGGTGTCTACACCTCCAGCGGAGGTGGTGGCGCCATCGCCGCGGTGAAGGCCCTGACGACGCGCTTCAGTGAGCTCCACCCCGGCGTCACCTGGCAGGTCGAGGAGACCGGATCCGATGCCGGGATCAACCTGGCCGCGGCGGGACAGATCGACTTCGGATTCGTCAGCCGGGCGCTCACCGCGGACGAGCTGAAGAAGCTGAACACCGTGAACATCGGCCTGGCGGGGACGGGCGTCATCGTGAATGCCGCGAACCCGACGAAGAACCTCACCAAGGAGCAGGTCCGCAAGGTCTTCGCCGGCGAGATCAAGAACTGGTCCGAGCTCGGCTGGAACAACGAGGAAATCAAGGTGTTCATCCGCGAATCCAACGCAGCGACGCGGACGAACTTCGAGTCGTACTTCTTCGGCGGCAAGGCGACGTACGCGAAAGACACGACCGAGGTCTTCGAGCTCGAGCAGACCTTGAAGGCCGTGGGATCGTTCCGCGCATCCATCGGGATGGCGACGACCTCGAGCCGTACGCTCAGCGATCCGACAGTCCACGCGCTCTCCATCGATGGCGTCACGCCGACCACGGAGAACCTCCTGAGCGGCGCCTACAAGATCGGACGTCCGCTGCTCATCGTCTATCCGATCGACGAGTCCAAGCTCAAGCCGGCGACGCGGGCGTTCCTCGAATTTGTCCGGAGTCCGGAGGGGCAGCGCATCGCGGCAAGCGCGAACTAGATGCGTCCCTTGCTGCGTGGTGCCGCCTCGCTCGTCGCCCCGAGCCTCCGTCGGACGATCCTCTTTCGAAGCCTGGTCATCGGCCTGGTGCCCGTGGTCCTGATCGTCGCGATCGCGCTGGTCGTTTCGCAGCGACTCCTTCAGGAGCGGTTCGATGACGAGGCACGGCTGGTCGCAGGCGCCACTGCCAGCGGGCTCGACGATCGCATCACGCAGACGTTCCGATCGGGTGCGGTCCTGGCGGCCCTGTCGAGCGTTCGTGATCTGACGACCGCCCGCGACGCAAAGGCCCTGCGCGAGCTGCTCATTCCGCTCAAGTCCCGGCTCGCGCTCGACCTCGCCTTCGTGTCCGACCCCGACGGACAGATCATCGCCGGAGCGCAGGACTTCGCCCCCGGTGACACACTGCCGCCGGAGCTCGTGATCCGTGCGAAGGCACGCGCGGAGAACTCTTGGCTCATCTACAGCGAGCCCAAGGGGCTCATGATCCGTTCGATCACGCCGATCAGCGCCAACGACATGCTCAATACGCCCGGCTTCGTCGAGGCAGGTTCGCTCCTCGACAGCGCGTTCCTGAAGACGATGCGCGCTTCGTCTGATTCCGAGATCGCGATGATCGTCGACGGCCAGGTCAAGGTGAGCACGATCGCGGGCCTCGACGCGTCGCAGCTTCCGGACACGCGTGCGATGACGCTCTCGCTCGGCACCGTAACGCAGGACGTCACTATCGGTGGCAAGCGCTACGCCGCGATCTTCGGCCTGGTGCGGTCGTCTTCGGCGCAGCCCCAGATCCTGGTCTCGTTCCTTCCACTCGCGCCGCTCGAGGAGGCCCAGCGCCAGCTCGCGGCGGCGGTGTTGGCCGGCGCTGTCGCGCTCGCGGCGGCAGCGGTCCTCCTTTCGTATCGCACCGCGCGCACGCTGACCTCGCCGCTCGTCCACCTCGCCGGCGCCGCGCGCCGGATCGAGGAGGGCGACCTCGACGCGCCGATAGCGACAGGCTCGCCACACGAGATCGGACAGCTCGAGCGCTCGTTCCAATCGATGGCCGGCGCCCTCTCGTCGCGCGACGGCCAGAACGCCGCGCTCGTCTCCGAGCTCCGCGCGACGAACGTGAAGCTCGAGGAGGCTAGCCGGCTGAAGAGCGAGTTCATCGCGAACGTGAGCCATGAGCTGCGCACGCCGATGAACGCGATCCTCGGCTACACCGACTTCATCCTGGAAGGGCTCGACGGTCCGGTCAACCAGCAGCAGTCGGCGGACCTGCGGCGCGTTCACGTGGCCGCGGACAACCTCCTGGGCATCATCAACGGCCTGCTCGATCTGGCGAAGATCGAGGCGGGTCAGATGGATGTGCAGCCCAAGGTCTTCCCCATCCGCGACGCCGTCGACGAGGTCGTGGCGCTGCTTGCGGAGCGCGCCGCGGCGAAGCAAGTCGTGCTACGGGCCCAGCTCGACGCCACGCTGCCGTCGGCCTGGGCCGACCCGCAGCAGGTGCGACAGATCCTCATCAACCTAGCGGCGAACGCGGTCAAATTCACCGCCGAAGGCGAGATCGTCATCAGCGCCACGGCGCTCGACGACGCGATCCAGGTGACCGTGCGAGACACCGGCGAGGGCATCCCGCTCGAGGCGCAGCAGATCATCTTCGACGAGTTCAGGCAGGCGGACGGGTCATCGAGCCGCCGCCACGGCGGCACCGGTCTCGGCCTTGCCATCGCGCGTCGCCTCGTGTGGATGAACGGTGGACGGATCTGGGTCCAGAGCGAGCCGGGGCTGGGGTCTCGCTTCCACTTCACGCTACCGACGAGCCCGTCAGGCGGTCACATCCAGCGCGACAGGAGCGCACCGACCCCGAGCGCGAGCGCGGCGACCCAGAGCACGCGGAGCGCCGCCTCGGGGGCGCCGATCAACGCCGCCGCATCGATCGTCTCCCGCGAACCGTCTCGGTAGACGACCTCGCCCTCCACGGAGACCGCCCGACGACGGATGGAGCGGACGCGCGTCGAGAGCCGACGCTGCGCCAGGCTCAGCAGGGCGGCCGCAAGCGCGACGGCGATCGTGGGTAGCAGAGGCGCGCCGACCGCGTAGGCGGTCGCGAGCACCGGGAACGCGCCCCAGGCGAACGCGAAGCCGGCGTCGGAATGCACGAGCGGCGCCTCGAACGCGTAGAGGACGACCAACGCGGCCCCCAGCCCGACGAATAGAAGGAATGCCGGCCCGACGATCGTCGCCGCGAGCAGACCAAGCGCGACCGCGCCGGCCAGGCCGAGCGCGCCCAGCGCGATGAGGACGCGCGATGGGATGCGCGTGGAGAGGGGGCGGCCGCGCAGCTCATCAAAGGAGTGGGCCGCGATGCCCACCGCCAACCCGAACGCGGCCAGCGCACCCAGGACCATCCGCGGGTCCGGCGCGGGCGCCAGGGCGGCACCGAGCAGCACGTATGACAGGTGCCACGCGGTGTACGGCGGATGGAGCAGCGTCCAGTAATCACGCCAGCCTCCCGGCCGCAGGGCGTAGAACGCGGCGCCGAGCTCTGTCTCCGCCCTTGGCGACGCGGCGGTCCCGCGTGTCGCGCTCATGACGATCCCTCCGCCCAGGCTCATGCGGCGGGATCGGACGTCGTGCAGCCCGGCGTCGCGCCAATAGCGTTCGACCTCGCTCTGGGGGTGAGCGCGGTAGAAGCGCTCGATGCTGGGCCCCAGGAAGGCGCCGACATCGCGCCATTTGCGCGAGACGAACAGGCCACCGATCGGAAGCAGGATCCGCGTGTAGAGGCGCCAGAGCGCGAGCGTCGGCGGCGAGGGCGGCACACCGAACTCGAGCGCGGCGATTCGACCACCCGACCTCACCACACGGGCGAGCTCGCGCATGGTGGCGGCGGGATCGTCGACGTACCGGAGCAGATAGGTGAAGGTGAGGTGGTCGAACGCGGCGTCCGGGAAGGGCAGCGCTTCGGCGCGGCCACGGACCAGACCGGCGATGGCGCCGTCGCGGCGGGCGGCGGTCGCGAGCATGTCGGCGCTCTGGTCGAGGCCTACGACCTCGCAGCCGTACCGCTCCGCAAGCTCGGCCGCGACCAGCCCGGTCCCGGTCGCCACGTCGAGCACCCGTTCGCCGGGTCGCGCGGCGATCGACTCGACGAGCGCGCGGCGCCAGCGTGGATCCTGGCCAAGAGAGAGCACCGCGCCAGCGCGGTCATACGTGCGCGCGATGCCGGTGAAGATGCGCGGCGCGTCCGCGGAGGGTCGAGCCAAGATGATGAGTATGGCGTTGGCACGCATTTCGCGGCGGGTTCGTTCGCATGGACGTCGATCCGCTCGTCGACGCGGTGCGGCGCGAGCTCGCGCGCGACGCGACGACGACCGACCTCGTGCTGGAGGTCAGCGCCGACAACGGGGTGGTCACGCTCCGCGGCACCGTGCCGAATCTCGCCGATACCGACAATGCCCTTGCGGTCGCCGGTCGCGTCCCCGGCGTGGACGACGTCGTGGACGAGATCGAGGTCGAAGGGTCCTAGGCCGGCAGAAGCACGCGACCAGCGCGACCGGTCCGCGACGAGTAGGCGCGCGCGGCCTCGTGTGCCGCGGCGGCGGCGCGATCGGCGGACGCGAGCGCGAGCACCGCGCCGCCGAAGCCTCCGCCCACCAGGCGCGCGCCGAACACCGCGCCCTGCGCCCGAAGCGCATCGGCCAGCGCATCGAGCTCGGGCAGGGAGACCTCGAAGTCGTCCCGCAGCGACGCGTGCGAGGCATCCAGTAGCGCGCCACACCGCGCCGCGTCGCCGGCGCGAAGCGCCGCGACGAAGAGCCGCACGCGCTCGTTCTCGCCGACGACGTGCCGCACACGTCTCGCGAGCGCGGGCGCGGTGACGGCCAGCCGCGTCGCGTCGTTCACCGTCGCGTCGCGGAGCGCGGGAAGGCCGAGCGCCTTCGCCGCCGCCTCGCACTCGGCGCGCCGACGGTTGTACTCGCCCGCGGCATGGGCGTGGGCGATGCCCGAATCGACGACGACGAGCGCCAGGCGTTCGTCGATCGGCACGCGCTCCATCGCACCCGAACGCATGTCGATGAACAACGCTTCGCCGGCACGCGCGAAGACCGCGGCGAGCTGATCCATCGTCCCGACCCGCGCTCCGACCAGGTCGTGTTCACCGCGATGCGCGAGGCGCGCGATGGCCCGATCGTCCAGGGAGAGCGAGAACGCCTCGCCCAGCGCGCGCAGCAGCGCGACCTCGAGCGCAGCGCTCGATGCCAGGCCCGCGCCGACCGGCACGCGCGACGACACGTCCGCCTCGAAGCCACGGAGCGCGTGGCCTTCGCTCCGCAGCGACCACGTCACGGCAGCGATGTGATCGCCCCAATCGCCGGAGCGCCGCTCGTCTCCGAGTCGAAAGCTGACCTCCGGGAAGCCTTCGCTGCGAGCGTGAACGACGTCGTCGTCGCGCACGACGACCGCGACCCTGGTGTGTTGCGGTGTCGCGGTCGGGAGGACGAGGCCATCGTTGTAATCGGTGTGCTCGCCGATGAGATTCACGCGGCCGGGAGCCTCGGCGCGGTACACGTCGCACCACCTATAACACCTCTGTGCGACTGGGACGGGTGCTGCTCGCGCTCGCCGAGCGGCTGCCCGCGGAGCGGCTTGGCGCGGTGCGGGCCGCGCTCGCGCCCCGCCCGCGCTACGTCTACGTCACGCCCGGTGAGGTTCTGGTCGAGCGCGCGCTCCGTGGCTTCCCGCCGGAGGTGCGCGAGCTCGCCGGCCGCTGCCGCATCATCCGCACCGACGCGCGCGGCGGCGGCGGCTTCTACCCGGATCGGAATGAGATCGAGCTGGCCGCCGGCGTGGAGACGTACGAGGGACTACATCAGGTCGAGCTGTCCGCATGCCACGAGCTCTTTCACTATGTCTGCTGGAATCACCCGCTCTATCGGCTCGACGAGGACCGCGACTTCGCGTATCTACGGCGCGCCGTGCGCGATAGCCGGACGGTAGCGCGCGGATACCGCGGCTACTTCGAGTGGGTCACGACGTCGTTCCTCAGGCAGGGCGCGCATGCGAATCCGGTGGAGTACTTCGCCGACATTCCGACGAACTTCCGCGACCTCTCCGAGCTGCCCCCGCCCATCAGCGCGCACTTCGCACCGCTCATCGATGGATCGCCCGACGTCATGGATCTCGCGCGCGATCCGGACTGGACGATGGAGGACGCCTACTTCTCGTTGGAGACATTCCAGCGGCACTTGGCGGGCACAGAATGAACGAGCGATGACCAATGTCGAGGGCGCGATCCTCATCTGGCTTGCGGTCGGCGCGGGGATCGCCGGCGGCGTATTCATCGTGGCGCGGTCGGCGGTGCAAATGGCGAGCGTGGCATACCGCGTGATCGAGAAGCAAATAGACGCGAGGACCGCGACCCGGCAGACGACGCTCTTGGGACTCGCGATCATCGCAGGACTCCTGGTGACCGCCATCGTCGCCGGGTACGCGATCCTCGTGATCTTCGGAACTCTGCTCGAGAACGGAGTGTCCGGAGGCTAGACGGTCGGCTCCTTCTCCTTCGGCCTGTCCTCCGGCTTCTCGCCGCCGCCCTTCTTGCCGATGTCGCCGCCCTGCTTGCCGGTGTCCGGCCATTCGGGCTTGCGTTCCTTGCCGAGGTCGCCCTGACCAGGCTGCTTCTCCTGCATCGAAGGCCTCCTATCCAACGTCGCCCATGTGGGCGCGTCGAGAGGACGAGCAGGGGACGTGCCATTCGGACATCGGCCTTTGCTCGTTCTCTTAGACGAGGGTGAGGGCGTCGATCAGGGAACGCGGGGTCGTGCCGGGGCTGAAGATCTGGGGTCCCGCGTAGAAGATGAGCACGAGGACGATGAGGATGAGCAGGATGATGCCGATGATCATCCCAGCGCCGAACCCGTTGTCCGTACCGCCCGGATTGACGTTGACCTGGCCCATGCGAACCTCCTCTCGCTAACTCGTCCTTCCCATTCGCAAGGGCCGTGCCGTCCGGTCGGGCTCGCTCATATGCTCGGCGGGCGATGCGACGAGGTCCGCTCCGGCACGGCTGGTTCGCCGCGTTCACCGGAGCCTTCGGCCTTGGCGCGATCGCCGACGAAGTGGCCCGGCTGGCGCTCCCCCTTCTGGTGCTCGATCTCACGCATTCGATCGCCTCCGCCGCGGCGCTGCGCGTCGTGCAGTCGCTTCCTTACCTCCTGTTCGGCGCACCCGCCGGGGCGCTCATCGACCGTGTCGACAAGCGCCGCCTCCTCATCGCATGTGATCTCGCGAGCCTCGCGCTGACCGCGGCGATCCCACTCTCGGCGCTGAGCGGCGCCTTCTCGGTGGAGCTCCTGTATGTCTTCGGATTTCTGCTCGGAACGGTCGAGGTCCTCTGGGGCGTGACGACGGACTTCAGCGTCGTTCCGGCGCTGGTGGACGAGCACGAGCTCACCGAGGCGAACTCGATCTTCTTCGCCGCGGACGGCGCCGCGCGCGTCATCGGACCGACCGTCGGCGGGCTCGCGATCGCGGCCATGGGCAGCGTGAACGCGATGTGGTTCGCCACGCTCGCGTTCCTGCCGACGCTCGCGGTCTTCTACCGGATGCCGCCCTCATATCTGTCGTCGAAAGACGCTCTCGCCCCGCTGACGCTGCCCAACGTCCTGCGTGAGATCGGCGAAGGATTCGCGTTCGTCTGGCGCCTGAAGATCCTCCGTTGGCTGCTCGTCGTGATGTCCATCGCCAATCTCGGCGGCGTGGGCCTCCGTACGCTGATGATCTACGTGCTGCGGGAGGAGCAGCACCTCGACCAGGTCACGATCGGCCTGGCGTTGTCGCTCAGCGGCGGCCTGACGATCCTCTCATCGCTGATCGCGCCGCGCCTCGCGCGTGGACGGCCCATGGGTCACAGCATGATCGCGACGATCGCGGCTTCCGGTCTTGGGTCGTTCGTAGCGGCGATCACGCAGGACTGGCGAGCCATCGTCGCCGGGTTCACCGTTCGCGAGCTCGGGTGGCAGGCCTTCATCATCTACGCCTTCATTCCGCGTCAGCGCGACGTACCGGCGCGTCTTCGCGGACGCGCGAATGGCGCGTTCCGCACGGTGGTCCTCATCTCGAACAGCGCATCGCCAGCGGTGCTATCGGCGATCGTGGTCGCGGCGTCGAGCGCCGTCGCGTTCGCCGTGGCTGGTGGGCTCGCGGTCGCGAGCGCGGCGCTCGCCGCCGTCACGCCGCTGCGCGAGTACGCGGTGCGCGAGCCGGCGGCCGACGAGGTGGTCGGAGCCGGCGTCCCGGTCCGGCCGGAGTAGCACCGGTAGTGGGCGGCCGCCCACGGCCGCAGCACCGCCGCGCCAGATTCGCCTAGATTTACGGTATTCCGACGCAGACGGACTCCAGTAAGCGCGGCGATTGGCTCACCCTCGGTGAAGCGAGCCGCGTGCTCGGCGTGGATCCGGACACGCTGCGCCGCTGGGCTGACAACGGGAAGATCGAGGTCTTCACGACGCCCGGCGGACACCGCCGTTTCCTGCGGTCGGCGATCGACGCGCTGCTGCCGCGTCCGCGGGCCGCGCGACGCACGTCCCTCACCGCGCTGGGCGAGCCGCCCGACCGCGTCTCGGCGGAGTTCCGCCGGCGAGTGCGCACGGATCTCAGCCAGCAGGACTGGCGCGGCCGTTTCGACGAGAGCTCGCTGCGCTGGTTCCGCGAACGCGGCGTGCGCATGAGCGACCTGCTGCTCGGACATCTCGACACCACGCGTCGCGCCGGCCGCGAGCAGCTGCTCGGCCAGGCGGAGACGCTCGGGCGCGAGTACGGCGTCGAGGCCAAGCGCGCCGGACTGTCGCTCGGCGAGTCGACACAGATGTTCCTGTTCTTCCGCGCGCGCTTCATGGCCGAGATCGCGCAGGTCGCGCGGCGACGCTCCCTCGAGTCGTCGCAGGCCGCGTCGCTGTTCGAAGGGGCGGATCGCGCGCTCGACCGCATCATCCTCGCGATGATCACGGGCCACCAAGACTCCTCACAGCACGCGTAGTGGCGACGACCCTCCACCGAACCATCGGTCTCTGGCAGGCGTTGCGTCGCGGGCGTGACCGTCGTGTGCCTCGCGCACCAGCGTTGGCGCGCTCTCGCTACTGTGGCCGCGTGAGCGATCCCAAGGCCCTGCGACAGCGCGCGCTGCAGGCGATCGACGAGCGTCGCGACGCGCTATTCGCGCTCTCCCGCGCTATCCACGCGAAGCCGGAGCTCGGCTATCAAGAGCGCGAAGCGGCGATCCGCCTCACCGAGTTCCTCGAGGGCGCCGGGTTCAGCGTTCAGCGCGCGTACAAGGGGATCGAGACATCCTACCGCGGCGACGCCACGGGCAAGAAGAACGGGCCGCGCGTCGCGATCCTCGCGGAGTACGACGCGCTCGCGGAGCTGGGGCACGGCTGCGGCCACAACCTCATCGCGATGATCGGCACCGCCGCCGCGGTCGCGACGCGCTCCGTGATCGACGAGACCGGGGGATCGGTCGCGGCGATCGGCACGCCGGCCGAAGAGGGCGGCGGTGGGAAGGTCGCGCTGCTGCGTGCTGGCGGCTTCGACGACGTGGACACCGCGATGATGATCCATCCCACCACCGGCCGGAGCCTCGCCGGGCGTCACTCGCTCGCGTCGAATCGCGTCATGGTCGAGTACTTCGGCAAGGCCGCGCACGCCGCATCGCAGCCGGACCAGGGGATCAACGCCCTCGATGGGCTCATCCAGCTGTTCAACAGCGCGAACGCGATGCGCCAGCAGCTCCGCGGCGACGCGCGCGTCGCCGGAATCATCGCCAAAGGCGGCAGCGCGGCGAACGTCATCCCTGACCACACGATCGGTCGCTTCAGCATCCGCGCGCTCGACCGCCGCTATCAGCAGGAGGTGCTCCGCCGGTTCATCGCCTGCGCGGAGGGCGCCGCGACCGCGACGGGCACGACCGTGAAGATGACCGTCGACGAGAACGCGGGCTACGAGAACATGGTCTTCTCGACGCCGATCGCCGAGCGCTGGGCGGCACACATGCGCGATCTTGGCCAGCAGGTCTTCGAAGCGCGCGACGACGAGCGCGTCGGTTCCACCGACATGGGCAACGTCATGCAGATCCTCCCGGCGATCCATCCGTACATCGCGCTCTCTCCGGACCCCGTGCCCGGGCACTCGGTGGCGTTCCGCGACCTTGCGGTGACGCCCAGGGCGCTCGAGCAGGCGCTGGTGGCGGCGAAGGCGCTGACGCTCACGGCGATCGACGTGCTGACCGATCCCGCCATCCTCACGCGCGCGCGCACGGAGTTCGACGAGCGGCGCGCCGTGGGCATCGTGAAGGGTCGCTGACGAAGCTCCCACGCGACGTCTGGCTGCTCACCGCCGCGCAGGTCCTCTGGGGTACCGGGTTCGGACTGCTGTCGCCGGTGTGGCCGCTGTTCCTGCGCGAGCTCGGCGCCGGTCCGCAGGACATCGGTCTGGTCTTTGGCGCTGGAAACGTCTTCGCGGCCCTGTGCTTCCTACCCGCTGGATACCTCGCCGACCGCATCGGCCGCAAACCCGTGCTCGTCGCGACCTGGCTCCTGTCGACCGCGGGCGCCGCGACCTTCCTTCTCGTCCACGAATGGCACGCGGCGTTCATCGGATCGGCGCTGTACTGGTCCGGGAGCGCGGCGGTGCCGATCATGATGGCGCAGCTCGCCGCCACCACCGACCGCCGCGCCCTCGGACGCGCGATCGGGATCGTGTTCGGTGCCTATTTCTTCGGGAACATCATCGGCGCGCCGTTCGCGGGCCGGCTGGGTGCCGCGATCGGTCTGCGCGAGACGATCGCCGTCGCCGTGGTCGCGTTCGCCCTCTCGAGCATGCTCATCTTCGGTGTGCGGTCGATGCCGCCGGTCCTCGTGCGCGAGCGGCTGCGCTTCCCACGCACGTTCTGGACGCTGCTCGCGATCGCGCCGTTCGCGGCGTCGCTCTCGATCGTCTCGATCGCGCTGCTGCCGGTCTACTTGCGCGACATCGCCGCCGTCCCGCTCGAGAGCGTCGGCAACTACATCGGACTCGTTGCGCTCGGCTCTGCCGTGCTGGCCGCGGGCAACGGGCGCCTTGCGGATTCGATCGGGCCCGTACCGGCGCTGTTCGGGGCGGCCAGCGTGCTGACCGTCGCCGCGGGGCTCTTCGCGCTCGCCGGTCGAGCCGAGGCGCTCGTCGCCCTGAGCTGTTTCCTGCTGGGGGCAACGCAGGCCGCGAACCCGGTCCTGGCGGCGGCCGTCGAACGGATCCTCCCGCCATCGCGCGTCGCGCTGGGCTACGCCACGTACCAGCTCGCGTTCTCCGTCGGGTTCGGCGGCGGGGGTACCCTCGCCGGATTTCTCTACGAGGCGGATCCGCTGCTCCCGTTCCTCGTGACGGTGGCGCTCGCGCTTCCCATCGCGGCGATCGTCGCGCTCGTCCTTGTCCGGATCATGTCAGTGCGGCGCGCCTAGAATCGGGACGCTCTACCCTCGCGCTTCCACATCGATACGGGGGGCTCACGATTGCTCGTCGCCAACAAGGCTCCGACCGCGAATACGCATCTCCTGTCCTGGGTCGACCAGATGGCGCGGATGTGCAAGCCCGATCACATCTACTGGTGCGACGGCTCCGACGAGGAGGGCAGGGTGCTCACGGCGGACGCCGTCGCCGACGGCGTCCTCCTCCCGCTGAACGCGGAAAAGCGCCCCGGGTCGTACTACTCGCGGTCGAATCCAAACGACGTCGCGCGCACCGAAGAGCTCACCTTCGTGTGCACGCCGACGAAGGCGGAGGCCGGGAACACCAATAACTGGATGGCGCCGGACGAGGCGTACCGCAAGCTGAGCGCGATCTACGACGGCGCGATGAAGGGACGGACGATGTACGTCGTCCCGTACATCATGGGATCGCCGGACTCGCCCTTCGCGATGGTGGGGGTGGAGCTCACCGACTCGATCTACGTCGTGCTCAACATGCGGATCATGGCCCGCATCGGGAAGAACGTCCTCGAACGCCTCGGTGACTCCGACGACTTCAATCGGGGCTTGCATTCGGTGGCGGACTGCGATCCCGAGCGCCGCTTCATCTGCCACTTCCCGCAAGACAACACGATCTGGTCGGTCGGCTCGGGCTACGGCGGCAACGCCCTGCTCGGCAAGAAGTGCCTCGCGCTGCGCATCGCCAGCTACCGCGCGAAGGAAGAGGGCTGGCTGGCGGAGCACATGATGCTGCTCGAGGCCGAGAGCCCGGAGGGCGAGACGCACTTCATCGCCGGCGCCTTCCCGAGCGCGTCGGGAAAGACGAACCTCGCGATGCTCGTGCCACCGCAGACATTCCAGGGTTGGAAGATCCGGACGATCGGTGACGACATCGCGTGGATGCGTGTCGGTGACGATGGGCGACTTTATGCCGTCAACCCGGAGTTCGGATTCTTCGGCGTCGCGCCGGGGACGAATTACCACACCAACCCCACCGCGATGCGGATGCTCGAGCACGACTGCATCTTCACCAACGTCGCGCTCACCCCCGACATGGACGTCTGGTGGGAGGGGATGGACGGACCCCAGACCGAACTCATCGACTGGCGCGGACGTCCGTGGAAGCGTGGATCGAAGGAGCCCGCGGCGCATCCCAACAGCCGCTTCACGGCGCCGATGGAGAACAACGAGGCGCTCTCCCGCTACGCGAGGGACCCACGCGGCGTACCCATCTCGGCCATCCTGTTCGGCGGACGGCGCTCGAACACGATCCCGCTGGCGATCGAGTCCTTTAACTGGACGCACGGCGTCTATCTCGGCGCGACCGCCGGCGCTGAGACGACGGCCGCGATCACCGGCGCGGTCGGACGGATCCGCCGCGACCCGATGGCGATGCTCGCGTTCATCGGATACGACGCCGGCGCGTACTTCGCGCACTGGCTCTCGATGTTCGGGCGGATGGCGCATCCGCCGAAGATCTTCCTTGTGAACTGGTTCCGGAAGGGCAACGACGGCCGCTACCTATGGCCTGGGTATGGCGAGAACATGCGCGTCCTCAAATGGATCATCGATCGCTCCGTGGGGCGCGCGGGCGCGATGGAGACGCCGATCGGGTGCACACCGCGCCCGACCGACCTCGATCTACGCGGCATCGACGCGAGCCCCGAGGCGATCGAGGACGCGCTGCGCGTGGACCGGGACGAATGGGCGAAAGAGCTCGACGCGCACGGGGACTGGTTCGAGAAGCTCGGCGCGACCGTGCCTGAAACGCTCAGGCTCCAGCGGCGCTTGCTCATCGCATCGCTGAAGGCGACGAGCTGACGCGCTAGCAAGCCGTACATTCGAGCGGATGGGACCGTTCGATCGGTTCAACGATCGCGCCAAGAGAGTGCTCGCACTCGCACAGGACGAGGCGATCCGCTTCAACCACAACTACATCGGCCCGGAGCACCTGCTGCTCGGTCTCGTGCGCGAGGGAGAGGGCGTCGCCGCGAAGGCGCTCGACTCCCTCGGCGTTGAGCTCTCCAAGGTGCGCGTAGCGGTCGAGTCGATGATCGGACGCGGCGATTCGACGACGAGTCCGAGCGAGATCACTCTCCAGCCGCGCACGAAGAAGATCATCGAGCTGGCGATCGACGAGGCGCGCAAGCTCGGGCACAGCCACGTCGGGACGGAGCATCTGCTGCTCGGCATCGTTCGTGAAGGCGGGAGCAATGCGGCGAAGGCGCTGAGCTCGCTCGGCGTGGAGCTCGAGCAGGTCCGCCACCAGGTGATCGCAACGCTCGGTCAGGGCTCGCCTGTGACGGCGCGCGGGAGCCGCTGGAGGGACCTCCTGAACGAACGCGGTCGGAGGGTGTTCGCGCTGGCTCAGGAAGAAGCCATCCGCTTCAATCACAACTACATCGGTACGGAGCATCTGCTCCTGGCGCTGGTCCGCGACGGCGACGGCGTGGCCGCACGCGTCCTCAGCTCGCTCGGCGTCGAGCTCGCCAAGGTGCGGACCGCGGTGGAGTTCATCATCGGCCGCGGCGATGCGGCGGTCTCGCCGAGCGAGATCACGCTCTCGCCGCGCACGCAGCGGGTCATGGAGCTCGCGGTCGACGAGGCGGCCCGACTCGGTCAGCACGAGGTGGGCGACGAGCACGTGCTGCTAGGGCTCGTGCGCGAAGGGCAAGGGATCGCGTCGGGCGTGCTCGAATCGCTCGGCCTCTCGATGGACAAGGTGCGGCACCAGGTGCTGGCGGCGCTCGGCCGGACGACCGCTGTGCCAAACGTGCCGATCCGCCCGGTCGACCGAATCCGCCCGGTCGACCGATTGGATGACGGCGCGAGGCGCGTGCTCGCGCTCGCGCAGAACGAGGCCGTCGGTCTCGGCCACACCTGGCTCGGCACCGAGCATCTGGTCCTTGGATTGGCCAGCGCCAATGGCACGATCGCGCAACGATCGTTGAACGATCTTCGCGTCACGTTGGAAGCCGCGCGGCCGTATGCGGCGAAGGCACTAGCTCCTCCACCCGAGTGGCAGACGGCCGTGATCGCCATGACCCCAAGGCTCGATCGAGTGCTCGAGGTCGCCGCCGATCTCGCTGGACCGCGTCCGATCACGCCGGAAAATCTGCTCCTCGCACTCGTCGCCGACGCGAACAGCGCAGGTACGCAGGTGCTCACGAGCTTCGGCGCAAGCGCGGAAAAAGTGAAGCAAACCGTCGATAGACTCTCCGGCCGTGGCACCTGAGCCAAAAGTCCGCCGTTCGCTCACGCTCGAGATCAAGGGCGACCAGGGTGGCGGCGAGCTGCACCACATGGGCGGGTGGCTCTCGCGCGAGGTGAGCCGCCGCACCGGTCCGTTCACGCGCGTCGCCATCTGGAACGGGCGCGGTCACGTCGACAACGTCCGCGCCGTGGGCCGCGGCGAGGTCGACATCGCCCTGGTGACGCCGGCGTCCTTCACGCGTATGGCGCTCAGCGCGACCGGTCCCTACGTCCGCGAGGCCTTCCCCGACCTCGTCGCGCTCGGCACGATCCCGCGACCCGACTCTCTGCTGTTCGCGGTCAGCGCCGGCACCGGGATCCGCACATTCAAGGATCTGCGGGAGGAGCGCGTGCCCCTCCGCATCGCGACGTCGGCGAACGACGGGGTCCACCACGTCGGCATGGGCGCGCAGAACGTGCTCGAGCGGTCGGGCCTCTCGCGCCAGATGCTCGAGGGCTGGGGCGGGCGTTTCATCGAGCTCGATGACGCCGCGCAGTGCGTCGACGCGGTCCTGAACGGCGAGGCCGACGCCGTGTTCCACTCGGGAGTCTCGGATCCGGCGTGGGAGCGACTCGCGAAAGACCGGACGATGAACTTCGTTCCCGTCGATCCCGAGGTCGGCGCGCAGCTCGAGAAGGTCGGATGGCCGCGCGCAACCGTCGCGAAGGGCCGGTTCCGCGGCCTGACCGAGGATCTGGTGACCATGGACTTCAGCGACGTGATTCTGGTCTGCCGCAAGGATCTCGCGGAGGACGTCGCGTATCTCATCGCGTGGTGTTTGATCGAGACGCGTGACGGCGCCGAGCCGCTCGACGCGAAGCGCGTCGCGTCCACCGTCCTGCCTCTTCACCAATCGGCGCGCGCGTACTACGAGACCGTCGGCGCGGCGAAGGCCGCGCGCTAGAGCGCAAGTACCATCGCACCGTGCTGAGCGCCGAGCCGAGCGACGAAGTTCTCGTCGCGCGCGTCGCCAAGCGCGACGTCGCGGCGTTCGCGACGCTCTATGACCGATACGCCCGGCGCATCTATGCGTGGGCGGCGCACGTGGTCGGTAGCGCCGACGCCGAGGACATGGTGCAGGAGGTGTTCGTCCGCCTGTGGGACAAGGCCGCGCAATTCGACGACCGCCGCGGCCGATTCGCGTGGTGGTTCATCGCGATCGCGCGCCATCACCTGACGACGCAGCTGCGGCGGCGCAGCCTCCAGCAGCGCATCGTCGCGGCTGACGAGATCGAGCGCCTCCTCGCCGACGCGCCGGACCGAAGCGCCGGTCCGGACGAGGTCGCGTGGTCGCATGAGCGCGGCGCCGACCTGCTGCGCGCTCTCGCGACGCTGCCCTCGGAGCAGCGACGCGTCCTCGTGCTCGCGTACTTCGCCGGTCTCTCGCAGCCCGAGATCGCCCGGCACACCGGAACGCCACTCGGGACCGTGAAGAAGCGGACGCGACTCGCGCTCCAGAAGCTGCGCGAGCGCCTGGACCGCGAGCTGGGATCCGGCCTGCGCGGAGCCGGCTAGATGAAAGAGGAGATGAAGGAGTTCGACGCGTATCCCGAGGTGGTCGAGTCACTGCCCGACGCGCTCGCGGCCGCATCGCCGCATCGCCTGCCGAGCGGCCTGCGCGCGCGCGTCCTGCGCGCCGCCGAGGCGCGCGCGGGACGATCCGCGCGGCGTCTCGAAATGCGCACGGTCCTCCGCGCAGCCGCTGTCGCGCTGGTCCTCGTCGCGATCGTCGGCCTCGTCACCTGGAACATCCAGCTGCAGCAGGCGCTCGCCCAGGAGCAGACGCTGCTGCAGCAGTTCCGCGACAAGGCCGGACAGCAGCCGCTCATCTTCGACATCGTCGATTCGCCCGCGTCCACGAAGATCAACCTCGCGGCCGCCGGACCGCAGCGCGCCGGCGAGCGACCGCCGTACGGGAAGCTCTACGCGAATCCCACCTTCACGCAGGTGGTCGTGATGGCCGGACGATTGCCCGATCCGATGCCGTACGAGGAGTACCGCCTCTACGTGACGTCACCGTCGGGCACCGTCGCGTCGATCGGCGCGCTGCCCGTCGACGCGAGCGGATTCGGCTACCTCGTCTTCGATACCGGCGCCCGCGGTCCGACCTTCGCCGCCGCGCGCGTCTATCTGCAGCGTAGGAGCGCCACCGCGCCCGACGGCGTCCTCACGCTGCAGTGGGAGTCACGCTGAGTCCGCGCCTCGCGCTCACCGTGGGCGCCGTCGCGGCTTTCGTGTTCGGCGTTCCTCTCGTGGTCTTTCCCGCGGCGGTGCTCGGATCTTCCGGAGTGACAGCATCGGATGTGGCGATCTCGCTGTCGCGTGGTGCCGGCGCCACTCTTATCGGACTTGGCGTGATCAACTGGATGGCACGCAATGCGTCCGGAGAAGCGCTCGGGGCGCGCCTGGTCGGGAATCTCGTGGTCCAGGCCCTCTCGCTGGTAGTGAACGCATACGGCGTGCTGACCGGTCAGCTCCCGCCGCAGTCCGGGGTCGCATCGCCGATCCACCTGGTCCTCGCAGCGGTGTTTGTGCTTGGAATGAGAGGCGCGCGCTGATCCCAGGGATCCGACCAGCGTGCTCGCGGCTAGATAGGACTAAGAGATGGTCCGACTGCTCGCGGCACAGATCGCCGTGACCGTGTTGCTCATCACCAGCTGCGGCCCCGCCGGTGGACCGTCGGCGACCGCCGCTCCAGCGGCGACGGCGGCCGCGTTCAGCAGGCCGTGCGCGACCGGCGGGCTCGCGCAGAGCTCGGTGCAGGCACCGCCTCCGGCGACCGCCACCGTCGCGCCACCACCGACCGCGCCGGCCGCGAGTCCCGCGGCGCCCGCGACGGCCACGCCGACGCTGCGGCCCGCGCCAACGACCGACCGCGTCGGCTTCCCCGAGGACTATCAGACCAAGTTCAAGTTCGCATACGTCTACGACCGGCAGGACGCAAAGAGCGTGAGCTACATCTGCTTCAACGACGTCGCGACGACCGTCAAGCAGGGACAGCCGTTCCCGTATGGCAGCGTGCTGGTGTTCGAGTCCTGGCGTCCGCTCGAGGACGCGCAGGGCAGCCTGATCAAGGACCCGAACGGCCACATGATCCGCACGACGCTGAACGCGATCTTCGTCGGACGGAAGGAGCGGGACTTCGGCGAGGCGTACAAGGAGAGCCGCAGCGGCGAGTGGGAGTGGGTCGCTTACCGTCCTGACAAGAGCTTCCAGACCGCTCCGCAGGCTTCCGGAAACTGCGCGGCGTGCCACTCGGCCGGCTCGAACAAGGAGCGGGACTGGACGTTCCGCGCGTGGACCTTGCCGTTCACGCCGACGCAGTGGGCGCAGGCGCCGCTGCCCGGGCGAACGACAACTCCTTCAACTCGAACAAGCTGCCGCCGGGCGCGACCTTCACGCAGACGTTCGGCAAGCCCGGCACGTACCTGTACTTCTGTTCGCTCCATCCGGACCAGATGCGCGCACGCGTCGAGGTGAAGGACTAGGCCCGCGGCAGCGCACGGAGCAACGAGTTCGCCGTCGGCGAGATCTCGGCTCCCGCCCGGATCAGCACGTGGATGGTCCGTCGCGGCACAGGCGGCCCGTCGACCCGCAGCACGACGAGCTCTCCGCGCTTGACCTCGTCGCGGATCGCCATCTGCGGCAGCAGGGCGGCGCCAAGCCCCGCGAGCACCACGCGCTTGCAGGCCTCGGTGTTGTCGAGCTCCATGAGGATTCGCGGCGCGGTCCCGGCGGCGGCGAAATAGGACAGCATGAGCGCGTAGAGGTACGCCGCGGCGTCGCGGACGACAAGGCCCGCCGCGGCGAGCTCGCCGATAGCCACGCGCGATCGTTTCGCGAACGGATGCGTGCGTCCAACGACCACCGGCACCGGCTCCTCGAAAAGCGGACGTGACGCGATCTCGGTGAGCGCGATGAGCTGGCTGACCAGGCCGATCTCGATCTCCTCGGCGCGGAGCGCCTCGGCGACGGCACGCGAGCGTCCGCTGCGCACCGTGACGTCGACGTCGGGATGCGTCCGCGCGAAACGCGCGAGCGCCACCGGCGCGATGTAGAGAGCGAGGTCCGAGGCGAGACCGACCGCCAGCCGCCCGCCGCGGCCCTCGCGGGCGGCGCGCGTTTCGGCCGCGCCACGCCGCAGCGCGTCGAGCGCGGCCTGTGCGCGCGGCAGGAAGCGCCGTCCGGCCGCCGTCAGGCTGACGCCGCGACGACCGCGCGCCAGGAGCTGCGCGCCCAGCTCCGCCTCAAGGCTGCGCAGGCGCGCGGTGAGCGTTGGCTGCGTGAGGTCGAGCGACTCGGCCGCCCTCGTGATGCTCCCACGCCGCTGCGCCTCGACGAAGGCCTCGATCTGGCCGATCTCCACGCTCCAAGCATAGGCGCCCTCTATGGCACTACATCAACGACAAGGCTGTTCTATGGCCAGCCGCCGAGCGTACGATGCGAAGGACGCCCGCCGCAGACCTGGGGGAGGCCGCTTGAGTCATCGGATCACGCTCATCCCTGGCGATGGCACGGGCCCCGAGATCGTCGAGGCCACCCGACGCGCCATCGAAGCCACCGGCGTCTCCGTCGACTGGGACGTGCACGACATCGGCATCCCGGCGATGCAGAAGCTCGGGGATCCCTTCCCCAAGAGCGCGCTCGACTCGGTGCGCCGCAACAAGGTCGGGCTCAAGGGTCCGCTCACCACCGAGCTCGGGACCGGGATGCGCTCCGTCAACGTCGCGCTGCGCAAGGAATTCGACCTCTACGCCAATCTCCGGCCCGCGAAGACGTATCCCGGCGTCCACGCCCCGATGGGCCACATCGATCTCGTCGTCGTACGCGAGAACATCGAAGACCTCTACGCCGGGATCGAGTTCGACCTGGGGACGCCCGAGCTGGCGAAGGTCCGGAGCGTCATCGAAGAGGCCGCGCACACGAAGATCCGCGAGGATGCGGCGATCGCGATCAAGTACATCAGCGTCATGGGCTCGACGCGCATCGTGAAGTTCGCGTTCGACTACGCGAGGGCGAACGGCCGCAAGAAGGTCACGGCGGTGCACAAGTCCAACATCATGAAGTTCGTCGACGGCCTCTTCCTGCGCATCGCTCGCGAGGTGGCGCAGACGTACCCGGACATCGAGTTCGAGGACCGCATCGTCGACAACATGTGCATGCAGCTCGTCCAGAAACCGGACCTGTACGACGTGCTGGTGCTCCCGAACCTGTACGGCGACATCGTGAGCGATCTCGTCGCCGGGCTCGCGGGCGGGCTGGGGGTCGCCCCGGGAGCGAACATCGGTGAGAACGGCGTCGCGGTCTTCGAGGCGATCCACGGCTCGGCTCCGAAATACGCCGGGCAGAACAAGGTGAATCCAATGGCGCTCATGCTGGCGGGCGTGCTGATGCTCCGGCACATCGGCGAGCGCGAGGCCGGCGACCGGCTCGAGAAGGCCATCGCGAGCGTCGTCGCGGAAGGGAAGGACGTGACCTACGACCTCAAGCCCCAGCGCGACGATCCCACCGCCGTCGGCACCAAGGAGTTCGCCGATGCGGTGATCAAGAGGATGCGGGCATGAGCGACACCTGGCGGCGGTTGCACACCACCGCGACCAAGTACGAGTTCCAGTTCGGCTACTCGCGAGCGGTGCGGGTCGGCAACGTCGTCCGTGTCGCGGGCACCGCGGGCCTCGACCCGGACGGGCAGGTCGTTTCCGACGACGTCGTCGAGCAGATGCGCCGGGCGATGGAGATCATCACCGCGGCGCTCAACGACCTCGGGGCGGAGCTGTCCGACGTGATCATGACGCGGATCTACGTCAGCGACGTTCACAGCATCGAGAGCGTCGCGGTGATCCACGGCGAGGTGTTCCGTGACATCCGCCCGGCCACGACCATCGTCAAGGTGGAGTTCATCGATCCAAAGATCCTCGTCGAGATCGAGGCAGAGGCAGTACTGGTCGAAAGGAAGGCGAAGGTTTGAGCAGCACGGTACGCGTCGTCGTCACCGGAGCGACCGGCCAGGTCGCATACGCGCTCCTGCCACGGATCGCGGCCGGCGAGATGTTCGGCGCCGAGACGGAGGTGGATCTCCGGCTCTCCGACATCCCGCAGATGATCGACAAGGCGAAAGGCGTCGTGATGGAGCTGGAGGACGGCGCGTACCCATTGCTCTCGCGGGTCAGCGCGAGCGCCGACCGCGCAGAGAGCCATGCGGACGCGGACTGGGTCCTACTGGTCGGCAGCATGCCACGCGGGCCGGGCATGGAGCGGGGGGACCTCATCCGCAAGAACGGCCCGATCTTCGTCGACGAGGGAAAGGCGATCGCGCAGCACGCGTCGAAGGACGTGCGCGTGGTCGTGGTCGGCAATCCCTGCAACACCAACTGCCTCATCGCGCGCGCGAACGCCAAGAACGTTGCCGATGACCGGTGGAGTGCCCTCACCCGCCTCGACCAGAACCGCGCGCGCTCGCTCCTCGCGACGAAGGCCGGGGCGCGCGTACGCGACGTCACGCGTCTGGTGATCTGGGGCAACCACAGCGCTACGCTCTACCCCGACTTCACCAACGCACAGATCGGCGGCAAGCCCGCGGCGAGCGTCGCCGATCGTGCGTGGCTCGAGAAGGAGTTCATCCCGATCGTGCAGCAGCGCGGGGCGGCGGTGATCGCCGCGCGCGGAGCATCGAGCGCGTTCTCGGCAGCGCAGGCGGTCGTCGACCACGTGCGCAGCCTCGTGACACCGACGGCGAAGGGCGACTGGTTCAGCGCGGCGGTCGTCTCCGATGGCGAGTACGGCGTGCCGAAGGGCCTCGTGTCCTCCTTCCCGCTCCAGTCGAAGGGCGACGGCTCGTACGAGATCGTGAGAGGCGTGACGCTCGACGACTTCGCCAAGACGAAGGTCACGGCGACGATCGCCGAGCTCGAAAAGGAGCGCGAGCTGGTGAAGGATCTCCTCGCATGACCACGTTCCAGACCGCAAGGCTCCCCGACACCGACCTGCGCTACTACCCCCTCGCGCAGATGGGCGACCTCGCGCGCCTGCCGATGACGGTGAAGATCCTGCTCGAGGGGATCGTGCGCGCCGGCGTCTCGGCGGAGCGCGACATCGCGGCGGCGCTCGCGCGCTATCCCGCGCCGCCGCCGCCGGACACGTCGGTTCCGTTCCGGCCGACCCGGATCCTGCTGCAGGACTACACCGGCGTGCCCGCGGCCGTTGATCTCGCGGCGATGCGTGCCGCGGTCGAGCGCGCGGGCAAGGATCCCGCCGGCATCGAACCGCTCATTCCGGTCGACCTCATCATCGATCACTCGGTCCAGGCGGACTTCTTCGGCGCGAAGGGCGTGTACGAGCGCAACCTCGAGCGCGAGTACGAGCGCAACCGCGAGCGATACGCGCTCCTGCGCTGGGCCGGACAGGCCTTCAAGACGTTCCGCGTCGTCCCACCGGGCGCGGGCATCTGCCATCAGGTGAATCTCGAGCGTCTGTCGCGCGTCGTGCAGTCGCGCGACGACGTCGCGATGCCCGACACGCTCTTCGGCGCCGACTCGCATACCACGATGGTCAACGGCCTCGGCGTGCTCGGATGGGGCGTCGGCGGCATCGAGGCGGAAGCCGCGATGCTCGGTCAGCCGACGTTCATGCCGTGGCCGATCGTGGTCGGCGTCAAGCTCTCGGGTTCGCTGCCGATCGGTACGACGGCGACCGATCTGGTGCTGCTGCTCACCGAGCGGCTGCGCAAGCACGGGGTCGTGAACAAGTTCGTCGAGTTCGCCGGTGACGGGCTCTCCTCACTCACCGTCGCGGACCGCGCGACGGTCTCGAACATGTGCCCGGAGTACGGCGCCACCTCGGCGCTGTTCCCGGTCGATCAGCAGAGCCTGCGTTATCTGACACAGACGGGCCGCGGCGACCTGGTCGCGCTCGTCGAGCGGTATACGAAGGCGCAGGGCCTTTTCCGCACCGACGGGATGCCGACGCCGTCGTTCGACGAGACGATCGAGGTCGATCTGTCCACGGTCGAGCCGAGCGTCGCCGGACCGAAGCGGCCGCAGGACCGCGTTCCACTGGCGAAGGTGTGGGAGTCGTTCGCGGTGAAGCCGAAGCCGACCACAGGGGTAACGCGACCCGGGACGACCGAAGGGCCAAAGCCCCTCAACGACGCGGCACAGACGCAGGTGGCGGAGGCGACTTCGGCAACGGCCGCCGTCGCGCACGTGCCGCGCGAGGTCCGCGTGCGAGACGGCGACGTGGTCATCGCCGCGATCACCTCGTGCACGAACACATCGAATCCGTCGGTGATGATCGCGGCCGGGCTGCTCGCGAAGAACGCGGTCGAGCGCGGTCTGGCGGTGAAGCCACAGGTCAAGACGAGCCTCGCTCCCGGATCGCGCGTCGTCACGCGATACCTCGATCAGGCCGGGCTCACGCAGTATCTCGACAAACTCGGCTTCTACCTCGTCGGCTTTGGTTGCACCACATGCATCGCTGCCGGCACGTCAGTCCTTCAGGCGAACGGGATGGCGAGGCGCATCGAAGACCTTCCGCTCGGAGGCGGCGCGCTGCTCTTCGGCCCCGGCCCAGAAGGCGGTATCGCGATCGCGAGACAGACCGCTGTCATACGCCAAGGGCTTCGTAAGTGCATCGCCCTCACCCTTCAAGACGGCCGCACGCTCACCTGCACGCCCGACCACAAGATCCTTCGCGCCGACGGGCAGTGGGTCAGAGCAGACAGGCTTCGGCCGGGTAGAGACCGCGTCGTCATCGGACTCGAGGCGCCCATCGACGAGCCTCGGCCCGACGAGGCCGGTTACCGGCTCCGCACGGGGGAATTCAGCTTCGGCATGGAGACCTCAGATGAGCGCCAGCGCACGCTTGCGTTCGCGCGGCTGCTCGGCCATCTGTTGGACGACGGCTCGATCAGCGCGCTTGGCCAGGCGCGCATCAATGTCGGTCAAGCGGTCGATCGCGAGGCGGTGCTGAGCGATCTCGACCTCGTGACAGGAAAGCGGCCCGCTGCGACCCGGTACGACGAACGTAAGTGGACGACCGTCCTCCCGAACGAGTTGAGCGAGGCGATCATCGGGTTGCCGGGCGTCCGTATCGGACGTCGCATCGATCAAGCCGCCGCGCTTCCCTCGTTCGTTCTCGAGGACCGCTGTCCGGTCGCCGTCGTTCGCGAGTTCCTCGGCGGGGCGTTCGGCGCCGACGGCCAAGCACCAATTCTCAAGCGGATCGGCGACCGCGAGGAGGACGCGATCCTCGAGCATCCGGCATATGCGCATGGCGTCAAGCCCGAGCACGTCGCCCAGCAGAAGGAAATCATGGCGCAGATCGTGCGGCTGTTGGAGCGCTGCGCAGTCGTAACCGACGGAGCGCGCGTGTACGAGTACCCGGTTCGTCGTGCGGCCTCCTCGTACCCGCACGCTCAAGATGGCGTTCCGCGGATCGAGGTGCGGCTCTGCCTGCCCGATGGCCTCTCTTTCGTGACGCAGATCGGCTTCCGCTACTCGGTGGACAAGGCGCTCCGTGCAAGTGCCGCCGTCGTCTACTGGCGGACCGTCGATGCGATCGATCGTCAGCGGCTCTGGATGTCCGAGCGCATCACGGCTCTGCACTCGGAGCGACCCGAACTCAGCTTCGGCGCGGCGCGCGAGATCGCCTCCGCTGAGCTTGAGAAGCGGGAACCGATCGTCTTCCCCCACTACTCGCTGCTCGAAGGCTCTGACCGATTCTCGCGACTTCCGAAGCCGTCGGATCGCACGTTCCGTCCGTTGCATCGCGATAGTTGCGGTTTCCCGTCGCCGGTACAGGTTTTGCGTGAGATCGGCGCTCGCGGTTGGTTTGCCGAGCTTCAGCCGCGCGAGACGGCGAATTTCGCCAAGAGGTACTGCGTGGACAAGGAGTCGCTCGCGCTCCCGACGTTCTCCCTGATGGTCCAGGAGTGGCGTGCCATCGGCGAGCAGGAGGTCTTCGATCTTTCGATCGACGATCTCCACGCCTTCGTCGCGGGCACCGTCGCTGTTCACAATTGCATCGGGAACTCCGGCCCGCTCGCGACACCCGAGATCGAGCAGGAAGTAAAGGACGGCGACCTCAACGTCGTCGCGGTGCTGTCGGGCAACCGCAACTTCGAGGGCCGCATCCACCCGCTGGTGAAGTCGAGCTACCTCGCCTCGCCGCCGCTCGTCGTCGCGTACGCGCTCGCGGGGAGCGTCTCCATCGACCTGTCGGACCAACCCCTCGGCAACGGGAAGGACGGCAAACCCGTGTTCCTCAAGGACATCTGGCCAGCGCCAGCCGAAGTGAGCGAGCTCATCGGTACGGCCATCACGCAGGAGATGTTCACGACCGAGTACGGCAAGATCTTCGACGGCGACCGCTTCTGGAAGACGATGCCGGCGCCCACCGGACTCATGTACGACTGGGACGCCGCGTCGACCTACGTCCAGGAGCCACCGTTCTTCAAGGACATGGCTCCCGCGGGACACATCGCCGACATCGAAGGGGCGCGCGTGCTCGGCGTCTTCGGCGACTCGGTCACGACCGACCACATCTCACCGGCCGGCTCCATCCCGGCGGCCAGCCCCGCGGGCCAATACCTCATCGCAAAGGGCGTCAAGCCGGTCGACTTCAACCAGTACGGGACGCGTCGCGGCAACCACGAGGTGCTGATCCGCGGGACGTTCGCGAACATCCGGCTGCGCAACGCGCTGGTGCCCGGCAAGGAGGGCTGGTGGACGCGGCACCTCCCGTCCGGCGACGAGACGACGATCTACGACGCCGCGATGCGCTATCAGCAGGAGGGCGTGCCGCTCGTCATCCTCGCGGGCAAGGAGTACGGGTCCGGGAGCTCGCGCGACTGGGCTGCCAAGGGACCGAACCTCCTCGGAGTGAGGGCGGTGATCGCGGAGAGCTTCGAGCGCATCCATCGGTCGAACCTGGTGTTCATGGGCGTACTGCCCTTGCAGTTCCCGGACGGGCAGACCGCAGCGTCGCTCGGGCTCAGCGGCGAGGAGACCTACCGCATCACCGGGCTGCCGCGCCTCGCGCCGCGCTCGCAGGTGTCGGTCGAGGCGGTCCGGGAGGACGGCTCTCGGGTGACGTTCCAGGCGCTCGCGCGGGTGGATGATCCGACCGACGTCGACTACCTGAGGCATGGCGGAATCCTGCAGATGGTCCTCAGCGAGATGCTGAGCCAGAACTAGCTCAGGGCTCGACGACCTCGGCCGGCGGTTCCAGCCACGGATGCCGCACGTTCGGGTACCACTCGCGCCACCCGCGAAGCTCATGCCCAACGACCACGGCACTGACAAGCACGGCCGAGGCGAGTACCACGTTCACGAACGCGACGGCGATCCGTTGCGTGACCGGGCCCGCGCGCTCGACGAGGAACACCGCGTCGCGCATCGTGCCCACTCTCCTGTGATGCGACGCGATCGCGCGTCAGCGCTGCGTACCGGAAGTCGTACAACCGAGGTAGGACAACGGTTCCACCCCGATCGCCGCGTAGCATCGGCACATGGCACACGAGCAGACGCGGATCGGCGTACTCGTCATGTGCGCTGTGCTCCTTGCCGCTGCCTGTTCGTCGTCACCGCCCGCGGCGCCAAGTGCCACGCCCGCCTCCGCCCCGCTGGGCCTGGCGAGCTCGAACCCGATCCCGACACCAGCGCCGACCGCGACACCGACATCGACGCCGACCGCCTCGGCGGCCTCCCCCACGCCGACCGTGCCACCGCTGGCGGACAAGTGCTCGTCCCCACCGCCACCGCCCGGCACCGCGATACCGCCGCCGATAGCGCAGACGGGTCCGATCTCATCGATCAGCGGCCGCGTCCTGCTCGCCGACACACCGGTGCCGAGCGCGAAGGTGGACGTCTTCCAGGGCGGATATCCGGGCGGGCGAACGTCGGTGTACGGGCCCATCGCGAGCGCGGTCGCCGACGATACCGGCAGCTACTCGGTCAGCATCGCGCTGGGCGCGTATCGCCTCTTCGCCGCGGTCACCGCGCCCGGCTCGTCAGCGCGCGTGGGCTACGCCTGGTACGGCGGAGCGATCACGTTCGGCACGGCCGCCGACGTCAGCGTCGGGAGCGCGGGCGTGCGGGGCGTGGACATCCGCCTGTTCCCTGTCCGCACGATCTCGGGCCGGATCACCAGCTCGCGCGGAACACCGGCGGGGATCACCGTCATCGCCTTCTGCGGCACGCTGCGACCCGAGCTGGACATCGGTGTAGGCACGACGGATGGGACCGGCGGCTACCGCCTCAGCGTGATACCGGGTACGTACCGCATACGCGTCCAACCGAGCCGGCGCATGGGATTGCTCGGACGTTGGTACGGCGACGTGACGCAGTGGCAGCAGGCCAAGAACGTGACGGTCGACGACCGTGACGTGACGATCGATGTCACGCTGCCGGCGGGTCACTTCTTGGCCGGAACGGTTCGCGCGGCGGACGGCTCGCTGTTGGCGGGAGGCGCTTTCGTGTACCTGAAGGTCGTCGGCGACTCGCCCTCGTGCGACGACGGTTCCTTCGAGTGCTCGGCGCAGCTGGACAACACGGGGACGTTCCTGCTGACCGTCCCGAGCGGCAGATACCAGCTCGAGATCCAGCCTTCTGCGACGTCGACGGTCCGCGTTCCGTATCCGGAGTCGGGCAGCCTCGAGGTCAAAGGCGACACGCTCCTCGAGATCCGCCTGGCGAGCGTCCCCCGCGCCCCCTAGGCGAGCCAGCCGCTCGCCGGTCGGTCGAGGCGGCCGGTCGACACCAGCTCGGCGATGGTCTGGCGCGCGACCGGCCAGCTGAACCAGTTACGCACCTCGTCCTCATGCGTGACGACCGCGGCACGCACGCCGATGACGACGAGCTCCTCGAGCGCGGTGTCGGTGCTCGCCTTCCACGGTTTGCGCCACACCTGATCCCAGCGCGAGAGCACGCTCGAGTGGCGATGCCCTCCCTTGCTGTCCTCGACGGCGACGCCGCGCGAGACGATCGCGCCGTCGCGCTCGAGCGGCTCGCGGATCTTCCGCAGCGCGGCGGCTTCGAGGCCCAACTCGGCCTTGATGTCCTCCACCGTGCTCGGCCCCGCAGCCGCGAGATGGCGCACCAGGCGTGCGGCATCGTCCCCGGCGCCTTCGGCCTGCGCGAGCGCCGCGCGGCAGAGCGGATCGGCAGCGCGTGCGCCATCCGCCGAGAGAAAGAGCGTCTTCCCGCGATGCAGCTTGGTCTCGTACACGTCGGCGCGGGCGGCGAGCTCGCCGCCCCAGCTCCATTTCGTCTTGGGCCACGAGGCGAAGCCCTTCTTCGTCGCGTCGTACGCCTCCTCGTGGGTCGCGCCGAAGAGACTGGGCAGCGACGAGTCAGCCGTGAGCGTGAGCATGCGCCGATCGATGAGGAACGCGTAGGCGTCGTCGAGTGTTCGCAGCTTCCGATCCGGAGTCAGTCTGCAGTCATGGAGACGCCGCGCGCGCAGGTCCGCTAGCGAGATCGCTTCCTCGCGTAGGCGCGCGTGTCCGCGTTCTCCACGAGCTCGCGCGCCGTGCGTCCGTCGAGCGGATACGAGGCGACGCCCCACGAGAGCTCGGGCATGTGGATCCGGCGGCCGTCAGGAAGCTCGACCTCGGTGTGATCGAGGATCTCCATCAGGCGTATCACGACCTTCTCGGCCTCGTCGCGTGGGGTGTCGGGCATGACGATCGCGAACTCGTCGCCGCCGTACCGGGCGGGCACGTCCTCCGTGCGGACCTGGGCGCCGATGAGCGCGCCAAGGCTTCGCAGGACCTCGTTGCCGGCGGGATGGCCGTACGTGTCATTCACCGTCTTCAGTTTGTCGAGGTCGAAGAACGCGACCGCGAGCGTCCCGTTGTGGCGCGCGGCGCGCGCGATCTCCTCCTCCAGGCGGTCGTAGAAGTAACGGTAGTTGTGCAATCCCGTCAGCGCGTCGGTGTTCGCGGCTCGCTTCAGCCGCTCGTGCAGCTCCGCCACGTCGATCGCGGCCGCGATCTGCGCGCCGACGGCCTGCATCAGCGTGAGATCTCGGTGCGAGAAGGCATGGGCGGTCGTGTGCGACACGGCGAGCACGCCGATCGCGTTGCCTGCGCTCACCAGCGGCACGATCAGCTCCGAGCGGATCTTGGTATCGCCGATATAGCGTGGATCGAGCCGAACGTCGTCGACCAGCTGCGGCTGCCGATGCTCGAGCACCCAGCCCGCGACGCCGCGGCCGAACGGGATGCGCAGCGACGTCGCCGGTCCGATCGGCAGACCCGCGACGGCGCGCACGACGAGGTCGTTCGACTGCTCCTCGCGAAGGAGGATCGTGAGCCGCGGACCCGGCATGCTCTTCTGCAGGATCCCGAGGATGCGATCGAGGAGCTGCTGCAGATCGAGGATCGTGTGAAACTCGGGCGTGAGCTCCGCGAGGATCGAGAGCTCCCGGCTCGTACCGACCTCCTCCTGCGCCGCTTCGATGGCACCCCGCGCTTCGATCATCGATGCGAAGCTTTCCACGGTGGCGGGCTCGTACCACACGCCGGAGAGCCGCCGCAGCTCGGCCAGGGCCTGATCGGCGCGCAAGGCGGCGCGATACGGACGGTCCGCGAGCATGGCGTGGTAGCTGATCACGACGCTCAGGATGCGCGCGGCACGCGGGATCTTCTCGCCGGCGAGGTGATCCGGATACCCCGTACCGTCCCAGCGCTCGTTCGCGTGCCGCACGATCGGCACGACGCCGTGCAGGAAGCGGATCGACTCGAGGATGCGTGCGCCGAGGATCGGGTGCTCCTGCACGATCGCCCGCTCCTCCGGGGTCAGCGGCCCACGCTTCCCGAGGATCGACGCCGGCACCCCGATCTTTCCCAGCGAGTGGAAAAGCGATGCGTAGCGCAGCTCGCGCAGGTCCTCCTCGTTCAGGTGCAGACGTTCACCGAGCGCCACGGCGTCCGCCGCGATGCGGCGCTGGTGATCCTCGCGGTACGAGTCGCGCGCCTCGATCGTCGCGGTGAGAGTCGAGACCGTCGATAGATACGCATCGTCGAGCTCGCGGTAGAGACCGATGCTCCGGATCGCGGCGGCGCCGATGCCGGCGAGCACGCCGATGAGCTCGCTCTCCTCGCTCGTGAGGAGGTGCCGCTCGCTCCAGGTGATGAACAAGACGCCGACCAGCTTGTCCGCGAGACGGAGCGGCTGTAGCAAGACGCTCTTGTGACCGAAGCGCTTCAGCATCTGCTTCGTCGACCGCGGCGCACCCGGGTCGTCCTGGTGCACCTGGACGGGCTTGTCCGACTCCAGCACCTTGGCGACGGTCGCGCTGTTCTTCGGGATGGTGAGCAGATCGGTGGCCGGCTTGCCGGTCGTGGCGCTGAACTCGAGGCGATCGCCGCCCGTGTCGAGATAGATAGCGGCAGCGGAGGCTCCCGTCATCAGCTGCACCGAGCTCGCCAGCGCGTTCGTCAGCGCGGGCAGCTCCTTGTGGCCCGCGAGCTCGATGCCGGTCCGATGCAGATCGAACAGGCGGCGCGATAGCGCATTGCTGCGCTCGTATAGGTCGGCACGCTCGATCGCGATCGCCGCCTCGTTGGCGATGGCCGACAACAGCTCGAGATCGCCCTCGTCGTACCGGTTCGCCCGCACGCTCTGGGCGGAGATGGCGCCGATCACGCGTCCGCGCAGGCGCAGGGGCGCCACCATGATCGATCGGTCGACGGTGTTCCCCCACGGGCTGCGCTCGGGGAGCCCGAGTCGATGTCGATCGTGCTCGGCGTCGCGCAGGAGGATCGGCTGATCGCGTTCGATGCAGACGCCCGCGAGGGTGCCCTCGATGGGACGCTCCTCCGTGCCGAGCTCGTGTCCGTCGTCGTACAGGTACCGCATGGAGAGCGCCTTCCGCTCGGGGATCGCGATAGCGACGTAGAACGCGTCGACCTCGACGGTCTTGCGGACCTGCTCGAGCACCTGGCGGAAGACTTCGACCGGATCGAGCGAGGTGCCGACAGCGTGGCCGATCTCCACGAGGGTCGCGAGGAGGCGGGCGCGGCGCTCGGCCACGAAACGAGCGCGAATATCGAGGTAGCCGAAGAGGAAGAGCGGGATGCCGGGGACGAGGAACCACGGCTCGATGAGCACGACCTGGACGGCGATGACGGCGGCGAGGCCCCAGAGCAGCTGGGCGCGTACGGTGCGCTCGATCCATTGGCGCGCGCCGCCGTCGAAGGTGATGTTCCCGAGCAGCCGCTGCAGCACGACGATCTGGGCGATGTCGAGCGTGACGAGCACGATCGCGGCGGTCGCGCTCGCGATGATCGTGGCCGCCGCCGGTTCGACGAAGCCGGCCGCCGGCCAGAGGAGCAGGTTGTAGGCGCCCGCGGCCGCGCCGGTCGCGACCGCGACGGACGCCGCATTGCGGACGATCTGCGGCGTTCGCTTGCGCGTGAGCACGTCGTTCGTGAGCCGTGCCAGACCGGCGACACAGGCGATCGCACCGGCCGGCATGAGCACGATGCCGGCGAGCACGGCGACGTCGGACGCCGCGAGCTCGGTGTTCGGCTGGACGCGGATCGGACGGAAGGAAAGCAGCACCGCCAGCGCGAAGATGAGCGCGGCGACCTCGGGACGGACGCGACCGTCCGCGGCCTCCCTGACGCCCAGCGCGACGAAGGGCAACGCAAGGAGGACCGTGATCCCGATGAGGATGACCGCGCTGCGCGGAAGCGGCTTCATTTCCTACTGCCCCTTCCCTGGCGGGGGAGATTAACACCGGCCCGCGTGGCGTCCGGCGTCAGACGGGCATCAGCGAGCCCGCAGCCACCGTTCCACGACCAAGATCGCGGCGAAGATCCCGGCGATGATGAGCAGCTCGCCGGCGCCGCCGCGCCGCACCGCCGGGTCGATGACGAGGAGCAAGAGGGCCGCAGCGAGCACGACGCCGACGACGATCTGAAAGACGAGGCGCGAGGTCAGGCGGATGGCGGCTCCGTTGAATCGGGCCCGGACGGGGCCGCACGCTCGCTGCGCTCGCTGAACCGGGGCCCCTCCCCCGGAGCCGGGCCCGTCCGACGAATGCGCTGCAGCGCCCACGCGATCGGGTCGTAGGCACTGGTCACGACGCGCTCTTTGAGCGGAATGATCGCGTTGTCGGTGATGTGGATGTCCTCGGGGCAGACCTCGGTGCAGCACTTGGTGATGTTGCAGAAGCCGAGGCCATGCTTCAGCCGGATGAGCTCGATGCGTTCGTTCGTGTCGAGCGGATGCATCTCGAGCGCCGCGAGCCGCACGAAGAAGCGCGGCCCGGCGAAGGACTGCTTGTTCTCCTCGTGATCGCGGATCACGTGACAGACGTCCTGGCAGAGGAAGCATTCGATGCACTTGTGGAATTCCTGGACGCGCTCGATGTCCTCCTGATAGATGCGCCGCGTCCCGTCGGCCTCTTTCGGCTTCGGCTTGAACGCCGGGATCGTCTTGGCCTTCTCGTAGTTGTACGAGACGTCGGTGACGAGATCCTTGATCACCGGGAACGTCTTCACCGGAGAGACCGTGATCTCCTCGCCCGGCTCGAAGGCGTTCATCCGCGTCATGCACATGAGACGAGGATGGCCGTTGATCTCGGCGCTGCACGAACCGCACTTTCCGGCCTTGCAGTTCCAGCGCACCGCGAGATCCGGCGCCGCCGTCGCCTGGATGCGATGGACGACGTCGAGCACGACCATGCCCTCATCGGACGGGACGGTGTATTCGACGAATGCGCCGCCGCTCGCGTCGCCGCGCCAGACCTTCATGCGGACGTCAGCGGCGGAGCCGCTCGTCGTTCGGTTTGTTCGGTCGGTCAATGCGCATCTCCCGCCGTCGCGGCGACGACGGCCTGTTCGGCCGGCTTGTCCTCGCCCAGCAGCGCTCGAAGCTCCGCCGGCACTTCCGGCAGCGGCTCTGTCGCGACCTCGAGGCCGCCGTCGCGGCGCCTGACGACGACGTTCTTCCTCCCCCACTCCGGATCGGGCTTCGGATAGTCCTCGCGCGTGTGGCCACCTCGGCTCTCGCGACGCATAAGCGCCGCGCGCGCGACGGCCTCCGAGATCGTCAGCATCGTCAGCAGATCGAGGGCCATGTGCCAGCCGGGGTTGTACGTGCGCGAGCCATCCGCGCGCGAGAGAGAGGCGCGCTCGCGAAGCTTCACGATCCGTGCGAGCGCGTCGGTGAGCTCGGTCTCGCTGCGGATGATCCCGACCAGGCCCTGCATCGTCTCCTGTAGCTCGGCGTGGATCGCGTACGGGTTCTCGCCGTCCTTGCGCTCGAGGGGACCGAGCATGCCTTTGACCATGCCATCGAGCTGCGCCTGATCGACGTTGGGCATCGCGGGCACGCGCTTCGCGTACTCCGCGGCGTGGAGTCCCGCACGGCGCCCGAACACCACCAGGTCGGAGAGCGAATTGCCGCCGAGGCGATTCGCGCCGTGCAGACCCGCAGCGACCTCACCGGCGGCGAACAGCCCGGGCACGGTCGACTGCGTCGTATCGGCGTCGACGCGCACGCCGCCCATGATGTAGTGCAGCGTCGGCCCGATCTCCATCGCCGTCTTGGTGATGTCCACGTCCGCCAGCTCCATGAATTGGTGATACATGGACGGCAGCCGCTTCTTGATGTAGTCGGGCGAGCGGCGCGAGGCGATATCCAGGAACACGCCGCCGTGCGGTGAGCCGCGGCCCGCTTTCACCTCGGCGTTGATCGCGCGGGCGACCTCGTCACGCGGCAGGAGATCGGGCGTACGGCGGTTGTTCTTCTTGTCCGCGTACCACCGGTCGGCCTCGGCCTCGGTGTCGGCGGTCTCGGCGCGGAAGAACTCGGGGATGTACTTGAACATGAAGCGCTCGCCCGCCTTGTTCTGCAGCGTGCCGCCATCGCCGCGGACCGCCTCCGTGACGAGGAGCCCGCGCACGCTCATCGGCCACACCATGCCGGTCGGGTGGAACTGGGTCATCTCCATGTCGATCAGATCCGCGCCGGCGTCGAGCGCCATCGCGAACCCGTCGCCCGTGTACTCCCACGAGTTCGACGTGATCTTCCAGGCCTTTCCGACACCGCCGGTGGCGAGGACGACCGCCTTCGCGCGGAAGAGGACGAGCTTGCCGTTCTGGCGCCAGTAGCCGAACGCGCCGGAAACGCGGTCGCCGTCCTTCAGTAGCCGGTACAGCGTGCACTCCATGAACACGTCGATGCCCTTGTGCACCGCGTGCTCCTGCAGCGTGCGGATCATCTCGAGGCCGGTGCGGTCGCCGACGTGCGCGAGACGCGCGTAGCGGTGACCGCCGAAGTCGCGCTGCAGGATGAGACCGTCCTTGGTGCGGTCGAAGAGCGCGCCCCATTCCTCGAGCTCGAGCACGCGGTCCGGCGCCTCCTGCGCGTGGATCTGCGCCATGCGCCAGTTGTTGAGGAGCTTGCCGCCACGCATCGTGTCTCGGAAATGGACCTTCCAGTTGTCTTCCTTCCACACGTTGCCCATCGCCGCCGCGATGCCGCCTTCGGCCATCACCGTGTGCGCCTTCCCGAGCAGCGACTTGCACACCAGAGCGGTCTTGACGCCCATTGCGCTGGCCTCGATCGCCGCGCGCAGCCCGGCGCCACCCGCACCGATCACGATGACGTCGTAGTCATAGGTCTCGTACTCCATCGTGCTCAGTCTCCCGCTTTCGGCGAGAGGACACGCTCGAGGCTGGTCGTGCTCGCCGGTCGCTCTCTCGACTCCGCCCGCCGCTGGATCCCCTGAAGCCACATGCGGCGGATGAGCGCGCTTCCACCGTGGATCACGAACCAGTACGCGGCGAAGCGCCGACGCACCGAAGCGTTCGTGGCATACACGCGTGTCTCGGTCGAAACGACCGAGGTGCCGTTGTCGATCCGCCCGATCGCGAAGTTCATGACGGCGAGCGCGAAGCCACGGCGTTGGCGCAGCGCGAGGAACTCGTCGGCCGTGCGTGGCCGCGGCTCGCCCGGCGGCCGCATGACGACCGTTCCGACGAGGATCTCGTCGGGTCCGTCGGCGAGGGTCACGAACGTCGTGCGCGTCGCGAGGTCGAGCAACCCGAGCCCCTTTGGCGCGCTCAGGATGCTCGGCGGAAGCGGGCGACCGAACCGCCTGATCCAGGTCAGCGCGCGGAAGAACCGGATCTCATCCGCGGTGACCGCTTTGATGGACGCGTAGATGCGCTCCGGCGTGGCGTGGATCTTCCTCGCGTGGAACTCGTGGAACTGGTACTCGGGAAGGACGCGATCCAGGGCCGTCATGAGATCCACCGCGGGTCGGTGATGACGCCCATCGCCGCCAGACGGATGTAGAGATCGGTGAGCGCCACGCCGAAGAGACTGGCCCAGGCCCAGCGCGAGTGATGAAGGTTCAGGCGGTTGGCCATGGACCAGAGCCGGAAGCGCAGCGAGGCGCCGTGGAACGAGTCGAGATATCCGCCGACCAGATAGCGCGCGGCGTGGCAGCCGAACGTGTAGCCGGAGAGCAGCAGGACGTTCGCGACCATGATGATCGACCCAAGCCCGATCCCGACGCGTCCGTCGAAGTTGAACGCCAGGATCGCGTCCCACCAGAGGAAGACCAGCACGATGATCGCGAGGTACAGCGCGTAGCGGTGGATGTTCTGGAGCACGAACGGGAAGCGCGTCTCGCCGCTGTAGCGGGAGCGCGCATCCGGCACCGCGCACGCCGGCGGCGACCAGAAGAAGGCGCGGTAGTAGGAGCGGCGGTAGTAGTAGCAGGTGACGCGGAACGCGAGCGGCGAGCCGACGATGAGGAACGCCGGCGAGAGCGTGTACCAGTCACCCAGCAACGGCAGCGTCGGGTGGATGCAGCCCGTCGTGAGGCACGGTGAGTAGAACGGCGAGAGATAGGGATCGAAGAAGTAGTTGGTGCTCTGGATGCTGACGAGGAACGAGTACACGACGAATCCGCCGAGGACGAGCACGATGGTGAGTGGCTCGATCCACCAGCGGTCATGACGCTCGTGAGGACGGAACCGGACGTCGGCGGTCGTTGCCACTTCGGAGGTTCACGGTAGGCAACGCGCTGTCAGATGGCAAAGATATCGAAGCGCTCATCACGATAGCTGTAGCCTATCGAAGAGGATGGAGCTTCACCAGCTGCGCTACTTCCTGGCCGTCGCCGAGCGGCGGCACTTCACGAAAGCCGCCGGTGAGCTCGCCGTGGCCCAGCCGTCTGTCAGCAAGCAGATCCAGCGGTTGGAGGACGAGCTCGGCACGAAGCTGTTCCACCGCATGCGCGGCAACGTCGCGCTCACGCCGGCCGGCGAGGCGCTCCTGCCATGGGCGCGCCGGGTGCTTGCCGACGTCGACGGCGCGACGAGCGAAGTGCGCGAGCTGGCCGGGCTTCATCGCGGACGGCTCGCCATCGGCGCGACGCCCAGCCTCACGACGGCGCTCCTGCCACCCGCGCTCGGGCGATTTCATCGGACGTATCCCGGAATCGAGCTGGCCGTGCGCGAGGCCGGATCGCGCGATCTGGTCCGTGCGCTCGAGCAGGGTGAGCTCGACGTGGCGCTGGTGATCCTCCCCCTGCGACACCCCGCGCTCGAGACGACGCCGCTGCTGCGCGAGGAGCTCGTGCTGGCGGTTCCCGCTGACCACGCGCTGGCGCAGCGCAAGAGCGTGACGATGAGCGAGCTGCGCGGCGTTCCGCTCGTGATGTTCCGCGACGGTTACGACCTGCGCGCCGCGACGATCGCGGCCTGCCGCCGCGCTGGATTCGAGCCGACCTTCGCGCTCGAGGGTGGCGAGATGGACGGCGTGCTCCGGCTCACCTCCGCGGGCCTTGGCGTCGCGGTCGTGCCGAGCCTGGTGATCGAGCGCGCGGGCGCATTGCACGCGGTCCGGATCGCGCAGCCACCGTTGACGCGGACGATCGGCTTCGCGCATCGGCGCGATCGGCGGCTGTCTCGGGCCGCTGACGAATTCATTGGAACGGTCCGTGCGCTCGTGTCCGAACGCGAATGGCTCGCCGGAATGCCGCCCGGGCTCACCGTGCTGGCAAATCCGCCGGACTCGTCTCGCCGAGCGTGAAGACCGAGAGAGCCTCCGTCTTTCCGCGCACCTGAGCCTGACCGAGCGGACGGAGCGGCACGCCATCCTCGCGCAGATGATCGGCCGTCGCTCCCGACAGGACTGCGTCCACCTTGTATTCCTTGGTGAGCGTCTCCATGCGCGACGCGGTGTTCACCGTGTCGCCGATCGCGGTGTAGTCGGATCGCTCCGGCAAGCCGACCGCACCGAGCACGACGTCGCCGGTGTGCATGCCGACGCCGAACTGCACCACGGGCTCGCCGCGCGCGAGGCGATCGACGTTCAGGGCCGAGATCCGCGCGCGGATCGCCAGCGCGGCCCGCGCCGCGGCGGGGGCGCCGTGCGTCGGGTCGCCCATCGCGCCGAAGATGGCCATCAGGCCGTCGCCCAGGAACTTGTCGAGGATGCCGCCCGCGTCGATCACGCATTTCGCCATGACACGGAGGTACGTGTTGAGGACCTCGACGATCTCCTCGGGACGCAGACGCTCCGCGAGCGCCGTCGAGCCACGCAGGTCGGCGAAGAGGATCGTGACCGTCTGCCGCTCGCCCTCGAGACGCAGCGGATCGCCGCTGACGACGCGCTCGACGACGTTGGGCGGCAGAAAACGCTCGAGACCGCGCCGCCGGTCGAGCTCGAGGAACAGCGCACCGAGCGCGACGACGGTCGCGGCGAGCATGAGCCCGTGATACTCCCACCACGACGGTGTCCACACGGGCCCCAGGAACTCGGAGACCTGCGCCTGAGCGAGGAACAGGTACGCGGCGGCGAGCGCGCCCTGCATCGGGAGGCGTGTGCGCAGCCACTCGCGTCCCTGCGCGACAGCGCTGAATCCGAAGAGCACGACCACGAAGCCGGAGAGCAGGTACGGCAGCGGCCCCGCGCCGCCATAGAGGTCGGGCGCCTTGTAGCCACCGTAACCGAAGGTCGCCGGGTCGTAGTCGTAGTAAGCGCCCGACGACGTCAGCATCCAGCGCGCGACGCTGCCGAACCACGACGGCCACACGAGACCGACGACGGCGTAGGCGGCGACCGCGGCCACCACGGCGCCAAGGAGCGCTCGGGCGGGCACGCGCCGCTCGAGCCACCCGGCCAGCGTCGTGTAACGCATGGCAAAGAAGAGCGCCGACGTCCAGAGCGCCAGCTGCGCCGATATCCCGACGACGAGGCCGGCGTCGCCCTCGCGATCGCCGCGCTGCAGCACGCCGGGCGTCGACAATCCATGCACCGCGAAGATGCCGGCCATGCAGAGGAAGCCAAGCGCGACGAGCAGGCTCCGGTAGTGACCGACCTGCAGCGCCGCTCGCGCGACGAGCGTCGCGACCAGCATCGCGACGATCGAGACGTTGGTGGTGATCACCAGGTGTTCGATCGGCACGAACCACGGGGCGTTGCGCTCGGGATCGGCGAGAAGTAGAGCCAGCACTAGCGACGGCGAGAGCACGGCCGCGAGCAGGACGATGGGACGCCAGGCGACCGACCTCACGCGGCCAGTCTACGAACGCGCTACGCGACCCCCGCGGCGCGGGCGACCTTCGGCAATAGAGAGTCGAGATCGAATGGCTTCGCGATGACGTCACGCGCGCCGAGCCCTTTGGCGTGCCGAGCGAGGTCTGTCACGGCGGACAGCGCGACGATGGGGATGTCGTACCGCTCCCGCAGGCGCCTGGCGAAGGTCCATCCGTCCATCACCGGCATCATCAGATCGAGCACGATCACATCCGGCTTCCAGCGCTCGATGATCGAGAGCGCGTCTTGTCCGTCGGTCGCGGGCACGACCTCGTAGCCCTCCTCGAGCAGAGCGGCGTGCAGCAGCTCGCGGATGCTGGAATCGTCGTCGACGACCAGCACCCTCTTCCCATCCACCGTTGACCGGATAGCCTGCCACATCGGAGCAAGTGGCCAGCCGAGCGAGCGGCGGGTCACTTTGTCGCACGCAGCGATGCGGCGAAGACGGCGGGGATCACGAGGAAACCGATCGCGAGCACGGCCACCCAGAGAACCAGAGCCTCCGGATGACAGGTGATGTGTGCCGAGCACTCTTCGATCGAGCGCTGCCGCTCCACGAGAAGGAGGGGCAAGCTCGCCGGCGACGCGACCACCGTCGCCGCGGCGAACGTCGTCGCGACCGTCGGTATGGAGCGCGGCACGATGCCCACCCGGTCGTCCGCCGATCGCGCCGAGCGATTTGCCCACGCGAGCGCGCCGAGGGACGCGATGCCCGCGAACACGACCGAGACTACGAACCGCCCCGAGAAATCGCGCGGCAGGGCGAACGGAAGACCGAGCTCGAAGGCGGTGAGCAGTGCCCAGTAGGCGAGCTTGATCGTCGTGACCCGACCGACGAGGAGCGCGAGCGTGGCGTGGCGGGGCGGAGGTCGCTGATCCTCGTCGCCTACCGGTAGGTGGTCCACCACTTCTGCAGGAAGTACAGCACCGCGATGAGGATCACGGTGGTCACGAAGACCATGTAGAACTCGGCTGATTCGCCGACCTGTCCTAGCACGTCACTTCCCCAAGCCCTCCAGGTAATCCACGAGCTTGCGGATCGTCGCCTCGTCCAGCTGTCCGCCGTCCTTGTCGAGCCACACCGGCATGATGACGCCCGGCTTCACCTTCGGCGCGTTGGCGATCCACTTGAACAGCCAGTCCGCGTCGCCAGAGGCCTTGGCGCGCTTGTTCTCGTCGTTGATGGGCCCCTCGACGCCGTAGCGACCGAGGTTCGGTGCCTGCGGCACCGTGCTCGGCTTGCTCGGGTCGAAGCTGTGGCAGGTCACGCAGTATTGCTGGGCCACTTCGGCACCCGACTGGATCGCCGGTGGCGCGCCTGGATCGGGTTCCGTCGGCGGGTTGCCCTCGAGGTGAGCGCGGATCGTGACGACATCGGCCCAGTCGTTCTCGGTGCCATACATGATGAACGCGACGAGCTGGTTGACCTGCTCGGGGTTGAGCGGCCCGCCTTCGCTGACACCCCACGCCGGCATCGAATACTGCGGCGGCACGTTCGCCTTGCCGCGCGTGATCCGCAGGTGGAGGAAGTTGTCCGTGTCCTTCAGCTTCGCGGGGTCTTCTTTGATCGTCTCGTATTTGAAGTCGGCCTTGTTGAGTGGCTTCCCGGGAAGGGGCTTGCCATCGGCGCCGTTCTCGCCGTTCCCCTGACCCGTCTTGCCGTGGCAGTTGAAGCAGAAGTTCGCGTAGAGGTTCTTGCCACGGTGGATCTGAGTCTCGAGCTGCTTCTCCGCCGCCGCCGCGCGCAGCGAGAGCGGCCCGCTGGGGATGATCTGCAGCAGGAGATAGCCGCCGACGAGGCCGAAAAGCGCGAAGAGCATCGCGCCGCCCGCGACGATCTTGCGATCGAGGTTCGCCGAGATCTCCAGTGGATCGGGCGCGGCCGGAATGGGCGCGACCCAATACGGCGTGGGCTGCTCGACCGTATCGCCGGGCTCGTAGTGCTGCAGGAGGAGCTCGACGCCGCGCGGCTCCTTCTCGGCCGCGGCCATCTGCTGCTGGTGGTAGACGAGGAAGCCGAAGTAGCCGATGAGGGCGATGAACAGGAGGAGGCTCGCGAGCCCCAGGACGATGTTGAGGTCCATCTCAGTCTCTCGCCTTCGGCGAGGAGACACGCTCGAGGCTGGTGGACTCGCTCCTCGCGCACGCTCGCTTCGCTCGCTGAACAGGGGCCCCTCCCCCTGAGCCGCTCGTCGCTCGTTCTGGACTCATCAGGCGTCAGGCACCTCGACCTGTTCCGGATGCCACTCGTTGTTGTCGCGCTTCATGACTGTGAGCGGATTCGTGTCCACGACGATCACGCCATTGACGTCGCTGACGTGGAAGAGGTCGAGGCCGCGAGGAGCGGGGCCGCCGGTCTTGAGCGCGGTCTTCTTCTCGTAGAGCGAGCCGTGGCACGGGCAGTGGAACTGGTCCTCCGCCTTGTTCCAAGGGACGGTGCAGCCGAGGTGTACGCACTTGCGGTACGCGGCGGCGATCGCCCCGGGGCCGTGGATGAGGAAGAACCGGCCCTCCTGGTTGAGGATCGGCTCGTCATTGGTGCTCTGGAACTTCGCGAGGATGTCGCTCTTCTTGCCGGCGGGCACCTTGGCGCCGAGGCCCTCGATCTTGATGACGCGGAAGAATGGGAGGAACGCCGCGCTGAGCTCGGTGACCGCGAGGAGCGTTGCGGTGAGGAAGCCGATGCGCAAGAGCTGGCGCCGCTTGATGCGCGACAGCAGCCCACCGCTCGAGATGGACGTATCAGCGTGAGGACGGATCATCTAATGCACCGGCTCGTAGCACTGATGCGTCTCGGGCAGCGCCCAGGGGGCGTAAAGGTCCATGCCCGGGCCACGCATCGACGTGCCGACGACCGTCAATACGACGTAGGTCACGACGAAGCCGGTGAAGATCGCCATCATCCACTCCCGCGTACCCGCTCCGAAGAGGCGCTTGCACAGCTGCACCAGGACGACCGGAAGGAACAGCATCAGGAAGATCGGGATGACGTAGTTCGGCACGAGCTCGCTGCCGCCGGGGAAGTGTTGCAGCGCGAACTCCGAATACCCCGGCCAGCCGATCTCCTTGTACGGCTTCTTGATGATGAAGTCGATGGCGATGAGCGCGGGCACGAGCACACCCGTGAAGACGGCCGAGAAGAGCGTGCACTTCTTGCCCACCTCGTTCGTGAACCAGTGCCCGATGCCGGCGCGATCGCGATCGATGTACGGGATCGCCGCCATGAACACGAGCCACACCGTCGGTACCACGACGCCTGCGAGACCCTTGTCCATGTGTAGAAGGAGCTCCTGGAGGTTGAGCAGATACCACGGCGCCTTCGATGGGTTCGGCGTGCAGTCCACCGTCGAGTGGTCCTGCAGTGGAGCGTTGAAGAGGGCTGAGATCGCGAACAGGCCGAGCGACCAGATCATCGCGGCGATGAACTCGATGACCAAGAGGTGTGGCCACACCATCGCCGTGTCCTCGACACGCTTGTCGACACGCACGACCGAGTCCTGCCTCACAAAAGCGAGGAGCCGGAGGCGCTTCTCTTGACCGGGGAAAGGCTGCGGCCCGCGAGGAGTCGTCATGACCGAGACTCGCCGAGCGAGGCGGCGACGTCGAGGGAGCGGAGCCGAGTCTCGCGACGAGCGTCTGCGCCCAGCGGGCCCGGACGCGACACGCGCCGCACGCCGGCGGGCCCGCGTAGCCAGCAGCGAGGAGCGAGACCGTTCCGCGACCGAAGACACGTCGCCGCCGAGCGAGCCGATCCACCGTGACGACTCATAGCGGGCCGGAGATCCCGCCGTCCTTGCGGATACGCCAGAAGTGGATGGCGATGAGGAATCCGGTCGCGAGCGGCAGTGCGACGACGTGGAGGACGTAGAAGCGCAGCAGCGCGTTCGGTCCAAGCTGGTATCCGCCGAACAGCAGGAACGAGACCTCGTCGCCAACGGCCGGTGTCGCACGCGCGATCTCATAACCGACAGTCACCGCCCAGAGCGCGAGCTGGTCCCACGGGAGCAGGTAACCCGTGTACGAGAGCAAGATCGTAAAGAAGAACAGGAGCGTTCCGACGACCCAGTTGAACTCCCGCGGCGGCTTGTACGAGCCGGTGTAGAAGACTCGGATCATGTGCAGGAACACCGTGATGACCATGCCGTGCGCGGCCCAGCGATGCATGTTCCGCAGCAGCTGGCCGAAGATGACCACGGTCTCCAGGTCCTTTATGTCCGAGTAGGCCCACTCCGTGGTGGGCCGGTAGTAGAACATCAGCAGCGTCCCGGTCAGCGTGAGCACGAGGAACAGGAAGAACGAGAGACCGCCCATGCACCACGTGTACGGGATCGCCAGCGCGTGACGGCGCACCTTCACCGGATGCAGGTGCAGGAAGACGTTCGTGAAGACCGCGAGCGACTGGTTCTTGCGCGAATCGGGATAGCCGTGGCGGAAGAGCGATCGCCACAGCGGACCGGCCTTCACGCGCTGCCAGACCTGAAGCGGGATGTCGAGCACTTAGCGCACTGCCTCTCGTTCTTTCTCGTGGGCGTGATGGCCATCGTGGCCGTTCAGCTTCCCGTTGTGCCCTGACTTGTAGCCGGCCGCGAGCGTCGGGTCGTACATCGGGAGCGGACGCATGGCTTTGCCGGACGCGACCGTGAGGTCGAGGTGCACCTCGTCGTCGAGCGATTCCTTCGGCAGCGTCTTGCCGACGGCCGGCAGGACCGCGCCGTAGCGATTCATGGTGATCGCGTCGGTCGGGCAGCGGATGATGCAGAGCGCGCAGCGGATGCAGGCGGTCTCATCGAGGAAGAAGGCGACACCGTTCTCCCACTTCTTCGCTTCGCCCACCGCCGGGATAGCGCCGTCGTCGACGACGTCGGACATGTCCACCATGTGGATCACGTCCATCGGGCAGACGTCGACGCAGCCGCCGCAGATGATGCAGAGCTCGCCGACGATCTCGATGTTGAAGTTGCACTTGAGGCACCGGTCCGATTCCGCGATCGCCTGTGCCTCGGTGTAGCCCTGATTCACCTCGAGGAAGAGGCCACGACGATCCTTCTTCCCCAGCTTCGGCATCTCCTGTCGCGGGATACGGTCGTAGTCGACCGACATGTTGTGGTAGACGCGCGCGAGCTCGCCCTCGCCGGCGATCTGACCGATGTTGTCCGGCGTGCTGGAGCGGCGCAGCGTCACGATCTCGTGGTACTCGGGGATGTTGACCGTCACCGCGATCGGATCCAGGAAGCGCGCGACCTGCTGCGCGGCCGAGCGGCCCTCCGCGACGGCCTCGATGATCGTCGTCGGCCCGGTGCGGTAATCGCCGCCGATGAAGATCTTCGGGACGGAGGTCTGATACGTCTCGGGATCGATCTTGAGATCCCTCGCGCGCTTCACGCGGAACTCGGGGATATCCGCGAGCCACGTCGTGTCGGGGTTCTGCGAGAGCGCGAGCAGGACGTTGTCACAGGGGATCTCGAACTCCGAACCGGGGATCGCCTCGGGGCTGCGGCGGCCGCTCTTGTCCGGCGCGCCAAGCTTGTTCCGGACGAACCGCACGCCGCGCGCGTGGCCCTTGTCGTCGACGAGGACTTCGACCGGCCCGGCGAGGTAGACGAAGTTGATGCCCTCGCGCTCGGTCTCGTTGAGCTCCTCTTCGTCGACGACCATCTCGTCGCGGCCGCGCCGGTAGACGATGTAAACCTCGTCCGCCCCCAGGCGCCACGAGGTAGAGGCGCAGTCCATCGCGGTATACCCACCCCCCAGCACCACGACGCGCTTCCCCACCTCGACCGGACGGCCGCGATACGCGCGCTCGAGGAACACGATGCCACCGATGACGCCCGCGGCGTCGAGGTTCTTGATCTCCGCGGGGTAGTTCGGTTCGAAACAGCCCGCGGTGATCAGCACGGCGTCGTACTCGTCGTACAGCTGTCGCAACGTGACATCGCGCCCGACATAGGTCGAAAGGCGCAGCTCGACGTTCTCGTTGAGTATCCCGGCGACGTCCCGATCGATGACCTCGCGCGGTAGCCGGAACGGCGGCACGCCCGCTAGCGCGGTGCCGCCGGCCTGATCGAGCGCGTCGTAGATCGTGACGCCGAATCCAAGCTTGGCGAGATCGCTCGCGGCGGAGAGACCGGCGCAGCCCGCGCCGACGACCGCGACGCGGCCGCGCGGCGGGCCGAACGAGGGGGGCGGGGGCTGCGTGTACGCCCGGCCGTCCGTCCGCACGTTCTGATGCGTCCAGTCGGACAGGAACTTCTTCACGTAGCGGATCGAGAGCGGCTTATCGATCTCTTTGCGGCGGCAGGCCGTCTCGCAGGGAGCCGCGCAGACCGATCCGCAGATCGAGGCCATCGGATTGGGGTCGAGGGCCAATTCCCAGGCCTTTTCGAACTCGCCGGCGGCGGCCAGATTCAGGTAGCCGCGGCAGTTCGTCTTAACCGGACAGGCTTCCTGGCAGGGAATGTTGTCCTGGTACCAGGAGGGGGCGACCTCAACGACCTGGTACAGCTCTCTCACGCGAGAGTCATGCTACCGACGCGGAGTGGGCCGTCAAACGAGCGCCTCCATTATCGAGCGCAAGACCCGCCTGGACGGTTCGGTCGTCGAGTACCGTTGCGAGCGACTCGTCGTCGAATCCGGAAAGCGGGCGGTGCTGCGATACGTCATCGATCGCGAGCGTGCGCTCCCGGGTACCGAGATCGTCCTCCGACCCGGTCAGGTGACGATCGCTCATTACTGGGTGGACCGCTCGTACAACGTCTATCACTGGCTCGACGGGGCGCGAACGATCGCGCACTACTTCAGCGTGGCGACGGACACCGTCATCGGCGAGGGGATCGTCTCGTATGCCGACCTCGTCGTCGACGTGCTCGTGCGGCCGACCGGTGAGACGCTCGTGCTCGACGAGGAGGAGCTGCCGCCGGATCTCGATCCCGCGCGACGCGCCGTCATCGCCCGGGCGCTCGAGTCCATCGCCACCAATCCGCGACGGCTCGTCGCGGAGATCGAGCGCGAGTCGCGCGCGGCGCTCGGCCGCATCGCTTGACAGCCTCCCATAATGTGCAACCATACGGTTGCACATGGAACCGGACGTCTTCGCGGCGATCTCCGACCCGACCCGCCGTCAGCTGATCGGCTGGCTGGCGGTGCGGCCGGCGACGGCGACAGAGCTCGCGACGCGGCTTCCGATCACCCGCCAGGCCGTCATCAAGCACCTCGGCGTGCTCGATGACGCGCGTCTGGTCGCGAAAGAGCGCGCCGGCCGCGAGGTGCGCTATCGGCTCGAGGGCGATCGGCTCGCCGGGGCGAGCCAGTGGCTCGCGGTCGTGTCAGCGAGATGGGAAGCGCGGCTCGAACGCTTGAAGCGCCACCTCGAAGAAGGAGAGCGACATGTCTGAGAAGAGACTGGATCTCGAGGTCAAGCAGAAGATGTTCATTCGCGCGCCGCGCGAAAAGGTGTATGACGCCTTCGCGACGGCCGAGGGTCTGGATGGATGGTTCACACGAGGCGCGCAGGTCGACGCGCGGCCAGGCGGCGCGATGCTGTTCCGCTGGGTCGACTGGGGTGCGGAGAAGGATATCAACGAGACGGCGCCGGGCCGTGTCATCGAGGCGAAGCGGCCCGAGCGATTCGTATACGAGTGGGGAGCCCCAGGTGAGGAATCGACCGTGGAGATCCTGCTCGAGGAGCGCGAGGGCGGGACTCTCGTGCTCCTCCGTGAGTACGGCTTCCGCAAGATCGATCAGGTCATCGGGAACGCTGGCGGCTGGGGCGAGGCACTGACGCTCGCGAAGTTCTGGGTCGAACACGGGCTCGCGACCAATCGCTAGTGCCGCGCGGTCGCTGTTGGGCCGCCTCCGATGCCCGTCGAGGCTCCTGCTGTGAAGACGAGGCTCAGCAGCAGGCCGGCGACGCCGGACAGGACGACGATCCCGGTGAGCTCGTGCACGGTCCATCCCGTGCCCAGGCGCAGGACGACGACCGCGACGTAGATCGCGAAGTACGCGAAGGGCACGAGGAACGCGAACGCATGCAGCGCCCCCGGCCGGTCGATCGACGGCCGCAGTCGCCACAGCAGCACGTCGGCGACGGCACCACTCGCAAATGCCACGAAGATGAACGTCAGCTGCATGTCCGCGGGCGCATGGCCGCGGACGAGGATCATTCCCAGGCCGTTCAGGCCGAGGATGAGCGTGAGCGCGCCCACCGGCAGCGTCCGGCGGCGCAGCGCGACCAGCGCGAAGCCGACGATGAGCCACGAGAAGAAATACACGCCGAGGACGCTCCGCGCGAGCGTCGCCTCGTTCGGTCGTGGGCCCAGACCGATGATCGCCGCGTACGGCCCCGCGAACAGGTTGAAGAACATGAACACCGACAGCAGCCGCGACATCGACAGGACCGCGGGTAGCTGCGCGAGGAAGCTCCCCCCGCCCCCGCGGTGCCACGCGGCGGCGATCGGGCCGTACACGATGAGCGCGATCCCGAGGCCAAGGACCAGATGGCTCGGACTGAGGAGCGCGTCGGCGCTCGTCTCGATGCCGAACGCTATGTGCCACGCCATATCGAAAACGCCACCGACGGCGAACACCAGCAGGCCGGCCACCGCGGGCTCGTACCCGGCCGGGATCGCCTCGAGCCACGACGCAGCGAACGGCCGCCGCCGCGCGACGGCTCCGAGGATCACCAGCGCCGTCGCGGCGTAGCCCGAGTAGAAGGCGAGATGCCAGACCGTCCAGAAGGAATCAGGGAGTCCTTGCCCGTGGGCCCAGCCGTCCCAGCCCAGCCCGAAGAGGAGCCAGCTGGATACCAGGACCGTGACGTAGTCGAAGCCGATGCCCGGCGTCCAGACCGACGCGGCCCGAGCCTGCGCGCGCGCGATCGTCGCCATGCGCACTTATATACGCGTGGCCGCCGGCCCGCGTTCCACGGTCACGAGCCAACGATGCGCTTCAGCCAGGGAGCCGAAGCGGTAGGCCCTGAGGTGCGCGAACTCGGGAAGTGCCAGACGGGCCTCGCCGCGCCGGCGCGTTCCGGGCGCGGTGCGGAGCGCGAAGAGCAGGAGTGAGTCGCGCGAGAGGAAGGCCTCGCGGAGTGACTCGCGGTTGCCGTTCCAGAGCTCGACGCGAGTCCAAGACCGGCGCAGCGTCCGCCACAAGAGGCGCGCGAATCTGATGGCGAAGGGCGGATCGAGCCACACCACGACGTCGGCGCGCGTCCAGACCAGGCCGTCGATCCTGGACCAGTAGTTCCCATCGACGACCCACGCGTCACCGGCGATCGCCGAGGTGACGCTCGCACGGAACTCCTCGAGGCTCGCCTCCCTCCAGCCGGCTTGCCAGTAGAGCGCATCGAGCTCGACGTACGGCACGCCGAGCTTCGCGGCCAGAGCCTTCGCGAAAGTCGTCTTCCCAGAGCCGGTGCTACCGACGACCGAAACGCGTCTCATGCGTTGCGACGATATCGTTGCTCCACCCCGTGAAGCTCCACGAATATCAGGCCAAGCAGCTGCTCGCGCGCGCCGGCATCCCCACTCCGGACGGCCGGCTCGCCACGACGCCCGAGGAGGCGGAGGCCGCGGCGCGGGCCATCGGCACGACGGTCGCCGTGAAAGCGCAGGTGCACGCCGGCGGTCGCGGGAAGGCCGGCGGCATCAAGATCGCGAAGACGCCGAACGAGGCGCGCGACCACGCCTCGTCGATCCTGCACATGCAGATCAAGGGAATGCGCGTGCGCAAGGTGTACGTCGAGCGCGCCGCCTCGGTGGCGAAGGAGCTGTACCTCGGGATCACGCTCGACCGCGACCGCCACCGTCCCGTAGTGATGCTCTCCACGGTGGGCGGCGTAGACATCGAAGAGGTCGCGAGCTCCACGCCAGAGAAGATCGCGCGCGGCTGGCCCGATCCCCTCATCGGACTGCTGCCGTTCGAGGCGCGCGCGCTCTGCTTCGCGGCAGCGGTTCCGGCCGAGCAGCGCAATGCCGTCGCCGACGTCGCGCAGCGCCTCTATCAGGTCTATGCCGGCAACGACGCGATGCTCGTCGAGATCAATCCCCTCTTCGTCCAGACCGACGGCTCGGTGCTCGCGGGCGATGCGAAGCTCGACGTGGATGACAACGCGCTCTTCCGGCAACCCGAGCTGCGGGATTGGAAGGAGATCTCACCCGACGAGGAGGTCGAGGAGCGGGCGCGGGCGCTGGGCTTCAGCTACGTGCAGCTCGACGGCGATGTCGGGATCATCGGGAATGGCGCGGGGCTCGTGATGGGAACGCTCGACGCCGTGCGCAACGCGGGGGGTCACGCCGCCAATTTCCTCGACGTGGGCGGCGGAGCGAAAGAGTCGGTCGTGCGCTCCGCGCTCGAGATCGTCCTGGCGAACAACAAGGTCAAGAGCGTCCTCATCAACATCTTCGGCGGCATCACCCGCGGCGACGAGGTCGCCAGGGGCATCCTCTCGGTGCTCAGCACCCATCCGCCGCACGTGCCGCTCGTGATCAGGCTCTCGGGCACCGAGGCGGAGGCGGGCCGGAGGCTCCTCGAAGGCGCGCCGCTGGTCTCGCGCGCGACGATGGACGAGGCGGCCGCCGAAGCGGTGAGGCTCGCGAAATGAGCGTGCTGCTCGGGCGCGACACCAACGTGATCGTCCAGGGCATGGGTCGCGAGGGGACGTTCCACGCGACGCGCATGCGCGAGTACGGCACGAAGGTCACCGGAGGAGTCGTCCCTGGCTCCGGCGGAACGACGCGTGAGGGCTTTCCAGTCTTCGACACGGTCGCGCAGGCCGTCGAGGCCACCGGCGCGAACGCGTCGATCATCTTTGTGCCAGCGTCCGGCTGTATGGACGCGATCCTCGAGGCGCTCGACGCCGAGCTCGATCTCGTCATCGCGATCACCGAGGGCACGCCGGTACACGACATGCTCAAGGCCGCTTCGGTGCTGGATCGCGCCGCGACGACGCTGATCGGGCCGAATTGCCCCGGCGCGATCACGCCGGGCGAATGCAAGATCGGGATCATGCCCGCCGAGAACTTCTCCCCCGGCCCGATCGGCTTCGTCTCGCGCAGCGGCACGCTGACGTACGAGATCGCGGACCTCCTGAGCCGCGCCGGACTCGGCCAGTCGACGTGCCTCGGCATCGGCGGCGACCCCGTGATCGGACTCCCGACGCCGGAAGCGGTGCGCCTGCTGAACGAGGATCCAGTGACCGAGGCGATCGTCATCGTCGGCGAGATCGGCGGTAGCGCTGAGGAGCGCGCCGCCGAGTACATGCGCGCGTTCGGCAAGAAGCCCGCGGTCGCGTTCATCGCCGGGCGCTCCGCGCCGCCGGGCAAGCGGATGGGCCACGCCGGCGCGATCGTCTCCGGCAACCAGGGGACCGCGGAGTCGAAGGTGAAGGCGTTCGAGGCAGCCGGCATCCCCGTCGCGAACGCACCGAGCGAGATCCCGGGACTCGTGAAAAGGGCGCTGGGCCGCTGATGGGTCACACGGTCGTCCTCGGCGGCGGCATCTGCGGGCTCGCCGCCGGTCTGACGCTGGCGGAGCGTGGCGAGCAGGTCAGCCTCCTCGAGGCGCAGGACTTCGTGGGCGGCCTCGCGACGACGCTGCGCGATACCAGCGGCGCCGGATACGACTTCGGACCGCACGCCTATCACGCGCGCAACCAACGCGTGCTGAACCTGTTCAAGGAGATCGCGCACGACGGCTTTCCCGCGCGCGGGAAGAACGTACGCATCAAGTTCCGTGGCAACTACTACAAGTACCCGCTCGAGGCGCTCGATATCGCGCGCAGCATGTCCCCGTTCCTCGCTGCACGCGCGTTCTTCGACTACACGATTGAGGTCGTGCGGCGGAAGCTGCGGCCGCGCACTCTCGTGTCGGCCGAGGACTGGGTCGTTCAGGCGATGGGCCGAACCCTCTACGGGCTCTTCTTCGGGCCGTACACGACGAAGGTCTGGGGAATGCCACCCTCGGAGATGGCGGCATCGTTCGCGCAGCACCGCATACCGCACATCTCACTCGCGAAGGTCGTCCTCTCGTCGCTGCGCAAGGGACGCGCGAAGATCACGGGCAGCGAGCACCGCTACGCGCCGCTCGTCATCGAGCTCTACTACCCGCCCAGAGGCGCCGGCGTCATATCGCAACGCATGGCCGAGCGCATCCGCAAGGCCGATCCGCGCAACGAGATCTGCACACGCACGCTCGTGACCGGCCTCGACGTCGAGGGCGATCGCGTCGTCGCGGTCAGCTACCGGGAGGTGCCGGCGACGCGCAACGATGGCCAGCTCTGCCTACTGTCCTCGGGAACCGAGGAGAGCGGGAATCCCTATGCGGGAGCCGCCGGCCCTGAGCGGCGGATCGAATGCGACGCGGTCGCCAACACGATCCCGCTGCCCGCCCTCATCAGGCTCCTGGGCGACGGGGTCTCGCCCGAGGCCAAGGCGGCCGCGCGCCGCCTGCGATTCCGCGCGCTCACGATCGTCGGACTCCGGGTGAAGCGTCCCAGCGCCCTTCCGGCACAGTCGATCTACTTCACCAACAAGACCTTCAATCGCCTCTCCGAGACCCGGAATTACGGCGGCTCCGAGGTCTGCGGACCCGATGAAACCATCCTCCTCTGCGACATCACCTGCGACGTCGGCGACGCGATCTGGAGCGCCTCGGCCGACGAGCTCGGCCGCCGCTGCGCCAGGGAGCTCGCCGAGGAGGGATTCATGCGCGAGGACGAGCTCGCGGAGTCGGTCGTCCTGCGCAGCACGTTCGGCTATCCGGTGTACGTCGTGGGCTACGAGAAGGCGATCGACACGCTCATGAACGAGCTCATGCGCTTCGAGAACCTGGTCACCGGCGGGCGACAGGGCCTCTACAAGTACGTGGACATGGACATCGCGTCGGAGATGGGCATCGCGATGGCCGAACACCTCCTCTCGAGGCGCTCGAAGCGCGAGGCGATCGGCCAGACCCCCTACGAGGACCGCACGTTCGCCTGACGAGCAGGCGGGCGCTCGCGTCACATCGAGACAGCTTTGCCGTTCCCGTCGACGGATGGTCGGAAGGTTGGGAAGCCAGCGTGCGCTAAAGTCCTCCGTCGTGACACGACGAGTTTTCGCCTTCGTTCTGACGCTGGTCGTGTCGACCGTGTGGCTCATCCCTTCCGCGTCGCCGTCGGGGATCGCCTACGCGCAGACGGTGGGCGCCGGGGTGAGCGTGACCGGGGACTTCCGCGGCGCCGGCGGGGCACAGATCGCGTCGCTCTACGACCCGGCCGACGACCTGGGGCTGCGGATATCGCTGATCGAGCGCGCGCCCGGCTCGGAATCGTTCGCGGCGACGCAGTGGTTCGCGGCCAATCCCGGCGAGTTCGATCTGGGACGCATGAAGCTCGTCGCCACCGACGCGAACTTCGACGGCAAGACCGACCTCGTCGCCCTCTACGACGACGGCGGCACGAGCGTGCGGCTCTTGGTCTGGCTCTCGACCGGCTCGAGCTTCACCTTCACCGGCACCGCGGGCTGGTGGCAATCGAATGGCTATGCCTGGTCGCGGACGAAAGCCGTCCTCGCCGGCAACTTCTCGGCGATCGGCCACAACGGCCTCCTCTTCATCTATCAATACGACAACTTCCAGATGCGCATCCACTACCTCGAGTCGGACGGCAAGCAGTTCATCTTCAACGGGAACCAGGGCGTCTACGACTCCGGCCCGGGGCAGTACGACACGGCGCGCGCCCGCTTCGCGATCGGCCGCTTCACCCGCTCGAGCGGGCCTGACCAGATCGCGTCGATCTATCAGTACCCGAACTTCCAGATCAAGATCCACGTCTTCGATCCGTCGCCGACCGGCCTCGTGCCGGTGAACGGCTGGGCCGGCGTTTGGGCGTCGGCCGAGAACACCTACGACCTATCGCGCGCGAAGATCGCCGCGACCGACGTCGACGGCGACGGCAAGACCGATCTCCTCGGCTTCTACTGGTACGGCGACGGCTCGGTCCGCGTCCATCTCTTCAGCGGCGCGAAGAACCTGGCGCTCATCGATACAGCCGGTATCGCCAGCTTCGCGCCGTTCACGATGCCCTGGCTCGAGACACGCGTCGTCGCCGGCGACTGGGATCGGGACGGCAAGGGCGATCTCGCGACGCTGACGTCGCTCTCCGACGGGACGACACACGTCGGCACGCTGCGCAGCAACGGCGCGCAGCTGGCGTGGTCCGCCAACAGCTGGGTGTCCGCCGCGGCCACCGCGCCGCAGCGCTGCGCCGGCTGCTGGCCACTGAATGGCGTTCCGGCGAACGGCAGCCCGCTCCTGGCTCGGCGCACGCTCGCGGTGAAGATCGACAACGCGCCGACCGCGCGGCCGCATTACGGCATCAGCCAGGCGGACATGATGGTCGAGCTCCTGGTGGAGGGCTTCATCACGCGGCTCGCGGCTTACTTCCACTCGACCGATCCGGGCACGATCGGCGCGGTCCGCAGCGTGCGCTTCTCGGACCGCTACACCACGCCGATGGTACGCGGCGTCCTCGTCGCCTCCGGCGCGTCGCAGATCACGAGCGACTTCATCAACCGCGACGTCGCGAACGGGAACTACGTCATCGTGTCGCCGCAGTTCGGCGAAGGCGCGGCGTTCTATCGGAGCAGCGCCGACGGGCGGGTCGTGCCGCACAACCTCTTTACGACGGGCAGCGCCGTGCGGGAAGCCGCCAACAACGAGGGCGGCGGAGCGCCCGTCAGCGTCCCCTCATGGGACTTCCTGTCGAGCGCCGTCCACGCACCATCGGCCGGCGGATTCATGGGCAGCGTCGCGGCCTCGAGCCTCGAGATCCCGTACCGCGCGGACGCGACGGTGCGCTACGAGTACGACCCGACGACGCGCACGTACGCGCGCTTCCAGACCAACGGACGGGCCTTCGTGCGGGAGGTCGACGCGGCGAACGGCGCGGCGATCGCAGCGCGCAACGTCGTCATCATCAATACCGACATCATCGTGACCGGCATCATCGAGGACGCCGGCGGCGCCCCGAGCCTCGACATGCGCCTCACCGGGGTCGGACCCGCGACGGTCTTCCGCGACGGGCGCCGTCAGGATGGCACGTGGTACCGCGGAACGTGGTTCGACCCGTTCATGTTCGTGAGCAACGCGGGCGAACGGATCCTGTTGTCACCCGGACAGACGTGGATCCACATCGTGCCGACGGAGTGGCAGATCCCCTCGAGCTAGCGACCGACTCCGATCAGCCGCGCCACTTCAATAGCCTCAGCACCCTGTCAAGTGAGGTACGAACATCCCGACCTCGCGCGCGTACGCGTCGTAGGCGTGGCCGAATCGCTCGCGCAGCAGCGCCTCCTCCGCGCGTGCGCGCGCGGCGAATGCGGGAAAGGACACCAGGAGCGTGCCTGCGATGAGGAGCAGATTGCCCGTCGCGAGGCACGCGCCCGCGAAGTGCAGGCCGAGCCCCGAATAGACGGGATGGCGCACCAGCGCGTAGGGCCCCAGCCGTACGAGCTCGTGGTCCGCGTGGATCTCGAGGACAAGGTCGTAGTGGCGGCCCAGGCTGGCGATCGCCCACAGCGCGAAGGCGACGCCCGCCACGACGAGCGCGAGCCCGACCCAGCGCACCGCCTCGGGCAGCGCGATCTCCGGGCCGGGACGCAGGGCGATCACCACATACGGCACCCAGAAGAAGTAGGGAGCGACCGCCGGCAGACCGGCCGTCGTTCGCAGCGTCGGTCCGCGCCGACCGATCGCGCGCCGCTGTGCGAGCTGCGCCGAGACGAGGAAGACCACGCCGCCGGCGATCGCGACGGCGGTTATCAGCTCAGCAGACGTAGCAGCCGCTCCGCCGCGAGCGCGTTGGACCCATCCTCGTCGTGCCGGAAATACGCGTACACATCCTTCCCCGCCGCGAGCAGCTCGCGCAGGCGGCCGGTCCACGCGTCCACCGCTCCTTCGTCGTAGCCCTCCCTCTTGCGAAGCCGGGCATACGCGAAGCCAGCGGTCGTGCCAAGCGTCTCGACCGGCGACGGCGCCTTCTCGCCCTCCGCATGGACGAGCGCGACGTTCGCCGTCCGTAAGAGCTCGTAGACGTCATCCGCGTACCAGGACGGGTCGCGGACCTCGAGGACGCAGCGAATGTCACGCGGCAGCGCCGCGAGGAACATCGCCAGGCGGTCGTCGTCCCGCTTGACCCACGGCGGCGTCTGGAACAGCAGCGGACCGAGGCGACCGCCGAGCAGACGCGCGCGCTCGAAGAAGATCGGAAGTGATTCGGCCGGTTCGCGCAGCTGCATCACGTGCGTGATGCGCTGCGACGCCTTCAGCCCGAAGACGAAATCCTCCGGCGTAGCCGCGGTCCATTCCGCGACGTTCTTCTCCGTCGGCAGGTGGTTGAAGGTGTAGTTGATCTCGATCGTGCGGAAGCGGGTCGCGTAGTAGCGCAGGAACTCCTTCGACTTGAGGTCCTGCGGATAGAACCTCGGCCGCCAGGACGTGTACGACCAGCCGGAGGTGCCGACGAACGCCCTAGCGCTCGTCATCCTTCACTTCATGCCGACCGAGGACCGCGTAGGCGACCCCGGCGACGAGCGAGTTCGCTCGCTTCAGGTTCGCGAGCAGGTCGAGATGGATGCTCGAGGTGTCGATCGATTCGCGCAGGCCCTCGTGCAGGCGCTCGATGTGTCGCTGCCGCAGCTGGCGCTCCATCACGTTCACGACGCTCTTGTGGCGGATGACCTTCTCGGCGATCGATGCGTCCTGCGACGCGAGCGCGCTCATCGCGAGCTCGAGGTTCTCGACGACCTTCGTGTGGAGGTCTCTGACCTCCGACCAGCCTTGCTGGCTGAACACATGGTGTCCAGTGATCTTCTTCTCGGCGAGCTCCATGAGGTTCTTCTCGATGATGTCGCCGATCTCCTCGAGGTTCGCGATCACGAAGATGAGGGCCGTCTCTCGCTCCGCCTGCTCCTTGCTGATCGGTTGCGAACGCAGCTTGATGAGGAACTGCTTGATGTCCTCCTCGAGCTGATCGATGAGATCGTCGCGCGCGATGACCTGCCGCATCAGGGCCTCGTCGTTCCGCTCGAGCACGATGAGCGATTCCCGCAGCGACTGCAGCACGACGTCGCCCATGCGCAACGTCTCGCGCAGCGCCTGCCCGAGCGCGACCGCCGGCGTGTCGATGGTCTGCGGGTTGAGGTAGATCGCGCCGGTCTCGCGCGGGCCGCGATACGGGACCGCGC